>Ga0209515_10000190_pt1 | contig 117105 bp, 107 predicted proteins | sample Subgroupgradi54m_FD_187454 | JGI IMG/M metagenome (GOLD analysis project Ga0209515, IMG submission 187454) | Subsurface groundwater microbial communities from S. Glens Falls, New York, USA - GMW60B uncontaminated upgradient, 5.4 m (SPAdes)... ... | reverse complement strand
GATGGAGCTCGTACCAAGAGATCTGGATTGCTAACGGCTGAGACAGCTCAAAGAGCACTTGAAGCTGCTAGGATCAGCAAAGCAATTGAAGATAAGACGGCGGAACTTCGCGTTATTCTTTTGAATGCACTCAGCGCTGATACACGCAGTGCATTCGAAAATGAACTTTCAGCGGTGACGAGTGTTAGCTCTTTGATTCAGGAGGCAGCAGTCCATCGCAGGGTTGAATCAATCATACGATCTGATGAAAGCAAAGTGAGAATTATTTTTGAGCATTTACTGGAATTGTCTGAAGCTGCAGATAAGACGAGGGTCATGTTCAATTTGAGAGCAATCTATGCTGTTGTTGACTCCATTCAAGATATAACCTTCAGGGATGCGGTCACGGGGTGCATAAATTTTAAGATGACGAATGCCATAAAGCGTCTTGAGGATCTTGTAGACATCGACATACGCAAGGCAACTCAAATAAATGGGATCGATGAAATCCTAACAACCATTCCCGCCCTGCCTTTTGTGGATGAAGTCAAGGCGCTACTAATACAACTGGCTATTAAGAGGGAGGTTGAGCTCGCCATTCGGATCAATGAGATTGATAAAATCTTAACAACGATTCCATCTCTATCTTATCTAGACGAACGCAAGAAAGCGCTACTAAACCAGTTGGCTCTCTCGAAGAAAATCGATCTTGCTATTGCCAACGCTACTTTGGGGACCGGGGATGAGGAGCACCGCAATCTTGATGCAGTTTTGGCCGCCATCCAAAGGATATCAGACCCTCTCCTCAAGCCCACAATGGGTGATTGGGAGAGAGCTGTTGAAGCAAAGAGGACAGAACTTCACCTGAGTGAGCGAATTCAAGCAGCCACGCTCGATAACTTCGAACAGATCCATAGCGAGATTCTTTTGGCAGTGGATCTTTCAGATGATAAGAAATTGACTCTTCGGGAAAACCTCTTTGGCAAGTTGCTTGAACTAGCGAGGGGAGAAAGTTTAACTGAGGTTGTAAGTGATATCGAAAAAGTGCTCGCGAAACTCGAATCGCTTCGGGTTTCACAGAGAGGCCCCATGGCCAAAGTTGATTCTCGTAAATTTGATGAGGCAGAAATAGAAACCTTGATAGCCTCTATGCACCGACGTATTTTTGACCTGGGTCATCCAAGTATTTCGGCAGCTTCCACGGAGGGACCTGTGGATCGTGGGACACTCATTAATCAAGCACGTAATGATGTGGTGAGAGCTATCGGAAATATTGACAGTCGTCTTAAAACAGGGCTTGGGAAATCATTTTTAATCTTACCCGCCGTGCGTGGAGAAGAAAATATTCTTAGGGCAGAGCGAGAATTTCTCGACAAACTTAAGATTCATCTTGAATCGACTACGATTACCAGTCAAATGCCTGAGGATGTTATTCGAGCTCATATGATTTACGCCAGGGCTCATATGAAATTTTATGAACTTAAATCCCAACCCGGCTTCAATCAGAGCACCCGTGAGGTGGTTCAAAAGATCTTTAAGAGGCTGTCAGAGATGTTGGGTCCTGAACAGGTAAATCTAAACACATTGATCGACGAACACTTCAACATTTATCAGGCATCTGTGATAGCTGGTTTGAATACAAGCCAGATGACGGTGGCTGAGCGTGAGAGAATGCGTGACAGCTTGTTGCGTGCACGGGCAAATCTCCTCAGCGAATTGGGATTTCCAGAAAACCTTTATTTGACTGAAGAAGGAAGTGGAGCTTCTTTGGGGATTCGGGAACGGTTTCTTGAAGAGCGAGCGCGCCTGAATGAATTTTTCGATGGTATTCACCGTGAAGTTTCTAGAGCTGGTTTCATAAGTCATCCTGAGGCCTTTAGCCCGAAGGATCTAAGAACGGAGATCCTTCGCTCCGCTCAGGATGACAAGCCTTATGCAACCACTTCTAGTCAGGCAGGTCTTGTGATGGCATGGGAATCTCTCGCGAGAAGTGTTTTGCAGTATCATTACGAGCGTGCCTGGCTGCTTGGTGAAATGAATACCAAAGGTGTCGCGGTGGATACACTTATCAAGGAGTTCTTGTCTAATGAGCGAACGAAGAAGGTCGCAGAGTTTTTTGAAGAAGCCAATAAGAAGGATTCATGGCTGGCGCCTGTGCTCAACCGCCGATTATCCCGTGATGAGATCCTTAAACTCATTCTCAGATGGCATGACCCGCGGATGAGTGAAAACATTTCCGGCCTCGATGCTGAGACTCTCCATATTATCTCGGCCATCCCGTCGATTCTGCGGTACATCGACTTGGCTTCCAATCGCTGGAATCAGCATTTAGCTCAGCTCAAACAGAATGGGCAAAGCGTCTATTTCTATGACGATCTCAAGGATAAACCGCTCGATCAAGGCACTCAAAAGGTTTTGGAGCGTCAGCGTGAAGCCGGAATCACTCCTCCTCTTAAAAATTTTATGACTGGTTTGAAACGTGTGCGATTGGGAGGAACGGAGAAACCACCTGCGAATCCAGAACTTGCTCGGCAGATTCGCATTATGCACAACGACATTGGAAAATCGGTGGATCATCCCCACGAGCAGGCATTTTTCTTTCCGCCTGAGTTTATTCCTGAAGCTCAGATCGGGATTGAGAGATTTGCCGACGATCATCCGGAAATGCTGAAGTGGTATGAGGAAGAAGATGGAGTTCGTGTAGGTGAACTTTTCGGCTGGCCCAGCTCGACGGCAGTGGTGGAAGGAGAGGATTTGGCTAAAACCAGTGCGAAAGTTTATCAATTGACGCAACGGATTATAAAGAAAGGAGTTAGGTTCGATGTGTTTTTAGGGGTCACGCGGGATTTGAAACCGCGCTTCTATATATATACGCGCCGTACAGGTGAAGGCAGTGAAAGGCCGAACAGAGAAGTTTTTGGGAATGTCTGGGCGGCCATTGAAATGAGTGGAGGTTTGATTGTTCCCGACAGTGGCAAATTTGAAACACTTGAGCAAAATAAAGCTCAAGCGGCCCGTGATGTTTTGAAGGCCTATCAAGAGACGACTACAGAGCGAATCTATGAATTGTTTGACTATGAGTTTGCCGGCGAAGTTCCTGAAGAACTATCGGCCGATAAGCTGGCTCCGTATATCGATATTTTCTTTATTCCGGCTCGGGCTGAAGCGAACAAGCTTCAGGGAACGCAAGGCTCAAGACCCACAGGGGATTTTCTTGAGTTTTATAGTATGCCACCTGGTGAAAAGTCTTTAAGATTGAGGGAAGGAAAAGGACCGGATCAAAATTTCTCCATGGTGCCAAATGTCAATCCTTTTGCACCGGACCATCTTGTGATTTTCACCGACGCGATGAAAGATCAGGAGCTTTCCCTTGCCGCCACGCGGTTGATGCTTGATGTCTGGCAGGCCGTAAAAAATAAGAAGGCTCTTGAACCGACCACCGCTGCATCTTTGGGCAGTTGGGAGGATTTGCAAGACGATGTGGATCGAATAGAATTGGATAACGATCCCTATCTGGCCCTGCAGGAAATCACTGGATTTTTGGGTCTCAAGATAACAGAGGGGAGGACAGGTATTAAGGCGAAAGCTTTACACCGTGTAGTTAATGTCCTGGCTGCAATATATGAACATCGAAGTGAGTATGGAACCGCAGTTGAAATTTATCAGAAGCTTAAATCGGAATCGGGACTTTTCAATTATTTTAAAGTACAAGACCGATCTGAAATAAGTTTTGTGTACCACGTCTTGCGGGCCGTAGGATTGTTTCCGGACGATGTCGAGAGTCATGCAGGGGAATGGTATGGCTGGCATATGGTTCTCAGAAGGCTTCAGGCCGCACTGGGCGTTAGCGATAAGACGGATCCAACGAAAAGGATTGATCCAGATCGCACGCAGGATGTGGATAAGATTTTCGTGATGGTCAATCCCCCATTCATTCCTTTACTCCTAGCTATTAAGGCTCTAAGGGATGTTATCATTCCCAAGGATATGAAAGTCGAACCTGTATTGGCTCTTCCAGCCGAGGAGATCAATCTAAGTTCTCCGCCTCAAGGACTGGCACGGATCAAGGATGTGCGAGGCAGCTTTAGCGCCAGTTTGCATATGATCAAATCACTGCTGGAAGATTCAAAGCTGAAAGATCCCAATTATAAGAATCAGAAGGTTGCGGTTATCCTCGCAGGCGGCCGCGCGACAAGATCCGAGCCTATTGCCAGCACCGTTGCTTTTGGAAATAAGGTGCTTATATTCCTGGCGCAGCTTTTCCTGCAGAGATTTTTCTATTTCAACGCTGGCGATCCTCCAGGAATTATGATCCTGTCCTCTGATGCCGTGAAACTGCATGCTTCTTCGCCCGTCCAGGGGAAATATGGACTCGTTGCCTTTGCTCATCCTCTCAGGGAGGAAGATTTTAAGGAGAGTACCCAACTTCAAGATCTGGGAATATTTGCCTCACTCCGGTCGGATACTCAGGACAGTCCCATCTCAGGTTTTACAGAGGCGCAAGAAATTGCTGGAGTTGTGGAGAAACCTGACGCTTCGGAATTAGACAGTTTCCAGCATCAAAATCCAAGAAGGAATCTTGTTCAGAGGTTACAGAGAAAATCGCCAGAGGTAGAATTCAGCGCCAATGAAGCCGATTATCGCCTGAGCTGGCCGGCCGCTGAAGCTATTCTTGAAGCGTTCAGCGTACCGGCAGAAGGTGAGGCGGTGAAAGGGCAGCCGCTTTACGAAGCCTATGCACTTAACTGGATCGAACATTTGTTTGAAATTGCAGCCATTCCTGCTTCGAAGCCTTCCGAACTTTTGCGCCGACTCCGTGAGATTTCTCGGTACGATGGAGTAGGAAAGCTGATTGATGATAGGGATCTGGTCTTGATATGGAAGGCGGCAAGGAAAATCCGCGACGAGCAGGGTATGGGGGTTCTCAATACCGGCCGCATTTATGCTCACGCCAATACGATGAAGCAGTTTTTGACGGAGATCCTCCAACAAATTCCTCACAATCCTCAATTGGCACATCTGCTCGGTGTGGTGAGCGATTCAAAAGGGCGTTTTGTCAGTCCTGGAACTATTATTGAAGACGGTGCAAATGTGGAAGCCGGAGCCGTTTTAATTGGAGACCCCGTGATTTTAAGAGGAAGCCGAATTCGAAAAGGGGGTGTGGTGATAGGCGGACTTGGCGTTTTTCAAGTGGATGGAAAGAGCTCTGCCGTTGAAATTTATGAGCCCAGCCGAGAGAAAGTTGTCAAGGCAGAAAAAGGCTGGCTTGTGACGGATGGAATTGTGCAGGTTGGAGGTGTTACAAAAAGGGTTCGCATGGCTTATCCTCCCGATTTGAATCCTAAGGATACCATTGATGTCGATGGAGATAAGATTGCCGTTTATGATGCCCCGATCTTTCCACTTTCGGCTGAGCATTTGAATTCGAGCCCGGAGAACATCAAACTGACCGCTAGAGATGTTGATGAAAATAAACTTTCTCTTCGTGGTCTGCACAATCAGTTGGCTGATAGTAAGATAACAGAACTTAGGGCTGCGACAGTGCAGGGATTAGGGGGGATGGGCTTTGTGCCGCTTATAGAAACTGAAGTGTCTGGGAAAGGGCTTAACTTTGGCATACTTCATGAGAAGGCGCTTCATCATGCCGCGACCAATCTTGGTATTGGACTTGTTGAGGATACCACGGATCAAAGAAAATTGACGGCAGCACTTACGAATGAAATTGCGGAGGCTAAGCGAAAAGCTGTGGAGAAAATTCTAAGTAATGTTCAGAAAGTAGAGGCTTCATCGCTTGGAAAAGAGAAAGTCAAGGGACGGCTCCACTTCGTTCCGCCGCCACTCGCCCTCCCGCCTCTGGCGGGACGGGCGAGTACTGCGACTGAGGCCCCCCTGGGCAAGCCCGCCCAAATCCCAAGTTTGCGCCAGGGCAAGATAGAGAAGTTGGCGGGCAAGCCCGGGGCCCAGTCGACTGTCGAGCTTCCTAAACGACGCGGGGAAGTTTTGCCGGTTGGAATGCAAAATAGACTTCAAGAAGCTCTTAATCTGCTCAAGGGTGGAGAAGGCCATGCGAGACTTGCGGCAGGTTTGAATTCAGACCGAGTGAGTCATCTTGATGAAATGATTTTTAAATCGACTGCCGCTGAGAAATCGTATCTGTTGATTGACTCCCACAGCACGCTCGCTAATCAAGAGACTTTGAGTGACGGCCAGTATCTCGCTCAGTGGGTCGAAATTCTTAACCAGGCTCCTGGTCAGGAGATTTACATCACCGGAGTTTCTAAGACGGATAAAGCGGTTTTGGAAAGAATCCTTGCCAATAAATTCCCTGAGGCTTACAGAAATAGAATAAGAATCGTTGAGCAAAACACGCTAGAGTTTACAAAGAGTCTAGCCGGAAGCTATGGTCCGGGAGCGGCTCAGATTGCAGTGATCAGTTCCGGTCAGGATAGATTCACAAAACTCGGACGGAATATCTATCAGATCAATTACGGCTTGCCCAATGATAAGCTGGCTAAATCCTTCACGCTCAGGATTGGAAGCAAGCTGGCTCTCTACGGTGCAGGTGCGGTGAGGCTGTTGCGTAATGATGAAGGCCTCAACCTTAGCCTGTCTGACTCCAGAATCATCAATATCAATGCGCAGACGCTAGCCACCTTGCTGAACGTTATCTTCCAGGCGGAAGAACGTGCCCGCGAGGCTCTCCAGAGAGCTGCATAATCTTTGTGGCTTGGTTTCTTGTGTCATTCTGATCCCGCCAAGGGCGGGAGAAGAATCTCAGATCCTTCGCCGCGCGCTCCTCAGGATGACGCCAAAAAAGAGAGAAGGTAAAAGTGAAAAGGCAAAAGGTAAAAGAACAAGAAAAAAGTCAAAAGTTCTTTTCATTTTCTATTCTGTCCTTTTCCAATTCTTTCTGCCCACCTTTGCTGCTTCTTTTCTCTTTTACCCCGTTCTTTTTCCTTTTTACCTTTTACTTTTTCCTTTTGACTCTTTCCTTTTAACAGGATGACGCCAAAAAAAGTCAAAATGTGACAAACTCAAGATTCAACAACATTTGGCGATACACAGATCAAGGAATTTTTGTCATGGCAGAACCGGTCAAATACAAGAGGCAATTAAGAAATTTTCTCATTCACAAACCGCTTCAGCGGGAGTACACCCTCCTCATGATTGGGATGATGATGGCATCGGTTCTGATTGTCGTTTTAATCATCCACACTACGATGAAGCAGGCTTTGCTAGGCAACCCTTATCGGGTGGGAAGCGTAAGTCCCTATGAAATCCTTTCGGATATCAGTCAACAGTTGGTCACCCGTGTCGGCATTGCTCTTCTTTTCTGTATCATTGCGGCGACTCTCATCGGCATTGTTTTTCTGCATCGGGTGGCGGGTCCCCTTTATCGTTTCCGCATGCTTTTAAGAAAGATCACCTCGGGTCATATTCCCGAAGACATAAGACTGCGCGAAAAAGATTATTTCAAAGAAGTGGCTCTAGAGTTTAATAATTTATTCAAGTCCTTGCGACAAAAGAAGATGCTGGCTTCTGAGTTGCTCGCTGTTTTGGATAAGCTGCCATCCGATACCCTCCCGCCAAGCATTCGGGATACATTTAATAAGGTCAAAGAGACTTTAGAGGAGTTTTAAAACTTCTCCCATTGACAAGCCTGTAACATCCTGATATTATTATAATTACGGAATATGAGTAAAGCAAAAAGTGGGCTTTTAATGCCCACTTTTTTGTTTCTACGGACTCGGTGGAAAGGTCTTACGATGAATAACGAGCTTTTAGCCAGCATTGAATATATCGAGAAGGAAAAGAATATCGGAAGGGAAGTCTTGGTTGAAGCACTACGTTCCGCGCTTCTTTCCGCTTGCAAGAAAACTTTTCCCAATCATGAGGATTTCGAAATCCAAGTGGATCCTGCCACATTTAAAATCCTTGTGCTGGAAAAAGGCGTGGAAGTGCATCATGCGGATTTCGGAAGGATTGCTGCTCAAACCGCAAAACAAGTTATTATTCAGAAGATACGTGAGGCGGAACGGGAGTCCATTTTTCATGATTTTTACAAGAAGGAAGGCGACATTATCACCGGTGTCGTGCACACGGTTGACAAGAAAGCGATTATCGTCGATCTAGGTAAAACCGAGGCAATTTTGCCGGCGCGTGAGCAGTATTCAAAAGACACTTACCGTCAGGGGGACACCATCCGTGCTTACGTACTCGAAGTCAAGAAAACAGCTCGTGGACCGGAGATTATTCTTTCGCGGGTTCATCCTAATCTGGTGAAAAAACTTTTTGAACTTGAAGTTCCCGAAATCCATGACGGGATTGTGGAGATCAAATCCGTTGCGCGCGAGGCGGGGTCTCGATCAAAAATTGCCGTGATTTCCCATGACGATAAAGTGGACTGCGTGGGATCCTGTGTGGGCGTCCGTGGCCAAAGGGTAAAAAATGTTGTGAATGAATTGGGGGGTGAAAAGGTTGATATTGTTCGGTGGAGCCTTGATCCTGAAACCTTTATCCGCAGCGCCTTAAGTCCAGCTGAGCTTTCTTCGATTATTCTTAACAGCAATGAAAAGAAAGCTGAGATCATTGCCAGTGACGACCAGCTTGCTTTGGCTATTGGAAAAAGAGAGCAGAATATGCGGCTTGCCTCCAAGCTCACAGGTTGGAAACTTGATATCCGCAGCATCAGTCAGCGTATCCCGCTGAGTTTACTGGATGGAGTCGGGGGAAAGATTGAAGAAGCGCTTAGAGCTGCAGGGCTGAATAACATTAAGGATATCATGAAGGCAACTCCTGAGGAATTGTGTAAGATCCCGGGCATCGGTCCACAGACTGCGGAAAAAATTGTCGCATCGGCACAGAAGGCTATTCTTGATGCCGGATCCGGAAGTTCGAGAATGAAGAATCTTTGAGGTACTGGTATGCGTGTTCATGAGCTTGCTAAAAAATTAGAAATTTCAAGTAAAGATCTCCTAGCAGAATTAAAGCGTCTCAAGATTGATGCCAAAAGTCATATGAGCGTTCTTGATGAGGAGGATGTTGAACGGATCGAGGGTAAGCGTAAAAAACCGGAAAAAAAGCCGGTGGCAGATCAGAAACCGAAAAAAGAATCGGAAAGTTCTAAGAAAGACCCCGGCCACGATATTCTGCCTTCCCCATTAAAGGAGAAAGCTTCGCAAGCGAGTAAGATTCCGCTGACACCTGCTCCTGTCATGGTTGCAGAACCATTGCCGAAAGAAGAAACAATAGTCAAGCCACCGGAACCGGTTAAAACGGTGCCGGTGGTGCCCGCTCCGCCTGTCCCGCGAACAACGATCAAGTTTTCCACCCCCATTACCGTGGGAGCTCTTGCCAGCGCATTCAAACTTAGGCCTTCGGAATTGATAAAACCTCTGATGGATCTTGGAGTTTTTGCCAATGTCAATCAACTGCTGAATGATGCCAGTGTTTTTCGTGTGGCCGATAAATTGGGGATTCCAGTTGAAAAACTTCCGGAGGAAGAAGAAACGCTGATTCGGATGACGACGGATGAAGATCCCAAAAATCTTTCTCTCCGGCCTCCTGTTGTAACGCTCATGGGACATGTGGATCATGGGAAAACATCCCTTCTCGATGCCATCAGAAAAAGTAATGTGGTTGATAAAGAAGCGGGTAAAATCACGCAGCATATTGGGGCTTATGGGGTGGACCTCCCGGGCAAAGGGCATGTGACTTTTCTGGACACGCCGGGACACGAGGCCTTCACGGCCATGAGAGCGCGGGGAGCCAATGTCACGGATGCGGTGGTGCTGGTCGTGGCAGCAGATGACGGTATCATGCCTCAGACCATTGAGGCGATCGATCACGCCAGGGCGGCAGGTGTTCCGATTGTGGTGGCGATCAATAAGGTGGATCTTCCCAATGCGAATACGATGAAGGTGAAAAAAGAATTACAGAAAATGGATCTTATGCCGGAAGAATGGGGAGGGAAAACGATTTGCGTGGAAGTTTCAGCAAAAACTCAAAAAGGAATCAGTGAACTTCTAGAAATGTTGCTGCTGGAGGCGGAGATTCTTGAACTTAAGGCCAACCCCAATCGTCCTGCGGTGGGTACGGTTCTTGAAAGCAGGTTAACCAAAAGTCATGGGACAGTTATCACTGTAATCATTCAGAATGGAACTCTCCGTGTGGGCGACGCGATTGTCTGCGGCCCCTATTCCGCCCGTATCCGGGCTATGCGCAATGACCGCGGCAAGGCAGTCAAAGAGGCGGGTCCTTCTTATGCAGTCGAAATCTTGGGTTTATCCGGTTTGCCGGACGCAGGAGAAATTTTCACTGCGGTTGAGGATGACAAAAAAGCACGTAAGATAGCTGAGAAACGAGCCCTTGAGATTCGTGAGAAAGCCATGAGCGGTGCTATGAAGAAGCATATTTCACTTGAGGGCATTTACAGCCAGATGAAAGAAGGCGCCCTGAAGGAACTGAAAATTATTTTGAAAGCTGATGTACAAGGATCGATTCAAGCTTTGACCGATTTGCTTGAGAAACTGAGCACAGAAAAAATCAGTCTCCGCATTCTTCATGCCGGCATTGGAGGGATTAACGAATCCGATGTTATGCTCGCCGCAGCCTCGGACGCGGTGATTATGGGGTTTCATGTCCAGGCGGATGGCAAGGCGGAAACTTTGGCAGAGAAGGAAGGCGTGGAAGTCCGTTATTACAACATCATCTACGAGGTGGTTGAGGAAGTTAAAAAAGCTATGGAGGGCCTTCTCGAACCCACGGCAAAGGAAGTTGTTCAAGGGAGGGCCGAAATCAGACAGGTATTCAAATCTTCCCGCGCGGGTAATATCGGTGGAGCTATTGTATTGCACGGCAGGATCTCGCGTACCCATCGGGTGCGTTTGATCCGTGAAAAAATTGTGATTTTTGATGGTAAACTTGCTTCCTTGAAGCGGTTCAAAGACGATGTGAAAGAAGTGGCAGAGGGTTTTGAATGCGGGATGGCTTTGGAAGGGCACAATGACATTCAGCCCCGCGACGTTCTTGAAGCCTATAAGATCGAGAAGGTGGCTGCAAAATTGTGAGGATGGAATTGCCGGGTAATAAGTGTGCAAACTCGAATATTTTATACTTATGATCATTGGTACCCTGCAAGTCAAGCTTCGGATTCCGGATGCAGATTCCCTTAAGGCGAAACGCTTTGTGATCCGGAGCATGGTCGATCGCATACGGGCAAGATTCAATCTTTCTATATCAGAAATCGGAAGTCAAGATTCGTGGCAAATGGCTCTTTTGGGCGTGGCGATGATCGGGAGTGAACAACGGTTCATGAATCAAGTCCTGAGTAAAGTGATGGATATTCTGCGCGGGGAAAGAAGGCTTGAAGTTATTGATTCCAGACTTGAATTTCTCTAAATCAAATGTTGGGCGGAAAACGAACTGATCGTATTGCAGAGCTTGTTAAGATGGAGTTGGGCCGGCTTATTTTGATGAAGCTTAAGGACCCTCGGTTAGGATTTGTGACTATTACCCATGTCATCGTGAGTGCAGATTTAAGAAATGCACGTGTTATGTACAGTGTGATGAATGATCAGCAGAAGAATGATCAGACGGCTCAGGCACTGGAAAGCGCGAAAGGATTTTTGCAGCATGAGCTGGCCGATTCGCTCAAGCTTCGGTTGACGCCCAAGCTGGCTTTTTACTTGGATACCTCAGTGCAGCACAGCCTGAGAATTGAATCGATCATTCAAAAATTACACGAAGGTGAAACATAATTATGCCGGAACAGAAGAAGCTGTCGACAGTACGAGAAATATGTGATGCTATCAAGGAGCATCAGAATTTCCTTTTAAGCGCTCACATAAGGCCGGAGGGAGATTCGATTGGGAGTCTTCTTGGAATTCAGTTCTTGCTCCACAAACTGGGTAAGGAAGCTTGGATTGTAAGCCAAGACTCGTTTCCAAGCCGCCTTGACGTGATGTCGCAGGATGGGTGGCATACTGTCGCAGAGGTGTTGAACCTCAAGGAGAAACCAAAATTTGACGCTTGCATTGTGGTGGATTGCCCCAATCCGGCTCGGATAGGGAGAGTTCAGGAATTGATTGCACCCGAAACCGTCATCATCAATATCGATCATCATGTCAGCAATATCCGATTTGGTCATTTTAATTTGGTGGATGACCGGGCGGCAGCTTGTGGTGAAATTATTTGTGACCTTTTCAAGGAGCTGAACATCCCTCTGACGAAAGAAGCGGCTCTTCCACTGTATGTTTCTATTTCAACCGACACGGGTTCTTTCAGATATAGCAACACCACGTCTAAAACTCATCGGGTGGCTGCCGAATTGATCCAGACAGGCATCAACCTCGAAGAAATTAATGAGAATCTTTACGAACGATTTTCACGTCGACGTGTGAGCCTGCTGGCAGATTTGTTGAAAAACATCAAAGTCGAGATGGGCGGCAAGGTAGTGTGGGCCGTCGTCAAAAAAAATATGATCCGCCGGACGAAAACCTCCTTTGCAGATACCGAGGGGTTCATTGATTTTCTCCGCTCGATCGCCGGTGTCCGTATCGCCTTTATTCTGATTGAGAATGGAAAGAACAAATATCAGGTATCCTTCCGCGCCAAAGGAATGAATGATGTGAATCAAATTGCTCAGGCGTTTGGAGGAGGAGGGCATCGAAAAGCCTCGGGATGTAGCATTCAGGGGACGGCCGAAAAAGCAGTGGATCAAATTCTTACTGAGGTTCGTAAATATTTCCGGAAACCGACCTTTTCCTAGTCCAATGCGTATTGACTCTTTTCAGTTTTGAAGGATACAAAACACGAGGCATCACCTGTCTTATGAATCAGCTCGAGCGCGGCACCGTGAATGGCATTTTGATTGTTGATAAACCTGCCGGATGGACCTCACATGATGTGTGCCACTTCGTCCGAAAAAGATTTTGCATTTCCAAAGTCGGTCATGCAGGCATTCTGGATCGAACGGCCCGAGGTGTCTTGGTCCTGCTCCTGGGGCACTACACAAAACTTTCTGCCCGTTTCCTCAATCAGGCCAAGGAATATGAGGGGACGATGGAATTAGGAGCGAAGACAACCACTCATGATGCGGCTGGAGAAATTATCGAACGGGCACCGTGGGATAAAACAACTGAAGATGATATTCGAGCTGTCATGGATAGCTTCAAAGGAGAGCGGGATCAGCTTCCTCCCATGGCTTCTGCCGTCAAGTTGGGAGGGGTAAGGCTTTATAAACTAGCACGCCAGGGTAAGGAAGTGGATAGACCGATGAAAATGATTCACGTTTACGAACTTGAGATCCGCCGAATCGAACTTCCTCTTATAGATTTTTTCTGCAAGGTATCCAAAGGTACGTATGTCCGCACCCTTGCGAATGACATTGGAACGGAGCTTGGAACTCATGCCCATTTGAAAGAACTTAGGAGGACTGCGAGTGGGGTTTTCCGCATCGGAGAAAGCTTGAGCGTCGATTTTCTCAAGTCATTGAAGTCGAAAGAAGATCTCAAACGCTATTTGAAAAGTTTGCCGATTGAACAGCCGGTACCGTCGGGTGAAATCTTTCATCAGGAATGATTCTTTCAACCAGCCTTCAGGGATTTTCCAGCAGCCGTTTCCCCAAAGTCATTCTTACTCTGGGGGCTTTTGATGGTGTCCATATAGGACATCAGAAAGTCCTGCGTCGCGTTTCAAACGAAGCGAAAAAGATTGGAGGAACAGCCACCCTCCTTACTTTTCAGGAGCATCCGCAGAAGGTCTTGAAGCCCCATCAGACCACCTCCATGTTGACATCTTTTCAACACAAACTCAGTCTCATCCAGCAGGAGGATATGGATCTATGTCTGGCGCTTCATTTCACCCGCGAGTTTTCTATGCTCAGTCCTGAAGCCTTTGTGAAGAGAATACTTCTGGATAAATTGAAGGTCCGGAAAGTGATTCTTGGACATGATTCCCGATTCGGACACCATCGTGAGGGTGATACCCACACGATGGCTGCTTTGGCCAAAAAATACGGGTTCGCTTTTTCTGTGATCCCCCCAGTTCAAAAGGGAAACTTTACGGTGTCCAGTACCCTGATTAGACGCTTGATTGCTGAGGGAGATTTGCAATCTATCCGCAGGTTTTTGGGGCGGACTTATTCCATTATGGCAACCGTCGTGCGCGGTACCGGACGAGGGAGAAAATTGGGTTTTCCAACTGCCAATTTAAATCCCCACAGTGAGTTACTTCCTCCCGCAGGAGTTTATGTGGTACGGGTGTGCCTAACCCATCTGAAACCCATCCGACGTTCGAAAGGCTCTATTTCGATAGGTGGGCCAGGCCGCAGACGTTTTTTTCCTGCTGTTATGAATCTGGGTGTACGGCCCACTTTTGAAGTGGATCGTGCCGGGGGGATCATTCCAGAAGTTTATATTATGGGTTTTAGCGGTCAATTGTATGGACGTATGGTGGAAGTCGAGTTTCTGAAAAAATTGCGCAATGAAATAAAGTTTGCTGATCCTCTGGATCTGAGGCAGCAAATCAGCCGTGATGTTGCGGATGCCAAGAGATTTTTTTCGACCTTTACAAGTCAGTAAAGGTAGCGTATACTGTAGCAGAACTTGAGTATCTTAACTTGTTTCAATATAATGACTTAGGAATAAAATAGGAGTGAAGATGCCATTGACGAAAGAGAAAAAGAGTGACGTTATTAAAAAGTTCCAGAAAAAGATAAATGATACGGGATCCTGTGATGTTCAGATTGCACTTTTGACCGAGCGCATCAACGAGCTCACAGGACATTGCAAAGTCAATAAGAAAGATCACCACTCCCGCTATGGTCTGATTAAGTTGGTTGGTCAGCGGAGGAGGCATTTGAATTATCTTGCAAGAACGGATCGGAAACGATACGAAAAGATTCTTGAAGAATTGGACCTCCGCAAATAAACAGCTTCCTGTTTGATTAAATCTTACGACCCAAAATGAATGGAGATAAATAAGGATTACTCTATATGAAAAATGTCAGAGCGCACATAGGCCGATACGAACTTATTCTTGAAACTGGTAAAGTTGCAAAACAAGCAGACGGTGCGGTTACTGTTCAGTATGGCGGTACCGTTGTCCTCACCACCGTGGTGGCAAAGAGGAAACCCAAGGAAGGCATAGATTTTTTTCCCTTAACTGTTGATTATCGGGAAAGAACTTATGCAGCCGGAAAAATTCCGGGAGGATATTTCAAGCGGGAAGGCAGACCTACCGAAAAGGAAATATTATCATCCCGACTGGCGGATCGTCCTATCCGGCCTCTTTTCCCTGAGAATTTCTTCAACGAAGTCCAAATAATGTCTACAGTCCTCTCTGTGGATGCAGAAAATAATCCTGATATTCTGGGTGTGATTGGAGCTTCAGCCGCTCTGGCCATTTCGCCTATTCCGTTTCAAGGACCCGTGGGTGCCGTCCGAATTGGCTTACAGGACGGTAATTTTATTGTCAATCCCAGCTATGAAGAGCTTGAGAAAAGTGATCTTGATTTGATCCTCGTTGGAACCAAGGATAAGGTTATCATGATTGAAGCTGGTGCCAGCGAAGTATCAGAGGAGATGATGCTTCGTGCGATTGAATTTGCTCAGAAAGAGATACAGTCGGTGATACGCATTCAGGAAGAGCTTGTCAGTCAATGCGGGAAGGCCAAGTGGCCGGTTGCCGATAAGGTTCAGCCTACCGCACTCATCGATAAAGTTGAGAGTATTTGCCGAGGGCGTTTCAAACAGGTTTTTAAACTATCCGGCAAAGAGGAGCGGGCGGAGGCCACTGAAAATATTTGCAAGGATGTGCTGGCCGCCTTTGACTCTGCCGCACCTGATTACAATGAAGCTGCCATCAAGCACATTTTCGAAGAGATTGAAAAAAGAGAGGTGAGGGATCTGATTCTCGGGCAGAAGAAACGGCCGGACGGCAGATCTTTTAAAGATCTCCGAGAAATAAGCTGTGAGATTGCGGTGCTTCCGCGCACACACGGATCAGCTCTTTTCACGCGAGGGCAAACGCAAAGTCTGGCAGTCACGACACTAGGCACCAGTGCAGATGAACAGCTGATCGATGCCCTGGAGGGTGAAACCTTCAAGCGGTTTATGCTCCATTATAATTTTCCTCCTTTCAGTGTGGGAGAAGTTGGCCCAAACCGCGGACCCGGCCGGCGTGAAATCGGTCATGGTGCTCTGGCAGAACGAGCCCTGGTTCCTGTGATGCCTAGTGAGGAAGAATTCCCCTATACGGTACGCATAGTCTCGGATATTTTGGAATCAAACGGATCAAGTTCCATGGCTACGGTTTGCGGAGCCACTCTATCGCTAATGGATGCCGGGGTACCCCTGAAAGCACCGGTTGCCGGAATCGCTTTGGGTTTGGTTACAGATGGGACCCAGGGCGAAATATTAACGGATATTGCAGGCATTGAGGACCATCTTGGGGATATGGATTTTAAGGTGGCCGGGACTAAAGTGGGTATTACGGCATTGCAGTTGGATTTAAAGATTAAGGGTATTTCGACCGACATTATTAAGAGGGCCCTGAGTCAGGCTCATGAAGCGCGGCTGAAAATTTTGGAGGTTATGGCTCAGGTGATCCAGCAGCCGAGACCCGAGCTTTCCAAATATGCACCTAGAATTACCGTGCTTTCGGTCAATCCTAATAAGATCAAAGATCTTATTGGACCTGGCGGGAAGATGATCAAGAAGATTATTGAAGAAACTGGTGTAAAAATCGATATTGAAGATGACGGCAGGGTGTTCGTTGCTTCGAGCGATTCAGTAGCGGCCGAAGCTGCCATTAGCAAGATTCGTGCTATTACCGAGGATGCGGAGATCGGTAAGATTTATTTAGGCAAGGTGCGGAAAATCATGAACTTTGGTGCCTTCTGCGAGATTCTTCCCGGCACCGATGGGTTGGTTCATGTTTCAGAGATTGCCGACGGTTTTGTCAAAAGAGTTGAGGATCATGTGAAGGTCGGGGATGTAGTCCCCGTAAAGGTTTTGAGCATAGACGACGAAGGCAAGATTAATTTGAGCATGAAAAAAGCTAAACCCGCCGAGCCACAAGGATGAAAAGAAAAGTAAACGTCAAGAAACTTAATGAGATTCTAGGCCTTTCTTTTTTTTTGATTGGAATCTTTACACTTGCCAGTCTGGTTTTTCACCATTCTCAGGACCACCCGTTCTTCAGCTCCCATCCTAATCGACCTCTGCAAAATCCGACGGGTCTGATCGGAGTTTATCTCTCCCATTATTTTCTTCTGCTTTTTGGCTACAGCGCCTATTTTATTTCCGTGATGGCCATCTTTTGGGCCATCTGTCATTTTCTTCAAAAGGTTCCCGCGAAAAAGCTGGTTAGATTGATCGGATTGGCCTTTCTTCTGTTTGCGTCCGCGGGTCTTTTTTCGCTGGCCGCCGAACAGGGAGCCAAAGCCATTCACGGAGGGTTGATAGGCTACACGCTGGACAGCTATCTGGAAAAATATTTCGGTCCACTGGGTGCTTCGATTATTATGGTGTCTTTTCTCCTCCTCTCGCTTTTGCTTTCCACGGATTTTTTTCTCTTTCCAATCCTGGAATCGCTTTTTCAACTTTTTGCTTCGTTTACCAAAGGAATCGGCAAAGCCATTAAAGGTGCGGGCAGTGTCCTGGGCCATGCAGCAAATTTTATCAGACTTCGGGGTATTGGTTTCGCTCCGGCAAAAAGGGCACCTTCTCCTAAAAAGGAAAAGGTGGCGCAGGAAATAGAAAAATCATTTTTTGTCGAGCAGATTCCAGTAAAAGTGAAACGATATGAACCCACTGTGGTTCAGCCTAAGCCGGTTGAGACAAAACCTAAGACATCTTTGGAAAAACCTCTCCGTGAACTCAAACCCAAAGACCTTAAAAAGGATGAAGAGAGCTCGCCCGCTGCCGATCAGATAAAATTCCCAGAAGTCGCCAGCACTCCGATCAAGGATTACTCCCTGCCGCCGCTTACTTTTTTGAATCTGCCGCCAGTCTCCAGGCGAAGCGGTGACGAAGACCTGAAGGAGAAATCTAGGCTCTTGGAGGCAACGCTTCGTGATTTTGATATTGATGCCCGCGTCGTTGAAATTGAACAGGGCCCGACTATCACACGTTATGAGTTGATGCCTGCCCCAGGTGTGAAGGTCAGCAGCATTGTGAGTCTATCGGATGACCTTGCGCTTGCTTTGAAGGCGGCGAGCATTCGCATTATTGCCCCGATTCCCGGGAAAGCCGCTGTTGGCATTGAAGTTCCCAACTCATTTACGGACATGGTGTATTTGCGGGAACTTCTGGAGGGGTCAGGGAACAAGCTGCAGACGTGCAGATTGCCGCTTACTTTGGGGAAGGATACCAGTGGAAAGGCTTTGATTGCGGATCTTGCCGAGATGCCGCATCTTCTGATCGCGGGAACTACGGGGAGTGGCAAAACTGTCTGTGTGAATGCGATCATTGCAGGCTTTCTTTACAGCAAACGTCCTGATGAATTGAAGTTTGTAATGATTGATCCCAAGATGGTTGAGCTGACGGTCTATAACAGCCTGCCTCACATGCTCACGCCGGTGGTGACCGAGGTGCGCAAAGCAGCGGCCACTTTGAATTGGGTGGTTAATGAAATGGATAATCGATATAAGCTGCTGGCCGCTAGTACAGTAAGAAACATTCAAGCTTTTAATCAGCGGGATCGCAAGAACGAATCCGCTGAGATTCCTGAAAAACTTCCTTACATTATTGTAGTTATTGATGAACTTGCTGATTTGATGCTGGTTGCGCAAGATAAAGTGGAAACCGCAATCACTCGCTTGGCTCAGTTGTCCCGTGCCGTTGGAATCCATCTTGTTCTGGCAACACAGAGACCCTCCGTGGATGTCATTACCGGTGTTATCAAGGCAAATTTCCCCGCAAGAATCTCCTTCAAGGTGGCTTCGAAGGTTGATTCCAGAACGGTGTTGGATATGAATGGCGCTGACAAACTTTTGGGGAAAGGGGATCTGCTTTTTCTAGAGCCGGGGAATTCGAAACCCACCCGCGGCCAAGCGGCTTTAGTTACCGACCAGGAAATTTCTCAAATTGTGAAATTCATCAGCGAGCAAAAGCAGGCTGAATACAGAGTCGATATTGAAAAGATTACGGAAGGTGCCTCCCAAGGGAATTTTGGGGAAAAGGATGAACTTTACGAACAGGCAGTCAAAGTGATTGTCGAGAGCCGCCAGGCTTCAACCTCCATTTTACAGCGCAGGCTCCGTCTCGGCTACGGAAGGGCCGCGCGCATTCTCGATATGATGGAGTCCGAAGGAATCGTCGGTCCTCCCCAAGGTACGAAACCCCGCGAGATTTTAGTCGAACGTTTGACAGATGTGTCATAGTTCCTTCATTAAAACCCAATGATAAGCCCTAAGACTTCTAAGCAGAGCGCCATTTTAAAGAAGTTGTTACCTCGGGATATTTCTGTGGGCATGCTTTCGTTGGGCTGTCCCAAGAACTTAGTTGACAGTGAAATTATCCTGGGTCTTTTGAAATCTAGGAAATATAAATTGGCGCGTCACGTTACGGAATGCGACATTGCTTTGATCAACACCTGTGCATTCATTGAGGATGCAAGGAAGGAATCGATTGATCACATTTTAGAGCTTGCCCAACTCAAGAAAGAAGGAAAGATACAAGGTCTCATTGTGTGCGGATGCCTCCCGCAGAAGTATTACCAGGCGCTGCAGGATGAAATTGGCGAAATTGATGCGATGGTGGGTACGGGTGAGTACAGCAAAATTGACAGTGTCATTGAAGCGGTCTTGCGCGGTGAAAAGAGTGTACAAGTGGAAGACACAAGATTTATCTACGATCACTCTTTGCCGCGCTATTCGCTGACTCCGTCTCATTTCAAGTATATCAAGATCGCCGAAGGATGCGATCATCGATGCAGCTTTTGCATTATCCCCCAGCTTCGAGGTGATTATCGTTCCCGTCCGATCGCTTCGATCGTGGATGAAGTTACAAGATATGCGAGGGAGGGAACCAAAGAAGTCAATCTGATCAGCCAGGATACATCGTACTACGGGCGTGATCTGGAGGGGCGATATCTGTTGCCTGATTTGTTGAAGGCATTGAATGAGGTAGAAAGCCTGGAGTGGATAAGACTTCTTTATAATCATCCTTTCCATATGACGGATGAAATACTGGATGCGATGGCGAATTATAAGAAGGTCTGTAAGTATGTTGACATTCCCCTTCAACATATAAGTGATCCTATGCTTAAGAGTATGAAACGCGGCATGCTGAAAGATAAGACGGCGGCATTGATTGCACGTATGCGAGAGAAAGTCCCGGGAATCGCGATTCGCACTACGTTTATTGTGGGTTTCCCGGGTGAAACAGAGAAGGATTTCAATGAACTTTATGATTTCGTCGGTGAGATGCGCTTTGAACGATTAGGTGTTTTCACCTATTCCAGAGGAGACGATCAAGCCGCTCATTTTGAAGGACAGATTCCAGAAAAAATTAAAAAGGAAAGAAAAAACATGCTGCTGAACCGCCAGCAGAAAATCTCGTTAGAAAATAATCGGCAATATGTAGGACGTACGCTGGAGGTTTTGATGGATGAAGTGGATCAAATGACGCGCGTTGGTAAGGGCAGAACTTATATGGATACGCCGGAAGTGGACGGTCAAGTGATGGTCCGCTCAGATAAGGAAAACATTGAAGCAGGGCAATTTTACCCTGTACGAATCGAAAAGATTTCGGAATACGACCTTATGGGACGAGTGATGTGAACTTGTGATCAAACCAAATACCTTAACGTTGTTCAGAATCCTCCTTGCTATCCTGTGTCCCTTTCTACTCGCAGAACCTGCGCTGGCAAGTCGGGTGGCGGGATTTTTTGTTTTTTTGTTTGCCGGTTTGACGGACTTGTGGGACGGTTATCTTGCCAGGAAAACCGACCGAGTAACTTCCACCGGGAAAATTCTGGACCCCATTGCTGATAAGATTTTGAACCTGGGTACGATGTTTACTTTTGCGTATCTGAAGATCTACCCCGTTTGGGCGGTACTCCTGATTTTTGTGCGGGAGGTGCTGATTACAGGCATACGATTGAGGTATCTACTGAGAAAAGAAGTCATTGCCGCAGAATTCTCAGGTAAATTAAAAACCGGCCTGCAAATTGTCTCCATTGCGGTTTCCTATTTTTACTTGCTTGCCCGTGATTATCAGCCAGGGACACTCTATGTCGGAGTGCTTCACTGGAGCAGCTACCTATTTATGGGAGTAGCCATCGCTGTTACTTTGTATTCAGGATTTCGATTCTTTAGCGATAGTAAAAGGTTTTCCGCGCTTCATGAGATTATTGCAACTTGTGGCTATGTGGGGTATCTGCCCAAAATGCCGGGCACTTTTGGGACGCTCGCAGGCATTCTAATCTATTGGTTTCTACCTAAGGCTACCCCTCAATATCTATTTTCTATGATCGTGCTTATAGCGCTCGCAATATGGAGTTCGGGGCATCATGCTAAAAATTCTGCAGTGAAGGACCCCTCCGAAGTGGTTCTGGATGAGGTGGTAGGCATTTTGATGGCACTTAGTTTTGTTCCGCTTACCCGATGGTCTCTCCTTTTAAGTTTTGTTTTGTTCCGAGTTTTTGATATCTTGAAACCTCCACCGATACGTAAGATCGAAAGTTGTCGAGGAGGCTGGGGCATTGTGCTGGATGATTTGTTAGCGGGGTTATATACCGGGATCATCGTCAGAGCTATCTTTCTTTTCGTAAGGTAGTCGCTCATGTACCGAACCATCGTTGTTGCCATTGGCTCTGAAATCTTGTCTGGAGCAGTTGTCGACACGAATTCTTCCTTTCTATCCAAAGAACTTTCCGAACTTTCCTTTGAGGTCATCCGGCATATCGCGGTTCAAGACCAACCGGAGACTATTCACGAGGTTCTCCGCCAGGCTCTCCAAGAGGCTCATCTGGTGGTGGTGACCGGCGGGCTAGGTCCTACCTTCGATGACCTTACCAAGCAGACCCTTGCCAAATTTTTTGAGCGGCCCCTGACATTTAATCCCCGACAGTTCAAGAGGATCAAAGATTATTTCCAGGCGAGGAAACACCCGCTGCATTCCTACGTTCGTCAGCAAGCATCTTTTCCAAAATCCTGCCGTATTTTTGATAACAACTTCGGAGTCGCGCCGGGAATAGGCATGGAAGATCAAGGCAAATGGGTGATTGCTTTACCGGGGGTGCCGCGAGAAATGGAAGGTATGTTTCGAGGCGAGGTTATTCCGTTTCTCAAAAAGAAGTTTGTATCCGCGCTTGTACAGGAAACTCTTTGCGCCAAGTTTATTTCACTGAATGAGACAGAGGTTTTGAAGAAGCTCGGAAAGACTTTTCCACCTCAGGATCAAAATATCGAATGCGGGATTTATCCTTCCACCGGAGAAGTGACTTTAAAGATGCGTTTTACCGGAAAAAGTCGGCGCACTTTGGAAGCAAAAAAAAGGTTCTGGCAAGCGGTCATGCTGAGAAAGCTTGGCAGATTCGTGGTAGGGTTTCGGGACGAGCCTTTTGAAAAAACAGTTGCTGAATTATTCCAGAAGAAGCGCTACAGCTTAGCCTTGGCAGAAAGTGTCACAGGAGGTCTTATTGCCAAACGGTTTACAGATATCGAAGGCACCTCCAAGTTTCTTCGCGGCGGTATGATGGTCTATTCCGATCAAGCGAAGCAACAAATTTTGGGTCTCAACCGTGATTTGATCAAGAACCATTCTGCAGTTTCAGTCCCCGTAGCACGTCAGATGGCTTATCTAGCCAGAGTCAAATTCGGGACCACGTGGGGTTTATCCACCACGGGGGTGGCAGGTCCAACAAAGGGCGGGGCAAAAGAACCGGTCGGTACCGTTTTTATAGGGATTTCTTCAAAGCGTGGGACCTATGTCACGAGATGTCTCTTTAGGGGAGTACGTGAAAAAGTAAGATGGCTGGCTTCTCAAAAAGCTCTGGCGATGCTTCGTGAGAAGCTTCTTGATGGATAGAATTCGTTCTTTTCTCGCCGTTGACTTTGGGGCATTTTATAAGGAGGAGTTGAAAAGTATTCTCAGCGGATTGCAAGGGACCCCTCTTTGTGTCAAATGGATTGATCCTGAGCAGGTCCATCTGACTCTTCATTTCTTCGGTTCCATCGATCAAAAGGCCATAGGTTCGGTCATAAAAAATTTGGAAGAGGTTCTGGCGGGTCAAAACCCCATCGAGGTTTATCTGAAAGGTTTGGGCGCTTTCCCGAATCCAAGTCATGCGCGCGTGATATGGGCGGGCATTGATGGGAACGTTGGGGAGTTGGAAGAGCTTAAGGAAAGAGTGGATCAATCTCTTGAGAAAATTGGGATCACGTCCGAAAAACGGTTTTTCAAGCCCCACTTAACCCTAGGGCGCTTGCGCCAGCCGGACAAAAACTTGCCCGCGATCCTTGAGCCATTCAGCGGCTTTATATGTCCAAGAAATTTTCACATTGACCGTTTGGTTCTTTTCCGGAGTGATCTTGAACCGAGAGGGCCGCGCTATAGTCCTATGCATTATTTCATGTTCCGGAAAGCTGATGTTCAGTAGGTCACGTTTTATGAAAGCAACGCCGGCTTTGCTGTTAAAAATCTACCGAAGACTTCATCAGGCCTTTGGGCATCATCACTGGTGGCCTGGAGACAGTGCTTTTGAGGTGATTGTCGGAGCCATCCTTACCCAAAATACTTCCTGGAAGAACGTGGAGAAGGCCATTCAAAATTTAAAGAAAGCGAAGGTTTTGAATCCTAAACTTTTGTCTCGAATGCCAGAAAAACATTTAGCACAATTGATCCGCCCAGCGGGATATTTCAATATTAAAGCGCGTCGGCTCAAAAATTTTCTAAATTTTCTCAATCAAAAATACGGGGGAAGTCTTAGCCGACTTTTTAGCAAGTCGGGGGCGGGTTTGCGCCAAGAACTTCTTGAAGTCAATGGAATCGGACCGGAAACCGCGGATTCTATACTGCTCTATGCCGGTCAAAAGCCATTTTTTGTTGTGGATGCCTACACGAAGAGAATTTTTTTCAGACACCATTTTTTTGATGACGATATCAAGTATTCAGAGGTACAAGACTTTTTCATGAAACGGCTTCCTCCTAGAGCTGCTCTCTACAACGATTATCATGCCCAACTCGTCAAAGTGGGCAATACATTCTGCCACCGTTCGAAGCCCAAGTGTTCCGAATGCCCCTTGAATTTCCTCTTTGATTTGGAACACCGAATCTTTGAACCCCCTTCTCAACATACAGATCCAACCCCTACTCCACGATCGAAGTATTGACCTAACGTAACCTCCTAAGTAATAGTGCATAAATTTCTGTTCATTTACCCCCTCACCTTTATCCTCTCCCCCTTCTAGGGGAAGAGGCAGGGTGAGGGGGTGGAAATCTCCGAAGACTTTTGAACGATTACTTAGCGGCATTTTTGTCTTCCTGGTTTCTGATCTAACTGAGGGGTCGGGGTGCCCTTCGACAAGCTCAGGATGGTAAGCGTAAGTCGAACCATTTTCCGACCCCCATCCTGAGCGGAGGCTCGCAAAGCGGGCCGAAGCGAACCCTGGCACCGTAGGTGCCAGGATTTAATAGGAATCCATAAATTGTCCCTTCGCCTCCGCGAAGGGGCGAAGGATCTCATTAATGAGATCCTTTGGTCGCCCTTCCTGCCAGCCCGCCAAAATCTCACGGCCAGGAATATCAATTCCTGGAAGTGGGCGGGCGCCAGCTGGCAGGCAGACGGGCTTCCTCAGGATGAGCCCTCGGAGAAAGGAAAAAACTCTCCGAGGGCTCAACTCTTTGGGATATCTAAGGTAACAGCTAACTGAATAAAACTTGCAGGATTTGTAAATACCTAGGCCTACTGTTATACTTCAACAGGGCAAAATATTTTTACATTTACTAGTGTTTTTAGCAAAAGTAGTTAGGCTTCAGTCGAATGTAAAGAATTTTTGCCAGTGGTTCGACTAGCCGCCAAGATTCGTGGCGGCTTCGCTCACCACAGTACCGAGCAAACGCACAAAATCAAAGTAGTCGAGGTACTAGTGAGGAAGGAAAAAGAATGCCAGAGGCCCCAAGTTCGAAAAAATTAGGTCAGATACTCATCGAGCAAGGCGTGTTGACTACCGACAATCTCGACAAAGCACTTGAGCTCCAAAAACGTGAGTCCGGTCTTTTGGGTGAAATCCTGATCCGTCTGCGGATGGTGAAAGAAGAGGACGTTGTGGTGGCATTAGCCACACAGTTTCATTATCCCTACCTCGCCGTTGAGAATTTTACTGTGAACCCTGAGGCTATCAATGTCGTTCCTGTCCAAATGGCCAAAAAATACACTTTTATGCCTATTGATAAAGTGAACACTATTTTGACTGCGGTGATGGCAGATCCGTCGGATGAAACCGCGATTCATGAAATTGAAGCGGCCACTCGTTGCAAACTGCAGGCATTTGTAGGCACTGTTTCTGAGATTGAACAGGCCATACGTGTCAATTACAAAGTGAGCTTGGATGAAAAGGCGAAAACCGATATGGAGAAGGTCAAGATGATTTTCAGGACTAGCGCTGGTAACCAATTAAAGAAAGAGAACTGATTGTCATGCCAAATAATGTGCAGGAACAATGGCTTCAAAAGTTGTTGGATTATGGGCTTCTGACCAAAGAGCATAGGGATGCGGCTTTGAAGGAGAGCAGGAGTGTGCACCGCCCGGTTCTGGACTTACTCGTCAACCGGAATTATGTTTCTGAACGTGACATGGCCATATTTTTGAGTCAGGAACTCAATATGCCTGTTATGAATCCATTAGACTTTAGGATCTCTCGAGAGGTTCTGGACCTCATTCCCTTGGAATTTGTGAAACGTTACCACATGATACCTATTTCCAGGCTCGACCGATATCTCACTGTGGCGACTTCAAATCCCTTGGATCTTATGTCTTGGGATGATTTAGCGGCGATTACCGGTCTTAAGATCAAACCGGTTCTTACCACAAAGGGTTTGATTGAGGAAGCTATCAAAAGATTCTACCTGATTGAGGAGTCGGGTAGTACCAAGACCTCAGAGGAATCTTTTGCGGACATTTCTAAAGACGTAGAAACGGTGAGTACCTTTCAACAGTTGACCAAAACAAAAGCGGTTGATCTTGCGAAGGAAGTCAATGAAGCCCCTGTGATCAAACTTACTAACCTCCTTATTCTCGAGGCGATCAAGCGCAAGGCCAGTGACCTTTTTATCGAACCTTGGGAAAAATATGTGCGCGTGAGGTGTCGAGTCGATGGAATGATTGAGGAAATGAAGAACTTGCCGGTCTCCATGTCCCAAACGGTCGTTTCAAGAATTAAGGTAATGAGTGATCTGGATATCGCCGAACATCGGATTCCTCAGGACGGACGTTTCAAGGCCAAAGTCCATCATCACGAAATTGATTTTCGTGTCTCCGTAATTCCCACAAGCTTCGGGGAGAAGGTTTGCATCCGTCTTCTGGATAAAAAATCTGAAGGTCATGGTCTTGAGCAACTTGGATTTACCGAGACGGAGATCAAAAAGATTCGCGAAGCCTCTAGCAAACCTCATGGGATGATTTTAGTCACAGGGCCCACAGGTAGCGGTAAGACGACAACGCTTTACTCCATGCTTTCCTATCTTCATACGCCGGATAAAAACATTACAACGGTGGAAGATCCTGTGGAATATCAAGTGCCAGGGATAAACCAAGTGAATGTAAGGGAGTCCGTAGGGCTGACGTTTACCTCCGCTCTGCGTTCCATCTTACGACAGGATCCCAACGTGATCATGATCGGTGAAATCCGAGATCTTGAAACGATGGATATTGCAATTAAATCAGCCTTAACGGGACACCTTGTTTTGAGCACGCTTCATACCAATGACGCCTCAAGTTCGGTGGTGCGAATGGTAAATATGGGAATCGAGCCCTTTTTGATTGTTTCCTCGGTGAATATGGTAACCGCCCAGCGACTTGTGCGAAAACTCTGCCCTAAGTGTAAAGAGGCTGTGCAAGCTGACCCCGAATCACTTTGTGTTCTCATGCAGCCGCCATCGCAAAAGGTGACTATTTACAAACCTCATGGTTGTAGTTCCTGTCGTCAAACAGGTTTTTCAGGACGCAGAGTAATCACGGAGGTTTTAGTCCTGAGTCCTTCTCTAAGAAACCTTATTTTGAAGAAAGCCAATGCCGATGAAGTCAAGGATCAAGCCCGCAGAGAAGGTATGACCACCCTCCGAGAGAGTGGAATTCACAAAGTTTTGGCAGGTGACACCACCGTGGAGGAAGTGCTTCGTGTCACGGTTGCGGATAGAGAGCTTGTGTCATGTTGACGAAGGAGACTCTGGTTCAAGCTTTACAAAAAACCAAAAAGATATCGGATAAGGATTTGAAAAAGGTTCTCGAAATACATCAGTCCCGAGGCGGAAGACTCTCTGAATTGTTGGTGTCGGAAGGTCTGCTGACCGATCACGAGGTGGCTCTACTCCTCAGTGAAGAGCTTCGGATTCCCGTTTTGAATCTTGCTTCCCTGAAGATTGATCCTGAAGTTATCAAACTGATACCTCGTAAGATTGCGGGACACTATGAATTGATCCCCATTTCTAAAGTTGGAAATGTTTTAACAGTCGCCATGAGTGATCCGATGAATATTTTTGCATTGGATGATGTGGAGCAAAGTACAAGCTGTACCATTCTCCCTGTCGTCACGACGTCCAAAGAGATTCATCATGCTCTCGAAGTTTATTGGGGAGCATCGGTTCAGATCGATGATTTGCTCGAAGGTATCGATGAGGAAGGTTTGGAGATTCTAAAGAATGGGGAAAACCATGATTCTTCAGGGAAGAAAGGACCCCCGAGTGATGAAGCTCCCGCAATCAAGATGATGAATCTCATTATGAGGGAAGCACTCAAGCGGCGTGCTTCTGACATTCATATTGAGCCCTATGAAAATGAGTTGCGTGTTCGTTACCGTGTGGATGGTGCCTTGCAGGAAGGTTTCCATCCGCCTTACGCCATGCATAATGCCCTCATGAGCCGTCTCAAAATCATGGCGGATCTAGACATTACAGAGCGAAGAATGCCCCAGGATGGACGGTTTCGGATCAAAACAGATGGAAAGGAAATTGATTTTCGAGTTTCTGTGTTACCCGTCCAGTTTGGGGGGAAGGCTGTGCTGAGAGTGCTTGACAGATCAAGTGTCCAAGTAGGGCTTGACCAACTCGGTTTTGATGAAGAATCCATCAAAAAGTTTAAGGAGGCTATCGCGAGGCCCTATGGCATGATTTTGGTCACGGGGCCCACAGGCAGCGGAAAATCGACCACACTTTACTCCGTGTTGAGTGCTTTGAACACGCCGGCCCGCAATATCATGACCATTGAAGACCCTGTGGAATATCAAATTGAAGGTATATCTCAGACCCAGATCCAACCTGAAATCGATCTTAATTTCGCCAGTGGCTTGCGATCCATTCTGCGTCAGAGTCCCGATGTGATTTTGGTAGGTGAAATACGTGATACGGAAACCGCTGATATTGCGGTGAAAGCCGCCTTAACGGGTCATCTGGTGTTGAGCACCCTTCATACCAATAGTGCCGCGGGTGCTTTTACTAGGCTGATTGATATGAATGTAGAACCCTTTTTGATTGCCTCTTCGATTATTCTTGTCACGGCGCAGAGACTCAGCCGCCGCATTTGTGAGCAGTGTAAAGAGCCTTATGACATTCCTAAGATTACGATCGAGAGGTTCAAAATTTCACCGAAGCTTCTTGAGGGAGTCACGCCTTTCCACGGCCGCGGTTGTAAGGCCTGCAATGGCACGGGGTATTATGGAAGATTGGGGACCATGGAGGGGTTGAGGGTGGATGAGGAGATCAGAAAGATTGTGTTACAACGGGCATCAAGCGATCTGATTGAGCAGGCGGCGCAAAAAACGGGTATGAAAACTCTGTTTCAAAATGCTATGGAAAGTTTTACGAAGGGGCTCACAACGCTTGAAGAGGTGTTGAGAGTTACCTCTGAGGATTAAAGGAGTCACGATGCCAGTTTTTGATTATCAGGTTAAAGATCCAAGCGGTAAAGATTTGAGGGGGAAGAAAGAGGCGTTGGATTTGCATGCCTTGATTCAGGATTTGAAAGGGCAAGGGTATCTCATCTTACATATTGAAGAGTCAAAGGCAAAGACTCAAAGCCGGGAAGGAACAGGGTGTTCCCGGAAAATCAAATTGGATGACCTTCTGGTTTTTTCAAGGCAGATGGCAACGATGGTGGATGCCGGGATCCCTATCGTGCAGACGTTGGATATTCTTTGTGAACAAACTGAAAATAACAATTTCCGGAAAGTTATCAAAACTATCAAAACGGATGTGGAAGGCGGGAAAAATTTTTCAGAAGCTTTAGATACCCATCGAAAGATATTCTCACCGCTTTTTATCAGCATGGTCCGTGCCGGTGAGTCTTCAGGAACCTTGGATGTGATCTTGGATCGTCTGGCCACTTATTTGGAGAAAATGAGCATCCTTCAGAAAAAAATCAAGTCCGCAATGATTTACCCTAGTGTTGTTTTTGCGATTGCTCTGATCATCACCACTCTCATGCTTACGTTTATCATACCAAAGTTTGCTGAAATCTTCCGGTCTCTGGATGCCAAATTGCCTCTGCCCACACAATTATTGATTGATGTCAGTCAAATGATCCGCGCCAATTTTCTTTTCATGGCCGCAGGAATCGTCCTGGTATTTTTTTTAGTCCGTTTTCTCGTCAAAACACCAGGTGGGCGTCTGAGGTGGGACCAGATGAAGCTTCGAATGCCAATTTTCGGGAGTCTTTTTTTAAGATCCTCTATCAGTAAATTTTCAAGAACCCTTTCAACTTTGGTGAAAAGCGGTGTTCCTATTCTGACTTCTTTGGAGATTGTCGGAACTACGGCTGGAAACCGAGTCATTGAGTTAGCGTTGATAGAGGTTAAGAATTCTATTCGGGAAGGAGAAGGGATTGCTGGACCTCTTGGGAAAAAAGGAGTTTTTCCACCTATGGTGATCCGGATGGTGGCGGTCGGAGAAGAAACGGGAGAGCTTGAGGAGATGCTGATAAAAATATCCGACTTTTACGATGCGCAGGTGGATGCCGCGGTGGATGGATTGAGTTCACTGCTTGAACCGCTCATTATAGCTTTTTTGGGAATCGTGATTGGCGGAATCGTGATTGCGATGTTTCTGCCTATTTTAAATTTGAGTCAGGCTATCAAGATGTAACGGAAGGAAATCAGCCTATGCTTCAAGTGATTCTGATACAAAAACTGCGCCGCGTGATTCTGATACGTCTCCTGGTTGTAACCTTTTTTCTTACTCTGGGGACGCTTCTTTTTGACATCGAGGCGTTAATCTATTATGGAGTGCTCTGTACCTTCCTGTTTCTCAGTCTCATTTATACAGTTTGGTTGAGCACGAAGGGTCATCTTCTTGCTCTAATCTATCTTCAAGTAGCATTCGATCTTCTGGCAATTTCGGTTTTTGTTCATTACACCGGTAGTGTTGATAGTGTCATGGCAACCCTTTATGTGCTTCCAATTTTAGGCGCCGGTTTCATCTTTTATCCAAATTCTCCTTTGATGATCGCGGTCCTGAGCAGCCTTTGTTTCACGGCTGTTGTCGTGCTGGACTATTACCATTGGATGCCTACTTTCCTGCCGCCTGTAGGACGGACGTTTCAAATTCAGAGAGATCTTTTCTATTGCGGTTATATGACCTACGTGCGCGTTACAGTTTTTATTTTAATAGGTTTTCTCTCGGAATACTTGGTGAGGACTGTGGATCGGATGGAACGGACACTTAACTTGAACAAAAAATTTTCAACCTTGGGTGAAATTTCCATGCACTTGGCTCACGAAATGAAAAATCCTCTTATGGCTATTTCGGGTTCTATTGAGATTTTGCGGGATGAATTAGAGGACAAACTGACTTCTCATGACAAAAAGCTTATGGAGGGTGTGATCCATGAATCTGCGCGCTTAAAAGATTTATTCGATAAGGTTCTTGAATATGCGGGACCGGAATCTTTGGATATTCAGCCGGTGGATGTGAAAGAAATCTTGGATGAAGTTTTTATACTTCTAGAATCGCTGCCTAAGAATGGCCGCGAAGTAGATATCAAGCGTGACTACGCAGAACAAAAGCAGGGACGGATTTATGTGGACAGGAATCGTATCAAGCAGGTGTTTCTCAATCTTGTGTTGAATGCCATCCAAGCGATGCCGCAGGGCGGGAGTTTGACCGTGGGTGTTCGGCACACCAGCACGGATTCACAAATCCTTTTTAAAGACACGGGGATCGGCATGACTCGCAAAACACGTGACAACCTATTCATTCCGTTCCGTTCGCATAAGGATGGGGGAACAGGTATTGGACTCGCCATTGCTCACAAGATTGTGCGGCATCATGGTGGTAAGATTAAGGTCAAGAGCCGTCCGGGTCACGGCAGCGTTTTTATGGTTTCGTTACCGCACCTAGTTTAGAGAGGGGAAAAGGAAGAATGATGAGACGCATGAATGAAATTGTCGTGGTAGATGATGAGGAAAACGTTCTACGGTTTCTCACGCGGGCGTTGGAAAAGAAAGGATATTTCATTCATCCCGCCGCGACGGGGGCTGAGGCCCTCAAGAAGTTGACACAGATTGAGCCGGCGTTGGTGATCACGGATATTGTATTGCCGGACATTGATGGTATTGAGCTTCTTAAGAAAATGAAAACCATCGATCCTGAAATCAATGTGATACTGATTACGGCACACGCGTCTTTGGAGACAGCGATTTCAGCAGTTAGGAACGGAGCTTCGGATTATCTGATCAAGCCTTTTAGAGTGGATGAGCTTTGTAGTGTGGTTCAGCGGGCGCTCTCTACCAAAAGGATTGTGTTTGATGATTCATTAAGAAAACATAGATTGGAACAGAAATATGATTTCGAAAATTTTGTAGGCCACTCAAATAAAATGTGTGAGATTTACCAGCTGATCAAAAAAGTATCAGAAACTGAAGCCACAGTTCTGATCACAGGCGAGAGCGGTACCGGTAAAGAACTGGTGGCGCGTGCAATTCATTGTTCTTCCAAACGTGCGGCAAAAGCTTTTGTGAGCATCAACTGTGCGGCTCTGCCTGAAACTCTTCTTGAAAGTGAACTGTTTGGACATGAAAAGGGGTCTTTCACCGGAGCGGTGGCTTCCAAAATGGGTCTGTTGGAACTGGCAGATCAAGGAACCTTCTTTTTTGATGAAATCGGTGAAATCCAGCCGCACATTCAGGTCAAGCTGCTTAGAGTTCTACAAGAAAAAGAAATCCGCCACGTGGGGGGATTGCGAGATATAAAAGTTGATGCACGAATTCTGGCTGCCAGCGCCCGGGATCTAAGAGTGGAAGTCCAGAAAGGAAGCTTCCGCGAGGATTTGTTTTACCGCCTGAACGTTGTTGAAATCCATATGCCGCCTTTGCGGGAAAGAAAAGAAGACATTCCTATCCTTGCAAATCACTTTCTCAAAGTTTACTCCAACAAACATGGGCTGAATCAAGGTCTGAGTTTTGAGGAGGCGGCTCTGGATTATCTGACTAACGAATACTTGTGGCCCGGAAACGTTCGTGAACTTGAGAATCTCATGGAGCGAGCCGTTATGCTTTCGGATAATGGGCATCTTGCACTTGAGCAGATTCGAAAACTACAAGCGAACGGGACTGACATTCCGCTGAAGGTTTCGACGGTATCTCAAGACCAACGTGACCTGAGAACCGAAACTGAAGGATTTGAAAAAAGACTCATCCAAAGTGTTCTTGAAGAAACACGCGGTAACAAATACCAAGCCGCAAAACGTCTGCAGATCAGCCGCCAGAGTCTTCAATACAAGCTCAAGAAGCACCGTCTTGCTTGATATCTTTTCTCTCCATCTGTTCTTGATGATGGGCAAGTTGCGGTTCAAGTTCAAAAGCCCTGTGGAAAGCCAAGTTCGCTCCGGCGCTATCTCCCTGAAGTTTTAGAAGGTTTCCCAGATTGAACCATGACGTGGCCAAAGTCTCGTCCAGGCTGAGAGCGTAACGAGTTGCCTCAATGGCTTTTTCGTAGTTACCGCTTCGGACAAAGCAATCAGCCATGGCAAGGTGAAACCTCGGGTCATAAGGGCTCAGCTTGACACTCTTTAAAAAATGTTGATAAGCCTGATCGACATCCTTTCGATTTCGAAAGTAGAATCGCCCAAGTTGATACCAGCTGAAAGCGTTTCCTGGATTGATTTCTGTTGCTCTTCGCAAGTAGTATTCAGCTTTGTCAGATTTGGATTCGGATTCAATAATCCCAAGCTGGATATAGAAGCGTTCATCATCCGGTAGCTGTTTAAGAAAAGCCAAAGCGCTTTTCCTCGCCACATCGAGCTTACCCTGATCGATATACATGGCCACGAGGTTTTTAGCAAAGAGAGGATTATTGAGGCCTAAGCCGATGCCTTTTACGGTATACGAAATGGCTTGGGTGATATCTCCATGTTCGTAGTAATATTCGCCAAGCTTTACATGAGCGAGTGCATGCCTGGGATTCTTTTGGAGAGTGTAAGTCCAGAGAGTGCGGGAATCCTTCCAATGGCTCATCTGAGTTCTGGAATTTACAAACAAGATGCAGACGATAAAGAAAACGCAAAAGGAAACCATGATGCGGGTGAGAGAATTTTTGCATCTTTCATACAGATGATTGATTCCTATTGCCGACAAGGCAAGCGGACTTAGGATGGGCAGATACATGTAGCGGTCTGCAATGGGAACACTGAGGGGAAGCAGGTTGAGAGTGGGTAAGAGAAGGACCGCGTAGAATCCGGCGGCTAGGTAAAAAATTCGTGATCGTTTTTTGAGCAAAATGACGAGGGTAATTCCAGCTAAAGTACCGATGGCGGGAAAGAGATAGGTTGGATTGGCCCAGGTCACATAATGAGGAGGAGGGTAAATCGGAAGCAGATCTTTTGGGAAAAACGTTTTCTCGAGATAGGTGAGAAGAGTCCAAAAAGGCATGAGGGCATGCGAGTAAATATTCCCCCCAATGACTGGAGCAAAAGCTTTTTCTTGTCTATGGGCCAGAAATACTATGACGCCTTCTATCAAGGCGAGTATAAAAAACGGAACTAGTGGTTGAATGGTTTTGGAACGCTTTTCGGCCCGAAATTCTCGATGCAGGGCATACAAAACTATAGGTAAAGTCACAACGGTCGGCTTTGAAAAAATTGCCAGGAAATAACTCGCAAGACTTATCCAATAGTATTGCGGTTGCTGCTTTTTAGCAAAAAGCGTGTAAGCGATAAGCGTTAAAAGTGAAAATGAAGCTGCCAGCAATGTTTTCTGAGAGCTGATCCAGGCTACGGATTCCACCTGAAGAGGATGAACTACAAATGCAACTGCGGTCAAGAGTGCCAACAGTTCGGAACGGCTTAAATAAAAGATGAGTGCTAAAACAAGGACACCATTTAAGGCATGAAGAAGCGCACTAATCAAGTGATAACCGTATGGATTTTGGTGAAAAAGAGAATACTGCCACATATAGTTGAGAAGGGTTACTGGATGATAGTTCGCAAACATGGGTGTGGTAAATATTTTCACAATACGGTCGGGACTGACTGCGTGAATCAGGGTATTCTTCGTGACATACAAGTTGTCATCCCAGTTTGTGAATCCGAACTTGAGGCAAGGAAAATAAAGGCCTATGGCCAGCGTAAATATAAGGAACGATCGGGATATAAGCCAGTTCGCAGAGCGCTTTTTGTATTCCATGACATTTACATCGGATACAGGGGCTTAATCTTGAATCGGAAGGCTTAAAAAGTCTTAAAGGTTGAGGTTTTTATTCCGTTATCCGACATATATCCAAATAAGGTCAGACCGGCAAAATTTTTTTACAAAGTAGGAAAATTTTTACGTACTATGGATTCTGACTAAAAACAATGAAATTGTAACTCGTTGATTAATAAGGAGATAGAGAAACAAGAAAGTTGGCATTTTTTTTGTAGTAGATGGGGTAGATTTGAAAGGAGGTGAAAGACATGTTTATATGGCTGAATAGTCGTAAGGGTTTCACATTAGTGGAAATCATGATTGTGGTAGCCATCATTGGGCTTTTGGCTGCGATTGCAATTCCGAACCTGCTGAGAGCGCGTGTTAATGCCAATGAAGGTGCTTCCAAGGGTGCATTGCGAACGTTGAGCACGGCGCTTGAAAGCTATAGAGCAGCTCAAAACCCGCCTGCATATCCTACAACAGCTCAGGGGTTAGCTCAACTTGGGGCTGCTGTAAGCAACCCTCCCTATATTGACAATTTACTTGCGGGGGGAAATAAACAAGGCTACAACTTTGCCTATGTGTCAGGTGCTACGACAAGTTATTCCGTTACGGGAACTCCTGTTACACCGAACGTAACTGGGGTGAATACCTTCTTCGTGGATAATAGCGGTGTGATCCGCTTCACCAACGCAGCTGGTAACCCAGTGGAAGGTTGATTTTTAGAAAGCCCGATCCTCATTATTTTCAATCGGGTCCAAACGGATCCGGATAATGAGATCGGGTTTTTCTTTTTTTTGTCCCCGCCATTATTTCTGTACTAACACCCACCACACTCTAGGGCATTTGATTTGCCTTCGAAAAAGAGGCACACTTTAGATGAGGCATCGGGAAGTTGTTTTAGGTGTTGCGATGCCTCATCCTGAGCGGAGGCCCGCAAAGCGGACCGAAGCGAACCCTGACACCGTAGGTGTCAGGATTTAATAGGAGTCCATAAATTGTCCCTTCGCCTCCGCGAAGGGGCGAAGGATCTCATTAATGAGATCCTTCGGTCGCCCTTCGGGCTTCCTCAGGATGTGCCCTCGGAGAAAGGAAAAAACTCCCCGAGGGCACACTTTAGATAAGAGCGAGAAAGGGGCTGGTTTTTCGTTTCTCGAGGTGCATAGTCTATGAGACACGTTGAATCGCAGGTAGGTTTTACATTGATTGAACTTCTGATCGCTGTGGGGATTTTCACGATCGCACTGCTTTCAGTTGGATTCAGTATTTTAAGCATTTCAGATCTGAGCGAGCTTTCGCGAGAGAAAATTGCAGCTACCGCCGATGCAAATCGAGTCCTTGAAGCTATGCGCGATACAGCTAACAATTCTCTTACCACCCTGAAATCTACGGATTGGAATCTGTGGGCGACTAATAACGTTATCAATGGAAAGGGGACCAATGAAATCCAACTCAATCAGGAGAATATCGTAACAACTTTTCCCAATCCGAGCAATGATCCAGTTCAAGTTAGCTTAACGGTGAACTGGTGGCATAAACAGAGGCCTTATTCCTATCAGATCACTACTCTGATGGCTGACAGGACTTGAGAGATCTAGGGAGAAGCTATGAAGAATGTACGGGGATATACACTGACTGAAATGGTGGTGACGCTATCGATTTTCTCTATGTTAATCGTAGCGGCCGGCAGTCTGTTTGATAGCTTACAAGAAAGTCTGGATGGGAATTATCATCAACTGGTACTCCAGAAGGAATTGAGAAGGGTTTTGGATATTATGTCGGAGGAAATCAGAGAGTCAAGTCCGTCAAGTCCCAACCCGATTGTGACAAGCAGCAATACCGTTACGTTTCAAATCCCAGCATCGATTTCTGGAAATCTAATCACATCATGGACTCAAATTTCATATAGTCTGGGACAAAATAACACGGTTGTCCGAAACGTTAATGGACAGAACGATGTGATTGGTACGAGCGTGACCAGTTTGAATTTTGTTTATCCCCTCAATCCGGTTACAGATCCAAGAACGGTGCGGATTCAAATTACGGGTCAGCGCAACACGTTGAAACGGACCATTACGGCTTCAGTGACAGGGCAGGTCATTCTGCGAAATCCATGAAAACATTAATGCGATCCATCTCAGTAACTAAGCGAACGGACGATTCTCAGGGTGAGGGGATTATTCTAGTTTCTTTTCTCCTTTTGTTGATGGCCCTTGTTATAGGAGTATCTTCCTTTTATGCGTTTGCCGCTGCAGACTATTTTGCTTCTTTGAGGAACGAGTATAACCATCAGGCGTTTTATGCCGCGGAAGCCGGAATCGATCAAAAAATCGTAGAACTTTCAAAAAAAAATACGGCGGCAAATATGAGTGGAACGTTAAGCACAGGGCAGTACCAAGGTACCTATCAGGTTACTTGCGCACCCTGCACCGGGACTGGGAACGAGACTTTGACATCGACGGGGACGATTGCAGTGAATGGCTTTAATTATTCAAGAACCGTTCGGGTGACGCTTAAGAAATCTTCCATTTTTAACGCTACCTCATCCGTGGCTATCAGCGGGGTTGCCTCCACGAGCGGGAGTGTGACGATTGACGGGAGAGATCATGACACGAATGGAAATTTAACAGGTGGGCCTGGGGTGTATGGCATTTCCACTTCGAGCAGTACTTTCAATCAGGGAGGAAGCTCTCAGGTCGGCGGGAATGGAATTGCACCAGCGAATCCAGCGGCGCCTGTTACCTATCAGGTTAATGCTCCGGCCATCCCCGCCACTCCGGAAGGTGTTCTAGGATTAGGTGCGGGAGCACTGGATGCTTACAAAACTTCGACGCCTCCGGCAACCCCTTTTACCAATCAGATCATTTACCTCACCGCAAGCTGGGATGGAGTTGACTTTAATGGCAGCTCGGGGGTACTGATTTGCCATAATAGCGCGGGGAATGCTTTCCTGAAAAATATTCACGGTAGTTTTAAGGGTTTGATCATTGCAGATGATTTGATACACGTTAATGGGAATGCCGAGCTCATCGGTGCCATTGTCGGGATGAAAACCAGTGGGGTCACAATTGGCAATGGATCGGCCGAAGTCAAATACAGTTCGCAGGTTCTTTCGGCCCTTCCAATCGTACGCTACACCGTGACGTCATGGGAGGATAGTCGCAATGATTCGCTATAAGGTCTCGGACCAAATTCAAAAAGGGCGAAATATTTCTATGAAGGTGCTGCATGTGACGAGGAGCGATCAAGATTCCTTTAGAATTGGAATAAACCGTGTGAAGCCGGGCGTTTTTGCAGCTTGCGTAGCAATCTTATGCGTCTTGGGGACTGCTCAGGGGGTGTATGGAGATGAAGAGCAAGGCCCCGAACTGGAGGCAAGAATCAACGGTCTTACCAATCGAGTCAGAGCGTACGAGCTTCGGGTTAAGGCGATCAATGAATTGATGATAGAATATCCCGAAAAAGTTTTTCCTATTTTTATCTCAATCATCAGAGATCCATTAGAACAAGAAGCTATGCGTTCCCTTGCAGCTCAAAAGATATCGGAGCTGAATCCCATCCAGGCAACGGCAGTTTTTCGTCAAATTTTAAGTAGCCGCTCGGAGGACACCTTCAGCCGGAGGATAGCGATGACGCAACTTTGGTTTCTCGATCCCGGTTCTATGAAGCCAATGATTCATGACGCGATGGCAAATAGGAATGAGGACGCTGCGATTCGCCAATATGCGCTGGGGCTTTATGGGAACTCGGAGGAAATAGGGAAAATCGCAAACCTGCGTCGATACGTTCGCACGAAATCCGAAACCCTTAGCATGCGTAACAATTCACTTTTTATTCTTGAGAAACTTGGAGATGCGGACTTCGTTCGTACGGAAGCCCGTACCATATTGGATGATGTCAGTGAGCCGGAGGAACTTAGAAAAAACTGTGTCTTGATTGCTGAGAGACTGGCGGATTACGATTCTATTCCTATCATGCTTAAGATTGCCGTCAACAAAAATGCGGCTTCACGCCTTAGAAGATTTGTCCTTGTGGCGCTCGGTCACATGGGCGATGGTGCGGTGAGCGCAGCTCTTCAAAAAGGCATGAATGAAGAATGGGATACGACGATGAGACGGGATATGGAAGAAGCTCGAGATGCTATTAATAGTCGCGGAAATTAGAGAGAGTCTCTACCACAATAATGTTTCTGATGCCTTAACCCTTGGTCTAGAGAGTGGTTATACGCTTTCACCTACGCAAAATCAAATATTCGCCGATAAATATTAGAAGTCTCAAGGTTTTTATAGAATTATTCCTTTCCAGGTTATAGATAGAAACTTTGTGATATCTATACCAAATATGTCTAGAAGGAAGATGTGAGAGAAATATCACGGCCGGATGTGACGGGTTTCTCTCTGAGGTAATCGGATTCAATGCTCAAAAATTTAAAATTAATACAAGTTGCTCTTGAAAATTTCCTTCATAAAAGGGCGTCTCAAGAAGCTACTGTGGGACTCGATTTCAATCATTCAAAAGCTTTTGCGGTTGAACTTCAAAGAAAGGCGAGCAGCTATCTTTTGACCCGGTTTGCATGTCAAGATGTTGAATCTGATTCAAGACAAACTGATCCGAGTATACAGTCCAAAGTTTGCAGTCCCTGGGTGGAGAATCAATCCCTGTGCGAAAAATTGTCGGCTCTGCTTCGTGCGCAAAAGTTTTCCTCCACAACCGTGAATATCGCGCTTTCTGGCCCCATGGTTCTTACGCGGTTCATAACATTTCCCAAAATGGCCTTGAGTGAACTTAAGGCCGCAATGCGATACGAAGTCGAAAAATATATTCCCTTTGAGGGAACGGATGTGATAGCAGATTTTCATATTCTGGGGGACGACTCCCAAGATAAAAAAAACATGCGCGTCCTGCTAGTGGCTGCCAAGAAAACAGAAGTTTTCTCTCTTGTAGAATCTTTCCGGAAAACTAATTTAAAAATACGTGTCATTGATATTCATGCCTTTGCATGTTTTAATTCATTTTGTTTTTCCAACCCTGATTTGCTGACTGGTACAACGGTGCTTCTGGATATTGGGTGTGATACCACTTCGCTTTTAATCCTTGTGGATCGTCAACCTGCATTCATTCGCGAAATTTCATTAGGGAGCAGGGATTTTATCGAGGCTTTGAAGAAAAAAATATCAGGCGCCACGCCCCAAAAAGAAAAATTGGGGTTGAGAGAAATGATACAATGTGATAAGGATTCTTTTCAACAGGCGATTGAACCCATTGAATCGCAGATACGGCTTTCGCTCAATTATTTTGTCAATAATAATCCAAAAGCGCAGACCCCTCATGGGGCTTATGTCAGTGGGGAACTATCTGTACTAGAAGAATTTCAACAGCGACTGCAAACCAGTTTGGGGCTTGAACTTCGCCCATGGGATTGCCTTCGTGGTATAGAACTTGATCCGAAAGTTTCCCAGAAAGACCTACAGTCTTTCCGCCATATGCTGCCGGTCAGTCTAGGGCTTGCGCTCAGAATGGGGCAGACGGTATGATTCTTGTTAATCTCCTTCCGGAAGAATATTGTGAAAACAAACCGACCCTTCCTTTTCCGCTTAAGAAAATTTCAATCGGTCTTTTTGTGGTTTTGGGGATGATATGGGTAATTGTCGGAATCGATTACTACCGTCTGGCAAAAAATCTTGCTGGAGTTGAAACTGAGCTCAGAGCGCTTTCCTCGGATTTGGCCCAGTCCGAGGAAATTATGCGGGAAATGACACAGGATCTTATCCCTAAGAAAACATTTCTTGAGGCTTTCGAAAAACCTGAAGTCCAGTGGGACCGTATTATGAATTTGATAAGCGAGGTTCTGCCCGAAGGCATTTGGCTTTCCTCACTTACGATGACCAACTTCCCAGAATTGATTTTCCGCATGGAAGGGTTTGCCCAGCCATACAAAAATCGATCAGCCATCAGCTTAGTGGGTGATTTCGTGACGCAGACTAAAAAGCGATTGGGAGAATTGGCATTCCAAACTCATAACCTGTCGACAGGTTATGGTCCGCAGGTGCCCGTTTCTGGACAAGATGGTTTGCAAAGTAGGCCCCAGTTTTTTGCGGATATGTTTACCCAGCAAAAGGATCGGGAATCGGAAAAGTTCACACAATTTGTCGTGGAGTTTCGGAGAAAATAAGGCCATGAAATTCTCCCTCAGTTTACAAACACTTAAGTTGCTTGACCGGAAATTTCTGATCAATGTGGGCATACGTTATGCAGCGGTTCTTTTATTTTTGTTTCTCGTTCTTTTCCCTTCGTGTTCCGTTCTAAATTCTTTGCGGAACAAAGCTAGCGATGAGAAAAATCAACTTGCAAGGACCAGAACGAAGATTGCCGATGCCCTTCGGATGCAGAAAAATCAAAATGCCTTCCGAAACGAAATCCGAAAAGGCGAAGAAAGACTTTTCACCGAAGATGAGCTTTCACAACTAATCAGTATCATCTCAGATTTGGCAAAGTCACAAAATCTTCAAATGACCGCCTCCAAACCAATTCAGGAAACAGATAAGATTCTCCCTTCGGTGCCGCCACCTCCCAAGGCAGGCGCTCGGGCACCCAATGCCCCAGATGCAAATAGCCTCAAAACTTCTCCGCGTTCCTTTTATACAGATCAGAAATTTGAGGTGGAATTGTTGGGAGACTACCATTCACTGGGACGTTTTTTAAGTGCACTTCGAAAAAATCCTAAGCTAATTCATGTAAAAAAATTGGAAATTATCAGTTTGCCCGCTTCACCGTTTGAACATGAGATCAAGTTAAGCGTCGCAGTGTACTTAAAAAACAGGTGATACTATGAGAAAGTGCCTTGCAATATTCAGTCCACTGTTTTGCTATGTGCTTCTTAATACCTATGCAGAGCAGGTGACTGCAGCTTCCAATGACTTCACCTATGATGGGAAGGGTAAAAGAGATCCCTTTAGCCCATGGAAAGCCTCGGATGGCAAAGATAAGATGGGAGTCACGGCAGCAAAACTTCGGGTTCAAGGTGTTATTATTGATCCAGCTAAAGGTTCTCTCGCTATTATCAACGGAGCGGTGCTGCGCGAAGGGGATACTATTGGACCTTATCGGATTTTGAAAGTTCAAAAGACCATGGTTATTTTAACGAACGAAGGTGAAACAGTTACCCTGCCTTTCAAATCTGAGGAATAGGCCTCTAAATTAAACCCCCCTTAAGAATTTACCTCAAGCTTTCAGGTGGATTATCGATATATAGTGAAAGGATTTGTGTAGCTCCATGGGAAGACTAAAATGAAAAAATGGTATTTTATATTTATATTTCTCTTGTTGCTCGCAATCCCTTCCTATGCAGAAGATAAGGTGGCTACTCGAGCAACTTCGGATGAAGAAGACCAGGCATCAAACAATGTGACGCTTGATTTTAAGGATGCCGATATCAATAACGTCCTTCGGATCCTGAGCCTTAAAAGCGGCGTCAATATCGTTGCGGGACCTGAGGTGCAGGGCACGGTCACGATACGGCTCACCAACGTCGCTTGGGAAAAAGCTTTGGATGTGGTGCTGCGCACTTATGGATATGTGTACGAAAAACGGGGAGACATTATTCGAGTGACTACGCGCGAGCGGGTAGATCAAGAAGATTTAGTCACCGAAACATTTGTGCTAAACTACATTACGGCAGACGAAGGGAAGGAAGCCATCTCTGAGATTCTATCGGAAAGAGGTAAAATCAAGGCATTTAATCGTACGAATACTGTGATTGTTACCGATGTGGCCTCCAACGTTTTCAGAATTTCCGAGGTGGCAAGGAGATTGGACAAATCGACGCCGCAAGCTTATATTGATTCCCGTGTGGTGCGCACGGAATTGGGAAAATCAGAAAATCTGGGGATTGAGTGGAATTTGGTCGGAGGTCTGGGGTCAGGCGCCTACCGGCCCACAAGTTTCCCCTTTGCGGTGCCGGGGACAACAGGAAAAAAACAGGTTTATACATTAGGTGGAGAGATTCAGCAGTTTTTCCCTCCGATCGGTTCATCCACAAGCACATCGGGTACTACGGTGTTAAACACAGCCGGTGCTAACTCGATAGACGCCCGTGAGTTTCCATTGCCCAGTTCAGTGACCTCGAATCAGGATTTTAAATTCGGCCGGTTGGACTTTTCATCTTTTTCAAGCGTTCTTAATATGATTAAAACACGAAAAAATACTAAAATTGTGTCCAATCCACGAATTGTTGTTTTGAATAATCAAACGGCAAAGGTTCAAGTAGGTCAGCAAGTAGGAATACCAAAATTTGAACGAAATGAAACGACGGGGAGCTTTGAGATTACGGGTTATGATATGAAAGATGTCGGGGTGGTACTCAGTGTAACCCCGCATATTAATGCAGCCGATGAGATTTTGGTCGATTTAAAACCCGAGGTGAGTTCCTTTGATGGATTCACGCAAATTGGAACCACCAATCTATCCTCCCCGCAATTCACCATAACTCAAGCAACCACACAAGTTTTAATTAAAGATGGAGAAACGATTGCCATCGGAGGGCTTCTCACCGATGCGGTGACGGCCACCGAAGCCAAGATTCCATTTTTGGGAGATATTCCAGGGGTAGGGAAAATATTCCGATCCAAACGTCAAAGTGCTGGATCCGGAAATAATAAGGTTGAGACTTTGTTTTTTGTGACAGTTTCGGTTGTCGATTCCGAAGGCCAGGCAACCACTCAATTTTCCCCTGTCACCTAGGACTGCACACTTTATCCATTAGATCTGATAAGTCTGCGTTCCTGGCTGATTGATATTTCCCCGGGGGTTTCTGCTTTCCGAGTTTTCCTCCAGCAATCGGCCGCTCTGTTCATAGAAGGAGATCAATCCATGATTTTTAATCATCTGTTTAAGCATCCAGAGTCTAACCCAAAACGCGAATTGCATGAGTCATCAGTCCAGACTCTTCCCAAAGAGGTCCTCATGAGCCAGGAAGCAAATGAAATGCGGGTAGCGATCCTGGAGCATGGAAATCTTGAGGAGTTTTACATCGAGCGGTTTGATACGGAGCGTATGCTCGGTAACATCTACAAAGGAAAGGTCAAGTCCATTGTTCCAGGAATTGGTGCCTGTTTCGTGGATCTGGGCGCCAAGCGTGACGGATTTCTCTATGTAGCTGATGCCCTTAAGTCTCCGCTTGATGATGAAGCCGATCCTGAAGATGAGCGCGGCAGAAGGGAGTCGCGCGATACGGAGGCAAAGATCGAAGATATTTTAAAAACCGGGCAAGAGATTGTGATCCAAGTCGTGAAGGAGCCCATACGTACCAAAGGACCCCGCTTGACAACAAAGTTTACGATTCCAGCCCGATATCTCGTTCTGATGCCCGGCGACAATAAAATTGGAATTTCGAGGCGGATTGAAGATAAGAAGGAACGGGATCGTTTGCGTCAAATGTTCTCCGAAATCGAACTTCCTCAAGATGCTGGTTTCATTGTCCGAACGGCGGCAGAGGGGAAGAATAAAAGAGAATTTGTCCGTGACATTCGCTATTTAGTCAACCAGTGGAAATATATCAAAAACGATATTCACAAACGAAGAGCCCCCTCACTGATTCATAGAGAGCTTGATCTTGTCGAGCGTACCATCCGCGATTTTCTCACCGAGGATACACAACGTATCGTGGTGGATCATCGTGATTTATTTCATAAAGTCAGGCGTTTTTTGAGGATTTATCTCTCCGACGTAAAATTCCACTTGGATTTTTATCGTGGACACACGCCCCTTTTTGAAAAATACAACATCGAGAAGGAAATTGAAAAGGCTTTCCAGAAAAAGGTGTTTCTCAAATGCGGCGGCTATATCGTGATTGAACAAACAGAGGGTCTGGTTTCGATTGATGTCAACACTGGCAAATATGCGGGGCGCGAGAACCTTGAAGAGACCGCCTATCGAACCAATTCGGAGGCGGCCGAGGAAGTTGCACGTCAAATGAGGTTACGCGACATGGGTGGGATTGTCATTGTTGATTTTATCGACATGGAAAAAGAAGATCACCGAAGGAATGTAACACGTATTCTGCGTGAAGCTGTCAGACGGGACCGCGCCAGGACAAATATCTTGTCCCTTTCGGAACTAGGCCTGGTGGAAATGACTCGCCAGCGGGTGAGACCTTCCTTGGAAAGTGCGATTTACGACTCGTGCCCCTATTGCGAGGGTAAGGGGGTAGTCAAATCCGTAACAACTGTATCGATTGACAGCATCAAACTGATCCGCAAGATGCTTTTACCGGTTCAAGATAAAACACTGCATGTTTCAGTTCATCCCTCTGTGGCTGAACGCTTGATACACCGTGATTCAAAAACACTTCGTGAAATTGAGAAGCAAACGAGAAACAAAGTGGTTATTCTTGCTGATCCCAGTCTCCATATTGAAGACAACACCGTCAAGCTTGAGTGATAGGTATTCGGCTTATGAATTGAGACCCGTCAAACCCTCAAGCATTTTTACCAATTTTTTGAATTCCGGATCCTGCCGTAGGCTTTCTAAGTCATGATCGTGTAAGAGATGCTCAAGATCTGAATAACCCAATTGAATGGATTGCGTCAGAGCCTTGAAGGCTTTATCGGTACTTCCAACCAAAGCATAACTACAAGCTAAGTTGTAGAAAACCGTTTCATCATGAGGACAAAGAACGGCAAGTTTCCTATCAATCTCTAGCCCCTTTTCAAACCATCCGCGTTTAGTGTAAGCATCAGCAAGGGGAATGAGTGCTTCGACGTAGTCGGGTTTGTCTTTTATCAAATTTTCGAAAAAGGCAATCTGAAAACTCAATTCATCTTTGCCAAAATCCGGTGAAGAGTTCACGGACTTCACTATAACACCCTCCTTTCAGGACTGTCAAACCATCACCTAAGTCTTGCCAATAATTAAAATTTCATTGAACGGAATAGAGTATCGAGCTATAATCATCCGTAATTTAAGAGGTATCAACAGCTTATGTCAGTGCCCATAGTAATCTCGACTCTCCTGGTATTGGGTGGAGTTGCTTTTCTTCTTTTTCTCCTCTACTTCATGGTGGGATTTGAAAAAAGGCTGCGGGATCAAAGCTTCCAGACCGCCGAACAGATCCAACACGTCTTTGGTCAGATGAGTCAGGAACTGCGCCATCAAAGCGGTCTTTTCCAAAGTGCTCAGAGCTCGATTGGAGACAGACTTTCCAGTGCCTCAAATCTTGTGGCTGAGGTACAGAACCGATTGGGGCAGATGGAACAGGTGAATAGGCAGATATTGGATTTGGGAAATACCCTAGGAAAGGAAGTAGGGAGTCTCCAGAGTATCTTTCAGGCTCCCAAGTTGAGGGGCGGTTTGGGGGAGCTTTTTTTGGGGGATCTCCTGGAGCAGGTTCTGGGCCCTGAGCATTATGAGCTTCAATTTCCTTTTAAGAGTGGTGAGAGGGTGGATGCTATTGTCAAATTAGCCCAGGGAAGAGTTCCGATCGATGCCAAATTTCCGCTTGAAAATTTTCGGAAATACCTCGCAGCATTATCCGAACCCGAGAAAAAAAATCACCGCAAGGAGTTCTATAGAGATGTGCGCAAACATGTGGATCAGATTGCGGAAAAATATGTGGTGCCGGATGAAGGGACCATGGATTTCGCTTTGATGTATATTCCCGCTGAAAACATTTACTATGAAATCATTATACGGGATGACAGTTTTGGCGATGCCACTTCGATCTCAGAGTATGCACAGCTAAAGAAAGTTATACCGGTATCGCCGAACACCCTTTATGTCTATCTGAGTTCTATTGCCCGAGGTCTTCAAGGTTTGAAGATTGAATCGCATGCGAGAGAAATCTTGACAAACATTCAGCGTATGACCGGCGATCTTAATAAATTTGATGAAGAATTTCACCGTGTGGGGACTCACTTGAGAAATGCGGTCACGACTCATGAAAAAGCAAGCCGCCAGTTTGTCCATTTTCAGGAGAAATTTTCACTCTACGATGCGACCGGGTCTGTAAAACTTGAAGAAAAAGTGGTGTCTGAATGAAAACAAGGAAATGGATTCCCGCCATTTCGATTTTATCCTTATGTGTGCTGGGTGGTATGCAGATGAATGGAATGATTTTTGCCGGCCCGGCTGAATCTGAATTAGGCTCGAATCAGGTGGTGATTGGGAAAAGTGAAAAACGCATGAAAGCTTCTATCCCATCGGACAATCAAATGCCCAAGGAGAGAAAACCTAATTTGATTTATCGTGGGTTTGAGGCCGTCGCACATGGTATTTACTACGTGGCCAAAGCGACGGTCGATGCGGTAGGAAAAGGAACGGATTTGCTGGTCAGAACAGTTCAGAAGGCCAGCAACAAAGTGTATCACACCTGCAAAAAGCCTTTTCAAAAGGAAGAAAAGTCTAAGAAGAAAAACCTCTAAATTCAGAAGGTGTAGGATCATGAAGAAACAATCTAATTTTTTTGTCGGGCTTGCCATTGGGTATGTAACGATCCATGTACTGAGATATGTCTGCACGTCTTACCTTTGGATCTTGTTTTACCGGGGACAGTAACTGTTTAGAAGCGGTTTCATAAGTCATCCTGAGGCCTTTAGGCCGAAGGATCTAAGAACGGAGATCCTTCGCTCCGCTCAGGATGACAAGCCTTATGAAACCACTTCTAGAAACTACCGAGTGTGCTTAACGTTAAATAACCTTCAAAGCTGACTGGAGGAGGTGATTGTAAGTGAAAAATATCACCAAGATTTGTGCCTGGGGAGGGCTTGCTTTAGTGATTTTGTCTTTTGTGATTCGTATTCCGGGAGGACTGGCGTTTTCAGCACGGGGAGTGATTGAATTCGCTCAGATGGTGCTGCTTCTTGGAATTTGTTTCGGCATCGCCAATTGTTCTTCCGACCACAAATAAGAATCGCCGCGCTTCGTACGTGCAGTATCCTATTTGATCCGCCGGGATAAAATCCGGCAGGAGCAGTGTGTTCTTTTAGACGTAACCGGAAATCCGGAGATATTCTCCGGAACGTTTTTTCTCTTGGGGCTTTTCTTAAGGCCATCTGATTTGAAATCGTTTCGCAATCGTATTTAGCTAAGTAAGCAATCAAAAGTGGGTTAACATTTCATTTGACATTCTGAATAAATTCGATCAGCTTAATCTCAAAACCCCAATGGCAAAATCCAAATCGATCGAAGAAAATCCCAATCATGAAAGATTCCTATTTCTGGATTTGTCATTTTCCCGATTCATTTGCCATTTGGATTTGGTCATTGGGTTGAAATCCACAGAAACTTAGGTGCGACTACTTAGAATACGGTGAGTCAATTTCCTTACAGCAGGACGACTTGACTGATAAATTTGCCACATCACGCCGCCAGATGGTAACCGCTCAGGTGCACTCGAGAGGCATCACCGATTCGAAAGTTCTTTTTGTACTGGAGAAAATTCCACGCCATTTATTTGTCCCAATCGAATTACAGGATACAGCCTATTCCGATGGACCCGTTGCGATTGGATATCAACAAACCATATCCCAACCTTATATTGTGGGTTTCATGACTGAACTTCTGGAGATCAAACCGAGTGACAAGATTTTGGAAATCGGTACCGGCTCAGGGTACCAGACTGCCGTCTTGGCGGAGATGGCCTCCGAAGTCTATACCGTGGAAATCCTGCCCGAGCTTCATGAACGCGCAAAACAAGTTCTGAGCGAGCTAGGCTATGAGAATGTCTGCTATAAGCTCGGAGATGGAACGCTTGGCTGGCCTGAACATGCTCCTTATGACAAAGTCATTGTCACCGCCTCTTCAGAAAAAGAAGATTTACCGATTTTGCAAGCTCAACTGAACGAAGGTGGCGTGATGATGATTCCCATTGGGGTTCAGAATCAGGCACTAATCAAGCTAACCAAGCGGAATGGAAGTTTGATTCGGCAAAATATGTTGTCGGTTCGCTTTGTGCCCCTCATTCACAAAACCGGAGCCAACTAAAAATCACCATGCAATTTGATTTGTTTGATGACACACAAAACAGAATTCTTGAGGCAGAGGATTATAGGACTTTCAAAGAACGTCTGATTGCGTCGAATTGTGATCGTTGTTCTCTATCCCAATCCCGAACCCATATCGTCGTGGATCGTGGCAATCCCCAATCCAGTATTCTTTTTATCGGTGAGGGCCCAGGCGAGAACGAAGACAGGCAGGGGCTTGCTTTTGTGGGCCGGGCAGGTAAACTTCTGGATTCTCTTTTGCAAGAAATTGACATTCATCCAGAAAAAGACACCCTCATCGCTAATGTGGTCAAATGCCGGCCTCCCGAAAACCGGGCCCCGAAAATGGAAGAGGCGGACACATGCCTTCCTTATCTCAAAAAGCAAATCAGTTTGATGAATCCGAGAATGATTATTCTGCTTGGAGCGACGGCTTTAAAACATCTTGTTCGGGAAAAATTGCACTTTTCGATGGAGGAACAGGCAGGGAAAATATTTAAGCTGCAGGAGTTTCCATCAGCCGATGGGATGGTGTTGTACCATCCCGCGTATCTTTTGTATGATCCGCGAAAAACAGAGGCTATGAAAACACACCTTAAAGCCCTTCGCGAGCATCTCGAGACACATAAAATCCCACCCCTGATCTGAGAGAACCATGCACCCATTCGCAATCTTTAGTGTTTCATGATAACTTTTATACGGATCTGAGGCGTGTTGGCACCATGACGACAAAACATGAGTCGCTTTTGATTGTTGAAGAAAGCCCTGTTATCCAGACACTTTTTTCTGAGACTTTCCAAAGAAAAGGATATGAGGTCCATCAGGCTTTTGATCCTCAAACGGGGATGCGTCAGTATCAAAAATCTCCTACTGATCTTGTATTGACCAACATTAAGTTTGAATCTGGCGACGGGCTTGCCTTCCTGTTTGAGCTGAAGCGGTTTGACAGCGACGCGGCGGTGATTGTATTAGCCAGTGATATGGATTTTGCTGTTGCCAGGCATTCCATTACTTACGGCGTTTATGATTTGATTTCCATTCCATTTGAGCTGGATCATGTCGTGAACACCGTCCGAAAGGCGTTTGAGAAGAAAATGCTTCTTGAGCGTAATAAGATTCTCATCGAAAAACAAGCTTCGCTCATTGAGAGACTCCACCGTTCCTACACAAAGTTGAAGGAGTTGGATAAGCTTAAAACAGATTTTCTGGTCACGATATCTCACGAGCTTTTGACTCCTCTCACCTCCATCAAGGCTTTGGCTTATAATTTAGTTCACGGAGTGGTCGGAGAACTGGACCCCAAGAAAAAAGAATATGCTCAGATTATTCGTGAAGATGCCGATAGATTAGAGGAAATATTGAGGGAAATTCTCAATTTTTCAAAACTCGAGGCAGGAAAAATTAGTTTGAAGCAAGAAGCATTGGATATCGTTACTGTCATAGCCAAAGTAACACGCGCGATGGTCCCGATTGCATCACAGAAAGGGTTGACTTTGCTCAGCCGGCCGCAGTCAGGATTGTCTCAAGGGTGGGTGGACCGTTCGAGACTGGAAGAAATTCTAACCAATCTGATCGAAAACGCTATCAAATTCACCCCCGCGGGAGGTAAAATCGAGATACAATCTCTTCAGGACGGAGATTATTTGGCGATCAAGGTAAAGGATACAGGCATGGGCATTCCGCAAGAACACCTTGATAAGGTGTTCTCACAGTTTATGCAATTTCACCGGGAATATGGCCCGGGTGCACAAGGGGTCGGATTGGGGCTGGCGATTGTTAAAAAATTGGTAGAACTTCACGGCGGCACGATTTCCGTGGAGAGTGAAATTCAGAAAGGTACTTCCTTCTCCTTCACTTTACCCACGGCGGAATCAAGAATGCCCGCCGGCAAAGCAAGCAAGTAACCATTCAATGGAAAACCAGCCGGTTAAAATAGGCAAACGGATTTTGATAGCAGACGATGAGCCGCATATTGTCCGAACTTTAGAAGATCTGCTCACTGCGGAGGGCTATTTGGTGGATAAGGCAACCGATGGGAAAAGGGCGGTGGAGCAGGCGGAGGCGATGATGCCGGATCTTATTCTGCTCGATGTGATGATGCCTAAGTTGGACGGATTTGAAGTGCTGAGGCGCCTCAAAAAAAATAAAAAGACCATGGACATTCCCGTCATTATGCTTACCGTTAAAGCAACTTCCCAGGATGTTGAGGAGGGAATCAAGCTTTATGCGGAAAAATATCTTACCAAACCTTTTAGTTCAGAAGCGCTTCTCCGGGAAATTGAAAAATCTCTGTCCATAAGAGAGAAATCCAAGTAACGAAAACCGAAAGGAGGCGAGCATGATATTCGATTGGCTCAAAAAATTATTCAAAGGAAAGCCCGCGCCGGTTCAAGGGGAAAAGCTCGGCATCGTCACCCATTATTTTTCGAAACCTAAGGTTGCTGTCATCAAACTTGAAAAAGGAAAACTTTCCGTTGGTGACACGTTATTGTTTCACGGACATACGACTGATTTCAAACAGAAGATTGAGTCGCTGCAAATAGATCACAAACCGGTTCAAGAAGTAGGGCGAGGGAAAGAAGCGGGCATACAGGTCCGGGCACGCGTCAGACCTCACGACGAGATTTACAAAGTTTAAGCCGCAAAGAATGATGCGGCATCCTTGCGCGGACACGATAACGACGGTCGTTTTGTAGCCCTCCACGGATAGACAAGAATACTCGCCAAGTCCCACATGAATTTTCCCCTTTCAGTTTAGACACGCTATAATAAAATCGTTATGAACAATGCCTCAATCGCACAACTTTGTGAGGACATCGCGGTCTTTCTTGAACTGAAAGACGATAATCCCTTCCGTATTCGAGCCTATCTGAATGCCGCGAGAAATATTCGGGGACTTCCGGAGGACATTGCCGCCATCGCTTCCCGAGGCGAACTCACGAAAATACCCGGTATCGGAGCCGATCTCAAACTTAAGGTTGAAGAATTTCTTTCCAGCGGGAGCTTGAAATTTCACAAAGTGCTCCTAGACAAAACGCCGCGGGTCCTGGTAGAAATGCTGAAGATACAAGGAATGGGTCCCAAAACCGCAAACCTTATCTACAAAAAGTATCGGCCCAAAAGTCTAGCTGACCTTGAAAAGCTCGTTCTCGCTCACAAACTCAGAAAACTACCGGGAATCAGGGAAAAAACCGAGCAAAATATTCTCGAAACCCTGAATTTTCTCAAACAACACCGCGAAAGGACGCTTCTGAGCAAAGCCCTGCCCTTGTCCCGTCAAGTTATATTAGAATTAAAAAAGCTTCCTCAAGTGGATCAAATTGCATATGCAGGAAGTCTCCGCCGAATGCAGGAAACGGTACGTGATATTGATATCCTGGTCACCTCGAAAAATCCGACGCCCATCATGAAGGCTTTTGTAGGGCTGGGAGGTGTTCAAAAAGTTCTGGCTCACGGCGAGACCAAATCAAGTGTCATATCCCGGGAAGGAATTCAAATCGATCTCAGAGTGGTTTCCCCTGACTCGTTTGGAGCGGCTCTGCTTTACTTTACAGGTTCTAAAGCCCACAACATCAAGTTGAGAACCATGGCCAAAAAGAAGGGGCTCAAGATCAATGAATACGGGTTGTTTAAGGAAGGAAGTGAGCGCAGGATCGCCGGTAAAACCGAGGAGGAGATTTATCGAGCTCTGGGGCTTGATTGGATTTCGCCAGAACTTCGAGAGGATTATGGAGAGGTAGAGGCCAGCGCGAAGCACCGGCTCCCATGTCTTGTCGAAAGGGCTGACATTCGAGGGGATTTTCATACCCATTCGAACTGGAGCGATGGGCTTCATAAAATCGAGGAGATGGTCGAAGCAGCCCGAAAGAGAAAGCTGAGTTACATGGTTCTGACAGATCATTCCCAGTCCTTGAAAGTTGCCAACGGTTTGAGCCGCAAAAGGATTTTGGCACAGATCGCGACGATAAAAAAACTGAATCGAAAATTCAAAGACTTCACCCTGCTGGCAGGATCGGAGGTGGATATTTTGCAGGATGGATCGCTTGATTTTGACGATGATATTCTGAAAAGACTTGATTTTGTGATCGCATCGGTGCATACAGGTTTCAAACAGTCAAAAGCTCAAATCACGAAGCGTATCCTTCGGGCCATGGAAAATAAGCATGTCCACGCGATTGGGCATCCTACCGGGAGACTGCTTGGAGAAAGGGAAGCCTATGAAGTGGATCTTGAGCAGATTTTCAAGGCGGCTGAGGAGACCAACACGGCTCTTGAAATCAACTCGCAGCCCACTCGTCTGGATTTGAATGATGTTCATGCCCGGCAGGCAAGAGACGTGGGTGTGGCACTGGTCGTGGATACGGATTCTCATGCGATGGATCAATTTGAAAATCTTGAGTACGGGATCGCCACAGCGCGAAGGGCATGGTGTGAGGCGAAAAATATTCTGAATTGTTTGACACTGAATGAACTCCAAAAAAGAATCGCAAAGTAAAAACTCCGGTGAAAAATCAAGAGCCCGAGTGGTGATCTCAGGGCGCGTGCAGGGCGTCTTCTTCCGCGCGTACGCGAGGGAACAGGCCCAAAGGCTCCGTTTATCCGGGTGGATTAGAAATTGCCCGGATGGAACTGTCGAAGCTGTGTCGGAAGGGACGAAAGAGGATATTGAAGAATTCATAAGATGGTGCCACCAGGGTCCTTCGAGTGCTAGAGTGGAGAACGTAACGATAGATTGGGAACCTTACCGTGGTGAATTCCAGTCATTTGGGGTGCGTTAATACCGGATTCGGCAGAAAATGTTGTGGGTACGCGAGCGATAAAAAATACCATGAAGACTTCCGATAAAAAACAACTGGCCATTCAAATTGTGAAATCCATTCGGAAAGCTGGTTTCACCGCCTATTTTGCCGGCGGCTGCGTGCGGGATCTCATCCTCAAGGCCGATCCGCACGATTATGATGTGGCCACTTCGGCACCTCCCGACACCCTAGAAAAAATTTTTCCAAAAACTGTCCCGGTGGGTAAACAGTTCGGAGTGATCTTGGCGGTTCTAGAGGGTGTGCAATTCGAAGTGGCGACATTCAGGAAGGAAGGTGCGTATCAGGATGGACGGCATCCCTCTTGGGTCAAGATGTCGGAACCTCGTGAAGATGCTCAACGTCGGGATTTCACAGTCAACGGCCTGTTTTACGACCCGGTGGAAGGAAAAATCATCGATTATGTCGAGGGTGGAAAAGACATTGACGCAAAATTGATCCGCACGATTGGAAAAGCCGAGGAGAGATTTTCCGAAGATAAGTTGAGACTCATTCGCGCGGTGCGTTTTGCGAGCACGCTCGGATTTGAAATTGAAAAGGAAACCTGGAAAACTATTCAGCGGATGGCATCGGAGATCCATGCCGTGAGCCAGGAAAGAATTCGTGATGAATTGATAAAAATATTGACCCGCCCTCACCCTGGGCGGGGCCTTGAGCTTTTGTCTGAGAGCGGCCTTCTCAAGGAAATCCTGCCGGAAGTCGAGACCATGAAAGGCTGCGAACAGTCTCCCGAGTTTCACCCGGAAGGGGATGTGTTCGTTCATACCAAAATGCTTCTGGACAAATTGAATGGCCCTACACCGACGCTGGCCTTCAGTGCGTTGCTGCATGATGTGGGCAAGCCGCCTACTTTCTCAGACGAAGGAGGGAAAATCCATTTTTACGAACATGATCGCGTGGGAGCTGAGATGACCCGTGTGATCATGGAAAGATTTCGTTTTTCCAACAAAGAAATTGAGGCGGTTGTGGCTGCCGTCGAAAATCACATGCGGTTTATGCATGTTCAGGTGATGCGTCAGGGGAAGCTCAAAAACTTTCTGAGCCGTGAAACTTTACAGGAAGAACTTGAGCTGCACAAGATTGATTGTGAGTCGAGCCACGGCAAGCTTGATAATTATGAGTTTCTCAACCAAAAACTTCGGGAATACAAGGAAGAAGAGTTAAAGCCAAAGCCCCTGATCAATGGCGATGATTTGATTCAGGAAGGTTTTAAGCCGGGGCCTCTGATGGGCAGAATCCTCCGCCAAGCTTATGAATGTCAGCTTGAAGGTGAATTTCAGGTTAAAGAGGCTGCCATGCTGTGGGCCAAGAAACGCTGGGCCGAGTTGGAAAAAAAATAAAGGTCTGCTCTCCGCACGGGGGCATTCCCTTCATACAGTTGTCATTCTGATCCCGCCAAAATACGGCGGGACTCGTCCCGCCAAGGGCGGGAGAAGAATCTGAGATCCTTCGTCGCTTTGCTCCTCAGGATGACATGGCAGACTACTGCATCAAGTGGGGTGCCCCCCCACAACGGGTATCAGAATTTAAATTCATTTTTTGAGACTCCCATCGATTAATTCCAATTGATGCTACCCGTTTACCACACTATAGCTGTCAAGTTATACGGCTCCTAGTCGATTGTATATGATATGAAGTGATCAAGCTTACTATAGATTACTTATATCTCTTATAGTTTGTAATCCTAACAAGTGTTAGGTATACTTCTGGCAATAGGAAGAATGTAAATGGCTAATCATCTCGCCAACGGATTGACTTTAAGGCAGCAGGCAATTCTCTCATTTATCAATTTGTTTTCCACACAAAATGGATTCCCCCCGTCTATTCGGGAAATAGGAACGAATTTTAAAATCGCACCCAGTTCGGTTTTGGATCACTTGAAGGCCCTTGAGAAAAAAGGTTTCATCAAGCGTCTTCCTTTTAAGCCGCGTTGCCTTGAGGTGCTTAGAAAAACAGAATTCAGAAATCAGACGGCAGAAGACAGAAAAGAAGTTTCTGACCTCTGATTTTTGGTCTCTAAAGTTTTAATATTCCCTCGTAGGTCACCGCTTAGTCTGTGACTGAGAGGGCGGAGCTGTAGGAAACGGCATAGTGGAATGATACAGATTCAAAATTTAAAAAAAGTCTTCACCTACTACAAACCCAGAAAATCTATCCGTTCCTGGTTTTTTCCGGAAAAAAAGGAAATCACAGCTTTAAATAATGTCAGCATCAAAATCAAAACGGGTGAGATCTACGGTCTTCTGGGTCCCAACGGAGCAGGGAAAACCAGCCTGATGAAAATTATCTGCGGGCTTTTAAAACCGACGGCAGGTGTTGTGCTCGTGAACGATAAGGAAGTTTTTGCGGCTCAGCGCGAGATCGGTTTGATGCTTGGGGATTCTATGGTTTATGCCCTGATGACCGGCCGTGACAATCTGGAATATACTGCCAGTCTTTATGGAGTGTCGGATACTGAGGGACGTATTCAAACCTTGGCGGATTTTTTTGAGATCGGCGACTGGCTTGACCGCTATGTTTCGGATTACTCGCTTGGAATGAGAATCAAACTTTGCCTGGCCCGCGCTCTGGTTCATGACCCGCCGATTCTGCTTCTGGACGAACCAACGCTTGGTCTGGATCCTCATTACTCACTTTTTATTCGGGAGCGAATCAAGCATTTGAAGAAAACGATTGTTCTAACGACTCATTATATGGACGAAGCCGATTACCTTTCCGACCGCATTGGCATTCTTCACCATGGACATTTGCTTACGGAAGGAACACCGAATGATTTACGATCCCAAATTGGGAGTTCGAAAAGCACATCTCTCTCAGAAGTTTTTGTGGAAATAACCCGCGACCCATGAGTCTTGTCTCCATTCAAGAAAGAATTCGGATTATTTGGGCCATTGCGAAGAAGGATCTAAAGCTTTCCTTCCGCTTCCCCAAAAATTTCTTGGCAAGCCAGCTTATTCAACCCCTCAAGCTTTTTATCATCTTCGGCTTGATTTATCAAAGTTTCTATGTGGCCACCGGCAAGGCAACGATTGGCCAATGGCGAAGAATGGATTACCTCCCGATACTTTTGCTGGGCACCATTTTCTACAGCTGCGCTACCTATGCCTTCTATCGCTTTAGGTGGGGCTTCTACAACGAAAAATACTGGAAAACGATTCAGGCATTTTTAATCACGCCGGTATCGAAATTGGATTTTCTGATCGGGTCATCGATTGCCATAGTGGTGGAACTTTCTGCACCGGTTTTGTGCTACCTGGTGCTTTTCTATAAATACCATCCGGTTTCTTTCCCCATGCTCTTATTTGTCCTTGGTATTCTGTACCTGATGATTTTGGGGACTTTGGGAATCAGCTTGATGCAGGGTGCTTTTGTCATCTCCAATGAAAATTATCTCTTTGTGTTCGACTATGCCTACGCCGGATTGATCTTTGCGTCTTGCTTCTTTTATTCTATTTCCGCCATTCCAGGTTCATTACGATTCTTAGTCGAACTCAATCCTGTTTATCATGCTATCGACTTGGCACGTGTGGTTGTCTTTCATCATCTCCACCGCTCACAAATCGCTTTTTCGATATCCTATCTAATCACTTTTGCGGTTCTCATGCCGGTGCTTGGAGCACTTTTTTTTAGAAAAATCGTTCGTGAAATGGGTGTTCGAGGTTTTTAATTAGCTTATGTGCGGAGTAGCTGGAATTTTTGCCTATCATTACGCTGCCCTTGAAGTCAATCGTCAGGAATTAAGGCAAATGCGTGACCATATGGCCAATCGAGGACCGGATGGCCTTGGCGAGTGGTATTCGCAAGATGCGCGGGTGGGTTTAGGACATCGTAGGCTTGCTATTCTTGACCTTTCTGAGAAAGCGTCTCAACCCATGCAGAACCAAGATGGCAAAGTGATCATAAGTTACAACGGAGAGATTTACAACTACCGTGAGCTTCGAGCTGATCTGGAGAAAAAGGGACGTGTTTTTCGCTCTCATTCCGATACGGAAGTTTTGCTTCATCTTTATTCGATAAAGGGTGAGGCCATGGTGCATGATCTTCGGGGCATGTTCGCCTTCATTCTCTGGGACAGCCAGAAAAAAGTGATGCTGTTGGCACGTGACCCTTATGGAATCAAACCTCTTTATTATGCCGATGACGGCTGGACAGTGCGTGCGGCATCTCAGGTGAAAGCCCTTCTTCAGAGTGAGAAAGTTTCAAAACTTCCGGAATCTGCCGGTATAGTGGGTTTTTTTTTGCTGGGCAGCATCCCTGAGCCTTACACTCTTTATCAGGAAATTCGTGCTGTTCCGGCAGGCAGCACTGTCCTTGTGGATGAAACGGGTCCTCATGAGGCAAAAACCTATTTTTCGATCAGCGAAATCTTTTCGGAAGCGGATAATCACAGCAAGGTAGCGAAAAGAAGTGAGAGATTGTCTGCCCCCGCAGTTATAGAAGCGTTACGCCATTCTCTGCAAGATTCCCTGCAGCATCATTTTGTGTCCGATGTGCCGGTAGGACTTTTCCTTTCCGGCGGTATTGATTCGAGTGTGCTGCTCGGAATAGCTCATGATCTCGGAATAAGGGGCATTAAAACAATTACCTTGGCTTTTGAAGAATTTAAAGGTACCGAACAGGATGAAGCTCCTTATGCGGAAGAGGTGTCGCGTTTTTACGGTTCGGATCACCACACACGCGTTATTACCAAACAAGAATTCGAAGCGGAACTGCCCAAAATCTATGAGGCTATGGATCAGCCCAGTATTGATGGAATCAATACGTATTTTGTGAGTAAAGCCGCAAGGGAAATTGGATTAAAAGTTACTTTATCCGGACTTGGCGCCGATGAACTCTTTGGCGGCTACTCATCGTATCGGCAAATTCCATTACTTGTGAACCTGCTTTGTATCCCTTCACGCGTTCCATTCCTCGGTGATTTGTCCCGCCACTTGCTATTTGCCATATGCCATTGGCTGCCATCAGTTTCCCCCAAAATTCCAGGCCTTCTCAAATATGGTGGTAACTACGCGGGCGCTTATTATCTGAAGCGCGGCCTGTTTATGCCTTGGGAATTGAAAGCCGTTCTGAAGAAAGACCTGATCGATGATGGATTACAGAGATTCCGACTGCTTGAATATATACTTGAGACCGGACTCAATCCGAATCCACAGAGTCCCTATGCCCGCATCGCTTCGTTGGAATCAAACCTTTACATGAAAAATCAATTGTTGCGGGATGCCGATTGGGCGGGAATGGCCCATTCGATCGAGATTCGAGTCCCTTATATCGATGTCGAGCTTTGGAAATCTGCGATGCCAATGATATCGCAGAACGCCAACTCAAGCTGGAAAGAAATTCTGGCTGAAATTCCTTCGGTGGGGATTCCTGATCACATCAGAAGACGTTCTAAACAGGGTTTTAATGTCCCTTTCGATTACTGGATTGGGGGCACAAATGTCGGCAAATCTAACGGTGCATGGTCCCGAAAGTGGGCCTCCGATGTTATTCACCAGTTCACGGGAGTTACTGCCAACTAAGCAAGCGATCAAAAGTTTCCGCGCATTTGGCCGAATGACAAAGGGCCAATTCCAAATGACAAATGAATCGAAGAAATGACTTCATAATGACAAATTGCCAATGTCCAGTGACAAATCAATCGGGAGAATGACAAATACCAAATGGAACGAAATCAAAGGTACGCTATTCGAGTTTTTGCTTTGCCATTTGTCACTTGTGATTTGTCATTTATTGGGCATTGGCTTATTTGGGTTTTGCCATTTGATGAAATACTTAGAAACTTAGGCACGGCTTCTTAGATAGGACTTCTTGCTTTCAATGCGTATCCTTGCTTTAGTAACAGATTCATTTGGCGGAACAGGCGGTATCGCCCGCTACAACCAGTATTTTTTATCCGCATTGGCCAGGAGGAATGATATCGAGCGGATCATTGTCATCGGCCGTAACCACAGCGCAAGTAATCAAGACATACCTTCCAAAATCCTCATTAAAAAAACTTCTCAATCGAAATGGGGTTACGCACTCTGTGCTCTTAAGACCGTTTTAGCTGAGCGGCCATTTCAGCTTATATTTTGCGGCCATTTAAACCTTATTTGGCTTACCGCTGTTTTAGCCAAAATTGCTAGAGTTTCTTACTGGTTGCAACTTTATGGAATTGAGGCTTGGTATCCCAAGAGCGTTTATTTTTCTCCTCTTAAGAAAGCGGCCTTGGTAACTGCACTCAGCCGGCATACCCGCGAAAGGTTTATTCATTGGTCTCATATTCAACCTGCACGCGTTAAAATATTGCCTAGTCCCTACGATCAAAGATTCAAGCCAGGGACTAAGCCTGCTTATTTACTGAAGCGATATGAAGCAGAGAATCGCAAAATATTGCTAACCCTATCTCGATTGAGCTCAGATGAAAGATACAAAGGGCATGAAAGAGTTATCAAAATTGTCCCCCAACTTCTGCAGGTTTATTCCAATTTAGTTTATTTCATCGGCGGTGAAGGTGATGATAGAGAACGGTTGAATGAGATCGTCATGAAGCTTGGGCTGCAAGAAAAAGTGAAATTCATAGGACCCATTGCTGAAAATGAACTCGCCGATCATTATCGTATGGCCGATCTTTTTGTGATGCCGAGCACCGGCGAAGGATTTGGAATTGTTTTCCTTGAGGCGGCAGCCTGTGGAATTCCTATTGTGGCGGGTAATCAAGACGGAAGTGTCGATGCGCTGCTGGAAGGAAAGTTGGGATTTCTTGTGGACCCGAACAATTCCGATCAACTGGAACGCGCGATATGCCAAGGATTGAGCCAGGCGAGGACTGATCATGAAATGGTCGAACGTTTTTCCTACGCTAATTATTCAGAACATGTCAATCGATTGATTGAGAGTCTAACTCATGCCAGCTAGGAAGATTGTTGGAAAACTTCAGGTCCGATCTGTCTCGGTGATCGGTTTGGGGAAACTGGGCATGCCGTTGGCTGCTTGTATAGCGAACAAAGGGTTCAAGGTTTACGGCATTGATCGAAATCTCCATATTGTTCGACAACTCAATCGGGGGCGAACAAATCTCGTGGAGCCCCATCTTAATAAGTTGATTCACATGAATCGGGAACGGCTCAGAGCTTCTCGCAATTACGACGAGGCCATTTCAAATTCCCAAATCACATTTATTGCGGTGGAAACCCCGGCTGAAAGAAATGGGAATTTTTCCCTCCGTTATGTCCGGCAAGCTTGTGAAAGCATTGGGCGTTCCTTAAGCAAAAAGCACAGTTATCATCTGGTGGTGGTTACCAGCACGGTTTTGCCTGGATCGGTCGAACAGGAAGTAAAACCGATCATCGAAAGATATTCTCACATGCAATGCGGCAAAGATTTTGGTTTGTGTTATAACCCGGAATTCATTGCTTTGGGAAGTGCGATTCATGATCTAACACATCCTGATTTTGTTCTCATTGGTGAATCGGATCAAAAGGCAGGGGATTTGCTGGCATCCTTTTACAAAAGATTTTGTGACAACAATCCTCCAATGGCCAGGATGAATTTTGTCAATGCAGAAATCACGAAACTCGCAGTTAACACCTATGTCACCACTAAAATCACTTTCGGTAATATGCTGGCACGTATCTGTGAAAAAATACCTGGCGCTCATGTCGATGTGATAACGTCCGCGTTGGGCCAGGATAGCCGTATCGGAAATAAATATCTCAAGGGAGCTATAGGTTATGGCGGACCTTGCTTTCCTCGAGATAATCTGGCACTTAGCTATCTGGCGCGCAAGCTGAATCTCCGGGCTTCTTTGGCGGAAGCGACTGATCGATCCAATAGAAAGGAGGTTTCCCATATTGCGCAAATGGTCAAAGCCAACTCAAATGTCAGGAAGAACGTCGGAATATTAGGATTGTCGTATAAACCCAACACCGATGTAGTAGAGGAATCTCAAGGACTTCTCCTTGCCCAATCCCTTTCTCGTGACGGTTATAAGGTAATCGTTTACGATCCCGTAGCGATGACGAATGCAAAGAAAATTTTGGGAACAAAACTCCGATTTGCGCACTCGTTGAAGGAGTGCATCAAAAAAACTGATGTGATTGTGATTACCACTCCATGGGATGAATTCCACCGACTTCCCATCAATATTTTAAAACGAAGTAAAAATCCTAAAACGATTATTGACTGTTGGAGAATTTTGGACTCTCGGATATGCGACGGAATTTTAACCTATGTTCCATTAGGTGTAAGCCTTAATGGGGCAACGGAATTGCTCACATGAATGCTTTTCTAAATAGGATAGGCATCTCTTGGCAAAAGCCACTTAATGAAAAAAAGAATTCCTGCCGCTATCGATTCAAAATATTGTGGAATAGACTATTTCCTTTCACCCCTCTTTTAACCCGCGTTTCCTACGGTGCATGGTGGCTTGCGGTCAATGATGTTAACAATGACGGTTACTTCTCCGGCAATTATGAGCCGAAAGAACTTCGATTCGTGAAAAGGTTTCTAAAACCCGGTATGGTAGTAGTAGATATCGGAGCTCATCACGGATTTTATACCCTTTATGCTTCAAAACTCGTTGGCGATCAAGGGCTCGTCATAGCGTTTGAACCATCCGTACGGGAACTTCAAAAACTGCGATTTCATATCAACTTAAATCGGTGTAAAAATGTGAAAGTCGCCCCATTTGCGCTTTCAAATAGCGAGGAGACAACAGACTTCTACGTAGTCATGGGGAGAGACACAGGATGCAATTCTCTTAGAACTCCTGTCGTTACTGAACCCATCGAAAGAGTTCAAGTGCAGACCTCAACTCTTGACAGCTATCTCAATCGGACCGGGGTTCAGAAAGTCGATTTTATTAAGCTAGACGCTGAAGGTGCAGAATTAAAAATACTTAACGGGGCTTCCCATTTGCTTAATCGTTTTCCTCGTCCCATTATTTTGTGTGAGCTGTCTGAAGGGAGATGCTTGCCTTGGGGGCATACTTGCAAGGATATCATTGATTTGCTAGAGAAAGAGTATAACTACCGATGGTGCAGCTTAGGCGCCGAGGGTAGCCTTGGCAGATTTTTACTTGCAGAGGGGATTGAAAATTACGTTGCAGTTCCGGTAGAGTATGAAATCGATACAATACAAAATTAATGCACGGATGTGAGATTTACAAATGTTGACACTCTTTGCTATTCCCAAAGCTTTCGAAGGTCACATTGGCATTATTCAACGGAATGCCATCAAAAGTTGGACCCTTTTGAAACCCAGACCGGAAATTATATTGTTTGGAAATGAAAGCGGAACTTCAGAAATATGCAAGGAATCTCACTTGCGGCACATTTCTCATGTTAGACAAACAGCATGTTCAACCCCCCTGGTCAATGCTTTGTTTGAGGATGCCCAAAAGCTATCAGATACCGATTTAATGTGTTACATCAATTCGGATATCATTTTGATGGATGATTTCATCTCCGCTATCGAAAAAATACCCAAACCCATCGATAAATTCCTTTTGATTGCGCGCCGCTGGGAGGTGGAAATTAGGGAGTTGCTTAATTACGATGAAGAAGATTGGAAAGCCCAATTATATAAACATGCTGTGACCTCTGGTCGGCGCGGTGGAGGCTCAGACTTCTTTGTTTTTTCAAAAGGACTCTACAAAGAAATCCCCCCATTCAGTCTTGGCAGGGGTTATTGGGATCCCTGGCTCATTTGGAATGCACGGAAGGGAGGTGTGCCCGTGTTCGATGCCACAAACATTACGAATCCGATACATCAAAATCACGCCTATGCCTTCCAAAAAGAAGGGCAGAACCGATTTGATAGTGATCCTGAAGTGCGTAGAAATTTTCAATTGAATGGCGGATGGAGATATTTCTTTCAATACTCCATTCCCACTCATCGTTTGCTTGACTCGGGTGTCCAAAAAGTCCCGCTCATCCACTATTTCTTTCACATCTACTTGAGGTTGAAAGCCTACCTTGTGGGTTTAACGTATTCCATAAGGCGCAAAATGGGTTTGTATCGCTGGTGGATCCATAAGTAGAAAATCCATATCGTGCTAATAATAAAACGAATTACAACACTTTTGGCAAGACAGCATCGTGCAAAAATGCTGGGGTTCCGATTTAAAAGAGCTGCCCAGTTTGGGCTCCCATCGGAAATTAGGGTTGATAATCAAAACCAAAAACTGCATTTACCATCCGCCATTGGGGCATCTCAAGCATTTATAGACATATTCCTAGATGATTGCTATGGCTTGGAGAAGCTACCGCATTCTATTAATAAGATTCTTGATGTTGGAGCTCACGTTGGGCTGTTCAGCCTTGCGGCAAGAAGACTTTTTCCGGCAGCTACAATTCATGCCTACGAGCCAAATCTAAACTTAGAACCTTATTTAAAATCACAGGCGCATATAGGACAATTTCAGTACTTCCTAGAAGCTGTTGGTTTGAATGCAGGTAAAGTCTTCCTCGATATCCACAAAGATTCCGTGTCTACAAGGTCAATAATCGATCAAAATGGCACAATCCCTCAAATTCCATTCCGTACAGCAGTTCAAAGAATTGGTGGCACCGTGGATCTTGTTAAATTAGATTGCGAAGGCGCAGAATGGGATATGCTGAAGGACGTTGAGGCATGGCAGAACGTTAAACATATCACCATGGAATATCATTTATGGCCTGCCCACAGTCACGAAGAAATCATTAGTGTTATTAAGAAACTAGGATTTATGGTAACAACACAAAGGGTTACTCACAAAGATTATGGCATCCTTATCGCCACTCGTAGAAAATAAATGATCCCATGCGGATACTTTGGGTGCCACATACTCCTGCTGGAAATCCCTCATGGGAGGGACAACGTCCCTTTCACCTTCTAAACAATCTATGCACGCGTCATGAAATTCACTACGTGACATGGCAGAAATCCCGCAATTTGCTCTCGATGCCGACATGGGGACATTGGACCAAGAGCCGAGATCCTGTTGGATGCCGTTATCTTATAAATTTGGGAGCCAATTTACCGATTTCATTTAAACGAGGCCGGTATCCCGGAGCGTACAATCTACTATTTAGCACTGTTTTTTTTCAGAAAGCAGTCCGCGAAATAATTATGAGTGTAGACCCGAACGTTATTATTTATAGTTCCTCGCATCATTTTACGGGTTTTCCTCCATTTGATCTACCCTATCCAATTATATTTGACTATGTTGATCTTTCTCCGAAGTGGGTAGAAAAAAAATATATCAAAAACTCCATTCAGACGATTGCGGTAAGCAATCGACTCTGTGAAGCTGCTCAAAAATATGGTGGAGCTGTAAAAATAATTCCGAATGGGGTCGCCTTAAATCGTTTTCAAATAGGAAATAGAACAGAAGCCAAGACAAAATTAGGTATCAATCAATACCTTGTTGTTAGCCTTATAGGGCTCACATGCAGCCCGCGTTTTTATTTTCTAGACGCGATCAAGAAAATCCAGAAGAAAATCAACAATATTATGTTCTTAGTTGTTGGGAGCGGCACCAAGAAAACGTGTCTTGAACGCAAAGCCAAAGATTTGGGCATTCGCAACTTTTTGGCACCTGGGCACATTCCAAATGATCGAGTGCATGAATACTTTCTGGCCACTGACATTGGACTTTATCCGGGCGAAGATATCCCATATTACCGGGATTCATGCCCGATAAAAATCATGGAGTACACTGCCGCGGGCGCGCAAGTGGTCTCAAGCCCTGTTGATCTGTTCACTCATGGGTGGAACAACATAAGAATCTGCAATCCTACCGCTGATGATTTTGCCAACGGAATCGTAGATGCAGTCTCTAATCCCAAAACGTCCCCCGATATGACCCCCTATCATTGGCCGAAACTGGCACGTGAATTTGAAGAAATTCTTGGGCAAATTGTGAAGCCTGGGTGAAAAAAGTTTGGATCTTAGCCTATTAAAACAAAGTGGAATAGCCTCGATAAAAGCCTATGTGTTCTCTCCCGCGCTTAATTAAAAATTTAGTGGTTCCACCAGGCAGGAAAATCTATCGTATACCAATAGGGCTATACAAAGATCTCATCTTTCCTTTAGAGCTGAGAACGCGAATGCAATTTTTTCTGGGACTTTGGGAAAACGAAACCCATCGGTATCTGGCAAGATTTACCAGAGATATCTCAACCGCAATTGATGCAGGCGCTGGTATCGGAGAACACACCTTGTTTTTTCTTAAAAAAACTAACGCATCACAAGTTGTCGCATTCGAACCCTCAGTAAATTTATGCTCTGAAATCAAAAGGGCAGCTTTATTGAACGGGTATGACGTTGATGGCCCATCAAGCAGGCTTAAGATTTACAATTCCTGTCTTGGTTCAAGTCACATCCAGACAAGTTTGACTCTCGATGATTTTTTAGATGTTATTAAGCCCCCTTGCTTTATAAAAATAGATGTGGATGGAGCGGAGTTGGACATTTTACTGGGTGCAAAAAAACTTACTAAAATGGCAGGACTCAGGTTTCTCGTTGAAACACACTCTACGCAACTCGAGATTGAGTGCATGAAATATTTCAAAGCGATCCATTATACTACCGTTCTAATCAAAAATGCATTTTGGAGACTTCTAATACCCGAAGAAAGAGGAAAATTACTCAATCGGTGGTTTTTTGCTTATAACGGGTAGCAAGAATCAGTAACGCTTACCATTAATCTATGATTGCGCTAAGCACTCTTGTGTTCCTTGCAATAATTTCGTTCATCTTTCCCAAACGGGCTTTAATTATGACATTATACTGGATTGTTTGGGTGGGTGCTGTAAGGAAATGGTTATTACCGGAATGGTCTGATATTCTCTTTTTTTCTCCGCATATCTTTTTGTTCGGACCCTATATCCGTTTTCTGATGGCGCGGGGGCAATATACGTCAGTACAATTTACCCGGCTAGGATCCACGAAGGTGCTTTTCTTTTTAATGGGCTTATTGCTATTTTGGGGCACGATCAGCATCGTGAATCCTAGATCCCCGGATATCCGGATCGGGATTGTGGGTTTGATCATTCATTTTTACTTTATTCCTACGATCTTTATCCTTCCTTCCATTTTTCAAACTAGAGATGACTTAATAGATTTCCTTAAAAAATTCACGCTGTGCTCAATACCGGTTCTTCTGCTTGGTTTCGTTCAGTTTTTTTCACCGACAATGAGCGAACTTAATAAATATGTCGGCGGTAGCACAGACATCGCAATGATAGCTCAGCACCCTAGAATTACTGGAACATTTTCGTATATTGCCGGTTATAGTACTTATCTTAATGTGATAATTCTCATCCTTATATTTCTTTTCAGCCGAGAAAAGTTATCAGCTCTTTCATCGATAGGTATTCTCGTCCAGGCTATTCTCGCTATTGCAAATCTGTTGATGACGGGGTCCCGCGGACCCGTTTGGATTTCCCTTATCTCAATGATCGTCTATATGATTGTTTCAAGCCGGCTGGGTGTTCAATTTGCGGCTAAGACTCTGATTCGATTTATTCTTGCTGGAGCTCTGATCACTTATGTTTTTACATCTCTGAATAGACCTAAAGAAGCTTTCGAAGCATTTCAAGGTAGAGTAGAGGGTGCCTCTGACGTTAATCCGCGGCTCATTACTACTTTCACTCCTTTGTCTAAGTTTTTGGGACAAGCCGGCCTTTTCGGTTACGGCATCGGTACGACTTATCAGGGAAACCTGAAATGGGATATTGACCGAGGTGATATGACGGATGATTATGAAGAAGAGCCGGGAAGGATTTTGCTTGAACTTGGTTTGATTGGCTACCTGCTGGTCTATCTTTTGAGACTCGCTCTCATAATACAATTCTGGGCGCTTTTTAAAAGGCTGCGCGACATGGACTTGAAGCTTCTCGCTCTATGCTCTCTGCTGTTCCAGCTCCAATTTCTTCATTTTAGGAATTTGGTGTTTGATTTCACGTCGCATATATTTTACTGGTTTTTTGTGAGTTTTCTTTTTCTTTTGCCGAGACTTGATCTTGATGAGGAACAGATTAAGACGGAACCTACCACGATCTGATTTTGCCTTGTGGAAAAAATTCATGATTGGGGAATTGTCTATGCGTCTCACATATCAAGAATCGCTTGGTATTTTAATGGAGTTAGTACAGAATAGCGGAACACCTCATTGGGTTTGAAAGTTGTTATAAGCCATCCTGGTCGGCAACACTCACATCAAACCGCCTATGCTCTGCAAGAAGGGGACATGCTTGCCAAATACTTTACCTCTTGCTGGTACAAACCCAAACTCTTCCCATTTAACCTTCTTATGTGTTTACCTGACTGCTTAAAAGAAAAAATACGACGCCCCCTTCACAGTCGATATTTCCGACCTTTAGATCCCCAATATGTGCACCAGATGCCCGCGTATGAAATATTTGGACGAATCCGTAACTTTTTAAGAGTTGACCGCCATAATCAAACTGTTCATTGGATTAATAGTAAATTTGATAAGTACATCAGTAAAAAATTGAAAAAATTGAAATTTGACATCTTTATTGGCTACGAAGATGCCACATTGGATAGTTTCACAACTGCTAAGAAACTTGGGAAGTTTTGTATTCTTGACCTGGCAATTTCCCATTTCTCATTTGAATCAAAGTTTATATCTCGGTGTGGTGAGTCCGATTTAGAACCGATTTCGGAAGATATCATTCACCGCAAAACTTTGGAAATAGAATTGGCCGACTTAATATTTGTGCCATCCCGTTTTGTGAAAAGAACACTTGTCGAATCCAATGTTCCGGAGTCGAAAATACGAATCATCCCCTATGGTTACGATAATTCCATCTTCCAGCCAAAAGAAACTTACAATGACACCAAAACCTTCACGGTTCTTTTTGTGGGGAGCGCTATTCATCGGAAAGGAGTGCCGTTTCTCTTAAAGGCATTTAAAGAATTACAGCTTGAGCATGCAAAGATGGTTATTGTTGGTGGTGCTGACTTCAAACTTATTGCTGCAGATATCTCTAATCGCAATCCCTCGATAATCTTCAACCCCTTTATCCCGCAATCGGAGCTGGCTGAATACTACCATTCCGCTGACATTTTCGTTTTGCCGTCATTATTTGAAGGAATGGCTCAAGTAGTTCTTGAAGCAATGGCATGCGGTACCCCTGTGATCATAACCAGTAATACCGGGCTGGAAGATATTGTTCGCGAAGGCACGGAAGGCTTCTATGTTCCAATTAGGGACGTTGATGCTATAAAACAAAAGATCTTGTTCTTTTATCATAATCGAAGTGAAATTGAGCGAATGGGAAAAAATGCAGCATTGCGCGTGCAAGAGTTTACATGGCAAAGATACCGGCAATGTCTACTAACCACAATTATTTCCGATCAAAAGATGTCACGCTAGTAATTTTGAAAAACCGATTGATTTTTATATACCAGTACTTTTATCCCGAAGTTGCTGCAAGTGCGCACTTGCTTACTGATCTGGCTGTAGGTTTATGTGCAAAGGGGTACATAGTTAACGTTATTACTGCACAGCCTACTTACACTTCTCGCCAAAGCCTCCCCCCTCAGGAATCTTTCAATGGTGTGAAGATTGAAAGAGTTCATACGCTTGGGATGGGAAGGAAAACGCTTGTAAACCGTATTTCCGGTGCCCTGTTCTTTTTTGGAGCGGCTCTGTTAAAACTTTCTTTTTGCCCTTCAGGTACTACTCTTGTCTTTATTGCCAATCCACCCATGATGCCTCTTATAGGTTGGTTCTTTTATCAGATACGTAAGCAGCCATACTACATTCTGGTTCATGATATTTATCCGGATATTGCTGTTGGATTAAACCGCATCAAAAAAAGATCGGCAGCCGATAAGCTATTAACGTGGTGCAACCGGCTTTCGTTCCGATATGCACGCAAAGTCGTTACCTTAACTGAAAAAATGGCAGAGTGTTTGAACCAGAAGTATGCCCTGGATAATATTCTAGTGATCTCCAATTGGGCAGACGGCGATAAAATCAACCCTCGTCATAAGAGGCTTAATCCCTTTCGTGCAAAACACGGCTATCTTGAGAAATTTGTTGCTTTATTTTCCGGAAACCTTGGGATGATCTACAACTTTGATGAAATTTTTGAGGCTGCCGATCGATTAGATCGCGGGAAGAATTCGAATGCGGAGTTTCTCTTTATCGGTAATGGACCCCGTCTGAAATCTTTTCAGGATCAAGTGGCAGCGCGTCAAATGAGTAATATAAAATTTTTGCCGTATCAGTCAGAAGAAGATTTACCGTATAGTTTAACCTGCGGGGACATAGCCGTCATTCCTTTGAGAAGGGAAGTCGCGGACCTTTGTATGCCGGAGAAAACTTATTGTGCTCTGGCGGCCGGAATTCCATTATTAACCATAGCCCCTCGAGGTTCTGCATTGGCGGAGCTAGTTCGAATTCATGATTGCGGATGGAATATAGAACCGGGAGATTCCAATTCGCTGACGGAATTGATCAGTACCCTGGCGCAGAATCCATCGATGTTGGAAAAAAGGGCACAAAATGCAAGGGCCTGTTATGAGAGGTACTTTACTAGGGAGCGCGCCATTGACCAGTACGATGCATTATTCAGGGAGACCATCAACAGTTCATCAAGGGACGGCGCCGCTTCGCTGTGAAAGTCACCCGAGTAGCCATTGTTGAAACCCACCCGATTCAATACCATGTTCCTTGGTATCAAGCCCTTTCTAAAATCAAGAATCTCGAATGCAAAGTGTTTTATGCCATGCTTCCTGACCCGCAGCAGCAGGGAGCAGGATTTGATATGCCGTTTCAGTGGGATATTCCGCTTCGAGATGGCTACGCTTGGGAAGTCCTGCCTAATCAGGCCAGAAAACCGAGTCCCGTTACTTTTTGGGGAAGCAATGTACCGTCCGTCCGAAAAATTTTGACACGAAATTTTTATGACGTCTTGATTACCAACGGATGGAACGCTTTCTCTCTTTTGCAAGCTTTGCGTGCAGCGGTAAAGTCGAATATCCCAGTCATTGTGCGGGGAGAATCCAACGGCTTTAAACCACGGAATATCGGCATTCAAATGCTTCATCGAATTCTATTGCAAAAGTACAGTGCCTATTTGGCAATCGGCAAGGCCAATAAGGGATTTTATTTAAAAAATAAAGCTCCACAAAACCGTATCTTTGACTGCCCTTACTTTGTTGATAATGATCGATTCGGCAAAGCAGAGAGTCAGAATCGATCGCAGCGCTCTTCGATTCGAGCAAATTGGAATATTCCTGATGATGCCACTTGTTTTTTATATGCCGGCAAGCTCATTCCCAAAAAGAAAATCTTTGATCTTATAGAATCTTTTTCTCGCGCCCGCCAAACCTGTGAAAAGATTCATCTTTTAATTGTGGGTACTGGGCAACTATTCCAGGCAACTAAAAAGTTAAGCATGGGATTACCAATCACTTTCGCCGGTTTTTTAAACCAAAGTGAAATTGTTAAAGCTTACTTTGCTTCTGACTGCAATGTCCTTCCATCCGATTATCGGGAAACATGGGGAGTGGTGATTAATGAAGCGATGGCTTGTGGATTGCCTGCGATTGTGAGCGATCAAGTCGGATGCGGTCCCGATCTTGTCATTGAAGGAGTTACGGGATACACATTTCCATGCGGCAATGTTCAGCGTCTTGGAGAGATTATGGCCGAACTTGCTCGTCATCCGGAACGGCTGGCACAAATGGGCAAGAACGCTCGATCGCATATTCAATCTTATTCTGTCGAGAAAGCAGTTCAAGGAACTTTGCAGGCCGTTGAATTTGTAACGTGCCGTAAATCGTAAATTGTGCGCATTCTTCACGTTGTTCCAACCTATCTTCCTGCCATCCGATACGGAGGCCCTATTCGGTCTATTCATGGTTTGTGCCGTAGCTTGGCTAAATTGGGTCATGATGTTCACGTGTTCACCACGAATGTGGATGGCCCGTATGATTCGCCGGTTCCCCTGCAAGAACCGGTTCTTCTTGACGAAGTGAAAGTCTGGTACTTTCCAACAAAGTATTCCCGGTATCTCTATGTTTCACCCATGATGCGCGACACCCTAAAAAAGGAAATTACTCGTTTCGACCTTTTGCATCTTCACTCCATTTTCCGATGGCCGACCTGGATGGCTGCCAGAGTGGCAAGGGGGAAATCCATTCCTTATATTTTGTCTCCACGCGGTATGCTGGTAAAAAGTCTCATTCAGCGTAAGAATCCGTTCCTCAAAACGTTATGGATCCAATTGGTTGAGAAGGGAAATATTGAACGTGCTGCGGGCATTCACTTTACCTCACCGCTTGAAGAAACCGAAGCTAAGCGATTCCATTTTTCATGGCCGCCCGCAGCAGTCATTCCGAATGGCCTAGATGTCCAGGAATCACAACCAGGAAATGGAAATATATCGCCCCAAATCAAATCACTTCTTGATAGAAAACCTATGTTGCTTTTTATAGGGAGAGTCAATTGGAAAAAAGGGCTCGATCGATTGATCCTGTCCCTTCCGGCCATTCCCAAAGCTCATCTGGTGATTGCAGGAAATGACGAGGAGGGCTATCAAAAGGTGCTAGAAAATCTGGCACGCAAAGCAGGTGTTTCACAGCGTGTCAGTTATGCCGGATATGTCGATGGAACTGAAAAAATCGCTCTCCTCAAATCGGCGGATCTTTTTGTTCTTCCTTCCTATTCTGAGAATTTCGGTAACTCAGTACTGGAAGCCATGGCTGTAGGCTGCCCGGTGGTCGTAGCCGCTGACGTCGGCTTAAGTGACACGGTACAGGAAAGCGGGGCAGGAAGGGTCATCAACGGAGATCCCAAGCAGATGGCAGAGGACATCAACCATCTGTTAGCACATCGTGAGTTGCGTAATGAAATGGGCGCTAGGGGAAAAGAAGTTGTCCGCAGCCAATTTGATGGGCAAAAGGTAGGGAACGATATGCTTGCAACCTACCAACAGTGTCTCGATTCTGCAGGAAAAAGGAACCCTTGAATCTGGATCGAATCACACCGGTCCTTTTAACCTGGAATGAATCGATTAATATTAGGCACACCCTTGAAAAACTTCATTGGGCAAAAGATATTGTGGTGGTCGACAGTTTCAGCGACGATGGCACGGTATCCATCTTAAAAACTTTTCCCAATGTCCGTGTCATTCAGCGCAAGTTTGATTCTCATGCCAACCAGTGGAATTACGCCATTCGGGAAACCGGCATTCAAACCGAATGGATTCTGGCTTTGGATGCCGATTATGTTTTATCAGACGAATTGATTAACGAACTCAAGAATCTGGAAGAAGAAAGCAATCTCGCTGCCTATGAAGCGAGATTTATCTATTGCGTTTGGGGAAAACCTCTGCGGAACACAATTTATCCTCCCGCACAAGTACTCTATCGAAAAAGCCTGGCCCATTACATCCAGGACGGCCACACCCAGCGCTTGAAGGCTGAAGGCCCGGTAGGAAAACTTAAAGCACAGATTTTCCATGACGATAGAAAACCATTTAAGGTATGGTTTCAAGCCCAGACGCGATATGCGAAACTCGAAGCCCAGAAACTGGGAAATACTAGAGTGCGACAGCTCAACTGGCCGGACCGAATACGAAAGTTATATTTTGTAGCACCTACGGCGATTTTCTTTTACTGTCTACTCGGTAAGGGTTTGGTATTGCATGGGTTGAATGGAATTTATTATGCCTTCCAGCGTTTTATCGCTGAGTGCCTGTTATCGATTAACCTTTTCAAACAAACAAAAAATATATTCAAATGATTATTTTGGGGATTAATGCTTATCATCCGGATGCGTCGGTAGCTCTTTTGAAGGATGGAGCCTTGATTTGGGCAGGGGAGGAGGAACGGTTTAACCGCATCAAGCATTCTTCCGGATTTCCCCAATTAGCCTTAAAGCAGTGCCTGCGAGACTGTGGAATGGCTTCATCGGATGTTGATGTGGTTGCAATCTCCAAGAATCCCCAAGCCAATTTCAGAAGGAAACTGCTATTTGCTCTCACAGCATTAAGAGAACCGGTTTTCCTAGCTAACCGGGTGAAAGCTTTCCGTAAGACATCACAATTTCAGCAGGATTATTTCCGGGCTCTTTCTATTCAGGCCTCGTCAGTTAGAATCAAGTTTGTTCACGTCGAACATCATTGTGCACACGCGGCCAGCAGTTTTTTCCTATCGGGGTTTGAAAACGCAGCTTTTCTTTCATTGGATGGCATGGGAGATTTTTCTTCGGCGATGTGGGGCCATGGGGAAGGGAACAAGCTTCGGATTCTGGACCGTATTTACTTTCCCCATTCGGCTGGTTTTCTTTATACCGCCGGGACGCAATTTTTGGGATTTCTAAACTTCGGTGATGAATACAAAGTCATGGGTCTCGCCGCTTACGGGAAACCAGTCTATGTCGAGCATTTCAATCGCATGATTCGCCTCTTGCCGAAAGGCCGTTTTGAACTTGATTTGGCCTTTTTCCGCCATCAAAACGGACTGGCAAAAGTCCGCTGGGAGGCAGGGAAGCCGGAACAGGATTTGATGTTCTCGGAAAGATGGCTGGATTTGCTCGGAAAGCCTCGTCAGGCGCAAGATCCCATCACTGATCGTGATCAAAACATCGCTGCTTCATTGCAGGCCGTGCTGGAAGAAATTTATTTTCACATCCTTAACCACTTGCACGAAGTAACCCATCAAGAAAATCTCTGTCTGGCCGGAGGAGTCGCTTTTAACAGTGTGGCAAATGGAAAGATCGCCAGCCGAACATCTTTCCGACGGGTTTTCATCCAGCCAGCCGCAGGAGATGCCGGGACGGCAATAGGTGCCGCTGCTTATGCCGATCGTGCTCTTTATAATAGGAAGGGCTCTTTCAAAATGACCCGAGCGGATTACGGAAATCAGTGGAGTGAAGCGGAAATAAAAAATGCCATTGAAGCCAAGGGGATGCATTTAGAAAAATTAACCGAAGACGCTCTCCTCAGGAAAACAGCTCATGCCCTGGCAGATGGGAAAATTGTAGGCTGGTTTCAGGGAAGAATGGAGTTCGGTCCCCGCGCTTTGGGTCATCGAAGCATTTTGGCAGATCCCAGAAGGCAAGAAATGAAAGATCGGTTGAATCAAAGGATCAAACACCGTGAGAATTTTCGCCCGTTTGCCCCTTCGGTTCCTGAAGAAGATGCCGATCAGTTCTTCGAAATGGATGAGGGTGATTCTCCTTTTATGCTCAAAGTTTTTCCGGTAAAACAAGAGAAAAAATCTGTGATTCCTGCTGCGACTCATGTGGACGGTACCGCCCGCGTTCAGACCGTCAGTCGTGATTCAAATCCAAGATTTTGGAATCTGCTGAGGGAGTTCGGAAAACTAACGGGAGTTCCTGTGCTTTTGAATACCTCCTTTAATGAAAATGAACCTATTGTTTGTTCTATAAAAGATGCACTGGATTGCTTTCAAAGCACTCACATGGATTTGCTTGTGATCGAAAACTATTGGATCGAAAAACAGAAATGAGTTATTGGAAGGGGAAAAAGGTTTTAGTGACCGGTGGAGCTGGATTTGTGGGTTCTTATGTTTCCGAACTGCTTGTGGAAGCTGGCGCGAAAGTCACCATTGCTGATAATTTATGCCGAGGGACTTTGTCGCGCATCCAAAGCGTTCTCCAAAAGGTAAAACTCCAAAAGGTTGATCTGACACGATATGAAAATTGCCTCACCGTTTGCCAGGGGCAGGATATCATTCTTAATTTGGCAGCGAAGGTGACAGGTATTGAATACAACCGTTTCAATATGGCCGACATGTTTGAGACAAACATGAAACTTGAAATGAATGTTCTTCATGCCGCTTGCGAATCGGGTGTGAGACGTGTCCTCCAGGTCAGCACAGCGTGTATTTATCCTCATGATGCTAAAGTTCCTACGCCAGAATCTGAGGGGAGTCGCGGTTTCCCGGAACCGACCAATGAGGGGTACGGATGGGCCAAGCGTATGGGGGAGAAGTTGGCTGAATATTATACGCGGGAGAAGAATATGGAAGTTGTGATCGGAAGGCCTTTCAATGCGTATGGCCCGCGTGATCATTATGATGAAGCGACTTCCCACGTCATTCCCGCCATTATGAAGCGTATCTTGGATGGCCAAGATCCTGTGTCCGTATGGGGAACAGGAAATCAATCCAGGGTCTTTGTTCATGCCAAGGATATTGCTCGCGCCATGATTTTGGTTGCTGAGAAAGCCCCTCCCTCATGTCCAGTGAATATCGGCCATGATCAGGAAATAACCATACGCGAACTTTTTCAGATTATCTGTAAAGTGGTGGGTAAATTTCCGAAAGTCCATTTTGATAATTCCAAACCAGATGGTTATCCACGCCGCGCGGCAGATACCACATTTTTGAAGAAGGTTACGGGATTTGTCCCCTCCATTCCCCTTGAACAGGGAATTCGGGAAATGTATGAGTCCCTTTACAAAAAAGAGTTTTAGTTTCAGATCGTCACAAAAATTTTGATTCAGATTCAGCCTGCAAGCGACTGACATTGAGTTGATGGCCAATCCGAAAAAGCTAATCCTCCTGGAGCTCAATGAACTGAACTTTGAGTATCTCGAGTACTATATTTCATTGGGTTATCTGCCTCATTTCACTCGGTTCTTTCGTGAGCACGGCTATCAAGAAACACGATCCGAAACAGATCCCCAAAATCTGGAGCCATGGATACAATGGGTGAGCATTCATACTGGGAAACCGTTTGCCCAGCATCGAGTCTTTCGATTGGGAGACACGGCTGAATGGGAGCTGCCTCAAATATGGGAGTACCTGGAAAGAGAAAAAGGATTGAAAGTGGGAGCTATTTCTCCCATGAACGCCACCAATCGTTTGCGAAACCCAGCCTTCTTCCTGCCGGATCCGTGGACGCAAACACGACCCGCAGGATCCTTTCTCCTTCAAAAAGTACACGAAGCTATTGCGCAAACGGTGAATGAAAATGCCCAAAACAAAATCAACTTCAAGTCCGGAGTTTATCTTACCGCAGGACTCTGGTATACGAATAAAAAGGATGGGTGCCGATATGGCCGAGAACTATTTCGGTCCCTAAGATCAAGGTGGTTCCGCGCCATATTTCTTGACCGTTTCCTGTCCGACATTTTCTTAAAATTGTGGAAGAAGAAAAAACCTGATTTCTCAAGTTTATTCTTGAATGCTGCCGCTCACATTCAACATCATTATCTGTTCAATGCCAAGGCTTATTCAGGTCCAAACAAAAATCCACCCTGGTATGCTAAACCTGACTGTGACCCTCTGCTGGATGTTTACCTCTTGTACGATGAAATCTTGGGAAAAATACGGGCGTTAGGATCGAGGGAAGAGCTTCGCATCATGATGGCCACAGGACTTCACCAAAAACCCTATGAAAAAGTTGCGCATTACTATCGGCTGAAGAATCATGCCCAATTCTTGAAAGGACTCGGCGTTCCATTTACATCGGTGGAACCCCGCATGTCCCGTGATTTTCTAATTCAGTGCGCATCTGATCATGATGCGGTAAAAGCTGAAAGCGATTTAAAAGGGGTAACCGATGACTGTGGAACCCAGATTTTCGAGGTTGATAATCGGGGCAGGAGCTTGTTTGTTACTTTATCTTACCCGCAAGAAATCCGGAATGGATTTGTAGCCCATGCCTCGGGGAAAAGGGTTCATGACTTCAGCCGCCAAGTGGCGTTTGTTGCTCTGAAGAATGCAGACCATGATGGAAAAGGATATTTTTCAGACAGCGCCTGCTCGGCACCTGAGTCCAATAAGCCGTTTAATGTGTGGGAGATTTATGATAAGATTCGGTCAGCTTTTTAGAATACTCGTTAGCCATTTAGAATGATCAGACCTATTTCGAAACGCGCTCTTTTCCTCGTTTTTTCAGACGCGATTGCCATCGCCATCACGTACTGGATTGGTTTCAATCTTCGCTTTGAATCTGACTTTCTGAGGTTATTCCAAATTCCTTTCTTCTACCTTTCGGAAATGGTCTTACTGGTTCTCTTGTACATTTTTGATCTTCATAATCCCTTTAAAGTGTTCAAACCCGCCCAGACGCTGGCTGAAATCATTCTAAGCATCGCTATCGGAAGCATCATTTTGGCTGCTGTGTCGTATGTGGAGCGCACCTTTATTTCATCCCGCCTTGCTTTTGTCTATATGTCGTTGTCGCTGCTGCCTTTGATTTTTGGAATCCGCCTGTTTTATGATTATCTGTTCCATTCGCGAATGTTGGATAAAAAAGCACTGGTGATCGGGACAGGCCCTTTAGCAGTTGAGATCACCCGAGCTGTAAGAGAAACACCCTACTCAGGCATTGAAGTGGTCGGTTTGGTGCAGGAGGAGAGAAATCCTGACATAAGCCGGAGCGGTAGTATCCCAATTGTGGGCAGTCTTGAAAATCTCCTATCGTTAATCGACTGGTACAAAATTCAACTCGCTATTCTTGCACTGGGTCAGAAACATGAATCCTCCGAAACCAGTTTGATGTACGATCTCTTCAAGCAAGAGATTCCGGTGACCAGCGCCTTGAGTCTCTTCGAAACCTTACAAGGTGAAATTCCGTATCATGTGATGGACAGTCACTACCTGCTGGGATTGATGACGCAAGTTAAATCAAAACCCTATCTGAAATTTAAGCGTTTGATCGATATTTTAGCGTCTTTGCTGCTGCTCGGTTTTCTTTCACCGATTCTTTTTGTGACCATGCTGGTGCTTCGTATCACATCAGGCGGAGCCATTTTTTTTATCCAAGAACGGATAGGTAAAGAAGGGAAGGCGTTTCGTTTGATCAAATTTCGAACCATGAATCAAGTTCAAAAAGGCAAACTTCGGGTCACCGCAGTCGGGAAATGGATACGACGCTACCGTATCGATGAAATCCCGCAGCTTATCAACGTCCTGAAAGGGGATATGAGTCTCATCGGCCCACGGCCGGAAATACCGTATTTTGTGAACAGATCCCGCAAGCGGATTCCATTTTATGATGCCGTGTTCACCGTCAAGCCAGGTCTGACGGGATGGGCTCAGGTGAAATTCCGTCATGTAACTTCTCTAAAAGACTATGACAAAAAATTCCGGTATAATCTCTTCTACTTGAAAAATGTTTCACTCGCCTTGGACCTCATCATTCTTTTGAAGACGATCCGTGTGGTTTTGCTTGGTGACGGGAAATAGAATGGACTTGAAAGCACTCTTTTCTCTCAAGAAACCACGTTCAAAGCCGTTTTTTAGAGCAAGGATAGTTCTATGACCGAATCCAAACCAAATCAAAGCGACAAAAGACGGTTTGACCGTCTCAAGGCCTATTGCCTTATCCGCTATTCAAAAATGGGTGATAGTAACCATCCAGAAGGCAAGACTTCTAATGTCAAAAATATCTCGGAAGGAGGGCTCTTGTTTACCTCCTACGAACCCATTCCAATATCTTCCACTATCAAGGTGCTTATCAATCTGCCGGGAAGGGATAAGCCCCTTGAAAGCTACGCGAAAGTTATGCGATGTATAAAAGCTACCCCAGCAGATGAGGTCTATCATGTCGGCGTCGCATTTCTTGATATTTCTGAACAGGACCGAAAGGAAATTTCATCTCATCTGGAGCTCGCCATCCACGACAAGTATGGCAGGAAGCTCGTTGATAAGCAGCGCTGGTGGCAATTTTGGAAATGGCGCAAGAAAAAGTTCAAAATTATTCCCAACACCAAGGATGCTTTCTTTACAACCGGAGGGAATTCTCCCGATACCAATCCGGATTGAACAGTCTATGTTTAGGTCACAAAACTTGCACGGAAAATCATTTTGTGTTATACCCTCATGGATTACAGACCCCTTTCGCTAGTTTAAACGGTACTAGCACAAGATATCGGGTAGGAGGTAAGACCATGGAATGCAATATCTGTGGAGGAAAAGATGACCTTGTGAAAGTCCTAAATGAAGATGGAGAAACCATCTATCTTTGCGAAGCCTGCCACGAAGCCCAGTACGAAGGGTTTGAAGCTTCAAGTGCTTCTGATTTGACCGAAAACCAGAGTGAACTTTTAGACGATGACTTGCAAGTGGATGAGGAAGCCGATGATGAGGATTCTTTCGAAGCTGAAGATGAAGAAATCAAATAAGGAGGTTGTCAATGTCCCGTGATCATGACAAGGTAAAAAAACGCAAACGTGCAAAAAAACGCCTCAAGCGAATCAAGGAAAAGCTAAAATTACAGCAAAAATCAACTCCTCAAGTTAGTCCAACGCATTGATTTTCCGTCATAGGCGCATCGGTAAATGCTCATGAATAAAATTGTCATCACCGCCATCGGTAAAGACAAGCCTGGGATCGTGGGTGCTGTCACGGGAGTTTTCTTTCATCATCATGCCAGCATCGAGGACTCGACGATGACCATTCTAGAGGGGAACTTTGCCATGATCATGATTGTCGCGCTGCCCCAAAAATCCAACTTGCACAGTTTTGAAAAAGAGTTTCGGATCCTCGAAACTAAAATGGGACTTTCTATTTCAGTCACCCGGTTCAAGGGAAAACCCCGCATTGCTTCTTCTCCCCATCAAGGTAAACCTTATATCTTATCTGTTTTGGGAAGTGACAAACCCGGCATTGTTTACCGGGTATCCCACCTCCTTGCCAGGCACAAAATCAATATCACAGATCTGAACACCAAAGTCATCGGCCGCGAAGGGGATAAAAATGTCTACGCTATGGTTCTTGAAGTCGAAATGCCGCTTCCTATTAAAGGTGAAGCAATCACCAGAGAGCTTAAAAAGCTGGGACAGTCCATTTCAGTCGATATCACGCTAAAGCCGCTTGAGAATTTGACCCTTTGATTTCATGCCGATTCTTCCCATCCGGCATTATCCTGATGCCATCCTGAGAAAAAAAACAACCTCCATTCAAATCATTACTGCCCAAATTCAAGAAATCATTCAAAACATGATCGAGACTATGTATCGGTCTCCCAACACTATTGGACTGGCGGCTCCTCAAGTGGGGCACGCGCTCCGCTTGATTGTTCTGGACGTCACTTCGAAAGAGAAAAGGCATGGCTTATTGGTGTTGCTGAACCCGGTTCTGATTAAAGGTGAAGGAAAGAAGGTTGTACGCGAAGGTTGTTTAAGCCTGCCGGATTACACGGGCAATGTCAGCCGGTTTGAGCATATCACTGTTCAGGCCCAAAATCGGGAAGGAAAGACGCTAGAAATTGAAACGGACGGTATTGAAGGGGTTTGCATACAGCATGAGATCGATCATATTAACGGCATGATGTTTCTTGATAGAGTCGAGTCGCTTAAAACGGATATCTTTCGAAGGAAAAGGTATCAGTCCCTTTAGATCTGATTTCCACATCTCAATCGATTAGAGCGGAGATCCCATTAAAGTTGAGAAGAAAGCAGCCGATAAAACATCCGGGTGGTGATGAAATGAAAAAACAGCTTGTAATGTTTGGGTGTGTCTTTTTTATCCTTATGTTTTTCTTAGTATTTCATGGGTTTTGTGCGGGTTTTGATGTCATAGAAGGTAAAGCGAAAGTGCCTCGCCGGAAAATTGGGGAGCTGGAAGTGTCCGTCAAACCTTCATGGCATTCGCGTCACATGAGTGAATTGAACCGCGCCCAGTATATCAAGCATGAATTATCCGCACGGCTTCAGAAAAAGGGGCAGAGATACCATGCTGACGCAATTGATGAAGTCCGGTATTTCCCCGATCCCAAGGGTTCCACTTATTTCCGTTCGAAAAAATATTACGCCCGAGGATCCTTGATTGAATACGCGAAATTTCCAGCCAGTAAAGAAGAACCCAAAGCCGCCAAATAGCGTGCAACCACGACAAAAAGTCATCCCTAAACCGCCTTTGAGCGGTTTCAAAGTTAAACCCAACCTGACTAATTATCAATCCTTAAGAGGAAAATTTCGTTGGGCTAGTGTTGAAAAAGAATTGTGCGGGGATTTATCCGAAAAGAAAAATCAGGTTTACAATCTCTCCCATTTCTGCATTGATCGTCATGCCTTTGGCCGCAAGAAGAATCAAGTGGCTTTCTTCTGGGAGGGTACAGATGGAAGCAGGGAAGTCTACACTTTTTTCGACCTTCACAGATTAACCAACCGATTCCGTAATATCCTTCAGGGGCTCGGCATCGCCAAAGGAGATAGAGTTTTTATCTTTCTGGACCGAATTCCTGAACTTTACATCTCTTTCTTTGGCACTCTAAAGTTTGGCGCAGTGGTCGGCCCGCTTTTCTCCGCCTTTGGCCCCGACGCTATTTGGGACCGCCTCCATGATAGTGAGGCCAAGGTTGTTGTCACCTCACCGGAACTTGTAGGACGCCTGGATGAAGTGAGAGCGAAGCTTCCTAAGCTTGAGAAAGTCATTTTGGTCAACAAGAGAAACCGTCCTTTTGAGCTGCGGTCTCACGAACTTAGTTATGAACACTTGATGGCTCAGGCCTCAGAAAGTTATCAGACACCGCGGACTAAAAAAAACGACTTTTCCATTATGCATTACACCTCAGGAACAACTGGAAAACCCAAAGGTGCTGCGCACGTCCATGGTTCCATTCCTTGTCAATACGCTACCGCGAAATACGTTTTGGATCTGCATGAAGACGATATTTATTGGTGCACAGCCGATCCCGGATGGGTTACGGGCACTTCCTATGGAATGTTGGGGCCCTGGTCGAACAGTATTTCTATTCTGGTCTATGAAGGGGGTTTCAATGCCGAGAAATGGTATCAAATGATCGAAAAGTATCGGGTCACTGTCTGGTACACAGCTCCAACTGCCATCCGCATGCTGATGAAGTCTGGGGACGCGCTTCCAAAGAGATTTGATCTCACCTCACTCCGCTATATTGCAAGTGTGGGAGAGCCGCTTAATCCGGAAGCTATCGTTTGGGGAAAAAAGGTCCTGGGGCTAGCGATTCATGATAATTGGTGGCAGACAGAAACGGGTGCTATCATGATTGCCAACTATCCGATTCAGCCGATTAAACTCGGATCGATGGGAAAACCCTTTCCGGGGGTTCATGCGGCTATTGTCGACGACGTGGGAAAGGAAATGAAACCTGGTGACGAAGGACATCTGGCTTTAAAACCGCCATGGCCGTCCATGTTCCGGACTTACTGGAATAAGGAAGACATGTACCGTTCAAAATTCAAACATGGCTGGTATTTGACCGGTGATCGTGCCTGGAAAGATGAGGATGGTTATTTCTGGTTTGTGGGTCGGTCCGATGATGTGATCAATACGGCAGGACATTTGGTGGGCCCTTTTGAAGTCGAAAGCGCCTTGATTGAACATCCGGCCGTAGCAGAAGCGGGTGTCATCGGGAAACCGGATGAGGAGCGTATGGAAATTGTGAAAGCTTTTGTGTCGCTTAAAGAAGGTTACAATGCTTCGGGTGAGCTTGCAGATGAGATTAAAAAATTCGTGCGAACACGTTTGGCGGCACACGCCTATCCGCGGGAGATTGAATTCGTCAACTCACTTCCCAAAACCCGAAGTGGTAAAATCATGCGTCGTCTTTTGAAAGCTAAGGAACTAGGACTCCCCATCGGGGATACTTCCACACTTGAAGAATAAAAATATGAAGGAAGGAGGTATGATAATCCCATGAATGAGATTGTAGCCAGTTTTCCAAAAAACAAATACGAAGAAGTGCGGTTTCAGATTAAGGAATACAAAGGGAAGGATCTTATTGATATCCGGATCTGGACCGATGTTAAAGGGGCCGATCAAAAAATCCCTACGACAAAAGGGGTCACCATGAACGTCACCCACTTTGTTGACCTGAAACGCTCCGTTCTTGAGATGGAACGTGCCTTAAAAACACATAAACTTCTGTCGCCGGAAACACCTGAAGGCAAAACTCAAGGCTCAGATTTCGAAATTTCCCATTAAGAGCCGGTCTGCTGTTACACGTTGTGAAGTAGTATCTGCGTCTTAACCAGCCTTGCAATTTCGGTTTCTCAATAACATTGTTACAATCACTGCAAGTACAGTATGTGATGTTCTTTTTCGCTTATTTAATGTCCTATAATGTATATTATGTAAACAAACATGAAGGGGAAGCAAATAAAGAAGGTGCCACGTGTCACGAAGACTGGACCGAACGAACTTGAAGCTGAATCATGGTTCGCTCTTGAAGGGCGCGTTCTAAGGCGGTCAAACGGCGGCGTTGAACCGGATCTAATTTTTTTTGCCCCTTCAATTGTTGAAGTTCGTTTTGATAAGCCTGCCGTTGTGTGGTCGTAAGAGTTTTCTTACGAATATCAATCAGGGAAATCTCCGGCTTGCTTGTTCGTACTGCAACTTTGACATCAGGGATATTGGCGAGTTGCAGAATTCTGACTTCCCTGTTTGACTTTTGGTCCGTTATCACGTACGGAGCTACTCTTGCATAATACTGCTGGATTTTTTCTGGGGAATCATCCGTTGAGAGCCAGACCCGAGTGATCATGACTTGAGACCGCACATTCGGATTCGAAGCTGTGGGGTTAGGCACCTGCTTCCATTCGACGCGTCCATCAAGAGATTCGCTGCCGGGATAGAGGTTTAGATTAGCCCGTTTCAACCCATCTCGAATGGATGTATCCAGGATGGTTAATTTTGTTGACGGTTTACGAAAGCTTAAACGGGAAAACAACCACAGTCCGCAGCAAACGGCTAAAAACAGGAGAAAAGCTGTGACGAAGAGAACCAAACGATGTCGTTTTTCAAACATGAGAACCCCCCTTTTTTCTTATTAGGCATTTTATCTTTCATTGCTTATATATCATTCGAGACATGAGGTGACAATGCCACTCACCATGCCGGCATCGGCACGTCCCTTTAACTTAGGCATGATTTCCTTCATAACTCGGCCCATATCCTTCTTGGATCGAATTCCCAAACTCTGGAGGGTTTCCTGAACGATCGTACGAATCTCCGCTTCACTAAGCTGCTTAGGAAGATAAGCTTGAAGAATCTTAAGCTCCGCCTCTTCTTTCACGGCTAAGTCAGATCGGTTGCCTTTATTGAATTGCTCGATCGAATCCCTCCGCTGTTTGATCTGTTTGGCAATAAGTTCATAGGCTTCTTCATCCGTAATAGTGTCTTTCTTCTTTTCAAGTGAAAAATTTTTAAATGCCGCTCTCAACATTCTCAAAGTAGAGAGCTTAAGTTCAGCCTTCTCTTTCATCGCGTGTTTCATGTCCTCGTACAATTTCTCTTCGAGCATAATGCACCTCTCGCGTTTTACCAATCTTTGTCGGTTGTTTTCTCATGCGGTTTGGCAGGAGGCCGCCGCAGATTTAACACTTCGCGTTCAGATTCGTACAGTGCGTTTAATATTTGAAGGGCTTGCTGTTTTGAGATTCTCACTCCTTCACGGGGTGAACCCACTTGAGGCACGCTTTCCCGTTGCTCATGAGGCTGTTCCTCATCTGCCTGTTGACTCTCAGCTGATTCCTGTGGAGTTTGAGCTGATGGCGGAGGGGGCTGTAGCTGAGAAAGCTCATAGGGAGAGAGGGTTTCATTTTGAAGGGGTTGTTTTCCCTCACCTTTTTTTTCCTCTTTGTCCTGCTTCTGCTGGTCTTCACCCGTCTGTCCCTGATCTTGTTTCTTTTCTTGCCCCTCCTGCTCCTCCTTCTTTTGTGGCTGAGAGGCAGCGAGGCTCTTCGACTCTTGATTTTTCTTCTCCTCCTCAGACTTTTCTTGGTTTGATTCCTGTTTTTCTTCCTGTTGGTTCGATTGGTCTTGTTCTTTATTTTCCTGCACGGACTTTTGTTCCTGATTTTTTGAGTTGTTACCCTTTGATTCATCACGTTTCTCTTGACCACCACCCTGTTCTTTCTTTTGTTGCCCTTGAGATGAACTAGACTGTTTTTGATCACGCTGCTGCTTTTTTCTTTCCGCGTCTTTTTTATCAAAAGCTTTCTTTTTATCCGTCAGAAATTCCAGGTTGTATTTAGCATCTGCATCCTGAGGATTTAAATCCAAGGCTTTCTTATAAGCGGTTGCGGCTTTCTCGAATTGCCCGAGCCTGTACTGGACATTGCCATAATTGTAAAGAGTTTTAGCAAGAAACCGCTTGTCCTGAGCTGCCTTATTCAGAATTTTTTCATACATTTGTTCAGCATCGCGATATTCACTCAATTCGTAAAGCGCATCACCCGCATTATAGTGGATGATCTCAGAATCCGGGCTCTTGACCTGAGCCCTCTCATATTGTTCAAGAGCAGTTTTGTAGCGTTTATTCTTGAACGCTTCGTTACCTTGTTTGACCAGTTGGCTTTTAGTCGTGAAAGCTGTAAACAGAAAAAACGCTACCATAACCCAAACAATATGTTTCACCCTAAAATCTCCATGGAATTAGTTTTTTTCAATCTACCTTCAGTAAAAAGAAGGTAGAAGAGAAAGAGCAGTCCAATAAAAAGAAAACCCTGATAATGATCCTCTTTCTCCGTTAAAAGTTTTTCCTTAAACTCTTTTTTCCCCAGTTTTTGCATGTCTTGGTAAATGAGATCTACTTCTCGTTCCGCAGGGGTAGCAGGAAAATACATTCCGCCCGATTCATTGGCCAATTTTGAAAGAAGTTCCGCATTGAGCTTGGAAATGACCACCTGACCAGAGCTGTCTTTCTTATACCCGACCACCTTATTTTTTCCTGCGCGAAGCGGGATCGGCTCTCCCTCTTTTGTTCCCACACCTGCAGCATAAATGTGAACCCCTTCTTCAAGGGCCTTTTTCAGAGAGGGTTCCACATCCTCACCATGGAACTCACCATCTGAAAATACGATGGCTACACGGAATTTCTTTTCATCTTTAGGGAAAGACTGAATGGCATTGTTCAAGGCATCTGCCAAAGAAGAGCCCGGATCTGGAATGTACCCGACATTGACTGAATCCAGAAAAAGAAAAAACGCCGCATAATCAAGAGTTAAAGGACATTGTAAAAAACTGGATCCAGCGAACGGAATAAGTCCAACCCGGTCTCCTTTGAGTTGTTTTACGAATGATTTTATCTCCATTTTAGCTTTTTCGATGCGATTGGGTTTGGCATCCGCAGCAAGCATACTAAGGGAAGTGTCCAAAAGGAAGATGACGTCTACGCCCTTTCTTTTAAGTTTTTTCTTTTCCTCGCCCCATTGGGGTCGCAAAAGCGCAAAAAGGGCAAAAACGATGGCCAGACATACTGCAACAGCCCGGAGCTTCCAATCCCGTTCTGAAAAGTTTGAGATCCGGTCGATGGTTTTCAGATTACCGAATAGTCTCTTGCGATTAAGTTTACGGCGAATCGCTAAAACAAAAAGGAAAATAAGAAGCGGGAGCAGCCAAAATGAAAGAAAATACTCAGGGTTGTAGAATTGCATTAAAACCTCAAGGGATTTTTAAAAGGATAGTGTTTTCCAAAGCAACACCCAAAATGAGGCTCAATAAACCGGGAATCAAAAAGTAAGGGAAAAGCTCATCAAAGGTGGAGTATTCTTTTACTTTCAATTTTGTCTTTTCAAGTTTATCAATGGTTCTGTAAATCTCCTCTAAAGATTCCGCATCACGTGCTCGAAAATAAATGCCTCCCGTGGTGGCGGCTATTTTTTTCAAGGAAGGTTCGTCCATTTCCACTTCAGCTTGGACATACCTTCGTCCAAAAAGCGGATCATCCACAGGAAAAGGCACTAGGCCTTCTTTCCCTACCCCAATGGTATAGATACGTATACCAAAACCTTTAGCAATTTCCGCTGCGGTGAGAGGATCAATATTCCCGGCGTTATTGGCACCGTCTGTGATCAGGATAATCACCTTGCTTTTAGCTGTGCTATCCCGCAGACGATTCACTGCGTTGGCAATCGCGAGACCGATAGCCGTCCCATCTTTAATACGCCCCATTTCGACCTCCTCCAGCAGATGAATCAGCACATCATAGTCAAGGGTAAGGGGGCACTGGGTGTAACTTTGACTCGCAAAGACAACAAGTCCAATACGATCATGCTGTCTGCCAAGAATAAACTTTTTAGCCTCCTCCTTGGCGACTTCAAGGCGATTGGCAGGCTGAAAATCCATAGCCTGCATGGAACCAGAAAGATCCAGTGTGATCATGATATCGAGACCCTCGCTCTCATATTCGCGCTCTGAAGAAACCGATTGAGGCCGCGCTAATGCTAAAATGAAACAGATGAGAGCTAAAAGGCGCAGACCTTTCAAAAGAATTTCTCGAATCTGGATTCTCAACGGACGATTGACTAATTTGATTCTGGATAAAGTCGAAAATCGAAGAGTGGCAGGTTTTCGTCTCTTCTCAAAAATAAAGATGAGCGGGATGCTAAGAAAGAGGACAAAACACCACAGGTCCTTAAATAGCATGGTTCCCTCGGTCAGACTAGACTGTTTTGATTCACTACAGGCGGTGTTTCCACAATCTTTGTCTTATCAACAATATTCATAGATTGCCTGTTGATGGCGACAATTTCTTGAGGTTCGGGAAGATACTTTGCAAACTTGACGATATCTGTATCATCGAGGAATCCTCTAATGGCTGACCGAATGGCGCCATCCAGCTCGATGTGTCGAAGATCCGATACAATTTCTTCGGTTGTTTTCTCTACGGCAGAAAATTCAAATCGTCTCTCAAGGTATCGTTTTATAATTTCGGACAACCGGATGTAGTATTCTTTTACACGTCCTTCCCGAATCAAAGATGAATCATACAAACGCCGTAGCGCTTGGTAGGCTTCCTCATGAGGAGTAAGCACCACGTTGTCAACTGGGCTTAGCGGTTTCCCATGCACAAACCTCTTCCATAAAATCATCCCCGATGCGGCAAGCAACAAAAGGAAAATCAAGACAAGCATCCATCTGCCAATCGTGGAGGGAAGATCTGCAGGACCTTTGATCCCACGAATATCAGATTTCGGCTTGCCACTTTTATCCACGGATTCGACAGTGATATAAAGCCGGTTTGTCCTTATCTCTTTTTGCTCACCCGAAGCTGACATATACTGGATGGGAATTCCTTCGATGACGAATTCTCCCAATCCATATGCCGCAATCTCAAACTGACGCCCACTTATCATGACACCTTTTTCCTCTTTTGGAGAAATATCCCGGCTTACTTTGATTTCGAAGTCTCTCGTATTAGGAAACTCGATAGAAGAAAGTAATCGGATCGCGGAGCTGTGCCGCACCAAAACCGTGCACTGAACATGCTCGCCTATCGTGACAAATCCCTTATTGACATCAGCGCGGACGGAAATGGATTCTCCCGCATAGCTTTCCGAAATGCCTAAGGCTATGAAGAAGCATCCAGGCAGTAAAAGTATAAGACCGAGCTTAGTCACCGGACACGTTTTTCGCGTAGCTTAAAAAACCGTACGATAGGCTCCACATAAGACTCGGCGGTATTGATGTCGATCTTGTCAATGGACATGGACTTGAAGAGATGATCTACCGCTGCGTTCTTCTGGGCTGAAGAATTTTTATATTGTTCCTGAAAATTCTGATCTGAGGTGTTCAGCATAAGAATTTCACCGGTTTCAGCATCTTCAAATTCCGCGTAGCCTATCGAAGGAATTTCAAACTCTCTGGGGTCCTGGATACGTATAGCGATGATATCGTGCTTCCTGCCCAGAATCTTAAGGGATTTCGAATTTTCCGGAAAATCTAAAAAATCCGAAACCACAAAAATGACAGCACGACGGGCCAGAACACGACTCAAAAATTCAAATGCCTGCTCAAATCCGGTCTTGCTGTGTTCTGGATGATAGGAAAGAATTTCCCGAACCACCCTGAGGACGTGAGTCCGCCCTTTTTTGATGGGAATATAATTTTCAACTTGATCGGTAAAAATTGAGAGGCCAACTTTGTCATGGTTTTTAACCGCAGCAAACGCTAGAAGAGCACAGATTTCCGCAATGACTTCGGACTTGAATTTTGCAGTTGAGCCAAAATAGCAGGATGACGAGGCATCGACCAGAAAGAAAACTGTAAGTTCCCTTTCCTCGACATATTGTTTGACAAAGGGATGTTGTGAACGTGCCGTAACGTTCCAGTCAATGGTTCGGATATCATCTCCGGGCACATACTCCCTTACATCGGCAAACTCAATCCCTTGGCCTTTAAAGACCGATTCATATTTGCCGCCCAAGAGGTCCTCAACAAGCCGTGTAGCCGTGATTTCTATGCGTTTGACTTGTCGGAAAATTTCACGAGCCAACATGAGGGAGCCTTCAATTTTCCGTATTAGGGGACTTCAATATGGTCAAATATCTTTGAAACAATTGCCTCCGAGTTGACCTCCTCAGCCTCCGCCTCATAGGTGACTAGGACGCGATGGCGCAGGACATCCATTCCGATTTGCTTCACATCTTCCGGTGTAACGTACCCGCGACCTTTAAGGAAAGCGTGAGCTTTGGAAGCAAGAGTCAGCATGATGCTTGCTCTGGGAGAAGCCCCATAGGCGATCAATGATTTGATAGTTTCGAGGCGATAGTTCTCGGGTTTTCGGGTAGCAAAAACGATATCCAAAATATATTCCTTAATCTTCTCATCAATGTAAATGCTGTTTACAGTTGAACGGAGCCGAATGATATCGTCGGGTTTCATTACCGGGCTCACTTGAATTTCCTTGCCCGTACTCATCCGCTCAAGGATTTCCTTCTCTTCCTTTCGGTTGGGGTAAGTCACCTTAAGCTTCAGCATAAATCGATCGACCTGCGCTTCGGGCAAAGGGTACGTGCCTTCCTGCTCGATGGGATTCTGAGTTGCCAAAACCAAAAATGGATCCGGCAGTGGAAAGGTATTTTCTCCGATAGTGACCTGTCTTTCCTGCATTGCCTCGAGGAGAGCGCTCTGAACTTTTGAGGGAGCGCGGTTGATTTCATCGGCTAAAATAATATTGGCAAAAATGGGTCCTTTTCTGGTACTGAAAGCCCCTTCCTTGGGATTATAGACCAGCGTACCTATCAAATCGGCTGGTAGAAGATCCGGAGTAAACTGCACTCTCTGGAACCGCGTGTGAATGGCCTGAGCTAGGGTTTTAACGGAAAGCGTCTTGGCTAGACCTGGAACTCCTTCAATTAAAATGTGGCCATTTGCCAAGAGCCCAATCACCAACCTTTCAATAAGATAATCTTGTCCCACAATAACTTTCCGGATCTCTGAGACTAATTGCTGGATGACGGGGCTGTCCTCTTTCACCTGCTCGGCTATTTTCTTAATCGACGCCTCCATAAGTCCTCCTTTACCCCACTCGTTTGAGGAAAATCATAACATCTTTCGTTGATAATTGGAATGAAGCATTTTGTACTCTCGGCGTAACTTTAAAGTGCAGGCGGTGGTGAAACAAGTTTCTTTTCATGAATGAAAGCCTTGATTTTCTGTTTGATATCACAAACTTCGTCGATGTTGGGTTCAGCACCTGCAAATTGACTTTCGCTCAAACGTTCCAGAATGAATCTTATCTTGTTTTTCTCCTCATGAGAAATGTCGCGACGTCGTTCAATCCATTCATAAATTTCGAGCCCGCCCAAATTGGCAGAATTTAACTGAAACTTGTATTTTAGATATTTCCTCATGAGGTCACTCAAGCCCAAAACATACTCCCGCCTGTGGCCATTCTTAAGTAAAATTTCCAAGGTTTCTAATTCACTCAGGTGTCCTTCCTCTAAACTCACCGTGTCCCTTAACTCCATCCGCATTATTTGTCGTTTGCTACGCAACTTCAGGACCAAAAACAGTGCCCCGAAAAAAAACAAACTACTCGTTGCACCCAAGACAATCGGAAAGCTATAGTGGACGCCAAACAGATTTGGCAGCGGTTTGATATCAAAGACAGAAGACGAGACTTCTATCTGTTCCGGTCTAGCAGAATCCGGAATGGTGTACTCGAATACAAATCTTCCAATTGAAGCACGGCCTGGCTTTAGAGGTTTGAACCGATAGAGGAGTGTTTTTTCATGAATCTGATTTTGACTCTCAATTCGGGTTTCTACCGTTTGAGCAGTCTCGATAAGGGTAAGATTTTCAAGCGGCAGCAGGGGTGGACGATATTTAACCTCCCCCATATTTTCTTTCCAGCGGATCAGCAATCGGAAAGGAATTACTTCATCGACTCGGTAAGCCTCTTTTTCTACCCATCTTTTCAACTCAACCTGAGGAGGGGCATTCGAAATCCCAGGATCGGGTTCCTGAGAGAAAACGCGTACGGGTACCCACCCGCCACACAGAAAAGTGATGAGGAAAAGTCCAACCACTTTTTTCGATAAACACATGGGACAGATCCGCGTTATTTTTTATCTTTTTTCTTTTTATCGTCTTCGTCTACAACCTCATAATCGGCGTCCATGACATTTTCATCACGGGGGCCGTCGCTGGGGGCTTTGCCCTGAGATTCTTTGGAGCCACCGCTTTCAGACTTAGCACGGCGACTTGCTTCCTCATACATCTTTTGGGCCAGAGCGTGGGAGACGCTCGTGAGTGTATCGGTCGCGCTCTTCAGCTCTGCAAGATCTTCTGATCCCAACGCTTTCTTAGCATCTTTTACCGCCGACTCGATCTTTTCCTTTTCAGAAGCAGGTATTTTATCACCCTGCTCCTTCAGATTTTTTTCTACAGAATAAATGAGCGTGTCCAAATTATTTCTAGCCTGGATCGTCTCATGTTTCTTTCGATCTTCTTCAGCGTGCAGTTCGGCTTCCTTAACCAACTTTTCGATGTCCTGCTTATTAAAACCCGAGGAAGATTCAATACGGATTTTCTGCTCTTTGCCTGTTGCAAGATCCTTGGCCGAAACGTGAACAATTCCGTTTGCGTCAATATCAAAGGTGACCTCAATTTGCGGAACTCCCCGTGGGGCAGGCGGTATACCGACTAGATCAAACCGGCCTAAGGTACGATTGTCTTTGGCCATTTCTCTTTCACCCTGAAGCACATGAATGCTCACGGCTGTCTGGCTATCCGCAGCAGTTGAAAAAATCTCACTCTTGCGAGTGGGAATCGTAGTGTTTCGCTCAATCAATTTTGTCATCACACCGCCGAGAGTTTCTATTCCAAGGGATAACGGCGTAACATCGAGCAGCAAAACATCTTTTACTTCCCCGCCTAAAACACCCGCCTGAATCGCAGCTCCTACTGCCACAACTTCGTCAGGATTGACCCCTTTGTGCGGTTCCTTCCCGAAGAGCTTTTTTACTAGTTCTTGAACCGCAGGCATACGGGTCTGTCCGCCTACTAAAACCACTTCGTCAATTTGATCAGGTGTCACACCCGCATCCTTCATGGCTTGCTTGCATGGTCCCACCGTTCTCTCAACTAGATCACCGACCAGTTGCTCCAATTTAGAGCGAGATATAGAAACGTTCAGATGTCTAGGGCCGTTCTGATCCGCTGTAATGAATGGCAGGTTGATTTCTGTCTGCAAAGAAGATGAGAGCTCACATTTTGCTTTCTCGGCGGCCTCTTTCAACCGCTGCAAAGCCGTACGATCCTTGGACAAGTCAATGCCTTCCTGTTTTTTGAACTCATCCACTAACCAATTGATGATCCGTTGGTCAAAATCATCGCCCCCTAAATGCGTGTCACCATTAGTCGCCTTGACCTCAAACACACCCTCACCTAAATCCAAAATCGAAACATCGAAAGTTCCCCCTCCCAAATCATAAACTGCAATTCGTTCATCCTTTTTCTTGTCCAGGCCATAAGCCAGGGATGCTGCGGTCGGCTCATTGATAATCCTGAGCACATCAAGCCCCGCAATCATACCGGCATCTTTGGTCGCCTGCCTTTGTGAATCATTAAAATAGGCAGGTACGGTAATCACTGCTTTAGTGATTGTTTCTCCTAAAAATGCCTCGGCGTCCTGCTTCAGTTTTTGCAGAACCATCGCGGAAATTTCCTGCGGCACAGAGTCTTTCCCATCTGCCACAATGTAGGCATCAGAATTTTTTCCTTCTCTGACTTTAAAAGGTACCAGTTTGATTTCCTGCTGGACTTCTGAAAATTTTCTGCCAATAAAACGCTTTGCGCTGAAGATCGTGTTTTCGGGATTGGTAATAGCTTGGCGCTTTGCAGCCTGCCCAACTAAACGCTCTCCTGATTTTGTGAATGCAACCACGGAGGGTGTTGTCCGATTTCCTTCCTTATTGGGTATGACCTTGGGTTCTCCCCCTTCCATGTAAGCGACGCATGAATTCGTTGTTCCCAAATCTATTCCTATAATTTTAGCCATTGGATTAATGACCTCCCTTTTCGATTTTCGCTCTGACGTTATTAAGTCAAAATTAAATCAAATACACAACCCGAATTTTCGATTGTACTTAACCAAATAGCGTGCCATCATTTTAAAAATCGTAACTTATTATAGTAAAAAGAGTTGAATCTATGGCCAGAAATGATAAGTATTTAATTTGTAATCAACTCACACAACATGAGTCATTCTGGCTCAATCAGAAGAATGCGGACGTTGGGAGTTAATAGAAATTTTTCTTCTGAAAGAACTGCAAGAAAACCGATGATAAAACACCCTACCAAATTGACGGTGAGTGTGCCATAAGGAAAATCAGACCTGCACCATTCCACCATTCATACACCAAACCGGACAGAACGTAGCGGGCCACCGTACCCGCCATTCCCCCTAAGATTAAGTAGAACCACTTGATCATTTCCAGATTTCCTTTCGCACCGACTAATCGATCGGGATATGATACTCTTCGAGTTTGCGATATAAAGTCCGGCGGGATATTCCTAGCGCCTTGGCTGCTTTTGATTTGTTTCCTTTAGCCTCCTGAAGTTTTCTTTGTATCATTTGTTTTTCCATATCCCGAATCAAATAAGCCCCTCCGTCCCCGGGAGAATCAAGAAAAGGGTCGGGCGCAGTCGAAGGCGCCCCTTGCCGGATATCAAATGGGATATTGTCGAGGGTCAGTCTTTTTTCTGTAGCGAGCACTACCATTCTTTCAATGACATTTTTTAGTTCCCGCACATTACCAGGCCAAGGATATTTTTTCAAAGCCTTGATAGCTTCATCATCGATAGCTTCTATCCGTTTGTTGTTGACCCGTGAAAAATATTCCGTGAAATGTTTTGCAAGCAATGGGATATCTTCCCGTCTATCACGGAGGGGCGGAACCTGAATTCGAATAACATTGATCCGATAGTACAGATCCTCACGAAATCTGAGATTGTGGACTTCCTCCAAAAGGTTTTTGTTCGTCGCGCAAATAAGTCGGACATCTGCCTTGAGAGGTTTGACACCACCAACTCTTTCAAATTCCCCATTTTGCAAGACTCGCAAAAGTTTAACCTGCAGATCTCCTTTAATCTCGCCGACTTCATCTAAAAAAAGTGTGCCCTGATGTGCTCTCTCAAATCGGCCTATTTTCCGCTCATTCGCATCTGTAAAAGCACCCTTTTCATGGCCGAAAAGTTCGCTGGAAAGGAGGCTCTCTGTCAAGGAAGCACAATGGACGGTAACAAACGGCTTGTCTTTTCGGAGACTCCAACGATGAATAAGGTGAGCCAGCACCTCTTTACCCGTCCCGCTTTCTCCTTCAATCAGCACGGTAGCGTTGGTGGGGGCAACACGTCTGACCACGTCAATGACTTTCCTCATGGCCGAGGACTCCGCGATCATTTCGTCGTGCCCGGTTCGCTCAAGCAACTCACGACGCAGCTCCACATTTTCTCGTTCAAGCTGCTTACCCTTGATGGCGCGCTCAATCGTAGCTTCCAATTCATCAAAATCAACCGGTTTAGTCAAATAGTGAAACGCGCCTTTCTTAATGGCCTGGACAGCATTTTCCACTGTTCCATACGAAGTGAAGATGATGACAATAGAATCTGGAGAAATATCTTTGGTCTTCTCGAGCAACCACAATCCATCCTTACCGGGAAGTATCAAATCGGTTAGAATAATATCCGGACTTTCTTCTCGCACCATTTTCACAGCAGATTCTGCATCTTCCGCAAGCAAAATATCATAGCCTCGCGGCGAAAGAAATTTCTTCAAACCCTCGCGCTCGTTTTTCTCATCTTCTACGATTAAAAGACTCGGTCGTAATGTCATCGGATCAAGCAACTTTAATTGGTTTCTCAGGGAGCTGTAATTTCTCCCGTCTCATGGGTAAATGGATGATAAAAGTCGTTCCCCGTCCTACTTGACTCTTGACTTGAATTCTTCCGTTATGCTGTTGAATAATGTCGGAGACAATCATAAGGCCTAACCCCGATCCTTCTTGCTTGGTCGTAAAATAAGACTCAAAAATGTGCGGCATATCCGATTCCAGAATTCCTATCCCTTCGTCTTTGAAGACGAGACTGCAAACCTTATCGAGTCTGGATGAGGTAATTTCTAGTTTGCCGCCATCCGGCATGGACTGGATTGCATTCTTGATCACATTGATAAACACTTGCCGCATTTTCTGAGCGTCGATTAAAAAAGGTGGGATGGTTTTGCTCAGCCTTAATTGCAATCGGACATCTGCCTCCCGCATTTCAAACTTCAAAAAAGCAGCCGCATCCTCAATGACTTCATTGATATCCGTCTCCCGTAACTGGATGGGTGTCTGCCGTGTTGCTCTCAGGCATCCTCGGACCATCGTGTCCAAACTTTTGGTTTCAGAACGAATAATCTCGAGGAGCTCGATCCCTTTTTTCCTCGTCGATGGAGGCAGTAATTCAATTTCGCGCTGCAGAAGCTTGAGATGAATCCCAATGGAGTTGAGAGGATTACCGATTTCATGTGCGATCCCGGCTGCAAGCCTCGTGAGAGAGTCGATCTTCTGAAGGCGGCCCATCTGACGTTCACGTTCATACGAAAACGTTGTGTTGATAAGGAGAATCAGGCATCCTTGAAAATTTCTACGGGCATCAAACATCGGGGCTAGACTTACACTAAGGTAAGTATGTTGGGGAGTAAGAACCTCGATTGCCTGTTGGACCACATGATCCTGGGCCTGAATATGTTCGGTAAGAAAGTCACGTAAATTTTTATCTTGGATCATGTCGCGCAAAGACGACTTTGGGCGGATCGATACAGAATGACTGATGCCTAAGAGAGATTTGCTCCCGCGACTGATGAACTTAATTTTTCCATCAACTCCGACAAGAAGAATACCTGCCGAAACAGAATCCAAAATATCGTGGAGAAAACACTTTTCGTTTTTCAGCTCCTGAATATAGTTTTGCAAGCTGCCACGATCAATCTTGTCAATTTTAGCAATAAATTTCTCTATGAACTCGGCTTCAGGCATTAGAGCGCTCACTTTCCAAATGCTTGCTAATCTGCCGAACCTCTTTAATAAACGCACGTATTTTTTCCCTGCTCTTAATTCCTGGTATAGTTTCAACACCTGATGAAACGTCTACGGCAAACGGGATAAAAAAGTTTAAAGCGTCGGCAAGCACCTCCGGGCTCAGACCTCCGGAAAGAAAAACTCGGCTTGAAAAGACCCGACGTGTAAGCAAGTGCCAGTTAAAAGCCTTTCCCGTTCCGCCACGTTGAGTATTCGAAAAACTGTCGAATAAAACGAAGGGAGTAGTATAGTTTTCCATTTGCTTAAAACTGCTTGCATCTTGGATCCGATGAGTTTTAACCACCGAGAATCCTTTGGCTGAAAGAAAATCACATTCCTCAGGGCTTTCCTCACCGTGCAGTTGCAGGTAAGAAATTCCTAGAGTCTCAGCAAGACGCAATATTTCCTCGCGAGGAGTATTTACGAAGACCCCCACCCATTTGCTAAAATGTGGAATGCTTTGAACAATCAATTTAGCACGCACGGCATCGACCTGCCTCCGACTTGGGGCAAATACTAATCCGAGATAATCCGCTCCTTCCTCTCGAGCTGCGACAGCATCCTCAGGTCGAGTGATACCGCAAATCTTGACCCGAATCATGACTGAATCCCTTTCAGCTCGCGGAGTTTTCGGACTATATCTTCAGATTTCATCAATATCGTCCCAACCAAGAACGAACTGACACCAAGACTTTTATATCTCAGTACATCTTCGTATTTTTCGATTCCGCTTTCAATCACCACCGCCACGCCTTTTGGAATATGCCGCAGTAACTTTTCGGGGATATCCGGGTTCATTTTTAAGGTTTTCAAGCTTCGGGTATTGATCCCGATCAAATAGGCACCTGCCAGAAGCGCTTTTTTTAAATCAGCTTCGGTGTGCACTTCGACCAGAGAGTCCATCTTTAAACGTTTCGCCTCGGTGATAAAATCCCTCAGTTCTTCATCAGTAAGGAGAGAAGAAATCAGTAAAACCGCATCTGCCGCAAGAAGTGCCGACTCAAAAAGTTGATAACGGTCGATGATAAAGTCTTTCCGCAGAATAGGCAATTCGGTGACTCGTCTTACCGTCCTCAAATAACTTGGCCGTCCCGAAAAATAAAGAGTTTCCGTGAGAACGGAAATAGCATCCGCACCTGCGAGGTCATATAACTCGCTGATTTGCAGCGGATTAAAATCTTCCCGTAAAACTCCTCCCGATGGGGAAGATTTCTTAAGTTCAGCTATAATATGAATTCCGCGCCCGTTAGTCAGAGCCCCATAGAAAGATCTTCTGGCTTCCCTACTTCTCTCAATTCCTTCCATCATCTTGTTCAAGGGAAATCGAAGTTTCATTTCTTCAAGCTCTTTCCGTTTGTGAACTATAATGTCTTCAAGTATCATCGGTTAGTAATCTCCACGAAGCGCTTCAAAACCCCAAAAGCTTTTCCAGATTGTAGACTGGCCTCGGAAAGTAACATTCCTTCCTTTAGATTAGAAATCTTCCCGCTTGCAAGAAGTGTCAATCCTGCATTAAGAATTACCGCATCCCTTTTGGCACCTCGTATCGCTCCGCTTAATATTCCTAGAGCAATTGCCTTATTATCCTTGAGCGAGCCACCCCTTATTGCTGCTTCCGTAGACGGGTGGAAGCCCATTGTTCTTGCTCTAACCTCAAATGGGAAAAACCGGTTGCCTCGAATCTCCAAGCCATGAGTGATCCCATACGGAGTCGCTTCGTCCATGCCATTTTCTCCACAAATCACAAAAGAACGTTCCGTTCCAAGAAGTCGAAGAGTTTCAGCAAAAACTGGAATGAATTCCTTCCGATAAACCCCAATGACCTGCCGTCTTACATTCAGAGGATTGAGAAGGGGTCCCATAAGATTAAATATCGTGCGGCTCCGAATCCTTCTTCGTATGGGGGAGAGTATTTTAAAAATTGGGTGATAGAGGGGTGCATGGAAATAGGCGATGCCTAGTAGGTGGAGCGATCGCAGCATCCTATCCGGTTTTGCCATAATATTGACTCCCAATGCCTCCAGCAAATCTGCGCTACCCACTTTTGATGAGGCTGAACGATTCCCGTGTTTTGCCACATAAGCGCCCGCACCTGCTGCCACGAAGGCAGCAATAGTCGATATATTGATACTCGATTTCCCATCTCCACCCGTGCCACAGTTGTCCACAAGATACGGAACCTCAGCTTTCAACGTCCTGGCTTTAGATCGCAAAATGGTTACCCCGGAATAAATTTCAATTGCTGATTCCCCTTTTTCCCTTAGTAGTATGAGTAAAGTTCGCGCACTTTCGTAGTTGATCTGCTCAGCTAAGAGGGCGCGGAAGAAAGTCGAGGCCTGTTTCCGACTCAAGTTAGTGTCTAATAGCAATTTACTTAACATACTATAAATAAATGAGTTATAGCTTCTATGTGTCATCATGATACAATTTTATAACACTTCTAGCGTGATTGCAAGAGCATTTTCCCGTGTATGACGTTTAAAGCAACAGAAGAAGTCTAGGGAGCTCTGGATTTATAGAGCGAGGAAATTTTTAAGAAGTTTCTTGCCTTCTGTGGTGAGAATCGACTCAGGATGAAATTGCACACCCCAGGTTGGGTGTGTTCTGTGTTTCAAACCCATGATTTCGCCTTCCTTCGTCCAGGCGGTTATTTCGAGAACCGAGGGAAGTGATTTTTTCTCAACAAGCAGAGAATGATATCGAGTAGCTACAAAGGGATTTTCAATCTGGTTAAAAATACCATGTCGCGTATGATAAATGAGTGAAGTTTTACCATGCATAATTTTTTTGGCAATGATGACCTTCCCACCAAAAGCATATCCGAGGCATTGATGCCCGAGACACACGCCTAGGAGAGGAATCTTGCCGGAAAATTCACGAATGACATCATTCGAAATACCCGCTTCTTTGGGGGTACAAGGACCTGGAGAAATCACTATCTTTCCGGGGTTTAGACGTTTGATTTTAGGAATAGCAATCTGATCGTTGCGGAAGACCTCGACTTTTGCACCCATTCCCCCCAAATACTGGACGAGATTATAGGTGAATGAATCGTAATTATCGATCACCAATACCTTCATGATTTTCCCCGTGCGAGCTCAACGGCATCAAATAGTGCTTTAGCTTTGTTAACCGTCTCCTGATATTCATGGGAGGGTTTTGAATCAAAAACAATACCGGCCCCTGCTTGAACACAAGCTTTTTTCCCTTTCACCACAATGGTCCGTATCATAATGCACATATCCATATCCCCGGAGAAGCTGAAATAGCCGAGGCAACCGGCATAAGGTCCGCGAGCATCTTCCTCCAGCTCATCGATGATCTCCATGGCTCGTATTTTGGGGGCTCCTGTGACGGTGCCGGCTGGAAAAGCGGCACGAAGAAGACTGAAAGCATTTTCACCATTTCTAAGCTCCCCCACCACATCGCTGACCAAGTGCATCACGTGTGAATACTTTTCAATTCTTGCGTATTCCTTAACCCTGACGGTTTCGTACTTGCAAATCCTTCCCAAATCATTTCTCCCTAAATCCACCAGCATCAGATGTTCCGCAAGCTCTTTAGGGGATGTTTTGAGCTCACGTTCCAGTAAACGATCTTCTTCCTCATCACGGCCGCGCCTTCGAGTTCCAGCAATGGGTTTTATTTCCGCTTCTTTTCCTTCCTTCTCGACCAACACTTCCGGAGATGATCCTATCAAACTAAGATCGCGGTGCTTGAAGAAAAACATGTAGGGAGATGGGTTAATCACGCGTAAGGCGCGATAAACCTCGAAATCATTTTCAACCATGCCCAGATCAAAGCGCTGAGAAAAAACAGTCTGAATACAATCACCCTTCCGGATATATTCCTTAATCTTCCGGACCCTGTTTTCAAAAACAGGTTTTTCCATATTCGATTTGAGTCGATGATCATATTGTTTTTTCGGGGTGTAGTGGACCACGTCTCTTTGAGAAATCATCGGTTTGGTTAGAGCGGAAGTCATCTGCTCAATATCACGAATTCCTTGATTATAAGATCGTCTAAGACCCCCGTCGGTATGACAGATTGAAACCATCTTTAGGGTGCGTTCCATTTGATCAAATATGAGCATCCGGTCGACTAGAAAGAAAATTCCAGAAGGGATTGCCGGTCCGGTTTTGTGGTGCAGCTTGATCCGTTCGAAAAAGCTCACATTTTCATAACTTAAATAACCCACCAAGCCCCCGCAAAATGATGGCAGCCCTCTTAATTTCACCATCCGGTAATTTTTCATATACTTTTCAAGCTCGACTGTGAGATCTTGTCCCTCTTTCGCTTGAAAAATTTTAGAGGGACGACTTCCGATAAAAGAATAACGTCCGACTTTCTCTCCGTGTTCCACCGATTCCAAAAGGAAACTTGATTCTTCGCTGGCAGCTAGTTTCTGAAAAGCCGACACAGGAGTATCCATATCGGCAATAATCTCACGGTAAATCGGGATCAAATTGCCTCGAGCCGCAAGCTTGTGAAATTCAGAAAACGAAGGATAAATATTTGTGTCACTGCCCATACGCTTTATCCGGATCAAAAACTTTTTTCTGAGTTATTTCTGCTAAATCCCCGCTGTCATCCACTTTGTTCACAAAACATGTTTGGTAACCCAAATGACAGGCTCCTCCAATCTGCTCAACTCGTATCACCAGAGTGTCTTTATCGCAATCGGTCAATATTTCCTTGACCGTCTGAGTATGGCCGGAGGTTTCTCCCTTGATCCACATCTTATTTCTGGATCTTGAGAAAAAATGTGTCTTCTTTGTTTTCAAAGTCTGCTCCAAGGACTCTTTGTTCATGTACGCAACCATCAAAATCTCCTGGGTCTTAGCGTCCTGAATTACCGCAGGAATCATTCCCTTGTCGTCAAATTTAAACTGCATCATTCTAAATCCTCCTTGATCAATTCCTTACTTTCCGGCTTTTTCTTACAGCCTAACCGGAATACCCCTTTTAGCTAGATATTGTTTCACCTCGGGAATTGAGAACTCCCCATAGTGAAAAATGGAGGCTGCTAAAACTGCGTCGGCCTCGCCCTCAACCATGGCTTGATACAAATGTTCCAAATTACCTGCCCCTCCCGATGCAATCACTGGAATCTTCACTGCCCTTGACACAGAACGTGTCAATTCAAGATCATACCCCTGCTTTGTCCCGTCCATGTCCATGCTGGTCAATAGAATTTCACCCGCCCCAAGACTTTCGACATGACATGCCCACTTAACCGCATCAAGGGAGGTAGAATTTCTGCCGCCGTGCGTGTAGACTGTCCACTGAGCATTCTCGTTTTTACGACAATCCATGGCAACCACAATGCACTGACTCCCGAAACGGAGGCTGGCTTTCTCCAGCAGTGACTCATCTTGAATCGCAGCAGTATTAATTGAAACTTTGTCACAACCGGCGTTCAAAAGGTTTCGAATATCCTCTATAGATCCGATTCCTCCGCCTACTGTGAATGGGATATAGATACTTTCTGCAACACGCTCGACCATTTCGATCATGGTGCGCCGATTTTCATGTGATGCGATAATATCCAGAAAAACAAGTTCATCAGCTTTTGCACTGTCATACGCCTTGGCACATTCTACCGGATCTCCCGCATCCTGGAGATTAAGAAATTTCACTCCTTTGACTACCCGCCCGTCCTTAACATCAAGACACGGAATAATGCGTTTACAGAGCATTCAAAAACTCCTATCCACGTCCATTTTATTTTGATTAGCTAAAGTGTTCGTATAGGTATTCCAATATTCCTGAAGAATTCCATCTAGAGTATTCAAATTAAATTAAATCTTGAGTTTGTCATTTTTTTAAAGTAATCATTACAACTTATTGTGGCTTGTTTTCTTATGTTATTCTGATCCCGCCAAGGGTGGGAGAAGAATCTCAGATCCTTCCTCGCTACGCTCCTCAGGATGACACCAAAAAAGTCAAAATGTGACAAACTCAAGTTAGATATTATTCTGTTTTGCGAATGATCTGAATCGCGTCAGCAACTGAAAATCTGTTCTCATAAAGGGCACGCCCCACAATCACGCCGTAGAAATTCTCGCTCTTGATGCTAGCGACGTTTCGAATATCATCCAGGGTGGATATCCCCCCTGAAAGGATCACCCGCATTGACGCTGTTTGGCCCAAGACATCCTGAAGCCCGATTAGATTGGGCCCACTCATCGTGCCATCTTTCGAGATATCCGTGTATATCAGACAGCTTACCTTGAGCTTCCTGAGATTCTGAATAAATTCGTTAGCGGGTAAATTTGATTGAACCGTCCAGCCTTGTGTCTGAACTCTTCCCATATGAATATCCACACTCACCGCAATTTTTTCAGAATAACGGTCAAGAACCTGAGTAAGGAAATCCTCCTGCAGACCTTTGGTACCCAAAATAACTCTCTCGATGCCCATGGCCAACACCTTGTCAACAACCTCCAAGGATCGCAAACCGCCGCCAAATTCAATGTTGAGGTGAGTGTTGTCTCGAATTTTCTTCAGGCCCTCCAGATTTCTGCAGCTACCCTCCAAAGCTCCGTCGAGATCAACCACATGCAGCCATTGCGCTCCTTGGACTTCGAACTTTGCGGCAAAAAAAATAGGATCATCGCCATAGACAACTTCTTTCTCAAAAGAACCGCCAATCAGTCGTACCACCTTCCCACGGTGCAAGTCAATGGCAGGTATTAGCTGGATTTCCATCGCGAGTTAAAGCCCTAAAAAGTTCTCTAGGATCTTGAGGCCTGTGTCTTGACTCTTTTCCGGGTGAAACTGGCTCCCGTAAAGATTGCCTTTCCAAACCATGGCAGTAAAAGCATCTCCATAGTCAGATTCTGCTAGAACGATATCGGATCTTTCGGGTTTGACATAATAGGAGTGCACAAAATAGACAAATGATTGATCTTCAATCCCGCTCAGAAGGGGGCACGATCTCTTTTTGATGTGGATTTGATTCCATCCCATGTGAGGAATCTTGAGTCTTGGCGCATTCGAAAACCGTACCACCTTTCCCGGTAGAATTCCCATGCCCTGGACACCAGGGTTTTCTTCGGAAAAATCGAAAAGAAGTTGCAATCCTAGACAGATTCCAAAAAATGGTTTACCGGACTCAATAAAATTTCTAATCGGAGTGACCAAACTTCTTTTTGTAAGTTCTATCATGGCATCTCCAAAAGCGCCGACCCCTGGCAGAATAACTTTATCGGCGCGTTGCAATTCCTGAGGGTCACTCGAAATCTTCACCCTGCCTCCGAGTTTCTCTAAGGCTTTTGACACACTACGCAAGTTGCTCATTCCATAATCAAGGATCAGAACCACTCTAAAGAATCCCTTTGGTGGAGGGGATACCCTTTTCTCGCAGATCTATCTGGGTAGCCAGATCAAGCGCTTTAGCAAAAGCTTTGAAAATCGACTCAATGATGTGATGATGGTGTTTGCCGGCCAAGACATCGACGTGCATATTGATGCCCGCTTGCTGTGCGAAGCTTTCAAGAAAATGCTCCGCATCTTCCAACTTATAGTGCTCACCTCTTTGATTCATTTTAGGATCGACTTTGAGAAAAAGCGACGGCCTTCCCGAAATATCAAGGGTGACACGTGTCAGTGCCTCCCCCATAGGGACATAAAAAAAGCCGTATCTACGAATGCCTGTCTTGTTTCCCAAGGCCTTTAAAAACGCCTGGCCAAGGCAAATGGCAACATCCTCATTGGTGTGATGCCTATCCACAGCTAGATCACCTTGAGCCTTGACCTCGAGGTCAAACATCCCGTGCTTGGCAAGCAAAGTGAGCATGTGATCCAGAAATCCGATACCCGTCTTGGCCTTAGCGACCCCGGAACCGTCTATATTGATGCATGAAAAGATCTTGGTTTCCTTCGTGTTTCTCTGAACCTGTGCTTTTCGAGCGCCTAATTCCGGTCTAGACTTTTTTGGTTTCATCGAGATCTTCTTCCTTTTCTTTATGAGTTTCCCCATCGATAAATCGTGCTTCCAGTGAAATGCGGTGAAGAGTGAGCCCTTCCATCTCTGTCAATTTTCTGACTGGTTCCCGAACTTTAGCCAACGCCTCTCGGGTATAGGAAATCACTTGGGCGCTTTTTATAAAGTCGGATGCACTCAGGGCAGAAAAATAATGTGCGGTTCCACCCGTAGGAAGGACATGGCTGGGTCCCGCGACATAATCCCCGATGACCGCCGGAGAGTAAGCACCCAAGAAAATCGAACCAGCATTCTTAATTTTCTTATGAAGTTTGTATGGGTTTTTGGTCATAATTTCCACATGCTCGGGTGCAATCTCGTTGATCGCTTCACAAGCTTCCTCAAGACTGTCCACCTGAATGATGAAGCCGGAATCTACTCGTTTTCTCATAATCTCAATAATTTTCTTTGAGCTGCTGATCAAAATTCCTACGCCCCCAAAGTGTTCGGTTTGAGCCAGTAAATCGCAGGTGATATAGTTGGGATCTGCAAAACTGTCGGCAATAATACAAATTTCACTGGGCCCAGCAATCAAGTCGATATCCACGTAGCCAAAAACCTGTCGCTTCGCCTCCGTCACATACGGATTACCAGGACCTGCGATTTTATCCACCTTTGCAACAGTACGTGTTCCGAATGCCATGGCCCCAATGGCCTGAGCTCCCCCAATTCTATAAATTTCTTTTACGCCTAGAAGGTTTGCCACGACTAAAATATGAGGATTAATCTCCCCGGTATCACGATTGGGGGGTGTCGTGATAACAATTTCCTTAACTCCCGCCACCTTGGCAGGTATCACCGTCATGTAAACCGTCGAGACCAAAGGCGCTTGGCCGCCAGGGATATAAATCCCCACGCGCCTCAGAGGAGAGAAAACTTTTCCCAGCAAAATACCATCTTTACCTTTGATTCGGAAAGACCGCCTGATATCTTTTTCATAATATCTCTTTACATTTTCTGAAATTGTTTTTAGCAGCGGGACAAATTGAAAGTTGATCTTTTCGAACGCCTGATTGATTTCACCCTCGGTGACCCGAAGCTTTTTGAGAGGGATATCAATGCCATCAAAATCCCGTGTGTATCGGCGGATAGCCAAATCGCCCCTCTCCTTGACATCCCACAGAATTCGATTGACCTTTTTGAAAAGCTCTTTGTCAAGAACAGCCCCCGTTCCACGATTCATTCGCCGCAGTGTCGTTTTGTCCCATTTTAAAACCTGCATCGATAACTCCTACTCCTGAAAAATATCTGTGAACAAATCTTTCATCTGGCTTTTAACACTGGAGACCAGATCGGATCTTTTGCTCCCCCCTTGGGCAAAATCTTTCTTCCCGCCACCGCTTCCATTCAGGAGGCTGGCAATTTTCTTAGTGAGACGCGCCGCATCTACAAGATTTGAGTTCGATGCCGTAACAAAATTGACCGCAGCTTCAGCAGTGGAAAATAAGACCACTACAGACTGTTTCCCTTGTGTCATGGCCCGTATCTGATCGGTAACACCACGAAGAGATCCGATATCCAAATCCTTGAACTCGTGGTGCATAAAACGAACTCCCCGAATCTCAAAACCGCTCTGAATGACAGCCGTAAGCTCTTCACGACTGATCTGAGGCGGGACATTTTTTTGCTGCCCTCTAAGTTTATCCTGAAGTTTTTCGACACGTTCAAACAGCTCAGCGGGTGAAGCTTTCAGCATTGAAGCCAGCTTTTCTAACTGTTCTTTTGTTTTCTGCATGTACTCAACTGCCACCATGCCTGCCACCGCTTCAATTCTTCTAGTACCACTTGCTATTGAAGATTCTGATGTGATCAAAAAAGACCCGATGTCTCCGGTTTGCTTAACGTGTGTGCCCCCGCAGAGTTCCTTACTGAATCCGTTACCCACATTTAAAATCCGAACCCTGGCATCGTATTTTTCACCAAAAAAAGCAAGGGCCCCGTCTTTCTGGGACTGATCAAAAGTTTTGATCTCCGTTGAGACCGGCAAATTGCTGAGTATAGCGAAATTAACGCTATTTTCAATCTCTTTGGTCTCCTTATAAGATAAAGGCTTAGGATGAGAAAAATCAAAACGAAGCTTCTCAGGACTGACCAGAGAACCAAGCTGTCTCACATGGGGTCCAAGAACTTGGCGAAGTGCAGATTGCAGGATATGTGTGGCGGTGTGATGCCGCCGCGTTCTTTCCCTTAGATGCTCATCCACCTGAGCCTGCACTGTCATATTTTCCGTCAGGTTCCCAGCCTCAATTTGAAGTTGATGCAGAATCCATTTATTATCTTTCCACTGAGTATCCATCACCCCCGCATGGCCACCTTGCCATCTCCAAATCCCTTTATCTCCAACCTGCCCGCCCTTCTCCGCGTAAAAAGGAGTTTGATCGAGAATGGCCCATCCCTCTTTCCCTTTCAAATCAAGGAATAAAATTTTTCCTTCAGCTTGCAGAGTTTCATAACCCAGAAACTTCGAAGGTGGAAGCTGAGTCAGTTTTGGATTCACATGAGCCGCCACAAAAATAGAATCGGTAATTTTACTTGCGTCTTTCGCACGTTTTCGCTGCTCTTCCATTAGCTGTTCGAATCCTTTTAAATCTATCTCCAACCCATGCTCTTTTGCAATCGTAACCGTCAATTCGTCTGGAAAGCCATAGGTATCATACAATCTGAAGGCATCCTCAGAGCTTATTACTTTCTTTCCCTTTTGTTTTGTACTATGAATCATCTCGTCCAGAATTCTTTGGCCGTCCTCCAAAGTCGCTAAAAATCGTTCTTCCTCCCCGCGTATAATCATCTCAACGGGTTCCAGCACTTTCTGCAAATAGGGATAGGGTTCAGCCATAACTTCAACCACTAAAGATACCAATCCGAAGATAAAGGGTTTTGATGCTTTCCTTGAGAACAAAAATTGCTTTCCCTGCCACAGAGCGCGGCGGATAAGTTTTCTCACTACATAACCGCGCCCCTCATTGGACGGAGTGACGCCATCCGCAATCGCAAAGGTAGCAGCCCGTCCATGATCTACAATGGTTCGCGCAACCTGTAAACAATCCGGACTTCTAGCGATAGAAACTCCTTCGGCATTTTTTGCTAAAAAGTCTACTAAGGGTTTGAGAATATCGATATCAAAATTGTTTGTTTTCTGTTGCAGGACGCATGACAAGCGCTCCAATCCTGCTCCGGTATCAATATGTTTAGCAGCAAGCGGAACCAGTTTTCCGCCTTCATGGCGATCGTATTGAGTAAAAACTAAATTCCAAATTTCAGCAAAACGCCCGCAATCACATTGCACATCACAAGTTGGACGGCCACAGCCGCATTCAGGCCCTTGGTCATAAAAGATTTCCGAGCAGGGTCCACAAGGACCATTGGGTCCGTCTTTAATTGCATTGGCTGGCCAGAAATTAGAGTGATCCCCCAGTCTTTTGACCCATGCTTCAGGAATACGGACGTTATCCCGCCATATTTTATAGGCTTCTTCATCATGCTGGTGGACGCTGACTCGTATTCTGTCCCTCGGAACGGAAAAATACTCTGTCAACAATTCCATAGCCCATTCAATGGCCTCTCGCTTGAAATAATCCCCAAAGGAGAAATTTCCGAGCATTTCAAAAAACGAGTGATGATAAGGAGTCCTTCCCACATTATCTAGATCGCCGGTGCGCAGACATTTCTGCGAACTGGTAGCACGTGTCATATCGTGTTTCAACCCCAGGAAGTACTCTTTAAATTGATTCATACCGGCCCCGGTGAAAAGGAGAGTCGGGTCTCCTTGGGGGATTAGAGAATCGCTTGGAACAACTTTGTGCCCCTTGTCGTGAAAAAAATCCAAGTAAACCTTTCGGATTTCATTCGTAGACCATTCTTTTGCCATGGGATTTATCTTCTAGTGAATTTGCTTGATCACGTCACTGCACACGTCAAAGCGGAATCCCTTTCGAACCAAAAAGTCGTAGACTTTCTTTTTGCGCCGGAGGGAGTCAAGATCCCTGCAAAACTCAGCTTTATTTTGGGCTAGCTTGAGGGCTGTTTGGAACTCATAGGCGGCATCCAAACCGGCAAGAGTCTTTTGAATAATGTCCCGGTTTAGCCCTTTTCGCTTTAAGTCTTTTTCGATTTTGAGCTTTCCGGAAGGTGAACGCTGCAGTCGATCCGCAAGATACACACGCGCGAATTCTTCGTCGTTCAGAAAATTCTTCTCACACAGATTCTGCAAAACACTCTGTATGATTTGCGGCTCAAATCCCTTTTCGGCGAGTTTATGATAAAGCTGCCGAACGGTTCTTTTCTGAATGGCAAGAAGTTTGAGGGAATGGTTAAAGGCCTTCTGAAACTCCGAGGGTTCCATCAATTGGCATTTTCATCCGCCGAACTGCCTGCCTGACTGGCCCCAGCCGGAACGGCTAGCATCTTCTCCTTCACCTTGCTTTCAATTTCCTCAAGCAACTTAGGATTTTCTTTCAAGAAAAGACGGGCCGCATCACGTCCTTGTCCAATTTTCTCACTGCGGTAAGAAATCCATGTCCCCTGTTTCTCAAAAACTTGAGTGTTCAAGGCAGGATCGATAATCGTTGAGGAGCGCGAGATGCCTTCATCAAAAAGAATGTCAAACTCGGCGCTCTTAAAAGGCGGAGCCACTTTGTTTTTAACCACCTTGACCCGTACGTGATTTCCGATCACTTCATCGCCTCTCTTGAGGGAGGCAATTCTTCGAATGTCGAGCCGAAGCGATGCGTAAAATTTTAATGCTTTACCGCCTGGCGTTGTCTCGGGATTGCCGAACATGACTCCTATCTTCTCTCGTATCTGATTGATAAAAATAACACACGTTCCAGACCGATTGATGATGGCCGTAAGCTTTCTCAATGCCTGAGACATCAGCCGAGCCTGAAGTCCCATATGCTGATCCCCCATATCTCCCTCGATTTCAGCACGCGGAACTAGAGCTGCCACTGAATCAATCACTACTAGGTCCACGGCATTTGACCGTACCAGCATTTCCGCAATCTGCAAGGCTTGCTCTCCTGTGTCGGGCTGAGAAATCAAAAGATCATCCAGCTTAACACCTAACTTTTCTGAATAGACAGCGTCCAGAGCATGCTCGGCGTCGATGAAAGCTGCCACGCCTCCTTGCTTTTGAACTTGCGCAATGATACTCAAACTCAGGGTAGTTTTACCGCTTGACTCCGGCCCAAAAATCTCAACCACACGTCCTCGAGGCACGCCTCCAACTCCCGTTGCAACATCCAGTGTGATAGCTCCAGTAGGTATCACGGCAACATCAACTCTCTGCTCTTGCCCCAGTTTCATGATCGCCCCCTTGCCAAACTGTTTTTCAATTTGAAGTAGAGTAAGCTCAAGAGCTTTCTGTTTTTCCTGAAACTCCTTAGATTTCAGTTTTGCCTCTTCCTGGCTTGATTCTTTTTCCTGACTCTTCTTTCTCATCTCAGTCATCGCTTTCTCCTATGGATTCTTTTTCTAACTTGTTTATGTAAAAGAAGTTCGGTCTTGATTATTATATCGAGTTTATCTTTTTTGTAAAGTGAAAACCTGAATCATCAGTTCTCTATACTTTCGTGTTGTTTTTTGCATTCTGAAAATCTCGAATGGGCTTTCTGAATTGCTTGTTTGAGTTCCGGAAGAAAATGATAGGCTAACGTAATCCCTTTTTTTGTCGGACGAAATTCTCTATCCTCGCTAGTGCGATGATACACTCTTAGATCCAGATACACACGATTTTTAAATTCCCCGGCTGAAAGCCTAACTTGTTCCTCTTTGCTTTTCTTGAATGAATAGAGTGTAACCTTGGACATCTTTTCTCCTAGGGTTGGTTAGGAGGCAGGTTGGCAATAGCCACATTAGCATATTATTATTAATTGTCAATATTTTTTTAAAATTTACATATATTATGATAAGAAAAACCTCTATAAGTTCAAATAGTCCTTACGGTGAGCCTGACCTACTTATGCCAAACTTTGGCTTCTTTGCCCTGTTTCAGCCTTTGAATGTTGGATCGATGCGTGTAGACAATGAGGATGGAAACTAATACGCTCATCGCAAAAATCGGGAGGAAACCTGCGACTAAGCGATACCAAAAAAATATCCAAAAAGGGAAGCTCGCAGCTGCCACGAGTGAGGAAACTGAGATGTAACCGAACGGAATCAAGACTAGAATCCAAACGCAAAGGGCCGACAAAGCCGCTTTCGGAAGAAGGGCTAGCGCCACACCTAATGAGGTGGCAACACCTTTTCCTCCCCGAAACTTTAGGAAAACAGTCCAATTGTGCCCCGCGATAGCTGCTATCCCAACGATCAAACCATAGGGAAGTTTGGCGAATATGGCTTGGTGAGCATGACAAAAGGACGCAATAACAGCCACCGCAATAAAACCCTTCAAAATATCTATGACAAGTACTAATATGCCCCACTTTTTTCCCACCACTCTGAAAACATTAGAGGCCCCTATATTGCCGCTTCCGTGCTCTCGTATATCAATTCCTTTGACTAACAGGCCCGCGACATAGGCAGATGGAAAAGATCCAAGTAAGTAAGCGCTTATCATTGCAACTGCCAATCCTATCATCCTCCCGACCTCCTTTGTGTCTGTCCGGCGTCTTTGATATGGATATGAACTGGCATCCCTTCGAAAGCAAAATGCTTTACAATTTGATTTCTAAGATACAGTAAGTAGTTCTCGTCCAATTTTTTGGGATGCTTTACAAACAGATTAAAGGTCGGTGGTTTGACACCCGTTTGTACGATAAATTTGAGCTTCACAGTAGGAGGCGGCATTTTTCTCGAGGTGACTTTTCCTATAAAATCGTTGAGTTCCCGGGTTGAGATCCTCTTTTGGCAAGCTTCCCATAAGTTCATTGCATCCTCAAGGGGTTTGTAAATATCCGTTCCGCGGAGAGCCGAAATAAATTCTAAACGAAAAGGCGCAAGAAATGGATTCTGTTTTTTGAACCTGGATTCATACAAGGTTTTGGAAGCCTGCACAAGATCCCATTTATTGGCAACTAAAATGCATGCCTTGTTCGAGTCGGAAATTAACCGAGCAATTGATTTGGAATTTTTTGTGAAATCTGCTGTCACATCAAAAAAAAGTAATGCCACATCCGATTTTTGAATAGCGTCTCGCGTCCTTGCAAGGCTGAAAAGAACTACTGAATCTTTTATCTTACTTCTGGCCCTCAAACCTGCGGTATCGATCAGATTGATTAATTTTCCCTTCCACTTAAACTGTTCTTCAATGGCATCCCGCGTCGTACCTGCTTCATCCGATACAATCGCCCGTTCTTCATGTAATATCTGATTCAAATAAGTCGACTTGCCGCAGTTGGGTTCCCCGACCAGCGCAAGGGTAAACAGTGGTTTTTTAATCTCTTGAAATTCCGCCGAGGGTAATTCGCCAACAATCTGATCAAGAAGTTCGCCGGTACCATGCCCATGGAGTGCCGACACGGGTAGAATATCTTTGAACCCATATTTGAAGAATGATGAAATTTCCGATCCTTGTATGGAATTATCAGCCTTGTTGGCTACCATCAGGGTTTTCTTGTTTGAAAGACGAATAGTGTTGGCCAACGCTTCGTCTAGAGGCTGGGGACCGGCTTGAGCATCTACCACCCATAAAATAAGATCGGCTTGGGTAATCGTGCGTTGCGCATGAGATTCGATTAAAACTTGCAAAGTCCCTGGCTTAGCAAACTGAATCCCGCCGGTATCGACAAGGGAAAAAAATTTCCCATTCCACGATACCGTATCTCGAATGAAATCACGCGTCGTGCCACTCACTTCATGAACGATTGCCTTTCTCCTGCCTACCAGACGATTGAACAGGGTTGACTTGCCGACATTAGGTCGGCCGACAATCACAACGATCGGAAAGAACGGCGGAAAACGATTTGGAGGATTCGGATCAACTGGTTGGCGTGACATGATTCACCCGCCTTGCTTCGCGAAACACATAACCCAAACCAGAAAGAATGGTCAGGAAGGCAGCAAGATAGGCTACCCAATTCACCCACCAATATTCTATGAGCAAAGCTCCCACAGTAGCCATTTGTGCCACCGTTGTCATTTTCCCAAGGAAAGTGGGATTGATCTTAACTTCGCGATGAGTGAAAAAAAGGATCACCAAACCGGAGATGATAATGACTTCTCTTGAAAGAATTACTATCAAAATCCAACGTGAAATTTTATAAAGAAACCCTCCAGAAAAATTTATGGAGATGAAGGCTGAAATCAGAAGTGATTTATCGGCGAAAGGATCAAGGAAAGAACCCAACGCGGTCTGCTCTTTCCGTACACGCGCGACGTACCCATCAATGGCATCGGACACGCTCGCCACAAAAAAAAGAGCCACCGCAATCCACTTGAAATAGAGGGCTTCTGGTCTGTAATAAACAACCGCGATTACAAAGAAAGGAATAAGCAGTATTCGAGCGATCGTAATCTGTGTGGCTAGATTCATGCAAAAAGCTCGCGTCTAGCGAATGTACTGCAGCTCTTCGCCGGTATTTGGATCGTACTTATACCGCTCAGGAAAAGTCTGGCCTGTGCGTGGGTTATACTTCGTGTGAACCTCCTGCTGAGGTGCTACCGGTGCCTGATAAGTGGGTTGCGGGGCTCCTTGATAGGGCTGCCCGTATTGCTGTTGCTGCATCTCTTGTCTCATTTCTTGCTTGGCGGACTGCTTTGAACGTTTCACACCTTCACCGATCAAAGCACCTGCCAAGGCACCTGCGCCGGCACCGATTGCGGTCCCTGCGCCGGTATGGCCGGTCTGATGTCCGATGATTGCGCCCAAACCTGCGCCAAGACCGCCGCCGCCCAGGGCACCGGCCTGAGTTTCATCTAAAGAGGTAGCGCAGCCAGCTAAGAGCATTCCCGACAGCAAAAAATATGAGATCATTTTTTTCATTGCTTTCCTCCTGTTACTAAATTCTAATTTAGAAGAGCTTTCAATTCCTTCTGACCATTGCCGCCAGAAACATTTTGATTTTCAGTTTCGCGGCCAAGTTTCACAGACACAATCATGGAGACACCAGCTTCCTCCATGGTTACGCCATACAACGAATCGCCCGCTGTAATCGTTTTGCGGTTATGCGTCACAATAATAAATTGAGTGGATGTCAAAAACCCTCGCACGACATCCAGAAATCGATGCACATTGGATTCATCGAGTGGGGCATCCACTTCATCCAATACACAAAACGGAGAAGGCTTGATTTTGAAAAGCGCAAAAAGAAGCGCTGTCGCGGTAAGAGCTTTTTCACCTCCGGAAAGAAGAGTGATCTGTTGATTTTTCTTCCCCGGAGGACGCACCATGATATCAATCCCGGATTCCAGGGGATTTGATTCATCAACAAGAACCAGCTCAGCTTCCCCTCCGCCAAAAAGAACGCGGAAGTACTCACGAAACGCAACCTGCACCTGGACGAAAGTATCTTCAAAGAGCTTTTTTGTCGTGCGGTTGATCTTACGGATAGCTTCCAGAAGATCTTCACGACTTTTTTCAAGATCCTGCTTCTGAGCTTGCAGAAAATCAAAACGCTGCTTTAAGGACTCATATTCCTCAATGGCCAGCAAATTGACTGTCCCAAGTGATTCGAGCTTTTCTCGCAAGACTTGTACCTCCTGATCTAAAAGCTCGACATCTACATTTTGCAGATCAAAGCTAGATTTGTCAAGTTCCGTTATATCAAGTTGATAGCCTTGTTTCATACGATCCCGGATAGCGTTAGTCTTGTATGAAATTTCCATCTGCTTAAGCTGAATATCCCGTTCGAGCTCCCTGGTACGATTGAGGATGCCCTTCTTTTCTTCAACCCGCGCGTAAAGGTCAGACCGTATTTGTGCAAAAGAAATCCGATCGGATGCAATTTTACGACTTCCATCTTCCAACTTCTTAACCTCACACTCAAGCTCCTGAATCAAGACGGCCCGGCTCTGATTCTCACAATCAAGCTCATCAAGAAGCTTACCATTCTCATCGATCTGACTCCTCCGCTTCTCCTGCAGAAGAACCTCCGATTGCCGGTTCTTATTGAGAAGCTCCCGAGCATCGTGTTGATACTGCTCACGATCCTTGTAACGTTCTATTTTCTGCTTTTCTTCGGTCAGACGTTTAAGGAATTCTTCCCTTCTTTCTGTTAAAACACTGAGTTGTTTGATCTGTTCCTGAAGCACGGACTGACATTGACTTTCTTTTCGGCTCAGATCAGTTAGTAGGGACTCCGAACTCATTTTTCTGCCAGAGTACTGCTGAATTTCAGTTTCGGACTGCCCCATTTCTTGACGATTGAGAGTTATTTCTTTCTCAAAGTGTGCAATTTGAAAGGTCAAAGATTCTTTCAGCTTATCAAAACTCTGGTGCTGAATTTCGGCATTAAAAACCTGCTTCTCAAGAGAAACCATTTCTTCATGGGCCAGTCCTATTTGGCCATGCAATATCGTCTTTTCTTCTTCATGGGCATAAATTTGGCTTTGTAATGACAGCACCTTATTCTGGAGTGAAGCTAGGTCCTTGAGCCGAATCCTGGCCTCCTTTCGAACCAGTCCTCCCAGATACTGAATCCTAAGCCCTGGACCCAGTACAAATCCGTCCTGGCTCACAATTTTGAACCCGTTAGCCAGGGATGCCCACTGAAGGAGCTGGTCTTGGTTGAGAGAATCTACGATCAAAACATTGCGTAGATGTTCGTCCACCAGTTTCTCGTAATCGGGATGAACCCGCATAAAATCCTTTGCTTTACCACGCACACCCTCTATTTGAGGAAGATCGTGGGGCACGCTTTCTTGCTCAATACTTCCATTGATCATGATCGCAAGCTCTTTAATCTTTGTTTGCTTGGCATAATCAAGAATTTTCATTGCCTGCATATGATCTTTCACAATCAAAGCATTTGCCCAATCGGCCAGGGCAGCACGAATTGCCCCCTCATAGCCTTTCTTGATGGCCATGACTTCCCAAAAGGTTTTCACAAAACCATGAAGTAACGATCCTTCACGTTTGCTTTCTTCCAAAATATGATTGGATAAAGAATCATCAAAAACCCCTTCTTTTTCGAGTTCTGTCAAAAGATCAATGTGTGACTGAATCTCTTTCATCTCCGTTCTTTTCTGAACAATGATCTCCTCAAGCGCCCGACAGTCGGTTTCTTTTCCCATCAAGTTGTTACTTTTTTCCTGCAAAGCCACCTTTTTTTCAGAAAAATCTTCCGTAGAGCCGGAATCCTTTTCTGAGCCGCTAAGATGCTTCAGGCGTTCTACTTTCTCAGCGGAAAGTCTTTCAATGATTTGTTCCGCTTTCATTTTTTTTGAGTGTTCACCCTGAATGTTGATCTCAAACTTGTGCAGTTGGTTTTTAACTTCAGCCGTCTGGTGGGCAAGATCAAAGATTTGGGATTGCAATTCTTTGATCACTTCTTCTTTCTCGGAAACTTGTGCACGAACTTGCGAAAATTCCGTTGACAAAGGACCAAGGCTACCTTGAAGCACTTCCATTTCGGTTTGAAAATTTGAAAAGTCTGCCTGTTTCCTTTCAATTTCTTCTTGGAAGTTCTGAAGTCGCAATGCAGACATCTCACATTCCTTTTGTAAGGTCTGGTTGGAACGTTCCAGTTCGATCATTTTCTCGCGGCTCACCTTAACCCGGTCGACATCCTGAGCAAGCCGGAGCTTATGCTCATACTTGTGTTTTTCGATCTCGGCATTTTTTTCCTCAGAACGAAAGAACGTCGCATCTGCTTCTTTGAATCGGGCCTCATCGATTTGAATTTCAGATCCCGACTGCTCGATTTCTTTTCGAAGCCGATCCAAATCTGCTGCAAACGAACTTTTCTCCTTATCCAGCGTATCGATTTCAAACAAAGCCTTACGAATTTCAAATCCCTTTAACTCCTCAAGCTTTTCTCTGTGCTTTTCGGCGCGTTTGGCCTGCCGCTCCGCATAGTGGATATTCTTCTCAACCTCACTCACAATATCATTCAGCCGTAAAAGATTAACCTCAGTTCTTTCAAGCTTTCTCAGGGCCTCATCTTTCTTCACCTTATACTTTGAAATACCCGCCGCTTCTTCGATCAAAAACCGTCTCTCATCTTCCTGAGCATTCAAAATGTAATCGATCCTCCCCTGCTCAATCATGGAATAGGAGTTGGAGCCGATCCCGGTATCCAGGATCAGGTCCTGGATGTCTTTAAGGCGGCAGAGGGTTTTGTTGATCAAGTATTCGCTTTCCCCGGAGCGG
>Ga0209515_10000188_pt1 | contig 117203 bp, 112 predicted proteins | sample Subgroupgradi54m_FD_187454 | JGI IMG/M metagenome (GOLD analysis project Ga0209515, IMG submission 187454) | Subsurface groundwater microbial communities from S. Glens Falls, New York, USA - GMW60B uncontaminated upgradient, 5.4 m (SPAdes)... ... | reverse complement strand
CCTCGACTTCGCTCGGGACTTTTTCCTACACGGGAAACTCCCGTTTCCCGACCCCTTCCCGTTCGAATCCTTCAACTCATAGATTCTTTTTCCTGCGGCAGAAACCGCAGAAAAAAGAATTTGCGGTGTGTCTCGGTCTAGAACTTACCGTATACAAGCAGTATAAGGATTTTCTTGGGGTTTTTCCAGAACTCGAATTGAGGTGTCTCGGTCGGGATCTAAAAACGAGAAATGGGACAAATGAGAATTTGCGGGGGCACTTTTGAATGTCTCATTTTCTACCTCGAGAGTTTTTGAACCAATCTCGTGCGTCTCGGAATATACCGGGATTCTTTGTGGCTTTACTAAGTAACCAAATGGCGAATTCTTTACTATACCTCGGAGATAAATCAGCATAAGGCTTATAGACAAAATCAGGATTCTTTTTTTCATCAATGCCATATCGTCTCCTTATACACAGTGTGTCATGAAAAGAAATCTTTCCGCTCTTTAGTTTCTCATTAACCGCCGCGACCAATTCCTTGGCTCTGTATGGCCAGATCTCCGCAGCATTATCTGGCCTGAATGCTTTGGCGTTTTTATCGGGGACTATCCTACCGAGGACGTTTTCCTTGTTCCCGAATCGGCTGACTATTACTTCTTCGCCTGGTCTAATGTTGGCTATTTTCCTAACTCCCTGAAGCCAACTCCTTTTCAGGCGTTCCACTTCTTTATTGATTGTCGCTCTAATATCGTTCGTTGTTCCGGGATCGCTTTTGGCTCCGTGTCTAAAATATACCGATCCCTTGGCAAAAGCTGGTTTCTGTTTGCCTCGGTCAGTTAGATCGGCGCCGGCTTTTGTGAAGACCAAGGGAGATGGTGAAGCGTTGATGACTAAAGCGGCAAGCCCCTTTTTATTTCTAGCGACCTCGACAATTTCAAAATCCACAAAGTTCTCGCCCGTATAAGACGATATCTTGTCAGCGATAACTGCAGAGTCTATGCGGAGGACTAGGTTTTTATCAAAGTCGGATGGTGAGCCATCATCTTTAACTCCAAAAACTATAATTCCTCCACCGGAATTGGCGAATGCAATGATGTCCTTGATAATCCGCGCCCAGTCTTGAGAGGATTCTGGGTCAAACTTTTCTTTGAAATCAATCAGCCGATTTTCTCTGTTTGCCAATTGAGCAAGAAGCTTAAGATCTTCCATTTCACTATAGTGGACTCGTTTCGTCCAGATCGTACACGAGCTATTTATACAAATTTAATCTCATCAATAAAATATGGGATTGGGTCTATATATCCCATGCGCCCGTTAGTCATATCGCAGTTAATCGGTCGATAGCCAAAGTGTAGGTGGGGCGCTTCGCTCGCCTCGCCAGTATTACCGCTAATGCCGATCTTGTTTCCTGCGCTAATTTTTTGTGCCTCGGAAACCAAAATCGCAGACAGGTGAAGATAAACAGATTGATGACCATTCGTATGATTAAGGCGAATATATTTCCCCTTGATTCGATCTTCTTTTGCCTCAAGAACGACGCCGTCCATAACCGCATAAACATCTCGTTTCCAATCATTGGGATTGTTCTCCAGCTTCGTCCTAAAATCTAAGCCGTTATGCCCTTTCGGACTCCCATAGTTTTTATAAAACTCCGGTCGTTCACCAAATTTCTGAGTACAAACAAGGTTATCAAGTGGCTTGGTGAGTATCTTTGATACGCCATTCTCTTCGGTGTTGCCTGCCCAAAAGAAGTTGCCTTCGGAGTCGAGGAACCATTTTGAATTACCGCTGACATTTTCGCCATCAGAAACCCACCCAATATAACCAAGCTCAGTTCCGACCTTAATTTCTTTCACGATTCCGACGCTTGTGTTTGGAGCACCTTGTCGTACTTTTAAATCCTTAGAGGTCGTAATTCTGCCCGTCTGTGGTGTAAATTTATATTCTGCCATAGCGAATCGATTAGTGCCTCTTGTCGATTGGAGGATGGGGGTCTCGACCGTAGCTGTCCTTGTCTTGAATTTTCCCATCACGACCATGAATTACGTGTTCTACCTCAAGCCTTCGCGCAATAGATGCGCCTCGTTCCTCGGCATTTTCTTTGGTGCGGTGAACAGAAAGGGGTTTTTCTTGGCCTTCTTTCTTAACGGCCCAATCGCCGTCGTAGGGTACCGTATGAATGTTGCGTGCCATGATTAGTTGTTTGGATATTTAGCTTTCGACCGTTTATACTTGTATTTTACAGCCGTACTCGATAACATAGCAAGGTAATTCATTGGAACAAAAGTTATTCTTAATAACACCTATGTTATAACGAATAACATTTGGTATTGTCCATAACATATTATCCCCAAAATATTCTTTAAGATGAAAAAGAAAGCGAGTACAATTGAAGATAGAGAGCTTACGGAAAAGGAGATAAGAAAAGACATTGGACGGAAGATTAAAGAAATGCGCAACAAACTCAACCTCAGCGCATCGCGGCTTGCTGAAAAACTTGAGGTTTCGCGCGAAGCTATAACCCACATTGAGACGGGTAGAAATAATATATCGGCAGTTTCTCTTTGGAAGTTAGCGGTTTTATTTAAGTGTGATCTAAGCGATTTTTTCCCTACAGTACCAGATGGGTACGCGCTTACCAAGGTCGATATTCATAAAATTGCACAGGAAGATGAAAATGCTGCCAAATGGGCAGAAAAACTCTTCCGAAGAAAAAAATAGATATGATTCTTAAAAAAATTGAGGGAAAAGCAAAGGAGACATTAGACACGATTGGCATTAAAACGATACCAATTCCAGTTGAGGAAATCGCAAGCAAGTTGAATATTAAAATTAGCCGAGGACCGAGTAAAGATTTTTCTGGCTTACTTATTCGCAAGGATGGTTCCGCTCTTATCGGCGTAAATAACAGTGAAGTTCCTGTCCGACAAAGATTTACTATTGCTCATGAACTTGGACATTATTTTTTACATCCTCAAAAAGACACCTTTGTAGATTATCGCGATAACAAAGAGGGTGATCATAAAGAAAAAGTGACGCGTACTCCGCGCGAAAGGGAAGCTGATATGTTTGCCGCAGCTCTTTTAATGCCGAGCGAACAAATCGAAAAGGACTTCCGTAGCATTATTACTAAAAGAGGTTTTACCGAAGACGAATTAGAGGCTCTAGCACAACGATATCAAGTAAGTGAAAAAGCGATGAGATTTAGGTTGCTAAACCTTAATCTAAAGAATTAATCATAATTTAAATATCACCACACAACATGGAAAACAGAAAGCTGCGTCGCTGCCCCGTATGTAATATGCCAATGTTTGAAAAAGTCGGCCAAAGGATTTTTCTTTTACAGCACTATAATGGGCAAAGGATCAAAACGGAGATTGAGCGAAACGTTCCTTATAGTAGATTTAGCATCGTATGCGGAGCATGCAAGCAGGGAGCCTACAATCTCCTGTATGTTAGGGGAGCAGAATTTCAGGATTCTGCGCCAAAGACGTCTTAGTAATCCACATTGTGGCGTTGACACCAAGTTACCAAGTTGTATCATAAGTAGTGTAAGGTTGAAAATTTAACAGAGCACATCGTCTGGAACGCCCAGACATTGGTCTGACCCAAAAGGGTCGGGCCCGTGTCTGGGCGTTTTTTTATTTACGCCTACAAAGGTCGGGTACTGCCGAACCAAAGCGGCACAAATCAATAAAAACAGCAAAAATGCATAAAAGAAGTTAACTCTACTCCGATTCGATCCGATTTTCTGCTAGCCATACCGGACGTGAGACGCATCCCAGAATTTGTCGAATTCGCTAAGTGGTGCGCCACTCCAAGTTGGTCTCGAGAGGAAAAAACTCAGAAGGAATTCGCTGAACTCATCGGGGTGTCCCAGGACACGCTCGGCGACTGGAAAAAACATCCAAATTTCTGGCCGCTTGTGTGGCAATTCCTGCGCGACCGAATGCAGGAACAAATCCCGGACGTCATTGAGGGACTCTACGGGAAAATCGCTTCCGGCAAGGGAAGCGCTGGCGATGTCCAGTTATTCCTCCGTCTGGCAGGAGGCGAATCAACACAGTCGAAAAAATAACCAACAAAAACATGCATAATAAAATCAAAATCGCAGATTGCGAGCTTACCGTGGAATACGTTCCGGTTACATCGCTCCGGCCTGCGGAATATAACCCACGCAAGTGGGCTAAAGAGGCAACCGAACAACTCACGGAATCGATAAAGAGATTCGGGATTGTCGATCCTCTACTTGTGAACGCCAATCCTAAGAGGAAGGGTGTCGTAGTGGGTGGCAACTTCAGAATGTCGATATTTAAGAAACTGGGCATCAAAAAATGCCCAGTCGTCTGGATCGACATTCCAAGCCTCAAAAAAGAGAAGGAGCTTTGCGTCCGCTTAAATAAAAACACCGGCGCGTTCGATTGGGACCTCCTCGCCGACTTCGGTGAGGACTTCCTCGCGGACCTAGGGTTCTCTAGTGAAGAACTCGATGACGTGTTCGACATTGACGAAACGCCGGAGGTTTTTGACCTCCAAAAGGAGTTGAGAAAACTCCAGATAGATAAGATCCGAGTGAGCAAAGGCGATGTTTATAGGCTCGGCAACCATCGTGTCATGTGCGGCGACAGCACTATCGAAAAAGATATGCTGCAACTTATGGGTAGTGAGCGAGGAAATCTGTGCTTCACAGACCCACCCTATATTTTGTCTTATCTCACCGGCAAGAAACGGCACGGCAGTGCCACCGAGGGATTTGGTCTCAAACGTGACCGCAAATACCTTGAGACGGATTCGATTCCGCCGGACTTCACCGAAAAGTGGATGGCCAATGTCGCCAAGGTGCAAAAGCCAGATTTTTCGATCATCGTTTTTGAGAACCCAAAGAATCTGCGGCTCATTTGGAATGAGCTTGAGAAACACTGGAGGTACCGCAACACTATCGTTTGGCACTTGCCCAACCGAGTGCAGGGTTTCTCCTCAAAATATAAGTTCTTCAATAAAAATGATATCGCACTTTTGGGAAGCCAGGGGAATGTGGGGCTGAATATCGATCCAGAAGCAAATGAACTCCTACAAAATGAGTATGAGAATGCCTTATATGCAACCTGCGGTAAGCCCCATTGGGAAGGATACAAAAAAGGTAAGAGGTTGCAGCCCACTGACTTCATTGAGTTCGTTGCTGCGGACGAAAAAAGTAGCGGCCAAGGCATAATTTTCGGGACCAAGCCCGTCGAAATCTTGATCCCCTACATAAAGGTGCTGACCAAGCGCGGAGACCTCATTATTGAGCCTTTTGGCGGCAGTGGCAGCACTTTAATCGCCGCCGAGCGAATGAGAAGGCGATGTTACCTGATGGAAAAATCTCCCGTGTATACCGAAGTCATAAAGCGTCGCTGGGAGAAATTAACCGGCCTCAAAGCCGAAAAAATCAATGCAGCGAAATAGCGAAAAGAAAAAACAAACGATCGCGGCGCGTATCGCTCAAGACAAGACGGCCCTTCTTGAACAACTCAAGAAAACGCCTATTCTGCAGCTCGCGTGCGAAAAGATTGGGGTGGCAAGATCAACCGCATATCGCTGGAGAGAAATCGATCCGGAGTTCATAAAAGCGCTCAATGGAGCGCTGCTCGAAGGAAAACTTCTCGTCAACGACGTTGCCGAGAGCCAGCTTATGGCGGCCATCCGAGAGCGGAACATGACGGCGATTGTCTTCTGGCTGAAACACAACCATCCGTCCTACAAGACAAAGGTCGAAATCACAGCTCACATAAAAGAAAACTATGAGCTTACACCAGAACAAAGGGCATTGGTTGGGGAAGCGCTACGTCGCGCAGCACTCCCAAGCCCTGGAGAAACTACTACAAAACATGAACGAGCAGCCCAATAACGCTACGAACGAAGGCGAGGGATTTTGGGAAAAAGTGATCGGTGATCCGCACGTGCGGCGCGAAGTGACCAGGAAAAACCTTCTTATGTTCTTCAATGTGTATTGCCCGGAGGACATCAAGTACGACATAGCTCCATTCCAGAAAGAAGTATTCGGCATTCTTCAAGATCAGGCCCATCGCTTCGTAGTCATCGAAGCTTTTCGCGGGTCCGCTAAAACGACGATCGTCAACAAGACGTACGGCATCTGGGCGGTCGTCGGCGAACAACAAAAGAAAAATGTTCTCATTATCGCGCAGACCCAGGAACAAGCGCGGTATTACCTCACGAACATAAAAGGATTGATGCTGCGTGATCCGTTACGGAGTGATATGGGGCCGTTCGAGGAGTTGAGCAACGAGTGGCGCATCAATACGATCGTCATTCCGAAATACGATGCCCGGATCACAATCGCTTCGGTTGACCAGCCAATTCGTGGCCTACTCCACGGTTCCTACCGGCCGGATCTGATCATCTGCGACGATTTGGAGAGCGTAAATTCCGTGAAGTCTCCGGATATACGCGAAAAACTTTACAGCTGGTTCACTTCCGACATTCTCCCCCTCGGAGATCTCAACACCCGGACGATTGTCGTCGGCACGCGACTCCACGAAGAATCGATCATCATGAAACTAAAAGAAGATATCGAGGAAGGGCGTCGCGATGGGATAGTTCGTTCTTATCCGATCATAGACATCGACAAAAATATCCTCTGGCCGGGCAAATATCCGAATATGGAAGCGGTCGATAAAGAACGGATGAGAATCGGAAACGACGACTCATGGCGGCAGGAATACATGCTCGAACTCGTGCCCGAGGGAAGCCAGGTCGTTCCGCGAGAATGGATTCAGTACTACGATGAAATGCCCAATAATCCCAAAAACCATGTAATGACCATTACTGCGGTTGATCCGGCCTTGAGCGAAGCGGAAAAGAGCGATTTCAGTGCTATCGTTTCCGCAGAAGTGTTCATGTATGACTGGGAACTGAGGATCTACATCCACCGCGATCCGGTAAATCAAAAAATGAAGTATCCGGAATTGCTTGACCGAATCACACTCATCTCAAAATCGCTGGGGAAGGGCTGGTCAACGGCGTTGGTTTTTGAAGATGTTGCTTTCCAGAAGGCTGGCATCCAAGATCTCCAAGCCAGAGGGTTCTACGTGATCCCGTTTCGGCCGGGTGCGACCGACAAGCGCACGCGGCTCGCGATGGCATCGCCCTTGATCAAGCTCGGCAAAGTGCTTTTCCCGCGAGAAGGCGCGGAAGAGCTAGTGGATCAGATTGTCTATTTCCCGAACGTGAAACACGACGATCTCGTGGATGCTCTCACAATGCTTGTGCTTCAAGTAATGCTTAACGTGAGAGAAGGCAAGCCGGAAGTCATTCGGCTTTTCTAGCGGCTTTACAAGGGCTTTATGGGGGTCTGGACTTCCCTGGCCATTGCGTCATCCCTTGTAGTATGACGACCCAAACCATAGGGGCCAAAGGGACGGGAGCCCCCGCAACAATCCCGGCCGAAACAAAGGTCAGATACTGCCTCTACGCGAGAAAAAGCACGGAGTCGGAAGAGAGGCAGATTTTGAGCATCGATAGCCAAGTAAAGGAGATGCTGCAGATCGCCGAGCGCGACGGGCTTGAGATTGCGGAGATCCGCAGGGAAAGCCACTCGGCGAAGGCGACAGGACAGCGGCCGGTCTTCAACGAAATCGTGAACGATATCGGCCTTGGCAAGTTTAGCGGTATTCTTACGTGGGCAGCGGATCGACTATCAAGGAACGCAGGCGATCTCGGAAAGCTCGTCGATCTTATGGATGAGAAACTTCTGATCGAAATCAGAACCTACGGACAGAAATTCACGAATTCCCCGAACGAAAAATTCATGCTCATGATTCTGGGAAGCCATGCGAAATTGGAAAACGACAATCGCGGAGTGAACGTGCGGCGCGGATTGCGAACAAGATGTGAAATGGGCCTGCGCCCCGGCGTTGCACCCGTCGGCTACTTGAACGAAAAACAAAGCGATCGAAAATGTCATGCGATGGTTGATCCGCAGCGAGCACCCATCGTAAAGCAAATGTTTGAGAAAGTGGCGAACGAGCATTGGTCAGGACGGAAGGTCTATCACTGGCTCAAGTTCGACATCAACTTCAAATCAAAAGGTAACCGGACCGTTGCTTTGAGCAGCATCTTCGTTATTTTGCAAACCCATTTCTACTATGGGATGTTCGAGTATCCCGAGAAGAGCGGCAACTGGTACCAGGGGAAGCATGAGCCGCTCATTACGAAGGAGCTTTTCGACAAAGTACAGGAGCAATTGAAACGGGATCAGATCGTGCGGTCGGAACTCAAGGAATTCGCCTTCACTAAACTCATGAACTGCGGCCTTTGCGGGTCGGGCGTTACAGCCGATGAGAAATTCAAGCGGAGGAAAGATGGTTCAACCATCCGCTACGTTTACTATGGATGTACCCGAGCGAAAAACATCAACTGTAAAAGCGGTTACCTCCGCGAGGAGGATATGATCGAGCAGCTCGTGAAGCTGATGGATAAGATCGATCTTAACGAAATGCATATGCGGCAGAAGTTCGAGGAAGAGGTCGCCCGCATTAATAAATTTCAGAAGAGTTTCTTTGGCGGGAACGATACGGCGAAAGCCAAAGGCAAGCACATCGACCTCAAGGACTATGCGAAGTACCTCTTGCGGGAAGGGACCGCCGTCGAGAAGCGAGAATTTATGAGCTGCATCAGGAGTAAGTTTATTTTCAAGAATAAATCGATAACACTGGAAAAAGAGAACTGAAGTAGGCAATCGTTATCCGTTTTGACACATCCCATTGTGTAAAACTTCTCCGATGCTCTCTGGAACTATACTCTGCCACCCTTGTTCGCCAGTCGTATTCATTGCATCCCCATAGGCGTCGTAATCGGTCAGTGAAACAGATTTTATTCGTTTTCCCGAACAATCAATCTGGTAGTTTTGCTCACTATAACTTTTAGAATTCGCGCTTACACTCTTTAACCAAAGAGAAACCGTATTCCCTTTAGTAAAATCAAGAGTTTGAGTATCTACAGAGATATCGGGATTTCTAAGGATGATCTTCCATCTATTCGAACTTACTATGTCTGCATAGTAATGATTTTCACTTATAGCTCGAGTATATTCTTTAGCTACATTTCTGAAGTTTCCTTTTGCCAGATAAGTATCTCCACGACTAATATAAGCATCAGCTAAACTAGTGCCTCCGGTATATTCTTTATTATCATGGAGTAAAGATTTTGCAAAATCTTCAAAACTAATATTTGGATAATACTTTTGTCGAAGCCCCTCGACTAAATCCTGATCAGGAATTACGTTCAGTTCCGGATAAATCGCACGAATTTGGGAGATCGACATTGAGATTGTAGCCCGACCAAAATCTAACCCTATCGCCCTGCTGTAATCAGCAATCGCACTATCATAATTGGCAACTTTTACATACGCATCAGCTCGATTTTTATAAGTCATATCCAAATACGCATCAGCTTTCGATTTCTTGAGATCAGCTGCTTGAGTAAAGTCACTTATAGCTCCGTAGTAATCTTCCGTATATGTTTTTGCCAAGCCCCTATCGTTGTAAACTCCGGCATTGTTTGGATCTAGTCCAATCGCTTTGTCGTAATACGGAATTGCCTCTGAATATCTTTTCAGACCATAAAGCAAACTTGCAGCTTTGTAATAAGCATCTGTGAACGTTGGGTCGAGTTCAATCACTCTCTGGAAATATTGAAGTGCAATCGAGTTGATTTTGTCTCTATAGCCGCCACTTGCACCCGTCCAGCCGGAAATATCAGACCACCCAGCCTTAGTACGAGTTGGGTTTTGCTCATAAACAAAACCCAAGAAATAATTAGCCAAAACAGAGTTTGGATTTAACTGCTGCGCTCGCTTCAAATCATCAAAAACGGGGACATAATATTTCTCATCAAAAACAGTGAAAGAGTTATAAAATAATCCCCTAAACATATAAGTCCGATAGTCATCAGGATATTTTGCGATAAGTGAATCCAGATCGCTTTTCTGCAACGCCGTAGGATTGGAGGCGTCTTCAGGTTTCACTCCACCAGTATTGAAAATATCATTGATCTTACTTGGATCAATTTTAATTGCCGTCTCTAAATCACTAATGGCTTGTTGTTGGTTATTGGTAAGTATGTCTACTTTTGTTCTCAAGCTATACATTCCAACAGTTGAATCGTATGCACTTTTGTATTTTTCGGATGAGTGAAATTTAATTGCGTCATCAATATCCACTAAGATGTTTTGATAATCCTTACTGCCCACAAGAAGCAAAACGGTCGCTCGTAAAAGATGGGCATCTGAGTATTCGGGGTATTTTTCAACAATCTTACCAAGTGCGGTTGCCGCCTCTTTATTTTTCTCGGTGTCTTTTGCGTTGCCCATTAACTTAAATATAGGCATCATTTCTTCTGCCATTTTTTTATCCTCAGAGGAGGCGGTATTGATCGTATTGTTTTCTGAATTAAATTCAGCCAAACCCTTACTTTCAATTGCTACCTCTTGAGGGCTTTTAACGGGGGTGGCTTTGGGAGAATTAGAGGAAAAATAATATACAGCGATCACCACAATAATTAACGCGATCGCTAGCCCTATGTTTCTAACTAAATTTTTATTCATACTCATTTTGATATTTTATCCAGAAAATTAGATACGACATTTTTAGGTATAATAACGCCGAGATTTTGATAGTTTCCTGTCTCAACGGCGGATGGTATGCCAATATAGCACCCGTATTGATCAACCGCAAGACCGCCGGAATTGCCGCTGTCAACTTTTGCCGATGTTAGGATAAGATTGTCTCCGGTAAAACTACTTACAATGCCATCGGTAATAGTAAGATTATAACCACCACTCGTTACGGGATAACCAAAAATTCTAATGGAATCTCCTAGCTCTGGTGTTGAATTGGAACAATGGGGATCTCTGGTACTCGTAAACACTTGAAACTTCTTCGGATAACTGCCGTATGTATTTCCTCTTTCATCCGTATAAACATCCTGAATTTTTATTGTCGCTATATCGTATTCTTTATTAACCGCAGGCAGGATGTATATCGGTTTTGCTAAATATATCTCCACAGGTGCGCCGTTGTTTGGATTTGGGAACGCCACGAGGCAGCCTTTTGCTTTAGAAATAACATGGTAGTTGGTCATGATCAGCCCATCCTCGCTCATAATTGTTCCGGAGCCGCCGTCGACAGTTCCATCGGAGTTCGAGCAGTATAGATTCACAACAGATCTAGTAATAACCGATACATTCAAGCTGTTTGGTGTTGTCGTTTGTTTTTGAGATTGAGCTTTCGGCAAGGGGCGCAGCAGCGTCTGTCGGCTTCTTTGAGTGTATATGCCAAGTGCTGCTAGAACCAGAACTCCGGTGATGACCGCCAAAAGAATTTGAGAAAACCCACTTTTTTTGTTGAGTTTCTCAAAATTTGTATACATCTATTGAGAAATCTGATTGGGAGTGTCCAATATAATTTCCGCCTTCCCTTGATACGATTTAATCTGTCCAGTAACAGTTATTTGTTGTCCCTGATATTGCGATGGGTTATCGAAATTCTTTGCTGCAGAAGCAAAAATAACTGCACTGAATGAGCAGCTACGATAGTTTGTGCAGTAATCAAAGAAAGTTGTGCCCTTGTTTGATTGGTACACTTGGACTACTATTCCTCGAACGCTTGCGTACTCCCCGATATGGTTTGATGCTTCTGTGTAATCATAAACGTTTGCGCTAGTGGAATTCGATGCTGACGTATTCGTTTGACCTCCTTGATCCGATGCGGTTGGCGGGGTAACTACCTGCGATTGTTTGTTTGAAATACCCAAATAATAAGCTCCCGCGGCCACGATCACAACAACAACAATAACGCCCCAATAATTTTGCTTGTTAAACTTTTTGCTCTCGGTGTCCATATTTTTATTGGTTAGTAATTAAGACCTTTTTAAGAATCTCGAAATATCGATTGTGCAGGTACTTGTCCGTACCTATTTCGAGAATTTCGTCGTTGGCCACTGTCGCCGATTCAGTCCAATTATAGCTACCAAACGCATATTCTTTGTCAGTAACGATTGCCTTGATATGCATTATACCATCAGTATGCTTTTGCGTTTCGATGGTTATGCCAGCTTGGCGGAGACGCTGAACGATCGGTTTTTCGTAGGGCGTGTCCGCTTCTTTTGTATCCGTTATCCCCCATACTAATATGCCTCTTTGTTTTGCCACTATTAAGGAATCCGCAATATCGTCTTTAGTGAAGGTGTATATTGCGAAGTAGATGTATTTGTCTGCGGCATTGATCAATTTAATGATTTCTTGATCGTTTTGTTTCTTATCTAAACTATAGAAGATTTGAAAGTGTTGATGAAAGTATATATTGGTGATTTGAAATGTGCCGAAGCCGACAGCAGTGAGCAGCACCAATAATAAAACTATTTTATTAAACTTAGTCATATTTAGTTTTATTTACCGAGCCGAGATCTTTTTTATCAAGAAATATTCAACGGCATTCCCGTTGGCGTTAGTAAACGGCGCTTTGTAAATCCCCTTGCCATCAGCTAAATAAAGCGTTGCGGCAGCAAAATCTAGAGCATCGGTATCATCAGAAATAAATATGCTCTCCGTTAAAGGATTGCGGCCTAATAACGCCTTATTGGTTGGCGCATTTCTTATTTCTTGATCATGATTTACACCAAATTGCTTAACCCTTAAGGAATCTTTGACCATATCGGCGGGCACAGAATTATTAGCCCAAGACCACATCCACGTTTCTTTACCCTCCTTATTGGGTGCTAGACCACCTATATCTTGTACTTCCGCAACGAGCTTATCGTTTGTTGAGAGATCGGTAAATACTAATTGCCCCAATAGAGCGCTGTATTTATACGAACTATATTTACTGGGGGACAAAATAGTTTCAAGATTGGCCTGTTTTGTTTGTAAGTTAGACAGAGCATCATTGATAAAGGCATCATAGTTAAAAGTTTGAGTGGGAGCCGTGGAGCTTTTTTGATCGACTTCTTTACTTCCAAAAAATGCATCGTATGCCGTCTGCCAGTTCTGTAACGCTTGGGCACCGGCTTGTTGCACCTGATTATATTTATTAACTGCATCATTGGCGGCTGATCGCGCTGCTCCAGCTTCAACACTCGATTTTCCGTCAAGTAAGGCTTGATAGTAATTTATTTTTGCGATGAAAAGATCGTCAGCAGCGTTTTGGGTATTCACGCTAGCGGTAGCCAATCCTGAAAACGCGTCACTCAAATCCTGAGAATATTTAGTTAATATCGGGTTGAATTGGTGGGCGTATAACGCAAACCTTGCATATCGTTCATCGGTTAGTTTTTGCAATTCTCGGTAACCGGTAATGTTGTTTTGATAGCCGGCGTCAGAATTGGCTTGTTCATCAATGCTGCCCTGAATCTGATTCGACTTCGTCTGAAAATCTGCTTCGTATGCTTTCAGGTCATTATTTAATTTCTTCATTTGAGCACCATCAGCAGTCGCAATTTGCGAACCTAACGGCGTTCTTACCGCGATTGCCTGCCAGTTATTTGCTAAGCCAGTGAAAAATCCGATTAAAATAGCGGCGATTATTTCAAGAATTAAAAACGTACCAATAACGCGCAACCACTCTTTCCCTTTTATTTTTGATTTAAGCCGATGATAAAAGACTCCGCAAAGAATAGCGATTACCGCAATAATCAGTCCGTCATATGAAGTTTTGTCGAAACCGTTATTTTTAGCTAAAGTCCAAATTATTCCGGCAACCACATATCCGGCAAACCAACGCTGACCTTTCGACGGTTTACCTTCCGGCGTCTTTACGGCAACTTCTTGATTCATGGGGTTAGTTTAATATTATCAGTAAGATGTCCTTTATTTTATGAAATAGTTAACACCTTTATTGTAAATCTTGGCGAACCTTTTTAGCTCTATCACATCAACTCGTTGTTGCCCCGATTCGATGTTCGAGATATGCGACTGCGGGCGGCCTATTTTCTTTGCAACCTGCCCTTGCGTTAGCCCTGCGTCCAGCCGAGCTTTCCGTAGCCGCTCGACGAAATAGGCGTATTCCTTTGTTTGGATAGACTTACCCATATACTGTAAATCATCTATCCAAAAAATCAATATCCAAAGTTTGGATATTGATTGGGCGAAGTAAAAAAAGTTCGGATCCTTGCCCCCTGCGGATTTTCGTCGCCTGATCTGGACTTCAAAAAACCCAAGAAAGACCGATAGGGAACGGTCTCTCGAACGGGTGTACACTCCTGCGGAGGCGGAAGGATTCGAACCTTCGAGGGGATTTCTCCCCTAACATCTTAGCAGGATGCTGCCTTAAGCCACTCGGCCACGCCTCCGTTATCTAACGAGAATATCAAAAAACGTTGTTTAAATCAACTTTTTCTGATATCATTTACAGGCAATGGCAACGAAAATGGAAACAAAAAATCTAAAGCCGCGGCCGCCGATCGTGGTAGTCATGGGACACGTGGATCACGGTAAAACAACGCTGCTTGACTATATCCGCAAATCATCTTTTAGGGGCGGGCGTGCCGCCTTGCCGGAGGCGGGCGAGCCTCGTTCAGTAGCTGAGCGGGAAGCGGGCGGCATCACGCAGGCGGTTGGGGCGTATGAGATCATTCATAACGACCGTAAAATCACCTTTATTGACACGCCCGGCCATGAAGCGTTCTCAAAAATGCGCTCGCGCGGCGCGGAGGTCGCCGATCTTGCGATACTTGTCGTGTCCGCTGACGAAGGAGTGAAAACGCAAACGAAGGAAGCGATAGATATTTTGAACGAGGCAAAAACGCCTTTTATAGTCGCAATCAATAAGATTGACAGAACAGGCGGCAATATTGAGAAAGCAAAGAACGATCTCGCAAACTCGGGAGTGTTGCTCGAGGGCTTCGGCGGACAGGTGAGCTACCATGGAATTTCGGCGAAGACCGGCGAGGGGGTGAGCGAACTTCTCGACCTCATTCTCCTTGCGGCGGACCTTGAGAACCTCACGTTCGATCCCTCGGCGCCGGCATCGGGTTACATCTTTGAAGTGCGGCACGATTCTCGGCGCGGCGCCGAGGCGAGCGTGGTCATAAAAAACGGAATTTTAAAGCGCGGCCAGAACGCGTACACGAAGACCGCGAACGGGAAAGTAAAAATCCTGGAAAATTTTTTGGGCGAGAACGTGAACGAGCTTGAGCCATCGGCGCCGGCATTGATCCTTGGCTTTGAGAAATTGCCGCAGGTCGGGGAGGTTTTTTCGACCGAGCCGATCGTCCAAACGATCTCGGTGAGGAGGATTCTCGCGAAAAACGTGATCGGCGGCGCGAAAGCGGAAAAGCCCGCGCTCAACTTGATTTTGAAGGCTTCGGATGCAGGTTCCTTAGAGGCGCTTTCAATGGCCCTCAAAGCTGTTGATAGGGGAGACAAGCAGATGAACGTTATCGAGGAATCGGTCGGCGACGCGACGGACGGTGATCTACAGAACGCCATTGCGACGGGCGCGCATATCATCGGTTTCAAGATCAAGGTGCAGAAAGGCGCGAAGAATTTGGCCGAAGCTCATGGCGTGAAGATCGTGACATCAGAGGTCATTTACGACCTCATGAAGGCAGTCGAGGAATTCTTTAAAACGATCGGCAAGCCGGTCGCTATGGGAGAGTTGGAAGTGCTGGCAGTGTTTAACCAGAAAAAACTGATGGAACAGCTTGTGGGCGGGCGGGTGGTGCTTGGGACTTTCAGAACGAAAGCGAGTTTTGAGATAGCGCGCGCGGGGCAGGGCGGAGCGGAAAATCCGGTGGGAAACGGAAAGGTGCTTGGTCTTCGCGAGAAGAAAACGGAAATTAACAGCGCCGAGGTCGGCAAAGAAATCGGCGTTCTCGCGAGTTCACAAACGGCGATCGCGGTAGGGGACCGTCTGATTATAAGGAAATAGTAGGTAGTAAGTGGTAAGTTGTAGGTGGTAGGTGGTCGATTCAAAATCATGAATCATCGCTCATCGCGAGTTTCTAAATTAATAAGGGAAGAACTCTCGAAGATCATTTTGAGGGAGCTGGAATTTCCGGGCGCGCTTGCGACGATCACGCAAGTCGATGTCGATAAGAAACTTGAATCAGCGAAGGTGATGGTAAGCGTCATGCCGTCGAAATCCTCTGCTGAAGTACTTGAGGAACTGGGAAAATCAGCAAGGCATTTGCAATACCTTCTCCTCAGGAAGATAAACATCAAGCCGCTGCCGCGGATCATATTCGAACTCGATCGTGGCCCTGAAAACGCGGCAGCGGTTGAAAAAGCCCTTCTCAGCAAGTAGAATTGGGTTATGGGCTCGCCCCGAGCTTGTCGAAGGGCCTGGTAGCCAAGTGGTAAGGCGGTTCTCTGCAAAAGAACTACACGCGGGTTCGATTCCCGCCCAGGCCTCAAGGGGACTTGTTCGCGTCTTTGGAGAGCCAGAATAAAATTGCTCCTGCGGCGATTTTTTCTTGTCTCTCGCTCCGATAACTCCGGCTTCGCCGAGTCTGACTCGGCTCCGCCGGAGACCAAGCTTATCGTAGCTCCGAGGCCCTCTCCAAAGACGCGAACTGCGTCTGCTGTTCTTAAGGATAAATGCTTGAACCCATCTCGAACATATCTTCAGCCGCGATACGAGCCACTTTCGCCTGGCACGAGGAGCGAGGATCCCCGCCGGAGTTTATCCTGACGTAAGGAAGGACGGGGACAGGCTCCGGTATATCCTCGGTATACCCCAAGGCCGATGGACGAAGTGATCAGGCGAAATTAGCCGTATCCTTTCAGGTTGCGGGCATTTTCTTTTCCCGCTGCGTTGCTCCATCGTCGCAGTAGCTATGGCTACAGCTTCCTCGTCCTTCGATATACTCAGGATGATTCGCACGAAGGATGGTGAGCTTGTCGAACCATCGCGCCTTGCGGGAAAAGAAAATTCCCTGCAACGCGGCTTGAAGCATACTTTTGAGATGGGTTCTTGTTCCCCAAAACGGCTCGCTGAGCATTTAGCGCTATGATTCATCACGGCGAGCTGGGGCTGTGCACAACGCTGATTGCGCCGATACGATCGACGAGCTAGACTAAAAACTAGTCTCTCGGGGAGGCGTCCATGGAGACCAATCCTACGGGAAGTCAGGGCGAAGCCCAAGAAATTTGCCCAGAGTGCGGCAGCTGCATAATAGCAGGCGAGCTTTTTACGCGCGTTTATGAGGGGCATGGGATCAGTTCCACGAGGAGGTTTGTCGGCCGCTATCACCGCCGAACTTCAAACGATTGCCATTGGCTGTTCCTTAAGAGGTGGTGGCGAAACGGAAATCACAACGTCAGCCAAGCCGCTGCCTGAAGGCCCTACCAGTTTTTCCGGCGGGGCTTTTTCTTTTTAGAAGTTTAGAAGTAAGAGCAGTCGCGCGGGTAGATTCGACAACAGGAATAAATTGTTGACAGGCAAAATCATGTAGCGATACAATTGTGAACAGCGAGGGGGTGCGTACTATGAACGCATCTGAGGTATCTAGAGTGATATGGGGGTTAACCGAACTGGTTAGGGAAACGGCCTGGTTTCTATATTTGGAGCGGATGAGAAAGAATGAACAGGGCACGGCTGAGGGAGACTGGTTCAGGGCGGAAGAGTTAGTCAAGCCGCCCAGACAATGCGTGAAGGTGGCAGCCTATTTTATCTGGCTCGAGAGATTGCGCAATGGCAGGCGCAGGGGTGATCATCAGAGTGATTGGTTGGAGGCCATGGCCACTCAGGCCATTATCCAGAGACGGGTCGCCAACGTCTCCTAAAGTTTCCTGGGTCCGACTCTATCCTATTACAGCCTGGGTCTTATTGCAGCACATGTGAGACCCGGGTTTTTCTTTGCTAGATTTTTCGTAACTATGGTTTTAGAGTTACCGGCCGCCGGAGCAGAATAGGTTTTGATCCTCAGTGCCCGATACGGGCTTTGAGCTTCCGGAGGTCGTGCTAGAATTGATTTGTGAAAATATCGCCATCTAAATTAAAAAAAGCGTTTGTAACCGCAGGCGGAATTGTCGCCCTGGTCGGGCTTTTGAGCTATGGAGGATATCGCTTTTGGGAACTACGCGTTCAGAACTTTTTTCTTAGCGCCTGGACCGCGGAGCTTGAAAGAGAGATCTCTGGGCTTGAACAGAACATTATGTCCTTGAGGAGAGACCTTGCCAGTAAGGTTCAGGAAAACTCTGACCTCGCCGCGAACCTGCAAGCTGAGCGGAGCAGAAACAAAATTTTCGAATCGCAGATCAATGAAATCTCCGGAACCGTCGGCACCTTGAAGAAGTTGAGCGAAACCGACCCCGAATTATTGAAAAAATATTCCAAAGTTTATTTTTTGAACGAAAATTACGCGCCGGCCAATCTTTCAAGCATCGACTCGCAATACCTTTACGACGCGAACAAACCACAGCTGATCCATTCTGGCGTTTTGCGTTATCTTGAAGCGCTGATCGCGGCCGCGAAACGGGATGGGGCCGCGCTTCAAGTCGTTTCGGCATACAGATCGTTCTATGAGCAAGCTTACGTAAAAATTAGTTATAAAATAACGTACGGCGCCGGAACCGCGAATCGATTTTCGGCCGATCAAGGATATTCTGAGCATCAACTTGGGACCGCCGTGGATTTCACCGCCCCGGAAGTCAAAGAAGTATTATTGAAATTTGAAAAATCGGCTGCTTATGCGTGGCTCACTCAAAACGCGTACAAATTCGGATTCACGCTCTCCTATCCTAAAAATAATTCATATTACCAGTTCGAACCGTGGCACTGGCGTTTTGTCGGCACCGCCCTTGCGACGAAGCTACACAGCGCAAATGAATATTTTTATAACTTAAGCCAGGGCGAGATCGACCAATACCTGATTTCTTTCTTTGATTAGGAAAATGGTATACTGATAACGTCTCAAGGTCGATCAATACTATAGTTATGGATAAATATATGGATACTCCAAGCCAAAAAAATCCTGTCCAGAAAAACGCCACAATGGGGATTCTCGCCTACATCGGTCCTTTGGTCATCGTTTCATATCTTACCGCGAAAGACGATCAATTCGTGAAGTTCCACATCAAACAAGGATTGGTGTTGCTGGTAATAGAGGTCGCCGTTTGGCTTTTGGGCACAGCGTTAATGCCGCTGTGGCTGGTGTTCAATCTCGTGAACCTTGCAGTACTTGTGCTCTCTATTCTTGGCATCGTAAATGTCGTACAAGGGCAAGAAAAGAAACTTCCTCTCATTGGGGATTTTGCTCGTTATTTCACCTTCTAGTTGTTTGCCGAGAGGCGGGTCCGGGTAATGGGAACAAAAGATATTTGAAGCGCTTACCGAATCCCCGCCGATCATTTGATGGCTTTCGCGATCGCAGGCACAACTTTCCGGTCAAATACGCTCGGGAGAATTAAATTTGCATCGGGTTCCGTTACGCAGGCGGCGAGACGCTCGGCGGCATTTAAAAACATCGCTTCCGTAAATTGCCTGATACCATTATCAAGCGCTCCGCGGAAGATACCGGGGAATGCGAGTACGTTATTCATTTGATTAGAGAAATCTGAGCGACCCGTAGCGACGATAAAAGCCCCCGCAGCGATAGCGCGATCGGGCATAATTTCCGGTATGGGATTGGCCAGCGCAAAAACGATAGGTTTTGCATTCATGGACCGTACCATCGCTTCATTCAGGGTACCTCCCTTGCTCACTCCGATGAACACATCCGCTCCGGCAATGACTTCGACAAGCGTCCCCTCAAGACGCCTGGGATTGGTCGTATTCTTTAGTTTTTCTTTTTCTAGAATAAGATCTTTGCGGTTATGATGGATGGCGCCCTTGCTGTCGCAAATAATTATATCGGTGTATCCGTATCGGATAAGCAATTTCGTAACGGCGATACCGGCCGAACCGGCGCCGCCGACTACGATCCGTGTATTTTTCCCGCTCGCGCCTCTTACCTTAAGAGCGTTCATAAGGCCCGCTAGAACCACGACCGCCGTGCCGTGCTGATCGTCATGCATAACGGGTATGGGGAGCTCCTTCATTAATCTTCGTTCGATTTCAAAACAGCGGGGCGCCGCGATATCTTCCAGATTGATCCCCCCGAAAACTGGAGCGATCCGTTTTACGGTCTCAATGATCGCTTCCGTGTCTTGCGTCGCAAGGCAAATGGGAAAGGCATCGACACCGGCAAATCTTTTGAACAATACTGCCTTCCCTTCCATGACGGGAATCGCCGCCTCTGCTCCGAGATTACCGAGCCCTAAAATAGCCGACCCATCGGAAACGACTGCGATGGTATTGCTCTTGAGCGTATATTCATAGGCACGATCCGCATTCTTGCCTATTTCCGTGCTCACCTGTCCCACGCCGGGAGTGTATGCGAGCGAAAGGTCGGTCTTGTTCTCTATTGGGACCTTGCTCTTTACTTCGAGTTTGCCGTGATGCTTCCTATGCAATTCAAGGGAATCTCTATATATTTTTTCCATTATTGAATCATAGAACTATTTCCCTCGCGCGCCAATTCGTAAAAATCGGTAGATTTTATCTTTCTCAAGGAGCCTTATTTCTTGTTGTTTCGTTAAGTTTGACTTTTGTCGTCTAAATCAGAATGATTTATTGAGAGCCCGGGTGGCGGAACTGGCAGACGCGACAGACTTAAGATCTGTTGTCCGAAAGGACATGTGGGTTCGACTCCCTCCCCGGGCACAAGCAAAAACAGTCCGCGTTTTCCGCGGACTGTTTTTGCTTGCTTGTTCTGTGGTGGGAGTCGAACAAGTGGAGGGGGTCGGGGAACCACGATTGGTTCCCCGTGTAGGAAAGCCTGCCCGCTCTTTGAAATTATTTTAGGCGGGCAGGATGTTGAAAACCGAGAGGTTTTCAAGGAGCGAGTTGCTGTATAGCGACTCGCGACGGGAGATCTCCCTCCCCGGGCACCGAGACTTGTTCGCATCTTTGGAGAGACAGAATAAAACCGCTCCGGCGGCGGTTTTTTCTTGGCCCTCGCCCCGCTCACCGAAAATACGCATCTATTTTCGGGCTAAGCTGAGCGTGGCTGCGGGAACCTCTCCAAAGATGCGAACTGCGTCTTTTGGATAAGTATGATAAATATCCAGCTCCCCAAAATGGCTCGCTGGGCATTTAGCGGCTACAAGTTGTTTAAATCCTGTCCCGCGCACCAAGATCGTTCGAATTCGTAAGGTCGGCTGATGGATTTTAGACGCAGCCCCTGATAAGCTTTCAGTATGGACGTAGAGAAAAAAATTCGAGAATATCTACCTCGGGTTATTCATATGTCGCTTGCAACAAGTAAAGATAATAGACCTTGGGTTTGTGAGGTTCATTTTGTGTTTGATGACGATCTTAATTTCTATTTTCGTTCAACGACAGCTCGAAGACATAGTCAGGAAATAGCCCAAAACGAAAACGTAGCAGGAAATATTATTACGCAGCATTCTTTAGGTGAAAAGGTGCGGGGTGTTTATTTTGAAGGCAGGGCTGCTCTATTGGAGAATATCAATGAAAATCATCCGGCTTATAAACTTTATTGCGAAAGATTTGGTACGGGCAAGGAAATACTAGATGAAGCTCGGACTAAAGAAGGCCATAAATTCTATAAAATATCGGTAGATAATTTCTGCCTTTTTGACAGCCGTGAATCGGGTCCGAGTAGAAAGTATGAATTACCGTGGGGAAAACATTAACATCATTCGAACATCGCCTGCCTGCTCTGCCTACAGACAGGCAGGCGGCAGGCAGGTCTAGTCCCGGGCACTATGAAACATCAAGTCATCGTAATTCACGGAGGCAGTTCCTTCAAAACGCATAAGGCTTCTTTTCTGTTCTTAAAAAAATTAAAACTCGATTTTAACCGATACTTGAATGCGATAAACAGCTGGAAAAAAACACTGGATGTAACACTTGGAAAAAAATTTGATGTGATTCGGCCCGACATGCCAAACAGCATGGATGCTAAATATTCCGAATGGAAGATATGGTTCGAAAAATTCATTCCGTACTTTCAACCAGAAATTGTTCTCGTTGGTCATTCATTGGGCGGTATTTTCTTGGCAAAATATTTATCAGAAACGAAATTTCCGAGAAAAGTCCGCGCAACCTTTCTCGTAGCCCCACCGTTTAATGCAGATAATTTTACATTACCAAAGAGCCTTGAAAGATTAGAAGCGCAAGGAGGAAAAATATTTTTATATTTCAGTAAGGACGATGCCCAGGTAAAATTCTTTAATTTTGGGAAATATCAAAAAAAATTGAAAAATGTGACTGCGAGAATATTCAAAGAAAAAGGGCATTTCAACGTGCCGCGACTTCCCGAGTTAGTGAAAGACATTAAAAATTTGTATAGTTATTAACAATGAATCAGGAAATCACGATTCAATCTGACGAGGAGAAAAAAGCGTACGCCGAGCTCAAAAAGAGGACCGATCCAGAAGGATTGCGCGAGCAGCGCTTTCTTGATATGCCGGACCTTTCCCGGATGGAAGGAAGCCCGATCCGGGAGCTCGCGATGCGGATCGTAGAGCTACCACGATTCGAGGGTTTTGACGTGATACAGATTCCCGAGATCGTGCCCGTGCGGGAAAGCTTTGACCTCTTTAATTTTCCGAAGGACCACCCGGCCCGGAGCCGCTCCGATACGTATTACGTGAACGATTCGTATATTCTCCGTCCTCATACTACGATCATGTGGTATTACTATCTTCGCCTTCCGGCGATAAAAGCCAGGATCGCGAAGGGCGATCCTATCGGCATTTTGTCATATGGAAAGGTGTATCGGAAAGACGAAATTGACCGGAAGCACATGAACGTCTTCCACCAAATGGACGGACTCTATCTCTGCCGCAAGGAAGAGAAAAAGATCGGCCTCCCGGATCTCGAAGATGTGCTTGCCGCAATCGCAAAAGCATTCTATGGACCCGACATCAAATACCGCTTCAATCCGGATATGTTCCCGTATACGGACCCGAGCATTGAAATGGAAGTGGATATGAACTCGATTCGCGGCGATAGCGGCGAGCCTAATTGGGTTGAGGTGCTTGGCGCGGGGGTTGTGCAACCGAAAGTACTCGATAATCTCAGCGTGGATTCGAAAGCTTGGAATGGCTGGGCCTTCGGCTTCGGTCTTGAGCGGCTCGCGATCCTCAGTATGGAACTCCCCGATATCCGATTGCTTTGGTCCGATGATGATCGCGTCAAGCGCCAGCTTAAGCTCGGCCAAAAATTTAAAGAAGTCAGCAAATTCCCGCCTATCACGCGAGACATTTCTTTTGTGGTGAGCAAGGAATTCGTTCCCAATAACTATTTCGATCTTATCCGCGACATAGGTGGGGAATTAGTAGAAGAAGTATCTCTCCTCGATAAATATGAGAATGCTGAAAAATTCGGAGCGGATAAGATGAGTTACACCTACCGCATCATTTATCGCAGCAATGAGCGGACGCTCACGATGGAAGAGATTGAGCCGCTGCAAAATAAAATAGTAGAGGAAACGAAAAAGCAGTTCAGGGCAGAGGTGAGATAAAAAAACCGGCGAGAGAAAATCCTCGCCGGACCCGCATGGGGGTTGATTGGTGAAGCGGAGTTAGACAAAAGGGATCGATTCGGGAACGATCCTGCCTTCTTGATCCGCCAGAACGATCTGCCAACAGTCATTGAAGTGCGCGATTTGTTCCGTAAAGTGCCCGTCTCTCTGAATGTGGGTATGGAGCAGGAGCACTTCTCCGCGCACTATGACGCGAACTCCATTTTCCTGCCTATGGGAACCGTGAAGAAGTTGTTGGGCTTGCTCCGTAAGTCCTCGGGGTTTGGACAGGAGTTGCCAGGTCATCGTTTCTCCTCGAAAGCAGGGTAAACACCAAATTCTATATTAAGCAAATTCCCGGAATTTGTCCATCCCCAATTTTTCAAGTAAAGTACGGATAATGGATAAGAAAGCAAAGTTCGACATCCCCAAAGAAGTGCAGAGTATAGCGCTTGTCCTTGTGGATAATGGCTTCGAAGCATACATTGTGGGCGGTTGCGTGCGCGATATTTTACTTGGGCAGGAACCAAAAGATTGGGACATCGCGACGAACGCCACGCCCGATAAAGTACAGGAACTTTTTTCGAAGTGGCAAGGGGCGATGCCTGATAAACCGGCGACGGTCTATGAAAATGATTTCGGCACTGTTGGCATTAAAACCAAGTCCGAAGATCCGCGACTTAAGATCATCGAAGTAACGACATTCCGTTCCGAAGAAGGCTATGCCGATAAGCGCCATCCTGACCACATCACATTCGCGAAAACCATCGAAGAGGATCTGGCGCGCCGGGATTTCACGGTAAACGCCATGGCCATGGGCGGTGTGAAATTGGTAGCTGGGGAGATAGTCGATATTTTTAGGGGACAGGACGACCTCACGAACAAGATCATCCGCTCGGTCGGGAGACCGGAAGAGCGGTTCGCGGAAGACGCGCTGCGCATGATGCGGGCCGTGCGGTTCGCTGTTGAACTGGATGATTTCTCCGCTGGAGGCGGACCAGCCTCTGGCTGGCAAATTGATCCCGCGACGCACAAGGCGATCGAGGCCCACTCGCGCGAATTGGAGTTTATCTCCAAAGAACGGATCCGCGACGAATTCATAAAAATCATCGAAACTCCGCGCGCCGCGAAGGGGATCATGCTTCTTGAAGAATTGAATTTATTGAATTACGTGTTGCCAGAGCTTCGCCACGGAATCGGCGTCGGCCAGAACAAGCACCATATTTATAGTGTGTTTGAGCACAGCGTCCGCGCGCTCGATTATTCCGCAAAAGAAAATCATGCGCTCCATGTGCGGCTTGCAGCGCTCCTGCATGATGTCGGCAAGCCGAAAGCGAAACGGGGCGAAGGGCCGGATTCCACTTTCTACGGGCACGAAGTTGTGGGCGCTAAGATGGCAGCGAAGGCGCTCGACCGCTTGCGATTCCCGAAGGATCTTGCGGAGAAAGTCATCCACCTTATTCGCTACCATATGTTCTACTACAATACGGACGAAGTTTCAGCCGCGGGCGTGCGGCGGTTCTTGGCGCGCGTAGGGCCGGAGAATGTTGGTGATCTCATGAAAGTGCGCGAGGCCGACCGCATCGGTTCCGGCGTGCCCAAGGCCGTGCCGTATAAATCGCGGCATCTGCTGTTCATGATCGAAAAAGTGAAGAGCGATCCAATTTCCGCGAAGATGCTCAAAGTGAATGGTGAAGATGTAATGCGGATTCTAAAGATCGAACCGGGGCCGAAGGTGGGGCAGATCCTCGCTGTGCTTCTTGAGGAAGTACTTGACGATCCGACAAAGAACACAGAAGACAAATTGACAACGCGTACAAAAGAACTGGGGAAATTTACCGAAAAGGAGTTGATTGCGCTTGCTAAAAAAGCAAAGGAGAAGAAAGACGAATTTGAAGAAGGCGTCGAGAAAGACATGAAAAAGAAATATTATGTAAAATGACCCCGCAGGGTCATCCCAGCCCTTCCTTCGTCAGGATAAACTCCGGCAGGGATCCACGCCTCCATGTTAAAATAAATCAATGATCAAGCACATCATCAAATTTTTCGATAAACTCGAGGATAAAGTCCGTAAGAGATTGAGTCAAACCCCCATATTTTATGCGGTGTTCGGCGGCGTTGGAATCATACTGTTCTGGAGGGGGGTGTGGCTTACCGCTGATCTTTTAAATGAGAAGCTCGGCGCGTTCGACGGACCGGCATCGATCTTAGTAGGGGCGATAGTGCTGCTTATGACGGGATTGTTCGTTTCCGTATTTATCGGGGATCAGATAATTTTATCCGGCATACGCGGCGAAAAGAAAGTGTCGGATAAGACCGAGAAAGAAGTCGAGACCGAGGAAGGGCTCATCAAGAAAATGCATAATGAAATCCACGGCATCTCAAAGCGCATCGCGCATCTTGAAAAGAACATGGCCGCGCGCCCGCAGGATAAAGAGAATTAAACTGATAATTGACATGAAGATATGGGCCAGGTGAAGCCTCGATGGAAAGGAAATATCATATAAAATAAATGCCTGCTTCAAGGGACGAACATACATGGCGGATCATTTCGACGTTATGGACGATCGTGTTCATGGTTTTTGTGGTCGTGAATTTTTTCCTGATGGACAGATTTGAGAGCCTGAATGCACCGCTATCAGCCGTCTATGCCGGGATACTCACGATTTACGTGGGCACGAAGGAATTCGATCGCTGGTACGATTTTCACGACGGCCGCCACCCCGGAGAACTTTTCGTGATCGGCTGGACAGTTCTCGTCGCGATGCTTTTCGGATTCGCCTTCTTCTCGGCAACGCCGTACCATGTTGCGCCGGAGACCGTCGCGAACTATATTTTGGTATTATCGATTTTCGCTCTCACGCAAAAATCGAAGCAGATGCATGATAGGCGGGAACGCACGAAAAAAACTTAATAATGCCTGGAGTCTACGAAATTGAAATTAAAAGTTTGCTTGGGAACAAGGAAAATGCCGAGCGGCTTGTGGGGAAAATGCGGGCTTTGGATCCGCATCTCAAAACATTGAGCTCCCATTCGCAGCTCAATCATTACTTTGTGGGAGGAGATCTTCGGAAGTTGATTACCGATGTTTCGAAGATCATTCCCACGGAAGATGCGGCGCGGATCACAACTCTTGCTGGTGCCAAAGATTATTCTCTGCGGACGCGGCTCGCGGATGGCAAAATTCTTTTCGTACTTAAAATTTCTCGCGATGACGCTTCGAGTGCAAACAGCACGAATCGCGTTGAATTCGAGTGTCCTGTTAGGGTTTCTACGCTGGATGAACTCGACAAGGTGATTTTGGACGCGGGCTTTGAATATCAAGCGAAATGGTCCAGGGAGAGGCAGGAGTATAGATTCTTTAATATCAATGTGACGATTGATAAAAATGCGGGATACGGATACCTCGCAGAGTTTGAGGTCGTCGAGCAGGATAAAGGTAGGATAGATGAAACTAAAAAACGGCTTGAAAGAATTATGGCGGACCTTGGCGCGGAGGAACTGCAGCAATCGCGCCTCGAGCGAATGTTCGCATTCTATAACAAGAACTGGCGTGATTATTACGGGACAGAGAGAATTTTTGTGGTGGAGTAATTTCTTTGCCTCTCACGGGGATGTTTGTGGAATTCGCTCGCGTCAACTGGGAGGAGGCAGAAAAGTTGGAAAGCAAAACCCGCGGCGGATTCGGCACCACTGGAAAAAAAATAACCATCCCGGGGTAATTAGAGAATTTTATGTAACACTTTTTCACGGCCGTGAAAAAGTGTTACATGTGTGCGGGAGGCTAGCGCAGACTTTACGATGGGCGCGATTTCTTATAAGCTATAGCAACAACGGGCTGTAGTATACCGGTAGTACCCGCCGGAGGCGGGCAGGCGTGCGCATATATATTTATATTTCCTTTTCTTCTTTTTGGTCGGGCCGTAGTATACCGGTAGTACGTGCGCTTCGGGTGCGTAAAGACTGGGTTCGATTCCCAGCGGCCCGACCAAAAAGAAGAATTGCGTTCGGGTGAGCTTGTCCGCCTCTGGAGGATAAAGACTGGGTTCGATTCCCAGCAGCCCGACACAGAAGCAAAAATATCTCTCCGCGCGGAGAGATATTTTTGCTTCCTGTCTTGGTTGCGCTGGGAATCTAACGAGGGGATGGGTCGGAAGGGGCAGACTGCCCCCTCCGTGTAGGAGAGAGTCCCGAGTGAAACGAGGGACGAGTTGAGAACCGAGGGTTCTCAAGGAGCAGCTTGCTGTCCGCCGGTTGGCGGAAGCGAGCTGAGACGTTCGCTTCCCAGCAGCCCCGTGAGCGCGTGAGATTCCCGCAACCCTTATCGACGCCAAAATATAATGTTACCAATTATGATTAATGCTAATATGTAGCAAATAAAAAGAATAGCAGGCCATTTTTTCGGCGTCTTTCGGAAATAAATCATAAGAACCAATAAAGCTGCGGGAATAATATAGGCAATCAGAATCATCAAATATAAAGTCATATAAGTATCTTATCGAAAAATTAGTTATAATTCAATTCATGATCATCGTTTTTACAGGGAACGGAAAAGGGAAAACAACTGCTTCTTTGGGGCAGATGATGCGCGCCATGGGACGGGGGAGGAGTGCACTTATGATCCAATTCATCAAGGGTCCCTGGGAGTCCGGTGAAGATAAGTTTGCCGAGACGTTCAAAATTCCTGCCGATAAATTTCAAATTAAGAAAATGGGTTTGGGATTCGTCGGGATTCTGGGGGACACCCTGCCGCGCGAAAAACACGAAGAAGCCGCTAGAAAAGGGCTCGAATATTTTAAAGAAGAACTAAAGTCAGGCCGCTGGCATTTGATTGTACTAGATGAGATTAACAACGCAGTCGACTTAAAGCTTTTGAAAGTTGAAGAAGTCCTGGAAGCTATAAAAGATTTTCCGCAAAACAAAATTTTACTTCTCACGGGTCGGAATGCGCCGAAAGAATTCATCGAGCTCGCCGACCTCGCGACAGAGATGAAAGAGATAAAACATCCGTATCAGGGCAAGAAACTCGCGAAGATCACGGTGGAATTCTGACTCAAAAACCGAGACATCTCGGTTTTTGAGTCATCCTGGACTTGCCTGCCTCCATCCTCCGTAGCAGAGCTACTGCGGAGGACGGGCGCCGAAGCTTCGGCGAAGGAGGGATCCAGGATCCATACTTTTAAAATAATTTCTATTCGTATGGATTCTGGCTTTAGCCAGAGTGACAAGGGCGTTCATTTACGCCCACGCGGCGACGATCGCTCCCATCAAAATCATCGAGATAAGTTGATATCCGCCCGTGATCCAGAAAAGTTTGATCGGACGGCCGCCCCATGTGTAGTCACTTATCATCCAGGCGGCGGTAAGACCGAGCCAAAGAATCGCGCCGGCGAACGCTCCGTTCAGTGCCGTATTTGAGCCGCCCACGAGAAGGAATGCGAGCACGAAGCTTGTGATAAGTGCCCCGATGAATTCGATCAGATATAATTTCCACATGCCACCTTTCTTTTGCGCCTCCATCATTTTCTCCTGTGTCATCCCCATAAGCATCATCCAGGGTTTTCCGAATCCTGCCGGAGAAAACCAAAATGCCCCGAGGGCCATTCGGACAACCGCCGCGCCGAGCACCGCCCAAAAGTTAATTCCCGTCATATGTTCTTAACAATTAAATTGCTTATCCCCGACCTTTCCATTCGTTGCTATTGATTATATCAAAATAGTTGCGGGATGGTGTTTTTCTTCAAAAACGGAGATGCGTTGACAGACATATGAACTATCGGAGCCCCGATATTGGCCCGATCCTCGCAGTAGGCGAGTAACCGGGGTTGGTTACGGGGTGCTCTTGGAGGCTGTAGCGCCTGCGACGGCGGTTATCCACAGCAGGAGTCTGTGGTCCCCTTGACTGGTTTTTAGATAGGTGTATACTTAACACGCGAATGAATATCAACAAAAAACACTTAAGGAAAAGCGGCTGATTTCTGCGCTCCGCCATTCGCCAACTGGCGAAGACGGATTGTGCAGCAAGGAGACCGCTGATCTGCGGTTTTTTTGATTCTCCAGAGACGACCGATGCTTGAAAAATCTCGCCTAGATTTTGCTGTGCAAAGTATTGGCGGGCTCCAGGCCGATGAGGCCGGAGAAAGATAAGATACCCTGCGCCACAACTTCCGAAAGGAGGTATCGTTGTGCGATCGCATTCGCGCACCAATTTCTCGTGGCGTGCAGGGATGTCGTGCCTCACTATCGTTCGACACATCCTACTAATGTACTAATTTACTACTAATATACTAATCAAGATTGGTATATTCGTACTGATTCGTAAATTTGTAGGAGAGTGGCGAGCGGCAGCGAGGCACGACTAAAGTCAGCATTGGGATGGTTGGTCTGAATCTCTCATGAGTTCCGCGGCGAGAGTCGTGGCATTCGTGCAGAGAGGAAATAAGGGCGAATGGTGGATGCCTAGACATCAAAAGGCGACGAAGGACGCGGCGTAGCGGCGATACGTCTCGGGGAGGTGCGTAGCAACCTGTGATCCGGGAATTTCCGAATGGGGAAACCCAACATAGTAAACCTATGTTGACGCTCCTCTCTTTTGTTCGGCATGCTTCCTATCACCAAAGAAATTTTGGCTACGAAATACGAAATGGTAAGAATATACGAAAGTTTTATTTCGTATATTCGTAAGAATTCGTAATTCGTAGAGGGGCGACGAGCAGAAGCGAGGAGCGTAGCAAACCCGCTGAAGTAAAACATTCTAGTAAGCGGAGGAATAGAGAAAGATTTTTATTCCCTTAATATCGGCGAGAGAAAAGGGAAGAGCCCAAACTCACATTTTTCGCAAGAAAAGTGTGAGGGTTACAAGATAAGAACGCTTTAGGTATAACGTTGGGCGTCCGTCCACAATCCGCCGATCGGCGGAGGCGGAATGGCGAGCAGCGTTATATCTGAAAAGAAGTTACAAATTGATTTGTTAGCCGAGGTCCACTGGAAAGGGACGCCAAAGAGGGTGATAGCCCCGTAGGCGAAAACGAATCAACTTCTGTTTTTACTCTTAAGTACTTCGAGGTAAAACAGTCTCGAAGGAAGTCGCGAGTACTATCTCGCAAGGCTAAATACTTTTGATGATCGATAGTGAACAAGTACCGTGAGGGAAAGGTGAAAAGCAGGCCGGTGAGGCCGTTGAAATAGAACCTGAAACCATTTGTCTACAAGGAATTGAAGTCCTGATCGGTAATTGGCTATTGGTAATTAGTAATTGAAATTGCTAATTGCTAATTACCAATTACCGATGGACAACAATGTGCCTATTGAAGAATGAGCCAACGACTTATTTTTGCATTGCTTGTCTAAGCACCGTGAGGTGCGGAGGCATAGGGAAACCGAGTCTTAATAGGGCGAAACACATAGGTTTTAGGTTTTAGGTGTTAGGTTTTAGAGGGAGTAGGTTTTAGGTTATGGGTTTTAGGTTTTAGATTCTGTCTAACGCCTGTAACCTAGCACCTAATATCTCGTCTTCTAACACCTAACACCTATCACCTAAAACCTAGCGTGAAGGCAGTGCAAGATAGACCCGAAGCCAGATGAGCTTGCCTTGGGCAGGGTGAAGTTCCGCGAAAGCGGGATGGAGGCCCGAACCGGTTGATAGTGCAAAATCTTCGGATGACCTGAGGTAAGGAGTGAAAAGCTAATCGAATCTGGTAATAGCTGGTTCTCTCCGAAATAGTTTTTCGACTAGCGCCGCTACGTAGTTCTGGGGGTAGAGCACTGGATGATTGGTAAAGGCCGAAAGGCCGATCAATCAATCAAACTCCGAATACCAGAGCGCAAGTACGGTAGTCAGACCGTGGGGGCTAAGCTCCATGGTCGCGAGGGCAACAGCCCAGATCATAATCTAAGGTCCCTAAATCCACGCTAAGTGTTAAAGGTAGTGTTTCACCGTTGACAGATAGGAGGTTGGCTTAGAGGTAGCCATCCTTTAAAGAGTGTGTAACAACTCACTATTCGATGGTGAGATGCGCCGAAAATGTACCGGGGCTAAGCGTGGTACCGAAGATATGGATGTATGGACTTCACAGAGGAGAAGTTATGTTCCTCAAGGATGTAGGGTGGTAGCCAAGTGTCGGCAGAGTGCGCGCGTGAATCCTAGGGATAGTGCGTGCGCGATGTCGGTAAGGCGCCGTCCCGAAAAGACGGAGATCGGGGGTTCGAATCCCTCCCACCCTACCAAAGTTCTTTGTATAGGTCTGTTTTCTGGCGTGCTTTGTATATGAAGAGCTCAGCACGCCTCTTCTGTGAAGTCCATACGTGGTAGGAGAGCATTCCTTGGGCACTGAAGCTCGACCCGCGAGGGCGAGTGGAGCGCAAGGAAGAGAAAATGTTGGTATGAGTAACCACAATCCCAATGAGAAATTGGAACCCCGAAAATCCAAGGTTTCCGTGGCACTGGCAATCAACCACGGGTTAGGCGGTCCTAAGGCAATGGCGAAAGCCGCAGTCGATGGAAAGCTGGTTAATATTCCAGCCCTCCTATGTGATTATCTTTTGCGTGCGAAGGAAATAGACGTGTGTGTCTTATTGGTTTGATATCGCTTGCGCTAAGTTCAAGCGCGCGCAGGCGCTAGGTTCGGTTCTTACCGGGCCAATACACGAGAAGAGCCTTCCGAGAAAAGCGCAACTGTCACGTTATATAGGATCCGTACCGGAAACCGACACAGGTGGATTGGGCGAGAAGCCCTAGGGGAACGAGTGATTCATCTTTAAGGAACTAGGCAAAAAAGCGGCCGTAAGTTAGCAATATGGCCTGCCTGCCTTGTGCGTAGCACAAGGAATATCTAAGCACTAAATCCTAAATTCTAAACAATATCTAAATTCTAATCTCTAAACACGTGTTTAGGGCTTAGATATTAGGATTTGTTTAAGATTTAGACATTAGAATTTAGAATTTCTCGCGCTACGCGCGAGGTGGGCCGCAGCGAAAGTCTCCCTGGCGACTGTTTACCAAAAACACAGCTCCCTGCGAACTCGCAAGAGGATGTATAGGGGGTGACGCCTGACCGATGCGAGAAGGTCAAGGTTGGGGGTGCGTGTCTCACTATGTTCGACACATCCTACTAATGTACTAATTTACTACTAAATATACTAATCAACATTGGTATGTTCGTACTGATTCGTACATTCGTAAGAGAAGTGGTGGGCGTAGCGAGGCACGTGCTCACCGACTCAAGCCCTCGTCAATGTCAGCGATAACTATGAACACGATTGTAGTTATAAAATTTGGCTATATGCTGGAATAACCGTAGTATCCGGCGCTACTCGAAAGAGTGACAATGCGTCCGGTGCGGTCAATCAGCAGGAAAGATCCGCGCAAGCGGAAATCCTCAGAGACTACACGCCAAACTCCGATTGTAAATCGGAGATGATATAGTCCGAACTCTGCAGCGATGCAGAGAGTTGATCCGAATCAAATCGGATCAGAGTAACACACACGAATCGTTCTAAGGTAGCGCAATTCCTTTTCGGGTAAGTTCCGAAGCGCACGAAAGGCGTAACGACTGGGGAACTGTCTCAAAGATGAGCTCGGTGAAAATGCGATTCCCGTGAAGACGCGGGATACCTGCAGCGGGACGAAAAGACCCCGGAAGCTTTACTGCAGCTTGGTATTGATTTTAGAGTTTTACTGCGTAGCGTAGTGGCGAGGATTTGAAGCTCTTCTCTCGGGAAGGGTGGATCCGACAATGAAACAGCCATCTTTAAAACTTTAACGTCTAACCAGTTGGGGACCCCGCACCTTTGCGGAGCAAAGGAATTTCTAATTTCTAAGCTCTAATTTCTAAACAAGTTCTAATGTTCAAATTCCAAACACGTTTTGGATATTTGGATTTTCGATATTGTTTAGGATTTAGAAATTAGGATTTAGGATTTCCGCTGCTTGGCAGCGGTGCGGGGAAACCCAACTGAGACAGTGCTTGGTAGGCAGTTTAAATGGGGCGTTTTCCTCCAAAAAAGTAACGGAGGAGTTTATTAAGGTCGGCTTAGCCCGGATGGAAATCGGGCAGGACGCGTAAAGGCACAAGCCGGCTTAACTGCGAGACCTACAAGTCGAGCAGGTGCGAAAGCAGAACTTAGTGACCCGACGACTACGTTCGTATTAATTTATTAGTGCGGACTCTTTATAGAAAGGTCGGAGACACCGGATAAAAGCTACTCCGGGGATGGACCCTGTAATAAGGGTCGGTTGTCCAACTCCGCAGTGATGCGGAGAGAGGTCAGCGGCGCTTTTCAAAAAAGTGCGGCTGGTCGACCGAAGCGAATTCTATCTGCTTCGGCGTACGGCTTATAACGGTGAACCGAGAGACGGTCTTTCCCTCAAGCCGAGTCAGACTCGGCGAAGGGTTTTCGTTCTCTTGGAATACCGTGGGAAGTTAAAGTGGTAAAGTAATAATGTGAATCTTACAAAGCAACAAAAGTCAGCGCTCGTCGGTATGATTCTCGGTGACGGATATTTGCAGGCGACGGGTTCGAGAAACGCACGATTGCGTTTTGAGCATCGGGCGCCGCATAAAGAATATCTTGTATGGAAAACTCGGCTTTTGCCGCAACTGTTTCAGGGCAAACCGGTTTTACTTGCGAGAGTTCATCCGCTCACGAAGAAGACATATCATTATGTGCGCCAGCAATCTAATGCTTCGCCGGTCCTGGGTAATATGCGCAAGCTTTTTTACCCGAACGGCAAGAAACACATTCCGGAACAGTTGGCCAATCTGCTCCGGGACGATATTGCTTTTGCAATTTGGTTTTATGATGACGGCTACTACTACGGCAGGGATAGATGTTCATACCTTTATCTCGGTAAAGTGAGCCGTCACGAAGCCGAAATTGCCAAGGACGCTATCGAGAAAATATTTGGCATAGAAAGTTCTTTACTCGATAAGAAGAATAAAGGATTTGCACTTTATTTCTCGCGAGAAGCAAGTAAAAAAGTAAAATCCATTGTCGAGAAATATCGTGTGCCGGTAATGGCATACAAAATTCCCACTTTAACCCCGTAACGACTTGGTCGCGTTTTGCGACCGGAGCAAGAAGTATGAAGTTTATTTCTTGCTAACACGCCGTCTCCTCCGTCGCCGAAGGCTATGGAGGATGAAGATATAGTCTAATGCATTATGCATTGAACAGGCTGGTGAAGTCCGAGAGTCCCTATCGACGACTTCGCTCGGCACCTCGATGTCGGCTCGCCACAGCGCGGGGGTGAAGAAGCTCCCAAGCGTTTGGCTGTTCGCCAATTAAAGTGGCACGTGAGCTGGGTAAGTGAAACACTTCACATGAGCCCAGTGAAACCTTCACATCAGGCAGCAGAAATGCCGAGAAAAAGAAGGAGAAATTAAATTGACTCATAACGGTGAAGTCCCGATTTTTAGAAATAATTTAGAAATATTTTATCTCTAAAGAGTTAGGATAATACCGTGGGAAGATTACAATCTTTATTTCCAACACATCAATTCGATGTGATTATTGGGTCATTGTTAGGGGATGCGCGGTTAGAGTGCCGGTCGGTTGGGCTGCGAAGCCCGATCACCGCGCGGCTGCGCGTGCATCACGGAGAGAAACAGAAAGAATTTGTTTTCTGGAAATACGACGCTCTCAAGAATTTAGTATCTAAAGAGCCAAGAGAAATTAAATGGATTAATCCCAAAAGGAGCCTCCTCGAAATTTCTTGGTACTTTCATACTCGGAGTTCTGAGGCGTTGGGAATGCTTCATGGCTATTTTTATAAGAATGGCGAGAAGATCCTTCCTGAGAATATCTTCGATTTTTTCACTCCGCAGATGATGGCGGCATGGTTTATGGACGATGGTTCGAATATCGGCGCAGGGTTCACCCTCAGTACGCATAGTTTTTCGAGAGAAGAACAGATGCGGATCGCCGCTTATTTGGAAAATCGTTATGCCATTACTGCGACCATCGTGAAAGATCGAGCGAAATTCAAAATCGGCGTCGGTAGAAATGATCGAGACCGATTTGTGGATATCGTTCGGCCATTCATTATCCCTTCAATGATCTATAAAATTGTGGATCCCCGTAACGACTTGACCCTGAGTTTATCGAAGGGTCGGAGCGGATGGATGGGAAGTTCATTGATCCGCTAACACGTCAATTCCGAGGTGGAATCTCGGAAAAGGTATAGTCTAATGCTCTTAGAAATAAGAGGAACATTGTCAGACCGTCAAACACGGCGGCCCTCAGCAGCAATGCTGAGGAGCGAAGCTTTGCATTAAGATCCGTCATATTCGTCCGACGGATCGCGAAGTGAGAAAATCGACTCATATCGGTGAAGTCCCAGTTTGAAATCAGACCTGGTTTTATTGGGATAATACCGAGGGAAGTTTTGTGCATGCAAATGCATTGACCCCGTAGAGACTCAATCCATGAGGATTGGATCCCGCTTCGGCGGGATAACACGTCGATTATCTCAAATCAATTTGAGATAGTGGTATAGTCCAAACCGTCAGTAATGACGTGGAAGAAGAATTGCGTGAGACAGGTCGGTCTCTATCTGCTGCAGGCGTTTATACTTGAGGGGAGTTGGCCCTAGTAAACAACATTGCTACTTCGCGGAGTAATCCGCGATGACAATTCGGCTAATAACGGTGGAATCTTGTATTGTTTTTGTCCGTTGATAGCCATGATCGCGCACAGTCCTTGCGACCATGGTACAATTCACTTGAGGACCGAAAAATATACAAGACAATACCGTGGGAAGTCGATCTAAGATTGATTTAGCGTATATCGCTGGTTTTCTCGATGGCGATGGCAGCTTAATGCTCCAACTGAAAAGTAGGGCAAAAGAGAATCTGCCGCATCGCCTCATGTTTACCATCTGTTTCTATCAAGACAGCCGGCACGAAAAACCGCTGTCTTGGATCAGGAATAAACTCGGCATAGGCCATATTTCCAAGCGAAATGACGGCATGACTGAATTACGGATAAACGGATATCTTCAGACGAGAAACATTCTTAGTCTGTTGATGCCGTTTGTTCGATTCAAAAAGCACCAAGCCAAGGCGATGCACGAAGCAGCTTCAATGATGTGCGATAAAAGATTCTTGAGAAAATTGGATCGCGCAGAAAGAAAGAGATTGTTGAAATGTATTTTACAAATACAGGACAATAACTACGCTTCGAGAAAGAAGAAAACAGAGCAAGAGCTAAGTACAATTTTGGGTTTGACCCCGTAACGACTTGTCCCGCTTCGGCGGGACGGAATCAGAACATGCGATGTGATTATGTTCTGGTTAATACGCCGATGCCCAATCCCTAGGTGGGAGGGCAAAGATATAGTCTACGCACATAGTGATATGTGAATACGTGACGAGAGGACTGGGCTGAACTGACCTCTGGTCTACCGGCTTTGGTACCAACTGAAGCGCCGGGTAGCTATGTCGGGAAGGGATAAGCGCTGAAAGCATCTAAGCGCGAAGCCTACCCCAAGATTAGGTATAGTCCGTAAGGACAAGATTTCGTCGAAGACTACGACGTAAAAACCGTATGCATCTCACTATCGTTCGATGCGATATTCGTAATTAAGCAATTAGCAATTAACCCCTCCACCCATCCTCCTCCCCTAAGTCTTAGGGGAGGAGGCGCGGAGGTAGGGTCAATTACAGCGAAATTCAATCGAACTTCGATTTCGCGAATTACCAATTACAGCAAAACCTTAGTCAATAGGTTTTGCGAATATCAGCACCGAGCAATAGCGAGGTGCGTATGGTGAATAGGCTCTAGGTGTAAGGCGCGCAAGCGTTTAAGCCAAGGAGTACTAATAATCTAACCTCTCTGCACGAATGTCGTGACGCAAAGTCGTGATCTTCGTGCGGAAAGAGGTTCAACTAACCATCCCAATGCTGACTTTAAAAAACTCCATTTCAGAAATACTTTTCTGCTGCAACTAGTATTTTCGGCTGCAAGCCACGAATCGCTCCTAGGAGTAGCCTCTGGCTACACCGTCGTCGCGATTCGCGGCTTTCGCTCGAAAATCCTGCGCTTCGCGACGAAAATTATTTCTGAAATGGAGTTTTGAAACGCTTTTGAAATAGGCTGGATTTTCTCCAGCGATTTCCTGGTGATTTAGCTGCATGTGCACCACCTCTTCCTCCCACACATGCGCTGCGCGCATATGAGGGATTGCGATTTTCTAAACTCGCTTCGCTCGTAAAGAAAATCGGGAACATTCCGACCTGCCCCGCACCAAAATTGTTGTTTGCTGGTGTTTTACTTATGAGTGCCCCACCCCATCCCATTCCGAACTGGGAAGTGAAAGCTCATAAGGCCGATGATACTCGCTGTTTCGATGGCGGGGAAAGTAGGCTATGCCAGCATACAAGAGTTTTGGTGCGGGGACTGAGAAGTGAAAGCATGCAGTCCCGATGATACTTACTGTTTCGATGGTGGGGAAAGTAGGGTTTGCCAGGATATCAGTGGAGAAAATCCAGCCTATTTTTTTAATTCCTCTTCCTCGCTCCATCGCGCCGGGATTGCGGGATTGCGATTTTCTAAACTCGCTTCGCTCGTGAAGAAAATCGGGTATAATATTCATATGTCCTTTCGCAGGGCGAGACAGCTTATCTATGGGGCCTTTTTCGCGGCTTTGTGGTATCTCGTGATCGCCGGCGGATATTACTTGTTTGCGAAGCCAGCACCTACTTGTTTTGACAATATCAAAAATCAGAACGAAACGGGCGTCGATTGCGGCGGCGTCTGCGCCAAAGTCTGCGTGCCGACAGGGATCAGGCCTATCACTCTTCTCCCTGGGGAACGCGTAATCTCCTATCAGACCGACTCATCGCACATAAGTTTTATCGCGCATATAGAAAATCCGAACAGCACATACGCCGCGAGGAATTTCGTTTATCATATTTTGCTCTACGATGACCAAGATTCTCTCGTAGCAACGTTCTCGGGGAGTTCGTTTATTTACGGAGGAGAAATAAAATATGTCTTACTTCCACGCGTCGTGCTTCCGGGGGTTCGCTTCAGCAAAGTTTATTTTACGGTTGATACGCCAGCGTGGATCTCGAGCAGTGATTTCCGCGGACCGCCGAAGTTTGTTGTTTCCAGTATTACGCCGGTTGTCTCGGTCCATACGATCACCGTGAACGGCGAGCTCACGAACAGAGATATCGTTACATTCCCCAAGGCTAGTATCGTGGTGATTTTCACGGGCCAATACGGTCAAGTCGCTGGAGCTTCGCAGACTGAAGTTGAAGATATTGCTCCGAATCAAAACGTGCCGTTCTCGGTCATCTATCCCGCTATTTCGGACGCGAATCTTCCCGCCACGAAGGTATATGTCTACGCGGCGCGGCCATAGGGAAGCGAGTAGGGAGTAGGGAGTAGTTTCTTTCTTCTTGTCATTCCGGCGGAAGCCGGAATCCCGCGTCATTCAAAAATAAAAAACCCGCACTTATTAGGCGGCGGGCGTGCCTTTGTGTCGTGGACGATGACATTTTCTTTCCAGTCGGTTGAGTTCTTGTCTGGATGGCTGGTAGAAGACGATGGTTTCGTAGCACCTCTGCAAAAGATCTATCACCACTCGGGCATCGGATCGTGCGACATACACGCTTGCCTTGCCGCTTCCAATGCTCAAGGTTTTAAATTGGACCCCGTGCCTGGTAAGAACAGGATACATAGAAGCGCAACTTTCAGTTACGGCTACGCAGACCGGGTCCGCCAATTCCCGCATAAAAGGTATTCTTTCGATCAGCTGTTGTTCGATACCCAATCGCAGGCTCCTTTCTCGCGTTTTCCTGTATCTATGAAGTTCTCAGTCTGGCAAGATTATAGTGTATATCATAGTATATTATCAAGTATTCCAAAAATTTAATTAATATTGAGATTTTATAGCCAAATCCGCTTTTTTGCGGTAAATTTGGAAGCGTGGATCCCCGCATTCGCTGGGACGAAGTAAATTTTTAGGTCTAATGACCGAATTACTAATTGCCAATTGCTAATTACTTTATGCTATCCATCTTTCTTCCCGTCGGGATCATATTGGCCGCGAGCCTGATCACGCTTTCGAGCATCGCGACAAACCTGTTCTTTCTCCAGCTTCTCTGGGCTCTAGCGGGAGCGGGGATCGTGATATTTTTTTATTATTTCGATTGGCGGGGCCTTTTGAACTACCGTTGGTTCATAGGAGGGCTGTATGTCCTTGTTGTCCTCCTGTTAGTTTTTGTCTACATTAAGGCACCTGTCATTCGTAATATTAAAAGCTGGATCGTGCTCGGGCCGATAAATTTCCAGCCCGTCGAACTTGCGAAAATCGCTCTCATACTCGTGTACGCGAGTTATTTCAGTAAGAGGCATTTGAGCATCGCCCGTTGGAAGAATATCATCACCTCGTTTATTCTTTTCGCGGTTCCGGCAGTCCTCACTATAATTGAGCCTGACCTTGGAGCGGCCTTAGTGCTCTTCGGCATCTGGTTCGGTTTTCTTCTGCTCTCGGGCTTGCCTCGACGCCGTATCGTCGCGACGGTCTCGATTCTTATAGTTGTGGCCATTTTCGGATGGTTCTATATTTTAAAGGATTATCATCGTGCGAGGATCGTGGGATTCCTTTACCCGCAGTACGATGCATTGGGCATTAACTACGGCGTGACGCAATCGAAGATCGCCGTGGGTTCCGCCGGTTTTTGGGGGAAGGGGTATGGCGGGGGGACAGAAACCCAACTCGGGTTTTTGACCGTGCCCGCAAGCGATTTCGCGCTGGCCGCCTTCATAGAAGAGTGGGGCGTATTCGGTGGACTAGTCGTGATTGGAAGTTTTTTGTATTTAATTTACGCAATACTGAAGATTGGGGCGGCCACTAGCCGCAATTTTGAAAAGTTCGTCTGTCTCGGGACGGTCGTCGTGTTTGGTTTGCAGTTTCTTCTGAACGCCGGTTCGGAGCTGGGGCTCCTCCCTGTCGTCGGCGTCACATTCCCGTTCTTAAGCTACGGCGGATCGAGCCTGATCACCAACTTCTTCCTCTTGGCCATAATAAATTCCATTCGAAGACGATCATAAGACTGCTTTTTATTCAAAGGGATCCCGGCCGGAGCTTGCCCCGTACCGGGATGCGGGGCCGGGACGACAAGGGCAAGGTAATTCCTTCATTTGCCCTTGTCGATTTTTTTCTTCTCTCGATCGTGAACGCGATCCGGCGGAAACAATAAAACAGAAAACATGGATGATTTTTTAAAAGCATTGCGGGAGGAGTTCACGAAAACGCGCGGCACATGGTCGTCTAAGAAATTCGCCTTCAGCCTTACCGTGATTCTCGTGGCACTTCTACTTATTTCGTATTTCACGGTGGAGCTCAGAGCCGTACAATCTTTGAACGCAAAGCCGACGACATTTGAGATAACTCCCGGCGAAGGATTCAGGGCGATCGCGAACCGTTTGGCGGAGGAACACCTTATCCGATCTTCGACTACCTTTGAATTACTTTCTCTCCTTACCGGTTCTGCCACAAAACTGAAACCGGGAACATACGAGCTTAATTCAGGGATGACAAGCCTTGACATCCTCCGGGAGATCGTTGCAGGGTCGCATCGAGAAGTCGAAGTGAGAATTCCCGAAGGCGCCACGGTCTACGAGATAGATAATATGCTTAGCGGCGCGGGCGTCATCAAAAAAGGCAGCCTCGTCGCTTTCAATGCCTCCTCTGCGGTAGAAGGAACTCTTTTCCCCGACACCTATAAATTTTTTACGGATTCCAACCCGCGCGATGTAGCTCAAAAATGTAAGGAAAATTTCGCGGCGAAAGTTGCCTCATCATCAGTCGATGTCAATACGGACAAAGGGAAAACGGACTTGATCTTGGCTTCGATCGTCGAGAAGGAAGTTCCAGGCATCGAAGATCAAAAGACGGTTGCGGGAATCCTTAAGAAACGCCTTAAAGCGCGTATCCCGCTTCAAGTGGATGCAACCGTGTGCTATGTCAAGGAAGCCGCAAGTTTTCCCGTGCTGCGCCCTTGCTATCCCTTGACCCCGCTCGATTTTAAGATCGATTCGGCATATAACACTTATTTGCGACTAGGGTTGCCGCCCGGACCGATCGGAAATCCGGGGATCCAAGCGATCACGGCAGTGCTCCAAGCGGAAAGTTCGCCCTATTGGTTTTACTTGAGCGAGCAAAAGTCCGGCAGGACGATCTACTCGAGGACGCTTGACGAGCAGAGCACAAATAGAAGGAAATACTTAATCGGTAATTAGTAATTGGTAATTGGCAACTGATAAACTGAATTAAAAACAACCTACCCAGTTACCAATTGCTAGTTGCTAATTAATCAATGAGCATAAGGGTTTCTTTGCCCCTTGACGAGCATAGGCATAGCCGTGTTACAATTCTTATAAGAACAAAACAGAAAAGCCTTTTCGCGAAAAGGGGGGATTTTGCTTTTTAATGGTGCAGTTATCCCTAGCATATCAATATTAAATGTTTTTAGTGGTAGGGGAAAAATAAAAATAATATTAACCTCACCTGCGCGTTTTATTCTTAAAACGCGGGGAATTTCCTCGGCCAAATTTTTATGCCCGGTAGAAGAATTTCGAACGGCATGGAAATGAAATTTATTTAGCCTTCAATCATCAATACCGATCATTAATGAAAGGTATTGATCAAAAATAAATCAATTCGAAATTTCTCTACTGGGTATGCCAAAATTTTCGTCAATTAAAAATTTCGCGAAATCCAAGCCTCTCATCAAACCGTTCAATTTGAACGAAACGCAGCTTAAGTCATATGAGTGGTTCCGCGAAAAAGGACTGCGTGAACTCTTGGATGAAATTTCTCCGATCCACGATCATACGGGTAAAGAAATAGAATTGAGTTTTACGGATTATCATTTTGACGAGCCGAAATACGACGAGACCACAGCGCGTTATAAAGACGCCACCTACGAGGCTGCTTTGCGGGTGACTCTCCGGCTCGTCAATAAAAAGACAGGACGGAAGGAAACCCAGGAGGTCTACTTCGGTGATTTTCCGATTATGACCGCGCGCGGCACGTTCATCGTGAACGGCGTGGAGCGCGTTGTCGTCTCGCAGCTTATCCGTTCCGCAGGATCGTACTTCACGGCCGTTCCCTGGCGTGGGCGGCAGCTTTTCGGCGCGAAGATCATCCCGAACCGCGGCGCCTGGCTTGAGTTCGAAACGGATGTCGACGGCGCGATCGGCGTGAAGATCGACCGTCACCGGAAGGTTCCCGTGCTCGACCTCCTCCGCATCTTCGGGCTTCCGAACGACAAGATCCTAACGACCTTCGCGGATGTCGATAAGGGACCCTTGAAATATATCGAGGCGACACTCAAAAAAGACGCCGCAAAGGACCAGGATGAATCATATGTCGAGGTCTATCGCAGGCTCCGTCCTGGAGATCCTGCAACCTCCACGACCGCAAAGAGCTTGATCGACGCCATGTTCCAGCGTCCCGACCGCTATGACCTTTCTGCCGTCGGCCGCTACAAGATGAACCAGCGGCTCGGCTTTGACAAGAAGAAATCAGGATACCTTCTCAGCCTTGAAGATCTCGTGGGCATCGTCCGCGAAATCATTTCTTTGAATAATAATCCGCAGGCGCAGCCGGACGATATCGATCATTTAGGGAACCGTCGCCTCAAAGCGGTGGGCGAATTGCTCCAGGGACGGCTTCGTATCGGGCTTGCCCGTTTGCGCAGGATCATCCAGGACAGGATGTCCACGGAAGACAAGGAGAAGCTGATGCCGGCGCAGCTCATCAATTTCCGGCCCATCGCGGCGGTCGTCAAGGAATTTTTCGCGTCATCCCAGCTTTCGCAATTCATGGATCAAGTGAATCCTTTAGCAGAGCTTGAGCATAAGCGCAGGATCTCCGCCTTGGGTCCCGGCGGACTGACGCGCGAGCGCGCGAGCTTCGAAGTGCGCGACGTGCACCGCTCGCACTATGGCAGGATTTGCCCGATCCAGACGCCTGAAGGCGCGAACATAGGCCTCATCAACTACCTCGCGAGCTTCACGCGCATCAACGAACTTGGATTTCTGGAGGCGCCGTACGCGAAAGTCACGAACGGCCGCGTTACCGATGAGGTCGCCTGGTTCGACGCGCTTGAAGAAGAGAAATATAAGATCACGCACGCGGGCGTGAAGCGGGACGAAGCGGGGAATATCCTGGGTTCGGCGGTTGAAGCACGGGTGAAGGGGAACCCGGAAACATGCACTCCCGCGGAGGTTGATTACATTGACGTTGCGCCTCACGAATTCATTTCTGTCGCGACGTCTTTGATCCCATTTCTCCAGCACGATGACGCAAACCGCGCGCTTATGGGCTCGAACATGCAGCGGCAAGCAGTGGTCTCGATCCGCCCCGACGCGCCTTATGTTTCAACGGGTGAAGAAAACAAGGTGGCTCTTGATTCCGGATATGTGATCGTGGCCGAGGCGGACGGCAAGGTCATTGAAGTTGACGCGAGCCACGTCAAAGTGAAATACCAGAAAGGCGTGAAGGTCTATGCTTTGGAAAAATTCAAACGATCAAATCAATTCACCTGCATTTCCCAGCGCCCGCTTGTCTCGGTCGGCCAGTCCGTGAAGAAAGGCGAGGTGCTCGTAGACGGCCCTTCGATCCAGGATGGGGTGCTCGCTCTTGGGCAGAATCTTCTTGTGGCATTCATGTCGTGGGAAGGAGCGAACATCGAAGACGCCATCATCCTTTCCGAACGCGTGGCGCGTGACGACCTTTTCACCTCCATCCACATTGAAGAATTTGAGCACGACGTCCGCGACACGAAGCTCGGGCCCGAGATCACGACCCCCGACATTCCGAACGTCTCCGAAGAAAAACTGAGGAATTTGGACGAAGAGGGGATCATACGCATAGGCGCCGAAGTGAAATCCGGCGATATTTTGGTTGGAAAAATTTCTCCCAAAGGGGAAGCTGAACTTACCTCCGAGGAAAGGCTCTTGCGCGCGATCTTCGGCGAGAAAGCGCGTGACGTGAAGGACTCGTCGCTCACCTTGCCTCACGGAAAGCGCGGGCGCGTCGTGAACATCAAAATCAAAGACAGGGAAAAAGGGGAAAAATTGGAGCCGGGCATCATCCGAAAAATTCAGGTCGAGGTCGCGGAACTCCGCAAGGTCCAGGCGGGAGACAAGCTCGCTGGTCGCCACGGCAATAAAGGCGTTATCTCGCAGGTGCGGGCCGTGCAGGATATGCCATATTTGGAGGATGGCACTCCGGTTGATATTATTTTAAATCCTTTGGGCGTTGCCTCGCGTATGAACCTCGGGCAAATTTTAGAAACGCATCTAGGTCTCGCGGCTTCGAAGCATGGCTACCGCGCCGTCACTCCGGGCCTTGATTCGGCGAGCGAAGAAGAGATTAAAGCAGAACTCACAAGAGCCGGCCTTCCAGAGGACGGAAAATTTACGCTCTACGACGGCCGCACGGGGGCTCCTTTTGATAATAAGATCATGGTCGGCCAGATCTACATAATGAAACTGAACCACCTCGTGGAAGACAAGGCGCACATGCGCTCCATAGGTCCGTACTCCTTGATCACGCAACAGCCTCTGGGAGGAAAAGCGCAATTCGGCGGACAGCGCTTCGGCGAAATGGAAGTGTGGGCGCTTGAAGGCTATGGCGCGCGGCACACGCTCCAAGAAATGCTTACGATCAAATCCGATGACGTATTGGGCCGCGCCGCCGCTTATGAATCGATCATCCGCGGCGAGACCATCAAAGAGCCGAACCTGCCGGCGTCATTTAACGTCCTCGTGAACGAACTCAAATCGCTTGCGTTCGATATCAAGCCCGTGTTCGATTCCGAGACCGACCGTCGGGATGATTTTTCGGCCCTGAAGATCGGCGTCGCTTCGCCCGAAGAAATTTTGAGATGGTCGCACGGGGAAGTCATTAAACCGGAGACTATAAACTACCGGACACAAAGACCGGAAAAGGACGGTCTTTTCTCCGAACGTATTTTCGGTCCGACGAAAGATTATGAATGTTACTGCGGAAAATACCGCCGCGTGCGCTACAAAGGAGTGGTCTGTGACAAGTGCGGCGTCGAAGTAACGCGCGCGGTCGTGCGGCGTGAACGCATCGGCCATATCGCGCTCGCTACCCCAGTCTCTCATATTTGGTTTTTAAAGAGCGTTCCATCCAGGTTAAGCCTCATGCTTAACGTTTCCACCCAAAAACTCGAGCGCGTCATTTATTACTCCGCCTACATCGTGACCGAAGTGAAGGAAGATCTGCGCGACCAGGTGCTCAAAGATCTCGGCCGGGAACTCAAAGGCAAATTAAAGATCAGCGCCAAAGACAAAAAAACGAAAGGCGAATTGCAGGAGGCCGCCAGCATGACCGAGGACTATCTCGACGATCTCCGCGTCGGACAGGTGCTCTCCGAAACGGAATATTTCAATTTGTCCCGCCGCTTCGGGAATGTGTTTAAGGCGGCGAGCGGAGCGGAAGCGGTACGTTCCATTCTTGAGAAGATGGACCTTCGCAAGGAGGCACAGAAAGTCGAAAAAGAAGTGGAAACGGCGAAAGACCCTCTTTCTCAAAGCAAGCTTTTGCGGCGTCTCAAGATGCTTCGTTCAATGATAAAAAATAACAGCCGCCCCGAATGGATGATCATAACCATGCTTCCCGTGTTGCCGCCAGATTTGCGCCCGATGGTGGCCTTGGACGGCGGCCGCTATGCAACCTCTGATCTCAACGACCTCTATCGCCGCGTCATCAATCGCAATAATCGCCTCAAGAAACTTCTTGATATCAAGGCGCCGGACGTGATCGTGCGGAACGAGAAGCGCATGCTTCAGGAATCCGTGGACGCGCTTATCGACAATTCCGCGCGTTTCGGCGTGCAACAGCTTTCGGCGCAGCGCAGGCCTCTGCGTTCTTTGGCGGATATGTTGAAGGGCAAACAAGGACGGTTCCGGCAGAACCTTCTCGGAAAACGAGTGGATTATTCCGGCCGTTCCGTTATCGTGGTCGGCCCGAAGCTCAAACTCGATGAATGTGGTATACCCAAGCGCATGGCTCTGGAACTCTTCCGGCCGTTTGTGATAAGCGAGATCATGAAGCGCGGACTCGCGCATAACATCAGGAGTGCGAACCGCGTGATCGAGGAAGGTTCGGACGAAGTCTGGGCGATACTTGAGGAGGTTATTAAAGACCGCCGCGTGCTCTTGAACCGCGCGCCTACGCTCCATCGGCTTTCTGTTCAGGCCTTCAAGCCACTTTTAATTGAGGGGCTTGCGATCCAGATCCCGCCCTTAGTCTGCACGGCATTCAACGCCGACTTCGACGGCGATCAGATGGCGGTGCATCTTCCTCTGTCTATCGAGGCGCAAAAGGAAGCAGCCGAGATCATGGCCGCCGGCCATAATCTGCTGAAGCCCGCGACGGGGGATCTCATCACACTGCCCATCCAAGACATGGTGCTCGGCATCTACTATCTCACGCAGATCGATGAAGCGAAGAAGGCAGGGAAGAAGGCGATGGCGAGCTTCAATGAGGCAGTGCTCGCCCATGAGCATGGCGGGATCGGGCTTCACGAGCCGATCCGTTTTCAGGGGCTCGAAACGACCGTCGGACGCCTTATCTTCAACCAGATATTCAACGGCAATATTGATTTCATAAACGATACGATCAACAAGAAAAAACTTTCGAAGATTATCGAGGGAATTCTCTCGCGCCATGGCCTCGACGCCGCTCGCGATGCCTTGGACAAAGTGAAGCTTTTGGGTTTCGACATGGCAACGCGTTCGGGTATCACCTGGTCGATCTCCGATCTTGTGATCCCCGCGAACAAACCGCAGATTATGGAATCCTCTGAGGGTGAGGTGGAATTGATCCGCCGCCAATACCAGGAAGGATTTCTGACCAATAGCGAACGCCGTGCCCGCACGATCAGCGTCTGGGAACGCGCGAAAGAGGAGATCGCGAAAGGAGTTACGACGGCGCTCCCGAAAGACAACCCTGTTTACCGCATCATTGATTCGGGCTCCAGGGGTTCTTGGGCGCAGCCCATCCAGATGATGGGCATGAAAGGATTGGTATCGAATCCGAAGAACGAGATCATCGAACTGCCGATCAAATCATCCTTTAAAGAGGGGCTCTCCGTGCTCGAATATTTCATTTCGACGACGGGCGCCAGGAAAGGAACGACGGATACGGCCTTGAAGACCGCGCAAGCCGGGTATCTCACGCGGCGCTTGGTGGATGTGGCGCAGGACCTTATCATCCGCGAAGAGGATTGCCGCACGAAGGAAGGAATTGACATCCTCCGGAGCGACGGGAAGGAGTTCAATCAATCGTTCGCCTCAAAGCTCTTTTCGCGGACGGCGCTCGCAGACATCCGCATCGGACACAAGATAGTCGTACGCGCGGGCGAGATCATCGATAAAGAAACCGCGGAGACACTCGATAAATCCAAGCTCGAATCGGTCAAGGTCCGGTCGCCGATCAATTGTAAAACGCTCTATGGCATCTGCTCGCTCTGTTACGGGTTTGATCTTGGCAACAACAGGCCCGTGCGAACCGGCAGCGCGGTGGGAGTGCTTGCCGCACAATCAATCGGCGAGCCTGGCACGCAGCTTACAATGAGGACGTTCCATACGGGCGGCGTCGCGGGAGTCGATATAACGCACGGCCTGCCGCGCGTCGAGGAAATTTTCGAAGTGCGCCCTCCCAAAGGAAAGGCGCTCTTGTCGCCCGAAGAGGGGACGATAGAAAAAATAGAAGAAAGAGGGTCCCTTAAAGTAATTTCTCTCGCCGTTAAGGGCGGTTCTGGCCGGGCAGGCAAAAAAGCGAAAGCGATCGAATTCAGCGTGCCGCGCTCCGCGCTTCTTTTCGTGAAGCTCGGGGACGTCGTGGAGAAGGGTGCCCAGCTTTCGGAAGGCCACGTTGACCTTCGCGAGCTTTTGGAGGCGAAAGGGATCCGAGAAGTTGAGCGCTATATCACCAATGAAGTGCAGAGGATCTATTTCTCGGAAGGCGCCTCGATCAATAATAAGCATATCGAGGTAATCATCCGCCAGATGTTCGCGCGCGTGAAAATAAAAGATCAGGGCGATGCCGCGGACCTTGTGATGGGAGAGATCGTCGAAAAGGACCGCGTAGCGGAGACAAACCGCGAACTCAGGAAACAGGGCCTCACGACAGTCAAAGCAGAAGAGATGCTCCTCGGCATCACGCGTGTCGCGATTTCCGCGGAAAGCTTTCTCTCCGCGGCGTCATTCCAGGATACCGCGCGGGTTTTAGTGAAAGCCGCGATCGAAGGCAAGACCGATAATCTTCGCGGACTTAAAGAGAACGTGATCATCGGGCGCCTTATTCCGATCGGAGGATCGCAAAAGGAGAAGCGGTTCCTCACGGAGCACGAAGAAATTCCGAAGGACACAAAGGTTGCTGCGGAGGCATAAGTGTAGTACGATCTCTATCTACCCTTATCTATCCTTTCTCAATATTTATCAGCCTTGAATAATTGATAAAAATAGATGAAGATTGAGAAAAATAGAGGAATATGGATAATAATACGGAGCCAAAAGAAAAAAGGGAATATGAACTTGCCGTGCTTCTCAAAGGAGAGGAGTCCGCGAAGGAGGTTTTGAGCTTGCTCGCGCGGCATAATGTGGAGGCACGCGAAGAAGGACAGCTCAAAAAGATCCAATTGGCGTACCCGGTGAACCGCGAGCGCCAAGCACACTTCGGATCTTTCCACATACTCGGTTTTCCTTTGGAGATAAAATCTCTGGAAAATGACCTGCGGAACCAAAACGGAGTGCTTCGTTCCATGATTATCTCTCTTCCAAGCGATAAGGTCGCGGCGGAAGGAGCGATGCGCACAAGGAGACCGATGTCATCGTCGCCGCGGCGGCCAATGCCCTCTCTTGAACCAACGGCGCGCGGAACGTTGAGCAACGAAGCAATCGAGAAAAAAATAGAGGAAATCCTACAGTAGTAAATAGAAAATAGTAATTGGCAATTGACGTGAAGGGATAATTTTAAAAAGCACATAATTACCATTTACCATTTACCATTTACTAATTACCAATTACTTCCATCATGAACCTCAATAAAGTATTAATCTTGGGGCGAGTGACGGCCGACCCGCAGCTCAGGACTACGCCGGGAGGGCAGTCGGTTTCGGGCTTCTCTATCGCGACAAATAGAGTCTGGACCGACAAGAACGGCGCCCGTCAGGAGGACACCGAATTTCACAACGTCGTGGTCTGGGGAAGACAGGCCGAGATAGCGACCCAGTTCTTGACGAAGGGCGCGATGGTCCTGGTCGAGGGGCGCCTGCGAACGCGCAGCTGGCAAGACAAGGCTGGTGCTCAGCGCCGGACAACGGAGGTCATCTGCGAGCGTTTACAGCTCGGGCCGCGCGCCCAGGGCGTTGGTCCCCGCCCTTCAACAGACTCCCAGCCTTCGCAGGGCTACGGCGGGCAGACAGGGCAAGCGAGAGAAGGGGGTTTCGGCGGATCCGCTCCTCAAGGGAAAGCCGCTCCCGCTCCAAAAGGAGCCGCAGCGGAGGAAATCCCCACGATAAATATCGACGAGGGTGAGGAGATAAAACCGGAAGACCTCCCATTTTAAGGTTTTAGGTTTTAGGTGTTAGGTTGTAGTGAGATACCACGTCTATAAACCTAGAACCTAAAACCTAGAACCTAACGCCTAATTTTCCATGGCTAAAAAGATCAAAACAATTATTAAAATCCAAATTGAGGCGGGTAAGGCGAACCCGGCGCCGCCGATCGGTACGGCCCTCGGCCCCCAGGGCATCAACATTCAGGATTTCTGCAAGAAGTTCAATGAAGCGACTAAAGATATGATGGGGGATGTGATTCCGGCGGAAATCACGATCTTTGAGGACAGGAGCTTTACGTTCAAGCTAAAAACCCCGCCGGCGTCGGCCCTGCTCAAGAAAGCCGCCGGCATCGAAAAGGCTTCCGGCGACCCCCTAAAGAACAAAGTCGGAAAAGTGACGAATACCGATATCCGGAAAATCGCCGAGCGCAAGATGCCTGACCTCAACACCGACGACATTGAAGCGGCCATGCGGATGATCAAGGGAACGGCGAAGAATATGGGAATTGAGGTTGAGGGCTAGAAAGTTTCTACTTTGTTAATATTAGTCTATGAAAAAGCCCAACGAGGTGCGTGTTCTTTTTATCGGCAATAGTTATACCTATTATAATAATTTACCTGGGCTTCTCGAGTATTTTGTAAAAGAATCGCACAAGCAAATTTTGAAAACGAAAATGATTGTTCGCGGCGGAGCGAACCTCAAGCTGCTTTGGAATGCGGGGAGGGCGCTCCAAGAGATCCGTCGCGGCAAATACGATTACGTCGTATTGCAAGAGCAAAGTAGGTTGGGAGGTGGATATAAAAATGGTGTTCTTCAGATTGGCGACCCTAAAATGTTTTTTGATTATTCACAGCTCTTTGATAAATAAATAAAAAAGAGTGGCGCAAAGACTGTTTTCTTTCTCACGTGGACTGCCGAGGTTCTTCCGAAAAACAGCCAAAGCAAATTAAACATCGCCTATAGAACGATTGCCAAAAAATTAAATGGGATTTTAATTCCCGTGGGACCGGTATGGCAAAGGGTTCGCAAGAAAAAACCGACTATTCCCCTTTATCAACCCGACCACGCCCATCCGAGTTCTATCGGCACGTATCTTATTGCCTGCGTTTTCTATAACACCTTATAGGTTCTCACGTCGTCTAAACAAGGGGAGCTGTGCTATCACGAGAGGGTAACTTAAAACCTAGCGCAATTAAATTTCGGTCGGCTTTTCAACACTTTTTGAATTATGAAAGTCTCAACGGGAAGTATGGGCATCGAGGTGACTGATTAAAAAACCGCCGAGAGGCGGCTTTTTAATCAGTCATCCTGAGCCATCGGGCGAAGGATCTTCGTTGGGGATTCTTGGCTAGCGCCGAGTCCGACTCGGCTTGCGCTTAGAATGACAAAGGTGTTTATAATGGTTCTATGAAAGGCAAATTTATCGTCATCGAAGGGACCGACGGTTCAGGGAAAACCGAACAATTCAACAGGTTACTCCTCGCGCTTCCGGATACGCTCAAACTCCGGTCTATTGACTTTCCGCGCTACCGCGAACCGGCCGCGTATGGTATTGCCGAGTACTTGAACGGCCACTATGGGCCGGGCGTCGATGCCTATCAAGCCTCATTGCTTTACGCGCTCGACCGTTTTGACGCGAAACCGAAACTCCTCCAATGGCTTGAAGAAGGGCGGACGGTTATCGCGAACCGCTATGTGGCTTCGAACCTCGCGCATCAAGGCGCGAAGATCCAAGATAAAGAGAAGCGCGTGGATTTTTTCAAGTGGCTCTACAGATTTGAATATGGGATGCTCGGCATTCCCAAGCCCGACATGAGCATCGTGCTCCACATGCCCGCGGAGATTGCGCAGTCGTTCATCTCAAAAAAGGGATCGCGGGAATATTTAGGAGGAAGAGGCAAGGATATTCATGAGGTTGATCTTGCATATCAGAAACGAGCCGAGGAGGTGTATCTCGAGATCGCGAAGCTATACCCGCAGGATTTCACCATCATTGAATGCGCCCCAAACGGTAAACCCCTATCGATCGAAGAGGTGCATGAAAAAGTGCTGGCAATAGTCTATCCGCTCCTCGGAATTGAGAGATAGTTTCAGTGGCTAGTCTCGCATAATGGAGTTTATTTCGCTTTCATCAGAAGATCGAGCACTTCTTTCGCTATTTCGGGCGAACTTAATATCTTCCTATATTTTTCCGGGGTGCAGACGCGGAGCGCGAGATACGATTGCGCAACCTCTTCCATATTCTTGAAGTGCGCGGGGTAGCGGTCCCTCAAGGATTCGAGCGCGCCGCTTTCGGTGTGAATTTTAATATCCTTCGCTTCGAAGCGTTGCGGGTAAAAAATCGGGACTATGAGCACCATATTTTTCGGGATGCCGGCAAGTTCGGCGATCTTTTTTTCGAGGGTTTCAAGTCCCACCTGATTCTTCGATTGGAGGGCGGCGGATTGCATTAGGCGTGCCATTTCTCCCCCCGCAGCTCCAAAAATTTTAGTCGGTTTTCCGGCTTTTCCGCCTGCGTGGCTCATGCCTTCGGGACGCACGACGATCGCTTCGCGGAAAAGATCCCGGACTTTAAGGTGATGGTACAGTTCTTTCACTAATTCGTCCTTCGAAAAATATATGACGCCGATAAGTTCCGAGTCAGTGAGCCGAGGGAGGTCATCCGCCACTATCTCTTTAGCGAGGATAAGGTGATAGACCATTTTCTGGAGCATGCGCTGCGCGATCGCCGAGATCTTCCGGAGATAGACGTTCTTGTACATTTTGACATAGAAATTTTGGACCTCGATCGCGTTATCGATGACTTTCTCGTCTATCGCGAGCTCGTTATTTATGAAATAAATGTGCTTGCGCAGATAGTCTATGCCCGCGGGCCGCGAAAGGATCGTGTAATAACCGTCACGTTCCAGGTAATCTAGTTTTTCCGTGCCGAGATTTCTGTCGCTTACCGCGAGGGCGAGGGGATTCTTGTGACTTGCAATCTTTTCGATAAGATCGAAATCAACGCCACAAGCTTCGATGGCCGCCCGCAATCTCCGAATTATCTGGAGACTGAGTCTCCCGTTCACGCTCATAGCGTTCACATCCGGGTCGGCGCTTTCTTTTAAAACGCAGAGATCTTCCGTGACGTGCGAGAAAGCGGGATGCCCGATGTCGTGATAAAGCGCGTACGCAGAAAGCGCATTGCCCTCCCGTTCGTTTATGAAACCGAACTTGATCCAACGGTCAGCGAGCTCCCTCGTCGCATGGTAGCTTCCCAGCGCGTGCGCGCGGCGCGTGTGCGTCGCGGAAGGGAATGTGAGGTAGGTCATACCGAGTTGGCGTTTGTCGCCCAAGGATTGGAATTCCTCGGTCTCAATCATCGGCAAGACCGGACGGATGTCATAGACCCCGTAAATCGGATCGGCGATTACCTTTGGCGCGCTGAGCTTACGGTTCATAGTTCATGGTGCATAGTTCATGGTAGTTTGGTGTGCATGGTGCATGGTGCATAGTTCACAGTTCATGGATCATAGATCACAGTTCATGGTTCATAGTTCATGGAATTTTTAGAATTATTTTATGATCCGCTGAGTATGATCTATGAACCGCGAACCATGAACCATACACGATTATGCACAATTATGAAAAACTTGAAATATACAAAGATGCAAGGAATCTGGTTCGTTTAGTATATACATTAACGGAGCGATTTCCAAAACAGGAAACATATATTCTCACGAACCAGGTCCGAAGAGCGGCTATTTCTGTGATTTTAAATATCGCAGAAGGGAATATAAAAACTAAAAAAGAATTTGCTAGGTTCATTGACATAAGTAGTGGTTCTCTCCTCGAGGTACGCGTCGCGTTGCAGATTGCTTCGGATTTAGGATATATTTCTTTAGAAGAATTGGATGAAGTTCTAATAAATATCGATGAACTTTTTAAACGTCGTATGAGTTTTCGCAACTATCTTCGCGAATCCTGAAACAACTCGCATTCCTTGATTATTTAAGATTACAGCTATAAAGTAAAGTTATTGTCGACTATGAACTATGAACCATGAACTATGAACCAACAATAGGGCTCGAGATTCATGCGGAGCTAAAAACGCGGACGAAAATGTTCTGCGATTCGTTGAACGATCCGGATGAGAAACGTCCGAATGTCAATGTCTGTCCCGTTTGTCTCGGGCACCCGGGGACGTTGCCCACCATAAATAAAAAAGCCGTTGAAGCTGTTATAAGAGTTGGTCTTGCTTTGGGCGGGAAAATCAATCCAGAAACGAAATTCGACCGGAAAAATTATTTTTACCCCGACCTACCCAAGGGGTACCAGATTTCTCAATACAATAAGCCGCTCGTCGAGGGCGGGGAACTCTTGGGAAAAAGAATAAGGCGGATCCACCTCGAAGAAGACGCGGGGAATTTAGTTCATAGTTCACAGTTCATGGTTCATAGTCCGGCCCATGAACTACGAACCACGAACCATGAACCTGCATCCCTGGTCGATTTCAATCGTGCCGGCGTGCCTCTTATGGAGCTTGTAACCGAGCCGGATTTTACGTCGGCGGAGGAAGTCGTTGCATTTGCCCGTGAGTTACAGCTCATACTGCGTTACTTGGGTGCTTCAGATGCGGACATGGAACGGGGGCAGATGCGCATTGAGGCGAATGTCAGCCTCAATATGGGAACAAAAACAGAATTAAAGAATATAAATTCATTCAGGTTTGTGAGCGAGGCTGTGGCATATGAGCTCAAAAGGCAGGAAGAGCTTTTGGCGCGCGGCGAAAAATTGGCGCAAGAAACGCGGGGTTGGGACGAGGCGAAACAAAAGACCGTGAGCCAGCGTTCAAAGGAAGAAGCGCACGATTACCGCTACTTCCCGGAGCCGGATCTTCCACCGTTTGAGACAAAAGTGTTTGAGCCTGAGAAATTAAAGGCGTTGCTTCCCGAGCTTCCCGCCGCGAAGCGCGTCCGTTTCGCGAAAGAGTATAGCTTGAATGAAAAGCAAGTTGAAACATTGGTGGGGGAGCCGGCGCTTGCGGAGTTTTTTGAAGAAGCAGCATCAGAAGCCCAGTTCATAGTTCATGGTTCAAAGTTCATGGTTTTGTTTAATTATCTTACAAGCGATCTGCGCGGATTAATGAATGAAAGCGGTACGAGTTTCGAGGATTCAAAAATCAATCCTGAACATCTGGCGCATCTCGTGGTGCTTATCGAAAAAGGCAAAATCGGTAGCCGCCAGGCGAAGGACGTGCTTAAAAAGATGTTTGAAACAGGCCTTGACCCGGAGGACATTGTAAAACAGGAAGGACTTGAGACAGTATCTGACACTTCGGAACTCGAAGTAATCGTGAAAGAAATCATAGAAAAGAATCAAAAAGCCGTTGAAGATTACAAAAAAGGCAAGGCCGCGAGTTTACAGTTCCTGATCGGCCAGGCGATGGCGCGCCTCCGCGGCAGGGGAAACCCGGAAGTGCTCAAGGAGATATTTGAACGGGATTTGGGTTAATCTGAACCCTGGCTCGACATATTATTTTGAACAGCCAGAATTTTTAAGTTTTTCTATTAGACCAGCAGCATGGGTCGGGTCTACTATATCGCCCAACTTTCTTTGATTGGCGTATCTCCACTCAGGATGGTAAGCAATATACATTAAATCGGTTTGATTCTGTTGAGTAATTTTTGCCCAATCTTCCCTTTGCGCGCGACCCAAAGCCACTAAGTCATCATTTTGATAGATCAGCCCAATCAATTCCACCTGTTCAGGCTTAAGATCGGTAACGTATGCATTGAAATCGACCCCGGAAGCAATGTTGGCGAAGAACCTTTGAGAAGCACATTCCAATTTAATCCTTCGAGAATTTTGATATGCGACAATAGCGGGAAGCAATACCAAAATACTCAAAACCAATATCAGCCGCCAATATTTTTTTAAGATTTCGTGAATACTGATGGTCCTACCATTATTAAGTGCGTGAACCAACAATACTACGACCCCAATAAAGTCGAGGGCCTGCCAATTCCCCTTTGATAATGACATGGGGAAAAAAGGATTGAACAAAACAGCCATGGCGAAAAGAATCCAAGACCAACCGTACCTTTTAGTGCGTAAGGAAACGAAGCCCCCGTAACCAGTTATCACGCAAATAACAATCCTCAAAAACTGATAGAAGTCATAGGGCCGATCGCCTAGGGCAAAAAATAAAAATAGTGCCCCAATAAGGTTAAACCAGTTGATTCGTAGCCACCCCCTCATGCTTTAATCATACAATAATCCAACACGAATATCGCCTAACCCACACAAGTCGCGATCCTTTTATGACCATAGTACGACCCGAACATAATAGCTGGTAGTCAGTACCCCCCTCGCTTCAACGCGTAAGACCAGATAAAATCATAGTTCGAACTTCGTCCACGACCGCCAGCTCACATATTTCAACCTTTCTTTGCTATTATTTTGTTATGTATAACCATCAACCGGAAAATTACGTATGCCCCCTATGTCAGATCGCGAGAGGCGAAAAGACAGACAAAGGTAGCCAGGAAGAGAGCGTCATATTTAGAGACCAATTTATTACAGCTTTTGTGGCCGGTAAATGGTGGAAATCCAATCCGGGGCACGTAATTATCATTCCAAACAAACATATAGAAAACATTTATGATATGCCGGAAGAAATCGCCCACAAGATTTTTGACTTTTCTAAAACAGTAACCATAGCTTTAAAGAAAACGTATCTATGTGATGGAACTTCTACTAGACAACACAACGAACCTGCTGGTAATCAGGATGTTTGGCATTATCATTTACACATTTTTCCACGATACGAAGGAGACAATCTCTACCTAAGACATGAAAATACTTATTGGCCGAGTGCTGAAGAGAAGAAGCCTTACGCAGATAAATTAAAAAGCTATATATCTCAAGTGGGGTAAGGCGTTAGAAAAAGTGTCTTTCTCACACAAAATCGTTCGAACATCGTCCACGCACACCAGCATTTCAGGCAAAGTGGCGCTTTATGTTCCACAAAATTTATAGTAAGATGTAGTTATAGCTTAATACACTCGAAATAAATGTCATATTCTTTTATTATAAATTCATAAAAAATAAAATGGTTTATATGATCTCGTATAGGTTATATCGCCCTGCACAAAACTACACCGGGCTTGATGATGCGATTAGAAACATCTCTGGGACATACTTACACGCCACAACGTCCGCATGGATAGTCGAAACAAACCAATCTACTCAGGAGGTATTTAATCGCCTTAGCCCCTTTATAGACGGGACCGACGAACTTGTGGTTTATCGATTGCAAAGAGATTGGTGGGGACGATTTACTGATCCAACTTGGCACGACTGGTTAAAGGCACGTATCTTTTAGGTACCTACTGAAATCAAATCAGTTGCTCTAACAGTTCGAAAATTTATGTTGGGTATCCGACTCTTATTAGCATACAAAGCCAGGTCAAAATCATCAGTAAGGACTACTGCGCCGATGCTTTTAGCTACTTCAAGGATGGATATATCTGGAAACCCAAAACGCATTATGATCGTGAATTTTATTTCGAGCAATTTTTCAAGAGTGATATTTTCCTCTTTGTAGTTCCTCAGCCTATCAATCAAAGTCATAAAATAATAATGCAATTTAGGTGGTTTAATATCTTTTATTGAAAAATCGGAAAGTTCTGCAAGTAGGTAAGGGGTAATTACAATTTCTGATTTAAAATAGCGCAGAACTTTCAAAAGAAGATCGTAATCAAGTTGGCTGTATTGATTTGTTGCGGCGCAATCTTTTATAAACTCCTTATCAAAACTTCCGACCAACAGTAAAAGTAATAGATTCGTGTCAACAATAACTTTCTTTTTGCCGTATTGTTCGCAATAAGAGCGGATATCCTCCAGCTTATACACGTTAGTTACAAATTAGACTTTCTTTATTTTCATATAAATAACCTTCTCTGTTGCATCGTCAATCTTAAATTCTTTATATTCTCTGCGCTTATCAAATGGAAAATCACCAACTATATCGTAGCTTAAAACAACATTCCAAGATTTATCAGCGTCCATAAGCTGAAGCTCTTCAGTTCTGATGTCAGAAATTTTAGCGGCACCTACAACCTCGGCTAAATATTTATAAGCAATTAATGCAATCTTCCTGGGCCGAGGGGTCTTACTACTTTCTCCAACCACACCACTGCTTCCTTCACCAGCCATAATATTATTAAATGTTTATTGATTTTTATTCGACCCTTTAATATGTACTCCACATCATATCATATCGTCAAGATTGTAACTAAATCCTTCATTTTAAAGCACTAAGATAAAGCGGTTTGAACTTCGTCCACGACGGCCAGCTTAAGATTGACCGAGGAATTCTTTCACTTTCGCCTCCGCATGTTCTGTGTCGCTTGTCCAATATGTCTCTTTGTCCCGCTTGAACCACGTCATTTGCCGTTTCGCATAGTGCCAAATCGCTTTTTCGAGTTTGTTGATCATTTCTTCTTTACCGATCTTGCCTTGGAGATGCCGGGCGATAAAGCGATATTCAAGGCCTAAATTCTCAAGCCGCTTATAACTCACGCCCCGAGCACGGAGTTTTTTCACTTCCGCAATCATGCCTTTCTTAAGGCGCGCGAAAAGCCTTTTCCTGATGTGGCCTTTCAATTCCTCGGTTGGCGGATTGATGCCGATTTTCAAGATGTCGTAATCGGTATTTCTCTTGAGTGAGGCTCGGCGAGAGGGGACGGGCTTTTTGGTTACGGCGATGATCTCGAGTGCCCGGACGAGACGGCGCTTGTTCCATCGGTCTATGTGCTCCGCTCGCTCGGGATCGAGCGCGTGGAGGTCCGCGAACAGTTCTTCGGCCGATCTCTTTTCGAGCGCGCGGCGGAGCTTCGGATCGGCTTTCGCGTCAGGCAAGGCGTAGTTATAAACAGCGGCATCGATATAAAAACCGGTCCCGCCGCAGAGAATTGGGACTTTATTTTTCGCTAATATTTTTTTGATGGCTTCTCGAGCGCTTTTCTGGTAGTCCACAACCGTGAACGTTCTCTTGGGTGAGGCGACGTCAAGGAGGTAGTGAGGGATGCCGCGATAGGTTGGGATCCCGGATAACCGCTTTGCGGTTTCCGGGATGCTCGATTTCGTCGACATATGTGTGTGGATCCCGGCCTTCGCCGGGATGCTCAATTTCGCCGACGTCCGCTTTAGGCGGACGTGCGAAATTGGCACTTTACCGGTACCGATATCCATACCGCGGTACACTTGCCGCGAATCGGCCGAAATTATCTCTCCATTGAATTTTTTGGCAAGCGCTACAGCAAGCGCGGATTTCCCGCTCGCGGTGGGACCGACAATCGCAATGATTTTTGGTAAACTTGACATTTTATCATTATATGATATCATATCCAGCAGGTACACACTGTAGGAAAAAAATCGCTCTGGAGGTGTTTATGCCGAACGCTGATGTTCGTAAGCGGTCATTTCGGCCTTCTCCAAGGATTTTCCGGGTCTCTTCGGTGACTGAACGTCAGACTCCTTCGGTCTGCCAATTGGCCCAAACGTCTGCCAGAGAGGAAAGCGTTGAGGCCTGGTTTCGGAATTTCCGGCCAGGCTACGGCGTCTACTTCCTCAAAGACAACGGACAATGGGGTTATGCGAAGATGGCGAGGTGGAGCAATTCTCTCCGGACACGCGTCGTTCTCGAAGTCTGCGGAATGCCGCGCGGAGAAGAAATCTATTTCCGCAAGAAGGTCGTCCCGACGAGGGAAGTGATGAAGATGTTCCGATTCAATTAGCGCTTTCCCTCCGAGCAGAGGGGGCTGCGACGAAGTTTTGTCGTAGTCCCCTCATTTTTTTAAAGAGTCTTCTTTTCTATCTCCTCGCGGATCTTTTTCAAGAACGTTTCTAGCTTTACCACGCTATCATCTCCTTTCTTATCCTTCGTAGCTCTTTGAGCGGAGGAGGATCGGCTCCGCACGGCAACCGTACCCTCTTTCTCTTCCTTTTCGCCGACAACCAGAATGTAGGGTATTTTCTGGAGCCCCGCTTCGCGGATGCGTTTGCCCAGGGATTCAGTCGGATCGTTCCATTCCGAACGGATGCCGGCCTCGATGAGCGTGTCGCAGACCTTCTTTCCGTAATTAGAGAATTTCTCACCGACCGCCAGCACGGCTACCTGCACGGGTGCAAGCCACACGGGGAATGCTCCCCCAAAGTGTTCAATTAAAAACCCGATGAATCGCTCGTGGCTTCCGAGCGGGGCGCGGTGGATCGCAACGACCGGATGTTCTTTCCCGTCTCCGCCAATATATTTCAAGCCGAAGCGGGCCGGCATGATGAAATCAATTTGGTTTGTTGATGCGGTTTCTTCTTTGCCGATGGCGCTTTTGATCTGAAAATCCGCTTTCGGTCCGTAAAAAGATGCCTCGCCTAATGCCTCCTCGAACGGAACTCCAGACTTTTTGATAGCCGAGCGGATGATCGATTCCGCTTTCTGCCAGATCTCTTCGTTCCCGCCGAATTTATCTTTTTTTGTTTTGTCTCGAAGGGAGAGCCGAATGTAATAGTCTTTTATACCGAATACATCTCGGTAATAATATTCGTGCAGTTTCATTACTCGTACGAACTCGTCTTCAAGCTGGCTTTCGGCGCAGAAAATATGAGCGTCATTCTGCGTAAAGCCGCGAACGCGGAGCAATCCCGTAAGCACCCCGGAACGTTCATAACGATACACCGTCCCGAATTCCGCAAGACGCAGCGGAAGTTCTCTGTACGAATGGGGTTTTTGGGCAAAGAGCGCCATCGTGATCGGACAGTTCATCGCCTTCAGGTAATAGGTAGCATCGTCGAGCTTCATCCCCGGGTACATATCATCCTCGTAATACGGCAGATGTCCTGAAGTTTCAAAAAGCTTCGCCTTTGCGATATGGGGAGTTGCGATCCTCTTGTATCCCCATTTCGCCTCGGTCTCTTTGGCGAATTTTTCAAGTTCGTCGCGGATGATCGTGCCTTTTGTCGTCCAAATGGCAAGCCCTGGACCCACCAGATCCGAAAAAGCAAAAAGATCGAGTTCGGCGCCAAGCTTCCGATGATCGCGCTTCTTCGCCTCCTCCATAAGTCTCAAATATTCATCCAATTCCTTTTTTGATGCGAACGCCAGTCCGTAGATGCGCTGAAGCTGGGGATTTTTCTCACTCCCTCGCCAGTAGGCGCCGGCGATTTTATCGAGTTTGAATCCGTCCGCGGGAATCTCGGAAGTGTCTAGGACGTGCCCGCCGCGGCAGAGATCCACAAAATAGGTTTTAGGTGTTAGGTTTTGGGTTTTAGGTGTTTCCCCCCGTCGTCCCCGTCCCGCATCCCGGTACGGGGCGGGCTCTAGCCGAGTCAGGCTTGGCTCCAGCGGGGATCCAGATTCTTTCGTTTCATAAATCGTGAGTTCCTTATCCTCTTTCGCGAATTCCTCGATCAATTCCAGTTTGAAGGGCTGCTCTTTAAAGAGTTTTTTTGCTTCCGCCTCGGTTACTTTCTTGCCCCCGAACACCAGTTTTGCGCCAATGAGCTTGCGCATCGTTTTCTCAAATTCCTCGAGATCCTCGGGGGTAAGCGTGCGGGGAAGCAGGAAATCATAATAAAAGCCATTTTCAATGGTCGGTCCGATGGCGAGCTTCGCGTCCGGGAATTTCTTGAGCACGGCGGCCGCGAGGAGATGGGCAAGCGAGTGCCGTATATGGTCAAGACTATCGTCGAGGTTCTTTTTTGCCATAATCTCAATTTTACAGTGAAAACGGCAATTTTTAAAGGGACGTCCAATGCCTTTGTTTTCTGGTCTTATCATCGGCGTTGCCCGCTCTGATTAATATCTAATAATTTTTTTAGGAAAATATAATGTAAGTATGCTTTAAAAAGATCATAACCGTAACACTTTTTCACGGCCGTGAAAAAGTGTTACGGAGGTATTTTAGAATTTATATTCAAATGAGCATTGGCGACGACATTCTTGTAATACTTTCCAGCTACCATGGCGGCTATAAGCTGATGAGTCGGCGTATGCACGGTTATACTGGGCCAGCGCTTCAAAAGTCATTTCAAGAAGCGTCGGAACCGACATTGCGAGTGGTTCTTGCCCGCCTAAAAGAAAAAGGATTTGTTAGGAAAGATGAGGAGGAATGGATTATTACGAAAAAAGGAAAAGAATTTCTTAAGAAAAAATTGAAAATTGATTTGTACAGAAAGGCGCCTAAGAATATGCCGAAGGAATTGATTATCGTTTTCGACATTCCCGAAAAGCAAAGAAAAAAACGTGATTGGCTGCGACGCGAGCTTAGAAGATTGGGATTCGTTATGCTGCAACAAAGCGTGTGGCTTGGTCCTATACTTCCGGAGTCGTTTGTGGAAACATTGGGGGACTTGGGGATTATCCGATATTCGAGATTTTTCGAAGCAAAAAAATCGAGTATTGTCTAGCGTTGTAACACTTTTTCACGGCCGTGAAAAAGTGTTACAACGCTTGCGGGGATCAATGTGATGCGTACGCCCTTTTCGAGAATGAAAAAATAATATAGGATATATTTATGCTCGATATCAAGCTTCTCCGAGAAAGCCCGGATATAGTGAAGAAAGGGATCGCCGCCAAAAAGTCTGATCCGAAGCTCGTTGACGAGTTCATGAAACTCGACGGGGAGTGGCGGAAGCTCATATCATCGCTCGACGAAAAGCGCGCCGGGCAAAAGAAGTTGACCCATTCGGTACACTCAGGGCAAGGCGCAGAAGGGAAGATCGATGAAGCTAAAGAAAACAAAGAGGAAATAAAAGAGGCGGAAGAAAAACTTGGCGAACTGGAGAAAAAAAGGGACGCGATTTGGAGGCAGATTCCCAACTTGCCGAGCGACGACACGCCTCATGGCACAAGCGAAAAGGATAACAGGGTATTGCGGAAAAACGGCGAGCCGAGGAAATTTGATTTTAAGCCGAAGGACCACGTTGAGCTCGGAGAAGCGCTTGGGATCATAGACATCGCCTCGGCCGCGAAAGTATCAGGCACGCGGTTCTCTTACTTGAAGGGCGACGCGGCGCTTCTTGAGTTTGCGCTCGTGCAGTACGCGCTTGAATTTCTGACGAACCCGGAGATCACGGAATCGGTTGCACGGGGGATCGACCATGGCTTGAGCGCAAAGCCTTTTATTCCCATCGTCCCGCCCGTGATGATCCGTCCAGAGGTGTTTGAGAAGATGGCCCGCCTTGAGCCAAAGGAGGATCGTTATTATATTCCCTCCGACGATCTCTATTTGATTGGATCGGCAGAGCACACGCTAGGGCCATTACACATGGACGAGATGATTCCCGAAGAACGATTACCGATACGCTACGTCGGTTTTTCAACCGCGTTTCGCAGGGAGGCGGGATCATACGGGAAAGACACCCGTGGGATCCTGCGCGTCCATCAGTTCGACAAAGTTGAGATGGAAAGCTTTTCGCTTCCCGAACATTCCCGCTTGGAACAGGATTTCTTCGTATCGCTCCAGGAGAACTTGCTGTGGTCGCTTGAGCTGCCATATCAAGTGGTCTTGATCTGTACCGCCGACATGGGTGGCCCCAACTTACGTCAAATCGATATTGAAACGTGGATACCGAGCCAAGGTAGATATCGCGAGACGCACTCAGCCGATTATATCGGTGACTATCAGTCGCGGCGCCTGAACACAAGGGTGAAAAGGAGTTCGCCGACCGGCGAAGGCAAGACGGAATTCGTGCATATGAACGATGCGACGGTGTTCGCGGTCGGCCGGATGTTGATCGCCATCATGGAAAATTATCAAACGGCTGACGGGAAGATCGAAGTGCCAAAGGTGCTTCAAAAATACCTCGGCAAGAAAATTATTGGATAATTTAATCAACAAAGAATATGCTCCATTTTCTTAAACCGACAAAAACTACGTGTACCATTTTTGCTATTTTAGTTGTATTAAATTTACTTTTTCTTGCATTAGTTTTTAGGGCGGGGCTATACGGAGATCTTCTATCTAGTCTTTTCGGCTTCTTAGGGATCCTTCCGGGAATATGGTTATTTTATCTCCTTAATGCCCTTAGTTTTCATGTTTTCTTGGTGGGGTTTGAAGGGGGTGGTGGTTTTACATTATTAGGTCGGATAGCAATTATAGTCGGCATTGCGATTAGCCTCTTTTTGTATTACGTTACGTCCTCTTTCTTGGGGAATAGACTAAAAAATAAAAAAACAAAAAAATATGTCGGCAAGAAGACGATTAGCTAGCACGCAGTAAGGGATAAGGAAACGTAAACCAATGGAAACGCAGTTCATAAAAATCGTCGTATTCGTTCCCTTGGATCATGCATATAAGATTCGCGATGTGTTGGGAAAAGATACGGGAAAGATCGGCAATTATTCCTCGTGCAGCTTTTCGACAAAAGGAACCGGCAGATTTTTGCCAATGGATGGCGCACGTCCCGCAATCGGTGCGATCGGGAAACTCGAAGCAGTAGAAGAGGAAAGGATAGAAGTTCTTTGTCCGCGCGAAAAGTTGCGTCAGGTTATCGGCGATATTAAGAAAAACCATCCATATGAAGAACCGGCGATAGATGTGTATCCGGTGGAGGTAGTTTAGGAAGCATGGACCCCGGCCTTCGCTGGGGCGACACGTTAATATCGAACTATGAAAAAAAGCCAGTTAAAAAACCTCCCCGCCGCCGCTCGCAGAGCTTTGGCGGGCAAGCGTACCTGGATCGAAATCGACTCCCGCGCGGCAAAAAAGAACTACGAAACATTTCGAGGTCTTGTAGGGCCCAAGGTGAAACTCTGGTCCGTCGTGAAGTCGAATGCCTATGGCCATGGCCTTATGCTTTTCTCGAAGCTAATGGAAAAACTGGGCGTGGATGGTTTCTGCGTGGATTCTCTGGTTGAGGGTTTGCGCTTGCGGAAAGAGGGGATTAAGAAGCCGATTCTCGTGCTTGGGCCGACGCTACCCGCCCTTTTTAAAGACGCGGCGAAGCAAGAGATAACCATAACAATCTCCAATTTTGAAGCGCTCAAGGCACTTGCCCGTGAAAAACATCCGCCGGAATTTCATCTGAAAATCGATACGGGAATGCATAGACAAGGCTTTTATCTCGAAGACGTCCCAAAGATCATCAGGTTCATGGTTCACGGTTCATGGAGAAGGAAATTAAAGGGAATATACACGCATTTTGCGTCCGCAAAAGATATTAACTATCCGACCTATACAAATATGCAATTCAAGAAATTCCAGAAAGCGATCATGCTTTTTCAGGAAGCCGGGTTCGATAACTTAGTGAAGCACGCGGCAGCGACGGGCGGCACGCTTATCGATAAAAAATATCATCTTGATGCGGTGCGCATGGGCATCGGTCTTTATGGAATGTGGCCGTCCAGGGAACTTGAAGTGCAGCTTGGCCAAAAAATCATCCTGAAGCCCATCCTCAGTTGGAAAGCGGTCGTGAGCGAGACGAAGAACCTTAAGGCTGGCGATTATGTGGGCTATGACCTTGCTGAACGCGTGCCAAGATCCACGAAAATGGCGGTATTGCCGGTGGGCTACTGGCATGGGTTCCCGAGGTCGCTCTCGAGCATGGGGGAGGTTTTGATCCACGGCAGGCGCGCGAAAGTTTTAGGACGAGTTTCGATGGACCTGCTTGTCGTTGACACGGGCGGCATACCTTGTGCTTCAGGGGATGTAGCAATACTTATCGGATCCGAAGGCCGCGAGGATATTCCCGCATCATTGGCTGCGCAGCGCGCCAACACGATCCATTATGAGTTCCTGACGCGGCTCAACCCCTTGATCGAAAGGATCTTAATATAGCTTTTAGCTGTTAGCTTTTAGCAATAGAATACTTATTATATCAACGATAATTCATCGCTCACTAACGGCTAGCAGCTAAAAGCTAAAAGCTGTTCCAGATATGAAAGAAAGGAACGAGATGAATTTTGCGGATGCGCACGAAAGGCGGAAACGCCGGAGATTTTACCTCGCCATTTTATCAGTCGTTTTCGCCATATATCTCGTACTTCTCGGGGGATTATGGATCATTTTGAAATCCCCCGTGTTTCTGCTGAAATCGATTTCCCTGACGGGAAACGAAACTACTCCTTCGAATGGCATACTTGACGTGGTCCGGGGGCGCGCGCTCCAGGGGAAATGGCGTGGAGTCAAGGCAGTCCTTGGTTTCGGGAATATGCTCACGTGGCCAAGCGGACCCATGGACAACCCTTCGCTATTTCTTCCAAGGGTGAAAAATATAACGATCGAAAATAATTATGCATCGCGGAGCATCGTCGTGCATATTGAGGAACGCGTGCCATACGGGATTTGGTGCCTAGAATCGCAGTGCTGGTGGTTTGATGACGGCGGTTTTATCTTTAGAAGAGCCATTGAGGCATCCGGGGGACTGATCCTTACTGTTCATGACCATTCGCAAAAAAATCTAGGACTTGGGCTTAAGATCCTCCCCGATGTGTTCATCGCGAACGCGTTTTCTGTTTTTAGAGTTCTTGAGATGAGCGGACTTGGCCTGAAAGACATAGCGCTCCAGGATCTGTCGCTCCAGGAACTTGAGGTTAATGTGCGTAACGGCCCCGCACTTTACTTCAGTCTGCGATTCCCGGCGGACAACGACCTGGCCGCGATTCAAAATTTTGCCGCGAAGCCGGGATTCGATAAGCTGCAATACTTGGATTTCCGCGTGGAGAACAGGGTGTATTATAAGTGACAACCGAGAAATTACCTCAATGATTTCTCGGTTGTCATCCCGGAAAATTGCTCTGCAATTTATCCGGGATCCCTGCATTTTAAAAAAATTCTATTCGTCTGGATCCCGGCTTCCCGGCCTTCGCCGGGACAGGCTCTGGCCGGGATGACAATAATAATAACTTTACAATTTATAAATAAACAGAGTCGTTCCCACCCGATAGTCCGGAGCCGGAACATTCCCCATTCCGGGCGCGGGGGGCTTAAGATCCGTGAGCCATCGGTATTCGTCTTGCGGATTTCGTTTCAGATCTCCAATGAGAGGCTGAATCTGTCCCTCAAGGCTGTTTATGGAGATCGCGAGCCAGTGGATTGGCGGGACCTGCCCTCCGCCTGTCGAAGGGTTTCCCTTAGCCGACCACCAATCTACCTCTCTTGTTCCCAGATAGTATCCCGGATTGCCGCCGCCGAAATAATCAACGGCGATTTTATCGATCTCCGGATGCGCGTTCATGAATTTCTCTAAGCGCAGGAGGTCTTGCCCCCAATCGTAGTTCGAATCGGTCACGTAGCGGTATCCACCTGAGACGCCACCGCCCACTTCGTTGAAATAGGAGAGGAAGTATGGCGCGGCAAAGACGGTTTCGGCGAGGAACCAGAAAAGAAGCAGGACGAGCGTGATGTATCTCGCGGAAACGGCGAACATGTGCTTCACCCCCGTCTTTACGAGGTCAAAGGTGGAGTTCACCCCGCTCCAATCTATTTTCATTATCCACTGTTTCCAGACGCCCGCGGTAAGTATGTAAATGAACGGTAGCGTGGGTATCAAGTGGCGGAGGCCGATGTTCAAGGGACTTTTCATGCTCCAACCCCAATAGAGGAGGATGAAGACGAACATGGAAAATTCCGTGAAGCTCACGCCGAGATAGCTCAGAATATTATTTTTGACCACAGACCACCGACCACTCGCTTTTTTTACGAGGCTCCGCGCCGTGAGGAAGAGGGCCAAGAGAATTATCATGAGCACGGGGAGCGGTTCCTTGAGGAGATAGACGGCAGGGAAATAAATTCTCGAGCCGTCGTGTGAAACGGTTCCCAGGAAATAGCCAGTGTTTCCGCCATCAGCACGCTGAAGTACCATAAGGACGCCGAGCATGTATTGCGCGATGGGCCGCGTTAATTCGTGGCTTGCCATCCAGATGTTTAAATTGGCGACGCATCTCATTACTCTGCAGGTGGTACCTGCGGGAGTGGGGCCGCCGGCAAATGTTCTCAGAATATAAGTTGTGTCCGTTGCCTGTTTCGCAATCGGATAATTTACGGTGAAGAGGGCGTAGATCGGATAGACGATCACGAGATATCCGATCGCGAAAATAATGATAATAGTTTTGATGTGTTGCCACGCTCTCGCGCCGAACCGCTTGAAGCGCGCGCCGGCGTCCGTTTGGTTCCAGCCCCGTACCACTTCGGTGATAAAAAACACGAGAATGAGAAAGATGAAATACGGCACGAGAAGCACGGTTGAAAATTTCGTGATCTCTGCCACGCCGAATGCGAGTCCCGCGTAAATGAGATTTCGCCGCGAAGGACCATGAAGGAACTTCATGAAATAATACGTGGCAAGTATCACGCCAAAGGCGGCGCCGATGTCGGTCGTCACGTAGTGCCCGTGCGCTATGATCGTAGGGGAAAGCGCCAGAAGGAACGCTGGCATAAGCGCCCACCAACACCCTAGGAGTTGCCTTGACCAAAGGTAGACGAGCACGATCAAAAGAATAGTAAGGAGCATCGGCGGAACGCGCGCCAAGCGGATCATCGTGTTCGCGTCGTTCCCGGGCGAGCCGTATAGAAATTTTCCGCCCATGACCCACTGGCCGTTCACATCCGTGGTCCACGTGGGGTCGTTCGTGGGAAACTGCGGGTTGAGGAAGAGAAGAGGGAGGGCGGCAAGGGCCTTCACGAGCGGCGGGTGCTCCGGATTCAAACGATAGTCGAGGTTGTGCACGTAGCCGTACCCGGAGGGAATATGCGCGATTTCGTCGGTTATCGCGGCGTCGCCCACGCTCGCGGAGAGCATGAGCGTAAACGACGTAAGGCAGATGAGGACGAGGACCCAGACCGCGCCGAAGGACGATATTTTTCTAAGCAAATCCATTATAAATTGATTATAACAAATTTATTCAGAACCGATTTCGAAGACATTTCAAGGCAAGCTCCGGTCTTTTGTTTCGGGTTTCTGTGGTAAAATGCGTGTAATGTTTCCCAAAGGGGTCATCTGGGGTATCATCGGGCTCGTGCTTATCTTTGTCATTTCGTTCGGATATTTTCTATACGTCGGGATTACGGCTCATTTTGAGTCCGCAGTCACGAGAAACCTTGATCAATTTCAGGCGGGCGTCACGGACTTGAAAAACTTTGACCCTCGGTCGGCGGAGCAGAAATTCTCCGCGGCGAATGACGATCTGCAATTGACGTTCAGCGGCTTTATTTCGAAGCTCGCGCCGCTTTTCAAGAATACGGGCGAGCTTGTCGGGGGATTTCAGAAACTTGCCGGCCTGGGAACGAGTCTCACGCGCGAGGTTGCTTTTTTTGAGGAGGAACTTTTACCAGATTTTATCGGAAAAAAAGGGGTTGATATTATAGCTCACCTCGAAACTACGCGGGATCTTTTGAGTCAGATACGAAACGAGAGCGACGTTCTTTCTTCGAACGCGTCGAATCTCGAGCGCCTTGCTCCGGGCGCCTCATCCACGTTCAGCCATGCTTATTTTCCTTTACGTCTCGATGCAGCCAATCTGGAAAAATTTCTTGGCGCGCTCATCGGCTGGCTCACGACTAATACCCCGCGGCCCGCCTCGGGAGGCGAGGCTCGCCCGGCATCAGGAGGGCGGCACGTCCTTGTGATGTTCCAGAATCCTTCGGAGATGCGCCCTGCCGGGGGTTTTTTGGGAAGCTATGCGGATATCACCGTCGATCAAGCGAGCCTCGAGGGTATTATCGTACGCGACATTGCCGATGCTGATCGCACTTTTACTCCGAATATCATCCCGCCGAAACCGCTCCAGGCGGAGGTGACGCGCATGCGTCCGGCGGACGCGAATTGGTTTTTCGATTTTTCGAAGTCCGCGGCCGAAACCATAAGGTTTATGGAGTCGTCGACGCTCTATGCGGCAAGCTCGGCGACCTCGCGCACAGGCGACGGCGAGGGTGTAAAGTTCGACGGCGCGATAGCGGTCTCGCCCAGGGTGATCGGCGACCTTCTCGCAACCACGGGACCGATCAATCTTTCTGCCTCGCGCGTGACGCTCGATCAAAACAATTTCCTTGAAGTGCTCCAAGCCAAAGTCCAGGCAGGCCAGGCCCAAAATGCTTCCTACCCGAAGGGAGTCCTTAGGGAACTTTCCTCGGCGCTTCTCGACAAATTATCGCAAGCCGATAGCGCCACGAAGAAGAAACTTTTTGCGCTTATGCGGGGATGGCTCGCGAAGAAGGACATCATGCTCTTTTTTAAAGACCAGGGCCTCGAGAGTTTTTTTGAAGAGTACGGAGCTGCCGGAACGACATACGTGCCTCCGTCGAATTTCGAAGGAGATTACCTCGCGATCGTTGATGCGAATATAAATGGCGGGAAATCCGATCTTTTTGTAACGCAGACCGTCACGCTCCAGAGCCAGCTTGGCGCGAGCGGGACGGTCACGGACCATTTAGTTATAGATCGCAATCATCAAGGGGATACAAGTAATGACTGGTGGTATAAAGTACCGAATCAGGATTACCTTCAAGTGTTCGTTCCCTCGCCGAGTACGCTCGTGAATTTCTCGGGCGGCTCCGCCAAGGCGATTCCGCCGCCGATAAATTACGCGAACAACGGTTATTCGACCGACCCGCTAGTGGCTCTGATCGAATCTTCAACGCAAAAGATTTTTAACTATCCGGCGGTGTCAACGCACAACGAGAATGGCATGCAAGTGTTCTCGACGTGGTCCAAGATAAACGCGGGAGAGAAAACCGAGATCATCTTCGACTATTCGCACAGATTGTTTTCGGAGATCGCGGATGGCACGCACTATCAGTTTGTGTTCGAGAAGCAGGCCGGGACGAACAGAGATTACGCCTTCGATATCAGCGCGCCGGTCGGATTCCGTTTTAAAGAGAACGGCCTGCCTGTTTATGAGTATAAAAGCAACGATCCGCCGGGAAGGCTGATCTTGAATTTGACCCTCGAGAAGACGTGACGCCGCTTATTCTCGAACAACGCGAACCGACAAAGTAGATCCATGGAAAACATTAGAAACTTCGTTATCATCGCGCATATTGATTGTCGCGAGTCGCTATACAGCAACTCGCTTCTTGAAAACCTCCCGGTTTTCAACAGCATTCCTACACGGGAAAACTCCCGTTTTCCCGACCCCTTTTCCAATCAATACGCGCGATAATCAGATCCATGGAAAACATTAGAAACTTCGTTATCATCGCGCATATTGATTCCGGCAAGTCGACGCTCGCGGACCGGCTTCTTGAAATCACGGGCACGGTTGAGGCGCGCTCGATGCGGCCGCAGTATTTGGACCAGCTCGACCTTGAGCGCGAGCGTGGCATCACCATTAAAATGGCACCCGTGCGGATGGTATACCATCCTCAATTTCTAAATTCTAAATCCGAATTTCTAAATAAATCTCAATCACAAAGTTCCAAAAGTTTAGAAATTAGAAATTCGAAATTAGAGCTTGCAGATTCAAAACAGGAATTTGTTTTGAATCTGATAGATACTCCCGGGCATTCCGATTTTTCCTATGAGGTTTCCCGGGCACTCACGGCCGTTGAAGGCGGAATTCTCTTGGTCGACGGCACGAAGGGGATCCAGGCGCAAACGCTTTCAAATTTGCGCGCCGCCCGCAAAGCTGGTCTTACGCTCATCGGCGCGGTGAATAAGATAGACTTGGACCTCCCGCAGCTTCTGAGGATTGTGAAATCAGTCGCTGATCTACTTGAAGTTTCAGAAAGGGAAATTTTCAAGGTTTCCGCGAAGACCGGTGCCGGCGTGAAAGAACTTTTGGCGGCAGTGGTTGAAAAAATTCCTCCGCCAAGAATGTCAAATGTAAAAAGTGACATGGAGAATGGAAATAGTAATTCCATGTCCCATCCGCCATTATCCAGAGCACTAATTTTCGATTCCCTTTACGATGACCATAAAGGTATCCTCGCATTCGTACGGACATTCGACGGCGAATTTGAGGCCGGCGACGAAGCGGTGCTTCTCGCGAGCGGCGCGAAATTCAAAATAAAAGAAGTCGGTTACTTCGCTCCGGAGACCAAAGTTTCGAAAAGTATCGGGACCGGCGAGTTCGGCTACATCGCAACCGGCCTCAAGGAACCGGCGCTCGTAAAGATCGGCGACACAGTCGTGGCGCACGGTTCACGGTTCATGGTTCATGGGAAAGAACTGGCTTTGCCGGGCTATAAAGAAGTCGCACCCGTCGTCTTTATTTCTTTTTATCCCGACGGGGCGACGAAGTTCGAAGATCTTAAACGGGGATTGGAGCGTTTACGGCTAACGGACGCGGCCTTAAGCTTCGAGCCGGACGCGAACGAAGCTCTGGGCAGGGGACTCAAGATCGGGTTCCTTGGCCAGCTTCATTTTGAGATCACGGCGAGCCGCCTCAAGGATGAATTTCATCTGGAATTCTTGACGAGCTTCCCTTCGATTGCCTATAGAATCGTGGACAAGGGGAAAGAGATGGTCGTTAAACAGCCCCAGGATTTTCCGGACAAGCCGGAAAAGGTCTGGCAGCCCATGATCAAGCTTGAGATCTTGACGCCATCGCTTTATTTGAATCAAGTCGTGAACTTGAAGAACACATACGATCTTGTGGTGGGTGAGATAAAGAACCTGGGAGAAAATCTTTTGATAATGGGCAGGATGCCGCTTTCGGAACTCATCCGTGACTTTGACGACCGCCTGAAATCCGTCTCCGCAGGATTCGCCTCATTCAGTTACGAACTTAACGGAGAGGAACTTGCGGACGTTCTGAAGCTTGAAATTGTGATCGTAGGAGAAGTGGTAGCGGCCTTAACGCGTATCGTCGCAAGGAAGGACGTTGAACGCGAGGCACGGTCGACCGTCGAGCGCCTAAAAGAGCTCTTGCCGAAAGAACAATTCACGCAGGCGATCCAGGCGAAGGCAGAGGGGCGCATCATCGCGCGGGAGACGATCCCCGCGACGAAGAAAGAGCTCGGCAACTTTGGGAAAAACAGCGGTGATCGCACACGTAAGATGAAGCTCTGGAAAAAGCAGCAGCGTGGCAAGGAAAGGTTGCAGAGCATGGCGCGCGTGGAATTATCACCCGAGGTGTTTCGGGAGATACTGAAGAAGTGACCGCGATTTTCCCGATTTGATTTCGGGAAAATTGTGGTCATCCCGGACTTGATCCGGGATCCAGTGTCGTGAAGCTCGTAAGTTCGTAAGCCGCTCGTTTTAGCAGAGGCGTAGTTTATTTATCTTGTGAAAAACCCTTTTGTCGTTTATCCTGAAAACAATGAATCCCGTTAGAAGCCGCGATCGCGCTGGGGAATCAGAGGTATTTGCCTTATGAAATATTTCTTCCATAAAATTAAACTGCGGATTCGCACAGATCGCGATCTGCTTCTAACGGGATGAAACTTATCGCCGCGGTCATTCTGTCCGGACTCCTGATTTTTTTGGGCACGCAGATCTACGCGTTCCTGGGAAAAGAAAAGGCGCTCCAGAAGGATTTTTCCGATCTCAAGGCCCGGCTCGATGCCGCGAAGCTGGATGAGGCGAAATTGCAGGCGGACCTCAATTATTACCTGAATCCCGCAAATCTCGAGAAAGAGCTTCGCGCGCGATTCAATTACAAAGCGCCGGACGAGAAATTGCTCATCCTCGTCCCACGGAATAACTCGACTACCGCTTCTTCTACTAATAATCCATGAACTATGAACTATGAACCACGAACTGTGAACTATAAACCCTACATTATTTTTGTATCCATAATGGCCGCGGGGGTGTCCGCGATATTTTTGGTTTCGCAAGGATATTATCCGATTGCGCTCATCCAAAACAGTTTTGTGACCGCCCGGACGTTCAACGAAGAATATCACGCCGCCTTGCTCTTTTATCAAAACGCCTCTAAGACATACGGGTCTCTTTTAAGCGGTTCAAGCACGCTCACCAACACCGAAATACAAGCGAGCGTGATGGACAAACTTGTCGAAGGAGAGATCATTCGTGATGGAGCAGAGAAGGAGGTTGGCAAGGATTTACTAGATGAATTGGTCGAGGGCAAGATCAATAAATATGCGGACGACGCCGATCTTACGAAAGCCGCGGCGGTGCTCTATGGCCTTGATGGGAAAGCCTTTATTGCCGACGTCTTGGCGCCCGAGGCGACAAGGGAGGTTTTGGATAGCCGCTTGGTATTAAAGGGAGAGAAGATGGGTGACTGGCTTCTGCAGGCAAAAAAATCAGCGCGCGTCATCATATTTTCTCCGCAGTTCAGCTGGGATGGGGTGGAGGTGAAAAGCAAGTGAGCCTTAGGCGCCATCTTGATCAGTTCTGGTTTTTTGATATTTTACACATGCGTATAATCGAAACAGATGGCCAAAAACAGCGAAGACTTAATAAGAGAGCTGGTTGCGGGTGGCTACCTCGCGTCGCCGGCGCTTATCGAGGCGTTCCGAGCAATCGACCGGAAAGATTTTGTGCCCAATGAATATGTGACCGAGGCCTATGGAAATTATCCGCTTCCCATCGGCTTCGGTCAGACGATTTCACAGCCACTAACGGTCGCTTTTATGTTGGAGCTGCTTTCACCGCAGCCGGGCGAAAGAATTTTGGAGATCGGTGCGGGATCCGGCTGGCAGACCGCGCTTCTCGCGCAATGCGTGCGCGAGAAGCGCGGAGGTGAAGTGTCAAAAGCTAAAAGTCAAAAGTTGGGTTGCGTTGTCGCCATCGAACGCATACCCGAGCTCAAAAAAATGGCGGAAGAAAATGTTCACACATACAATTTCATCGAGGAGGGAGTAGTAAGGGTTATTTTGGGCGACGGATCAAGCCCATCGACATTGCTCGAGGCACGCGAAGGCCAAAAATTCGATAAAATCATTGCCGCGGCGAGCGCCCAAGAAATTCCCGAAGAGTGGAAGAAACAGCTAAAAGTTGGGGGCCGCATCGTTGCGCCCGTTGGACAAAGCATCATGGTTTTGGATAAAATTACAGAGGATAAATTCAAGACAAAAGAGTATCCGGGCTTCGTTTTCGTGCCGTTAGTTGAAGATTAGCGGGTATGGTTCAGTGGTAGAACGCGACCTTCCTCCATCCTCCGTAGCAGTTTGAGAGCGGGATTAGTACAGTGGCAGTATGCTTGCTTCCCAAGCAAGAGACGCGAGTTCGATTCTCGTATCCCGCTCTCAAACCGCTACTGCGGAGGACGGGCAAGGTTGAGACGCGGGTTCGATTCCCGCTATCCGCTCAAATTAGAGCCGCGATATATTAAGCAGGATGGCGAGCGCTCCCAAGATTGTCCAGCTCGCGATCAGATATTTCCATGGCCAGCCCCAGGCATTCGTGAAACCTGAAATCCTTTTGCCAAGAGGATAAAACGGTTTGATGGACCACTCGCCAGAGTGAGTGAGGGTATCAATTAAAATATGAATCCCGTATCCCGCAAGAACGATGAGCGGAAGCCTAAGGAAAGTGGCAAAAGGAAGCCCAACGAGGAAAACAAATATTAGAGAATGAGGAAAGTCATAAAGTATTTTCCTCTGAGTATCGCTTATTGGAGCGTTGTGCCAGTCGGAATCTTTCGGTATGCAGAGCAGTCGTTTCTTCTTGAACCCAATCAATACATAGAGCGGGATTTGCACGAGGTCCGGAAACGCCGAGTACAATATGAGCCACCTGGTTGTCGCCGCTGTTTGGTGAGTCGCAGACGAAATTGCAGCTCCAATCAATGCATGGCTTACAATATCCATGTATTACATACTAGCATCTACGAATAGGGCGGCCGAGAGATTATGCCACCTCTTTATTATCCAGCGCTCCTGCCCATCGGAATTTTCAACGTTGGTGTAGTACAATGATTGTATGCGGCCCCGGCAGAATTTATTGCGAAGCTTCGAGAACGCGTTCCGCGGATTAGGCCACGCTTTAAAGGAGCGTAACTTTTTTATCCAGTTCATGATCGGCGTCGTTGTGGTCGCTGGTTCTTTCGCCTTAAACCTTACGCGAGACGAGAAAATCATCATTTTTGTGGTCACCGCTCTTGTCTTGGGCGCGGAGATGGTAAATTCCGCGATTGAGAAAGTCCTCGACCACCTGTCGCCAAGTCATAATCCGGAAATCGCGGAGATAAAGGAAATTCTGGCGGGAGCGGTGCTTCTCTTCGCGGTTCTTTCGGTCGTCGTGGGAATGCTCATCTTCGGCCCAGCTTTGCTGAAATTCTAAGCACTAAATTCTAAATCCGAAGCAAATCCTAATAACAAAGTCCTAAATGTAAAAACTGTTATGTTTTAGTGATTAGTATTTAGAATTTGTTTAGGATTTCGATATTAGGATTTAGAATTTTCAACCATGGAACAATCGCATCATCGGGGCAAGCTGCGCAATAAAGTTTTCATTATTATCGCCCTCGTGAGCGTCACGCCCATCCTGCTCGCCGGATATCTTTCTATATACAGCATCAAGTCAGCGCATAAGACGGATGTCGCGAACCTTGAGGACGCGGTGATCGATCAGAAGGTGAGTGAAGTCGGCGCGCTTTTGGGCGCAATGATCGATCGCCTTCGGCCAAGCGTAATCTCGCAGAGGCCGGACTCGTTGAGCGCGGCGAACAAGATTTTATTACAGAGTATTTTTGATTCAGCGCGTGAGTCGCTCGGACTTCAGGATATCGCTTTCATAGGCCTTGAAGGTAAGGAGCTTGCGAGACTCAGTGTTTTACAGCCGAATGGCGTAGCGGGCGACGCCCTTCATGATAAAAGCAGCGCTCCTTGGTTTGCTGACGTAAAATCCGGGAAAACATATGTAAGCAATGCCATTGCCATAGTAGAAGGGGTCCCGACGATCGCCGTCGCCGCGCCAATAAAAGATCAAGATGGTTCGGTGGTTTCTATCCTCGAAGGAACATATAGCTTACGGGTCGTGCAGTCGGCAGTTCAGAACGTCTCGCTTGGCAAGACCGGTTATCTTTATTTGGTAGACGAGTATGGCAAGGTGATTGGTTCTGGCTTCGGTGGTCCCGTGCCCGCCACCGATAATAGCGCTGTGGGGATTGTAAAAGAGGTGATTGGCGGAAAAGATTTCTCCGGACCAACGGGACAAAGTTATTACAATAACGCCACTCATGACGAAGTGGTGGCGGCCGGAAAATTCATCCGACAATTCGGGTGGGGATTGATCGCCGAATGGCCAGTGAAGGAAGCCGATGCGAGCGTGAACGAACTCATTTACTATAAGGACCTACCGATACTCATCGCCGTTATCGTCGCGGTCGTCATCGCAAGCGTCCTGCTCGCGGGCCTCATCGTGCGCCCGATCCGCATGCTTGAAAAAGGAACCGCGCTAGTGGCGGAAGGGAAATTCGACACGGAAGTGAGGATCAGAACCAACGACGAACTCGAAGATCTTGGAACCGCGTTCAATAAAATGACGATTGGCTTGAAGCGTCTTGAAGAATTAAAGAACGAATTTGTCTTCGTGGCTGCCCATGAACTGCGGACGCCGGTTGCCGCGATGAAAGGATATCTTACGCTCATCATCCAGGGGGTCACTGGTCCGATCACCGAGAAAACAAAAGACTTCATGGAAAAAGTTGTGAAATCGAACGACCGGCTCGCGCAGCTCGTGAATGACCTCCTGGAGATTTCGCGTTCTGAAGGCGGGAAGCTTACGATCAAAGTCGCCCCGATCGACGTTGTCGAGCCGATAAAAAGCGTTCTTACCGAGCTGCAATCGCTTGCCGATAAAGCGTCTGTACAGATGATCTACGAACCGCAGCTTGTCTTGAGCGGAGTCGAAAGGGCGAACCTGCCCAAAGCGATGGCCGACGCCGACCGCCTTAAAGAAATTCTCGTGAACCTGGTGGGGAACTCCATCAAATATATGGGCCTGCCCAAGGGCGAGGCAGGCGGCGCGGGGAAGGTAACTATCACCCACGAGGTTCAAGACGGGAATCTTGTGACGCACGTCGCGGATACAGGACTGGGCATTTCGAAGGAAGCTCAGGCTAAGTTGTTTGAAAAATTCTATCGGGTCGCGACGGATAGGACGAAAGACATCCAAGGGACCGGCTTAGGGCTTTTCATCGTCAAGGAGATTGTAGAGAAAATGAATGGCAAGATTTGGGTGGATTCGGAGGAGGGCAAAGGTTCAACATTCAGCTTTTCTCTGCCATTAGCAGGGTCATAGAAATAATTCCATCCAAATCTTGCCATTCATCCCCGCGGAGGCGGGGATCCACGCTTTATGTAGGAAGGTCTGAGGAAGGAAAGGGTTCTACGTTTAGTTTTAGTTTGCCTCTTGCATCGTGACCAAAATTTTGCCGCCCATCCCGGCCCCGTCGCGGTACGTGGCAGGCTCCAGCCGGGATCCACTTTCTCGTTGCCGGTTGCATAAGCACAGGATGCGCACATTTTTTGTTGCATTTTTCCTGTATTTGCCATTAGAATGAAAACAAATGGCGTCCTCAAATATTGAATTGATCAAGGGAAAACTAGACATCGTGGATTTTCTTCGCGGCTACTTAAATTTGCAGCCGGCGGGGAAAAATTTTAAAGCGCTCTGTCCGTTCCATAAGGAGAAGACACCATCCTTTATGGTCTCGCCAGACCGGCAGTCGTGGCATTGTTTCGGCTGCGGTGTGGGCGGCGACGCGTTCTCGTTCCTCATGCGTTACGAGAATATCGAGTTTGGCGAGGCGCTGCGGATACTCGCCGAGAAGACCGGGGTAGAGTTGCGCCGGCTGGACCCGGCGGAGCATAAATATACGGGTCTTCTTTACGAGTTGAACGAGAAGGCGAAAGAATATTTCAAGAACTCTCTCGCGAAAACGCCGAATGTGAAAAGTTACCTCGCGGAGCGGGGACTTAAGCCCAAGACGATCGAAGAATTCGAGCTTGGCTGGGCGCCTAACGAGCCTGAAGGACTTTCACTGCATCTCTTGAACGCGCGGTACGCGCCGGACGATATTCTGCGGGCGGGACTTGGCATGAAGACCGAGCGCGGCATGATCCTCGACCGTTTCCGCGGTCGGATCATATTCCCGATCCACAATCATTTCGGCCGCGTCGTGGGATTCACGGGGAGGGTTCTGCCACAGTTTGAGGGTTCGGAGGTCGCAAAATACGTGAACAGTCCCGAAACGCCGATCTTCAATAAATCGAGGCTCCTCTACGGTTTCTGGAAGAGCAAGAACGCCATCCGCGAGGTTGGCTCCGCCTTTTTAGTTGAAGGCCAGATGGATTTTTTGATGAGCTGGCAGGCGGGAGTCGGAAACGCGGTCGCGAGTTCCGGGACGGCTCTTACCCCCGATCACTTGCGGACTCTTCATCGCCTCGCTGAGGAATTGGTCTTGAGTTTCGACTCGGACGCCGCCGGATCCGCGGCGGCGGAGCGCGCGATCGATCTTGCCGAAGCGAACGATTTCGGCGTAAAAGTGGTCGCGTTCGAGAAATATAAAGACCCGGCAGAGGCGGCGCAGGCGGGAGCGGGAATTCTCTTAAACGCCGTAAAAGACGCGGTGCCCGCGCCCCGATTTTATTTCGAAAAATATCTGCCCGCGCGCGAGGCGAGGAATTTCGGCACTCGGAGCGGCCTCAAGAACCTTCGCATTGTCATTGGTAAGATCAAGAATATCGCGAGCGCGGTCGAGAGAGATTTTTGGTTTAATGAACTTTCAAGGCGTACGGGAATTGAAGGGAAAATCTTGCTGGAAGAAGCTGAACGGATTGAGACGAAGCCTGACGTGAAGCCCGGAGATGGATCTGCCGGCGAAGTGGGGCAAGACGATATCCGGAAATATTCGCGACGGGAGCTTTTGAGCGAGCAGCTCCTCCGGGCGGCAGTCGCAAAAAACGATTATGCAATTTTAGAAGATCACATATTATATCTTGCGAAACCATATCAAGAAGCGTTTCTCATACTGCAACGCGGCGAGCGGAAAGCGAGCGATCCGGAACTCGACGAGCTTATTCACTTCGTCATTCTGGGGTCCACCGAGATCATCTCCGCAGAAATCGATATATTGAAGCAGGAGCTTCTTAAGGAGCATCTCAAAGAGAAGCGGCAATTTTTGGCGAGTGTCGTGAAGCAAGCGGAAGAGAAGGGAGATGACGCGGCACTCCACTCGGCCCTTGAGGAACTCAGCCAGATTTCCATGACGGCGTTCGAATCGTAGCGTCTCACCTTGAATTCGTTTACATTTCGTTGTATCATTGGGAAGCAATCGTTTTTCCCTCTCAGCTAAAACGCAGTTATATGAAAAAGAAAAAGAAGAAAAGCAAGAAGATTAAGCATCGAAAGAGGGCCGCTAAAAAGAGCCGTAAAACCAAATCTTCCAAAGGCGCTAAGGCCAAAGAGGCGATTTCAAAAGCAAACGAGGACGCGATCCGCGAGCTTCTTCTGCGCGGTCGGCCCCGGGGGTTCGTGACGGACAACGAAATTCTCTACTATTTCCCGAAGATCGAGGATGACGTTTCTCTTCTCGATGATATATACAACCGCCTTGAAAAAGAGGGGATCAAGGTCATCGAAACGAGCGCCCTCATCGATTTCTCAAAAGAAGAGCTTGCCCAAAAAGAGCTTGACGACGCCCTCGCGATGGATGGCGAGGTGCCGGACGCCGTTCAGATGTACTTAAAGGAGATCGGCAAGACATCGCTTCTTACGAAGGCGGAGGAACGTGATCTCGCGAAGCGGGCCGAGAAAGGCGAAGAAGACGCGCGGCAAAAATTAATGAAAGCGAATTTGCGGCTCGTGGTCTCGATCGCGAAGCGCTACGTGAACCGCACGCCGCATCTTTCAATACTAGATTTGATCCAAGAAGGGAATATCGGCCTTTCGCGCGCTGTTGAAAAATTCGATTACCGGAAAGGATTCAAGTTCTCAACCTACGCCACGTGGTGGATCAGGCAGGCGATCACGCGGGCGCTCGCGGACCAGTCGCGCACGGTGCGCATCCCCGTGCACATGGTAGAGACGATCTCGAAGTACACGCAGGCGCGGAGGCAGCTCATTCAGGAACTTGGCCGCGACCCCTTGGCCGAGGAAATTGCCGCTGAAATGGGAATGGAAGTGGAGAAAGTCCGCCACATTCAGAAAATCTCGCAGGAGGTGCTCTCCATTGAAACGCCGATCGGCGACGAAGAGGATTCAACGCTATCGGACTTCATTCCCGATGAACGCAACTCAACGCCTTCCCAGCTTGCCGCGCACGCCCTGCTCAAAGATCTCATTAAGGACATTTTAATAGACCTCTCGGACCGCGAGCAAAGGATCTTGAAGATGCGGTTTGGGCTCGATGACGGAGTGAATCACACGCTTGAGGAGGTAGGGAAAGCATTCGGCGTAACCCGGGAGCGCATCCGTCAGATCGAAGCCAAGGCGCTTGAGCGGATCCGCGAGCACGGAAAAGCGAAGGCACTAGAAGGTTTCGAGAACCTCACGTAGCACTTTTTCTCGAACCCGCTCCAGCTCCCAGAAATCTAATTCGCTCATATCGTGAAAACGCCGCCCTGCTTCGTCTCTGCTCGCGGGCACCCGGCATTTTCCCTCTTCGCTCGCTGATTTCTGCCTCGCCTCCGCTCAGGTTCGAGAAAAAGGCTCCGCTCGGTTTTTTGGGAGTAAGGACATGTCATCCTGGTCCCGTATCGCGGTACGGGATAAACTCCGGCCAGGATCCATGCTTTTTAATGACAAAAGCAAGTTTTTATTTTACACTTTGAGAATCAATGACATCAGCTGAAATCCGCAATCCCTCGATGTGACTCGGGATGGCTCATGCCATATTCAAATGACATCAGAAGTTATTCGCCAAAAATTCCTCGATTTTTTTGAAGCCCGCGGGCATGCAATCGTCCCGTCCTCGTCCTTAATTCCTGACGATCCCTCAGTGCTTCTCACAACCGCCGGCATGCAGCAGTTCAAGCGCTACTACACGGGCGAGCTCGATCCGATGAAGGACTTCGGCTCAAAGAATACGGTCTCGATACAGAAGTCATTTAGGACATCGGATATAGATGAAGTTGGGGATGAGTCCCACCTTACCTTTTTCGAAATGCTCGGGAATTTTTCGTTTGGTGGATATTGGAAAAAAGAGGCGATTACGTACGCGTACGATTTTCTGACGAAAGAGCTCAAACTCCCGATTTCATACATTACGGTTTTCAAAGGATCGGAGGCCGTTCCGAAAGATATCGATTCGAAAAAGATCTGGAACTCTCTGGGCGTATCGGACGTCCGCGAAGAGGGGATGGAAGATGTTTTCTGGGGCCCCACTGGAACGTCAGGTCCTTGCGGCCCCACGACCGAAATTTACTGCAAGAGCAAGAAGGGGAAAGATGTGGAGATTTGGAATATCGTGTTCAACGAATTTTTTTGCGACGGTTCGCGCGAGGAGCTTTTGAAAGGGAAGGCGGAGCTCAAGTCTCTCGAAACGAAAGGAATAGACACAGGGATGGGTTTTGAACGTCTCGTGATGGTTTCGCAAAACGTACCGACGATTTTCGATACGGATTTGTTTAAACCCTTTGTCGATTTATTGCAAGAGAACACTCCGGATACAATAGGAGATAGGAATTTTGACAAAAAAAAGATGGCAATTCCGGATCCCGTTAAAAGGGTGATTGTTGATCACGCGCGTGGAATTGTATTTCTGATTACGGATGGCGTTTTGCCTTCGAATAAAGATGCTGGCTACATTTTGCGTCGTTTGATGCGTCGATACATCTTCCGCATGTTTTCCATAGGCGATTATTTAGAGCCATTAAAGCGAATAACTGATTTTTATAAAGCATTTTATCCAGAGTTGGATTATAAGAAAATCGAGTCGGTCTTTGAGGCGGAATTATCTAAATTTCTAAAGACGTTAACGGTCGGGCTTGGTGAATTGTACAAAATGGTCAGTGTCGATGCCGTATCGGCCTTTAGTCTGTATCAAAGTTACGGCTTGCCTTACGAAGTAATCAAGGACTATGCCGGAGAAAAAGCAAAAAATTTGCGGCGCGAAAAATTTGACGAGGAATTCAAAAAGCACCAGGAACTCTCCCGCGCTGGGGCGGAAAAGAAATTCGGCGGGCACGGGCTCATTCTCGATACTGGCGAACTCAAAGCGGGGAATGAGGAGGAATTGAAGAAGGTCTTGCGGCTTCACACAGCAACGCACCTTTTGCAGAGAGCACTGCGAGAAGTGCTGGGGTCCGAGGTAGAGCAGCGCGGGTCGGACATCACCCCCGAACGGACGCGCTTCGATTTCTCATTCCCCAGAAAGCTTACACCCGAAGAGATAAAGAAAGTGGAAGATTTAGTTAATAAAAAAATAAAGGAGGATCTCCCCGTAAGCTTCAAAGAAATGTCGAAAGCGGAAGCTCAAAAATCCGGCGCGCTTTACTTCTTCAAGGAGAAATATCCTGAAAAAGTGAAGGTGTATTATGTCGGGAAAGACTTGGAATCCGCGTGGAGCAAGGAATTTTGCGGGGGACCTCACGTGGCAAATACAGGAATTATTGGCAAATTCCGCATTATGAAAGAAGAAGCAATAGGAACCGGCACGAGAAGAATTCGCGCCACCGTGGAGTGAGGTCCTCCGCCGAAGGAGGGGTCGGGAGGAAAGTATGAGGTTCCTCCCGTATAGGAGAGTTGTTGAGAACCGAGGGTTCTCAAGGAGCGAGTTGCTGTATAGCGACTCGCGACGCGGGGGTACCGCATGTGACGCATACAGGAGAGATAGGAAAATTTAAAATTACCAAAGAGGAAGCAGTGGGTGCGGGGGTGAGACGGATAAGAGGAATCGTTGGGTGATTTGTTTGTGCTAAACTAAAGTCAGTGAAACTAGATTTTTTTCGCCCCCGAGAAAAATTCTTACTCCTCGAGCTTGCGCCGCGGAAAACGACAGGCATCCTTCTCGCCGTCGATGGAAACAAAAAAATAACCCTCGAAAAGTTCTGGGATGAATTTGCGTTCAAAGGGCGTGAAGCGCACCCGATACAAAATTTAAAAAAACGAAAACTTATAGTCTCCGCTGATTCGGCGCTTACAACGACGATTTCTTTTCCGGTGGAGCTCGCGCGGCAGGCGGGACACGCGTCGCGCCCGGTGAGCATCGAAGAGCTTGAAAACCTTCTTGCGCAGTCGGTCGGCAAGACCTTCAGCCGCGAGCGCGCTGCAGCGAGTACCCGTCTCGGACGCGATGAACTTGATACGATCCTAGTGAATGCCAAGGCGGAACACTTTAAGATCGAGCGGCATAAGGTGATGAACCCGGTCGGTTTTAAAGGAAAAACCATTGAAGCAGTGCTTGAACTTACTTTTACGACGCGGGAAATTTTTGAAAGCCTGAAGCCGTTCTTTAACGCCAAGGAGGGGTTTTTCTTCACCGAAACTTCGCGAGCCGCCCTTCACGCGCTCATTCGCTTCGAGAAAGCGCCGCTCGGCTTCATCGCGGTAAAGCCCGAGGGGTCCACTTCTTTCATGCTGCAAGAGACCGCTTGGGGGACTAGCGTTTTGCGGGAAAAATTGAATTGGCCTTTGAGCGCGCTTCTTGGGAGTCTCGCATCGGCGATTCCCGCGGACCACGAAGTGATACTTGAGATCTACGACCGTCATCTGAATAAGGAAACAGCCGACCATTTCAGCCGCGCGCTCATGAAGATCATGAAGCCGCAGATCGAGAGATTCTTTTCGGAGATAAGGAAATCGAAGCTCAAAGGCCGCGCCTATCTCCATTCGTCCTTACCATTGCCTATATCTCTGCCGTTTCGTGAAGGGCGTGTAGAGGTGCGGGAGATCCCGCTCGGAAGCATACTTCAGAGGTCGGGTTTCGTGATCGAAGCTGATGAATGGCCCTTTTCGGACGGGGATGTGTTCATGCGCCTGGCCCCTTTTCTCGAATTCTATTATGACAAAAGCGATTCCGAGATTAATCACAAGTTGCGGAGACGGGTGCACTGGTTGATACAGTGAGTTTTTCCGTGCTATAATAATCCATAGTTCATAGTTCATAGATCATAGATAAAAATGCCGCCATGCATTATACACCATGCACTATGAACCATGAACTATGAACTAAGATCCATTTCATGAAAAAAATATTTGTCGGCAAAGATGAAGGCGTCGCCGAGGTCGTTGAAAGGATCATCGGCGCCGAAGAAGAGGAGGTCGCTTTGGTCGTTCCGAAGAATGCGGAGATTGGGAGCTCGGTCGCCAATTTTCACTTGATCCGTCGCGAGGCGCAGGCCGCACAGAAGAAAGCGGTGATTGAATCGGTTGATGAGAGCGTGCTTGCTTTCGCGAAAGAGAGCGGCCTCGAATCACTCCACTCGTTTTTCGATGGCGAGAAGAAGAGTTCTTCGTTGTCGGACATCGTGCCGGTTTCCAAGGAACCGCGTGAGGAGAGCGAAGAGGAAGTGGCTGCGGTTGTGAGATCAAGAAAACGCCGAAAACCGAAGGAAGCGTCTCGGGAACCGGCTGAACCTGAGGAGAAGGCGGAAGCGGTTCCTCACGAAGAGCAAGAAGGACGGGCAGCAGAAGAAATCGAAAACACCCGAGAAGCAGGAGGGTCTAAAGAGTTTAGAGAGGAGGAGCCGGCTCGGCGGATGAAATGGAAGCTTGTGGTCCTGATTGCCGGAGCCGCCCTTCTCGCGGGACTGGCGTTCTGGATTACGACCGCGTTTTTCAGCCGGGCGACCGTAACGATTGATTTTATAAAGACGCCATGGACTTATAACCATGCGCTTGTAGCCGACACGAAGGTCTCAAAGGTCAATCCGGACGGGAACGTCCTGCCCGCCGAACTTTTTACTTCCCAGAAAAATCTTACGAAATTATTCCCCGCCTCTGCGTCAAAAAATGTATCACAGAAGGCGCGGGGGACGGTCACGATCTATAATGCTTACAGTTCAAGTCCGCAGTCCTTGGTTGCGACAACGCGATTCGTAACGCCCGACGGAAAGATTTTCCGTCTCACGGACGCCGTGATCGTGCCTGGCGCGAAGATTACCGACGGGAAAATAATTTCCGCTTCAATCGATGCGGGAGTTACGGCCGACCAGGCGGGACCGGATTACAATGTGGGCCCTCTGGCTCACCTCACGATCCCGGGATTCAAAGGTTCGCCGAAATACGATGGATTTTACGGAGAGTTCAAAGCGGCGGCGCAAGGAGGATTCATCGGTCAGAAAGCCGTGCCGACCGCCTCGGACATCCAAAAAGCGAAAGATTCAATGACTTCGATTCTCAAGACAACCCTTGAAACCAGCTTTCTCGCCGGGTATCCCCCCGGTTTCAAAATACTTGACGGCTCCTCCAATTTGAACGTGACGAAGCTTACCGTGAATGAAAATACAAACGCGGACGGTAATTTCAGCGTGTTCGGTGAGGCAACCATTTCGGCGATTGGCTTCCGCGAATCGGACATGAAATCACTTTTGACTGCGCTCGCCTCGAAAGATCACCCAGGGAGCGTGCTCGCGACCTCAACGCAGGACTATACCGGTGTGCGAGCCGATTTCAAAAATGGATCCGTGGCGTTCACAATCGCGGCGCAGGCTACCTTAAAACCCAATTTTTCCGCGGGTGACTTTAAAACGAAAATAACGGGGAAGAGCGTGAATGAGGTAAAGTCTTTGATCTCGAGGCTCCCGGGCCTCTCCGGTGCCCGCGTCTCTGTCTGGCCCATCTGGCTAGGCTCGATTCCGAGTGATTCTCGCAAGGTACTGGTGAACGTGAATTGACCATTTTCTGGATGCTATCCCCGTCCAATTTGACAGGTACAAAACGTTCCGGTTATACTCATACAAATCGCATATGGCTCTAATGCATAAGAACATCGGCGCGAGATCGTTATAGCGATGATACCCACCGAAGAGGGAATTGTGAAGGAGGCATTGCCCGGCCTGACTTTCCGGGTCAGGCTTAAAACGAAGCCAGACGAAGAGGTTTTGGCTCATTTGGCGGGTAAAATGAAGATCCATAACATCAGGGTGCTTCCCGGTGACAGGGTTTTGGTTGAGATGGGACCGGATGGGAAAAGAGGGAGGATCGTGCGAAGGCTGTAAATCGCTAATCAATCTCGAATATATCTCTCGAATAGTCGCGAATGTACACGACGATTTAGAGATGATTCGAGAAAAAAATTAGAGAATTTTATTAGAGATTTTATGAAAGTACGAAGTTCTATCAAGAAAAATTGCAAAAATTGTCAGGTCGTAAAGCGCAAAGGCCGCCTTTATGTTTTGTGCACGAATCCGAAGCACAAACAACGGCAAGGCTGAAAGATTAGGTTCTAGGTGTTAGGTGCTAGGTGTTAGAAAAATACACCTAAAACCTAAAACCTAAAACCTAAAACCTAAAACCTATTCATGCGAATTCTCGGCATCAACATTCCGGACAATAAGCGGATAGAGGTGGGGCTCACCTATATCTACGGCATCGGCCGCTCGGCGAGCAGGAAGATTTTGAATTCGGCGAAAGTTGATTTGGACAAACGCGTTAAAGACCTCACCGCTGAAGAGGTCGCGAAGATCCAGGGAGTCGCCGAGAAAACCCGCATGCTTGAGGGTGAGTTAAGGCAGTTTATCAAGAAGAACATTCAGCGGCTCAAAGACCTCAAGGCTTATCGCGGCATGAGACATTTGAAGAGGCTCCCGGTGCGCGGGCAGAGGACGCGCACGAATTCCCGGACGGTGCGCGGGAACGTCCGGAAGACGGCGGGAAGCGGCAAGAGGAAGGTGGAACTTAAATAGAGAAAGTAGAAAGTAGCGAGTAGCGAGTAGAACGATTTTTCTACTGCTTACTCGCTACTGTCTACTCGCTAAAACAATGGGTAAGAAAAAAATAAAAGAACAATCGGGAGCGGAGGCGGCGGCGGGCACACCCGCGGTCTCTTCGCGCGGCGCGGCGCCCGCCGCCACAGCCGCGAAAAAATCGAAGAAAGTGGAGGAAGGGAAAGTTTACGTGAACGCCTCGTACAATAACACGGTGGTCACGGTGACGGACCTTACAGGCAACGTTCTTGCCTGGTCCTCGGCCGGGGCCTTGGGCTTCGCAGGCCCCAAAAAGGCAACTCCGTTCGCTTCTTCGAAGGTCATCGCGGCGATCACGGAAAAGCTCAAGGCGACGGGCCCGAGCCGGATATCCATTGTGGTCAAAGGCGTGGGTGGCGGGCGTGATTCGGCGATCCGGTCGCTCATTAACCAGGGGTTTGACGTGCTCTCGATAAAGGATGCAACGCCGATTCCACATAACGGCCCGCGCCCGCGCAAAGTACGCCGCGTATAAACTAGCTTTGAGCTTTTAGCTGTTAGCTTTTGGTGAAACTTGGCTTTTCAGAAAGAATATATTATAATTACGAACGGACTAAAACCTAACACCTAAAACCTAAAACCTAGCTACTATGATCGGTCCCAAAGAAAAAAAAGAACGAGCGCTCGGCGAACGCCTTAATTTGAAAGGAGAACGTTGCGCGTCGCCCAAGTGCGCGGCGGTACGGAAGCCCTACCGGCCGGGCATGCACGGTCCGAAGTCCCGCAGGGGGAATCCTTCCGAGTTCTCGCTCCAGCTCAAGGAGAAACAGAAGTTCAAAGTGAGCTACGGTATCGATGAAAGGAATTTGCGGAACATATTCCTCCGGGCGGCAAAAGCGAAGGGTTCCTCGGCGATGAAAATCGTGGAATTTTTGGAGCGCCGGCTCGACAACACCGTCTACCGGCTCGGGCTGGCGCCGTCGCGGGGCGCCGCGCGCCAGCTCGTCGTCCAAGGGCATATTATGGTGAACGACGGCCGTGTTCGTTCCCCAGGATTTGTGGTGAAGAAAGGAGACATTGTGCGCGTGCGGCCAGGATCGGAAGCGAAGTTGCATCTCGCGAAGAGGAAGGAGATGCTCAAGAAATACGAGCCGCCGGCGTGGCTCCATCTTGATGCGGAGAAGCTTGAAGGACGCGTGCTTTCTCCTCCGGATGAATCCTCGTCTCCCTTTGAAGCAAACCTCGTGGTCGAATCGTTCAGTAGGTGACCCCGCTGGGGCGGGGTCATCCCGGACTTGCCTGCCCGCCTCTGGAGGGCCTGCCCGCCTCTGGAGGAATCCGGGATCCATCAAAAAAAACGACAGGATGAAATCCTGTCGTCCCCGCCCCCGATCCTGGTCGAGGGCAGGCTCCAGCGGGGATCTAGGGCATCTCGTCATCCCGGACTTGATCCGGGATCCATACAAAATATAAAATAATTTTAGTCATACTACTAAAAACATGGCGTACTCACACTTAAGTTTAACGGTGAACGTGAAAACCGTTTCTGAAGATTCGAAAACGGGAGTTTTTGAGGTCGAAGGGCTTTTTGCGGGCTATGGCATCACGGCGGGAAATGCCTTGCGGAGGGCGTTGCTTTCTTCTTTGCCTGGCGCGGCGGTAACCGGGATCAAGATCAAGAATGCTTCCCACGAGTTTTCAACGTTGCCTGGCGTGAAGGAAGACCTCGTTGAGCTCAGTCTCAACTTCAAAAAATTGAGGTTCCGCATGCACACCGATGAGCCGCAAACGCTTTTGCTTAAAGCGAGGGGCGAGAAGGCGGTGACCGCGAGCGACATTCAGGCGAATTCAGACGTGGAGATCGTGAATCCCGACGAAGTCCTTGCGACTCTGACCGCGAAGGAGGCCGAACTCGATATCGAGATAAAGGTGGAGCGGGGACTCGGATATTCGCCCGTTGAATCACGGAAGGAGGGACGGCTTGCGATAGGCACGATCGCCATCGACGCGATTTTCTCGCCGGTGCAGCGCGTGAACTACACGACGGAAAATATGCGCGTGGGAGACCGCACGGATTACAACCGCTTGCGCCTCGAGATCGAAACGGACGGCACGATCAGTCCTTCGTCTGCCCTCCATAAATCGGCGAATATCTTAAAAGACCATTTCGAGAAGATTTCCGCTATCGCCGTACAGGAATTCGAAGCGCCGAAAATGGAAGCCAAGGAAACACCGAAGAAAAGAACAAAAGCAAAGAAAGTAGAATAATAGTCCTACCAATTTACGAATCTATACCAATATACCAATAACGATCAGTAAATTAGTAACAATTAGTACATTAGTAGGGAAATGCGCCATTTAAAGAAAGGGAAAAAATTCAATAGACTTTCCGGGGAGCGGCGTTCTTTTTTGCGTAATTTGGCGAACGATCTTGTGCGCGCCGGGCGCATTGAGACCACGGAGGCGCGGGCAAAAGCCGTGCGGCCCATAGTGGAACGGCTTATTTCCATCGCGAAACGCCAAACGCTCGCCTCCCGGAGACTCATTCTTCGGCGCGTGCACAATGAGGATATCGCGGAGAAGCTTTATGGAGAGCTCGGTCCGCGCTATGCGGAGCGGACCGGCGGATATCTCCGCATCGTAAAGCTTGCAAAGTCGAGAAAGAGAGATGGAAGCAGGATATCGGCAGTCGAGTTCGTATAAAGAGCTTCTAGCTGTTAGCTTTTAGGTGTTAGGGAAAATACACGATACACTAAAAGCTAAAACCTAAAACCTGTTCTTATGGATTATCACATTGACGCAAAAAATAAAATATTGGGGAGGATGGCCTCGGAGATCGCCACGATCCTGCAGGGCAAAAAAAGCGCGAAGTACGAACCGCGCCTCGCGGGAAGCGACAGGGTCTATTTGGAGAACTACAAAGACGTCAAACTCACCGGAAATAAAATGCGCGAGAAAATTTATTACCGCCACACGGGCTATGTAGGGCACCTTAAAGAAAAGACGTTCGAGCAGGAATTCGCGAAGAATCCCAAGTGGGTGGTGCGCGAAGCGGTCCGCAGGATGCTTCCCAAGAATTTTTTGAGCCAGAAGCGGATGAAAAATTTGCTGTTCGTAGAATAGTCCTACCAATTTACGAATCTATACCAATATACCAATGCAGATTAGTAAATTAGTAAAAAATTAGTACATTAGTAGAAAAAATGGCGAGAAAAGGACCTGTTAAAAAAATATCGCATGCCAAGGAAGTTGCACCTGCGAAGGTGGAGCGCTACGTTGAAGGCATCGGCCGCCGGAAGACGGCGGTCGCACGCGTGCGCATCACGAAGGGTGAGGGGAATTTCTTCGTGAACGGCAAGGCCGTGAAGCACTATTTCCCTTTGCCCCGGCTTGAATCGGTCGTCGCGGCCCCATTCGCGAAACTCAAGCTCGAAGAGAAATTCGACGTGAGCGCGCACGTTGTGGGAGGCGGCATCAAGGCTCAGGCGGAGGCCGTGCGGCTCGGCCTTTCCCGCGCGCTTGCAATCAAAAACCCGGACCTTGAAAGGCGTCTTCATAAGCTCGGATTTTTGACCCGCGATCCGCGCATGGTGGAACGCAAGAAATATGGACTCAAGAAGGCACGAAGGGCGCCGCAGTGGGCAAAACGTTAGAAAAAAAGAGTTTCGCAAATGCGGAACTCTTTTTTAGTTTTGCCCACTGCGGCGGGGAAGGGGGTCCCGCCTTCGTTGTAACTTCGGCGGGCAGGCGGATAGGGAAACCGACTTGTCCGCCGTAGCTTTAGCGAAGGCGGAGGGTCCTCAAGGAGCGAGTTGCTGTATAGCGACTCGCGACGCCACATTGGGCGAAGCGCTTGGCCCACTCCTGTTCTGTCATCCTGAGCCTTGCGAAGGATCTCTACTCTCTACTATGTGTCATCCCCGCGAAGGCGGGGATCCAGGTCTAGATAATATTGCAAGCGACTCGCGACGCCGCATTTGGGCGAAGCCGAGCTAAGCTCGGCGAAGCGCTAGGTGAGCGTCTCAGTCGCGTAGTTGTGTTATACTAAATCTATGAACAAAAAAGGATTTGCGCCGGCATTACTGGTCCTTCTAATCGCAGGTGTTTTGGTGTTAGGTGGCGTTGTATATTACTTGAGACAACCATTAACGTCTCCCCAGACACAAAATCCACCTTCGCCTCCGCCGCCGCAACCAACCCCAATAGTAGCTCCCCCTCAGTCCCCAGCTCCTACTCCCGCAGCGCAATCGACTCCGCCGCCCATAGCCAAGCAGAAGAATTTAACGTGCGCAGAGCGCGTCGCACCTTCTCAAATTCAATATAGTGCGGACGATCCACGAGATTATCTGAATTCATTTCTGAAGGCAATGGGCGAGGGTGTTTTGAGTAAAGACGCAAAAGAAACTATCAAGTGTTACTTCGACAGCCCCTATGACTATACACCAGGGAATAGTCTTTTCGTCCTAGATCTCGATAAAAACTTTACTTCATTCGTTTTTTCCCTTGCGAACTGGACGCCGGATGGAATTGTTGGCGTCAACATTTCTGATCCAGAGTTTAACTCAGAGATAGCAAAGTTTTATACCAGAAAAATAAACGGACAGTGGAAAATACTTGACATTAAAGACCCCCAAGGCTTATTGAAATAGATTTTGAGAATTTTCCGCAAAGGAAATCTAAAGCCCGCCACGAACCAGAGCCTCTGAGTGGGCGAAGCCGAGCTAAGCTCGGCGAAGCGCTAAAGTAGGCGTTTGAATCCAAACACCCCTACTGATTGAGGGCGGCGTTGATTTCCGAGTTATATATGCACGTTCCGAAGGGATCGGAAGGATCGGTCTCTGCCCAGCCTTTCCCTAGCGTGCTTCTTACGTAGGTACTTCCTGAGGGGCATGGGGAGGAGGGCGGCGCGTAGAGGATTTGAAGGTAGTGTATCACGATGACGGCGATCACGATCAAAATTATAAACAATAGGATTTTCATTTCCCCATAATGCTCTGTTTTGGTTCAAGTAGGCGGTATTCGAAGACGTTTGGTCAATCTTTACTCCGGCACGCAGACGCCTCCCGTATCCGCGATCTTGTTCAGTTGACAGCGGTAGCTCGTGGGGCAGGTCGGAGCGTTTTTGATAAACCCGCCGCAATGCATGCCTGTCGCCCAGTGCAGGGGAGGGGTGTATGTTATCCATTGAGCCGTGAGATTGGCCGCTTCATATTGCGCCCCCAGATAGAATGCAAAAAAGAAAGTAGCCACGAAAACGACGACAGCAAGCAGTTTTGAATACCAAGTCACCTTGTTCCACTGAATCTTTTTCATGCTTTTTATTATACCAAATTCTGCGATAGCGACGCCAGCTCCAAGTCTACTTCGGGAAATCTATTTTCTTGAGACCGTCGTTCGCAACGAAATAGAGCGCGTTCGTTTTTTCGTCGTAGCTGGCGAATGATGTTTGGACTACGGGTTCGAAATTTATCATGGCACCGTCTTTCAGATCCAGGAATTTCACCTCGCTCGGGTAGTGCACAAAAAGGTGGCTTTGGTCGGCATACCATTCGATGCTTGTCGCCGATTGTGCCCTGGGCAGGTTGAAACGATAATAGTCCTTGTCTTGGTTGAAGAAGAACACCTCAAGGGCTTTGTGTTCAAGCGCGGCTGCCGCCGAAGCGTTGCTCGTGAAGGAGAAATCCTTGACGTCGTCCGCGATTTTCGCCAAAGCATCTTTGTTCCTGTCATATGTATAGAAACTGCCGTCGTCCTGCAGCAGAGCGATCTCGCTCGTCGCCGCCCATTGGAGCTTAGTATTTTTCCCTCTGATATTCTCGGCTGTTGATTGTGTTTTATGGAGGAATTTATCGTAAATGACGAGCGTTGACGTGTTCGCTTTCGAATTCCACTCCGTCCATGCGAAAAAGAATTGCGACGCGGCGATGTTTTTTAAAACTGCGCCGCTTGTTTTATATTCCGGAGAGATAATTTGCGTGTTTGTATTGAAAAGCACTATGGCGGCAGTTTCAAGAACGATCACGTTCTGCGTATCGTACGGATCGAGAATTATTTTAAATTTTTGGCTTGCGCCGAGGCCCGCCTTCTTTAAGGCGGCGTTCAGATTTGTGCGCGTAGCGGTGGCGGAATTAAAAAGAGAATAGGTGCCGCTCGCGGAGTTGAACACGAGAATTTTTGAAAGATCGTTCGTCGAGCCCGTCACTTCGCCGCTGCCAATTTTTATTCCATTCACGGAAAGACCCCCTTTTTTGTTTTGCAGAATCGGCGTATCGCCGAGAAGCGTGAACCGCGCTATCGTGCCGGTCGCGATGGTCTCGGTAGTTTCGGGGATGAGCACGGCGCTCTTTTCATCGGAAACGAGCGAAGGAGCCACCGGCACTTTTTCGCGCCAGGGCTTGTAGCCGCCAAGCGATAACTCCAATTCATAAGTCTTTGGGAAAAGATTATTGATCAAGGTTCCGTTCTGGAAGAAGCCCGAGTTGTTCTCAACCGGTTTTTTATCGAGAATGATCCGCGCTTCGCGAGGGAAGCTTCGCACGAAGATTGCCCCCACCTTGCGCAGACTGAGCGTGCCGGGGTCAAAACGCCAGCCGCTTACGTAGAAAATAACGCTTGTTCCAAGCACCAGAAAAGCCGCGAAAAGGCCATAAAAAAGGCGCCTGCGCGCGTGTATAGTCATTGGATTAATGTATAAAATTGGCTGGCATTTGTAAACCGTACGGATATGGTATATGGTGAAAGTGATCCCGCTTTAGATTTCGGCACAAACAATCTTTACCGGGAGGGCGAATCATTCCGATCCGTGGATCGGAATTGAGCCCACCCACTTGGCGATATGCCGAGTCCATCTAGGCGGGACCCACAAGGGGCCGACTATTCAGTCGGGCTTTTGCGTTTAAGGCAGTTTTCTATAGATGAGATGCTCTAATTTTTGGAATTTTAAAACAAATTCATTCGGACAGTAGGGCATTACAACATTACAACACTACAACAATTCGTCTGTCTTCGCCGCGAGTATGAAGTCGTTTTCCGAGAGGCCTCCGATCGCGTGAGTCGAAAGCTCAATCCGTACTTTGCTGTAAAAGATATGAATATCCGGATGGTGCCCCTCCGCTTCCGCGATTTCCGCGACCCGGTTGGCGAATTTCATCGCTGACAGGAATGGGGAATCCTTTCCGCCGGAGGCGGACCCGCCTTTGGCGGGGAAATTAAATTCCTTGACGATCTTCAGGTTGTCGGGCGTCGTCCAGCCGGAAATTTTTTTGAGGTAATCCGCGACGTATTCTTTTCCAATCGGCAGCGTCCCGCCTTCACAGGGAACGCAATGTTTTTGGGCGAGGTCCATAGGCCCATTTTATAAGAAGCGGAGAAATCCCGCTAGTTTTGTTATCATTAAGAAGACATGGCCGGTATTTTGGATTATCTCTTCGGTCGAAAACCGACACCAGCCAGAGAATTTGAGCGGCGCGTCTTTGCCGTCGTTCTTAGGCATATCGTGGACAGAAGAACCGTCGCCAAAGAACTAGAGGAAGCCCAAAACCTCGTCGCGAGCGGCATTCCCGAAGAGCAGCGGCAGAGATCCGCAGCCCGTTTATATCTCTTTTTAGAGAACTATATTGCCCGTGAGCAGCCAAGGAGTAGGGTTCCCGCGGATACCCTCCGCGAACGCATTTTGAACGAATGCCATCCCGAACGCGCGGATGGACATCTCGCGCTCATCTTTCTCTCTAGCAAGGAACGTCAGGTAAAACTATTCGAGTTCTTCGCGGAAGATATATTTAAAAGAATCCCGAACCTTATCGAAGAAGGCGACCGTAGAGAAGTTTTTCGTTCTCTTGAGGCGGATGGCCAGATCGCGGATGTGGTAAAAGAAGGCGTGTTCTCGCGGGAAGCGCTTTCGCGAAAAATCCGGAAACTCTCGCCGGCCGAACAGGCTGCGTTCGTTCAATCCCTTCTCGCGCGGGCTTTCGCGATGCTCACTCAAAAGATTTCAGGCGTAGTCGGAGAACTACGAACCGAACTGATGTTTAAAAATGCTTATCGAGAGCTTCGCGACAAATTGAGCTACATAGAAGACGTACCGAAAGTACTCCTCCTTGTACCAGGGGCATTCCTCGAGGAGGAGCGGGTTGGTCTCATGGAGAAAAGTGAACTTGAAGAAGAGCTGAGTAGGCGGCAGCGGGCCTTCGAAAGCACGGTCGCGGAGCTTCATGGAGAAAAAGTAAAGCTTTCGTCGCTAAGCCGGGAAGAGCTCGAGAAGAAAGTCGAAGAACGCACGGTGGAACTCGTGAATGCCTTGAGGGACGTGAAGGCGAACCGCGCGGAACTGGAAGAAGCGAAGGGGAAAGACGAGGCATTTTTGGAAAATATCAGCGATGGGCTCGTGGCAGTCGACCCCAAATGGAACATTCTCCTCTGGAATAGGGCCGCGAGCGAGATTTCCGGATGGTCCAGAGAGAGCGTGCTCGGAAAATCACTCCCTAATTCCGTAAAGTTCGTTCGCGAGAGCGACGGATCGAAAGACCGTCCTTTTTTAGAGGACGCGATGATTTTCGGGAAAACAAGGAAAACCCAAGGCGGCGCCATTTTAATAAAGAAAGACGGCAATAAAGTCGTGGTTCACGTAAGCACTTCGCCGATCTTCGACGAGAGCGGCAGCGTGACGAGCACCATCATCGTTTTCCGCGATATTTCGAATGAACGCGAACTTCAGAAGACGCGGGAGGAGTTCGGCTCACTTGCGACCCACGAGCTCCGCACGCCCGTTGCGGTCATAAAAGGGTACGTCAATTTGTTGGCTACCGGAAGCGTCGGACCGCTTACGGACAAGCAGAAAGAATACGTTGAACAGATCCGCCGTTCAAACGAAAGACTGCTTGACTTGATAAACGCCATGCTCAATGTTTCGCGGATCGAGCTTGGCACTCTGGCCATCGAACCGAAACCGACCTATCTTCCGGATATAGCCGAAGGGGTGCTTTCCGAACTCTCGCCGGGCATCAAAGAAAAAAAACTTGATGTCAAAACGAACTACGACAGGTATGTGCCGATTATAGACGTTGATCCGAGCCTTATGCACGCTGTTTTTCAAAATTTACTCTCGAACGCGATAAAGTATACTCCGAGCGGTGGCAAAATAAGCCTGACGGTCCGAAAACAAAAGCAGGAATCCGATGTCCTCGTCACCGTCACGGATACGGGATACGGCATTCCAAAGGATCAGCAGTCAAAAATATTCAGCAGGCTTTTCCGCGCGGATAACGCGAGGGCGAAAGTTCCCGAAGGCACGGGCTTGGGTCTTTATATCGTCAAGTCCATACTGGATCAGTGCGATGGAAAAATTTGGTTCGAATCCGAGGAGAACAAGGGAACGACTTTTTCTTTCACGATTCCGCTCGAGGGGATGACGCAAAGGGAGGGAGTTAAAGGGCTTAGTTAACGCGGTTCGTCATTGCGTTCCCGTAGCGAATTTTTATTCTTTGTCAGGCCACCCGGAATCGAACCGGGGCTATACCCACCCCAAGGGTACGGACTACCACTATCCGATGGCCTGATATCTACCCGCACAAGCGTATATTATTTTCAAATTTTAAAAAATTCGCTACGGGGACGCAATGATAGCTTTTCCCCGCGAGCCGCGGCTCGCGGGGACTGCCGGTATACTACAGCCCGCGAATGTCCTACAACTATAAGATTTTTACCGTCTTTCCTGCAAGTATCGGTTGTGATATGATGGAAATATGGCAACTCGCCCAAACACATTTGAGTCCGGACCCCAACCACAGGAACCGTACGGCCCATGGGCTCCGAAGATTGTGAACAAAGAGATGATCACTTCAGGGCCTCTAAGGAGCCCCTTGAAGGGAGTTTTAGGAAGAGAAGTCAAAGCTCCGGAAGGCAAGGAAGAATATATCGGTCAGCTCGCAAGAAGGCTTCCCGAACCATATCTCTCAACGGCCCTAACTTTTTTGAGAGCCGTGAAGGAGGACAAGAAAGAGGAAGCCTCAATGCTGTTGCTTAAAGAATTGAAGAACCTTAATCAAAGAATAGACGAATCCGAAGACCCGAGAAAACAGCTCAGGAAGTGCATCGAAAACGTGGAAAGGGAGATAAACCCGACGATACATTAATCCCCGCTACGTGCGGGGATTAATTTACTTTACGGCGACTATGGCTTTCTTCGCCTGCGTTTTGAGGCAACTCGTGCAGATGAGCGTTCTCACGCCCTGCACTTTCGCGTACTGGAGGTTAGGATACTTTCTGGACCAATTTGTCGGATTATAATGGCCGCGAAGCAAGCGTCGTTTTCCGCCCATTTGCGATCCTTTATGGCATATTGCGCATTGTCTCATAAAATTAGGTGTTAGGTTATAGGTTTTAGGTGCTAGGTTTTAAGGACCGGTCTAAGCATTGTAATTCATCTGAAGAACATTTTCAAGCCCCGCAACAAAAACAGGCTCTTACATCTAAAACCTAAAACCTACAACCTAACACCTGCAACCTAAAACCCGTTTACTCGATAATCACCTTTAGCCTTCTCGCTTTTTTTCGATTGAGTTTCGGGAGCCGTACTCGCAAGATTCCGTTCTTGAACGTGACTGAGGCATTTTCCGGATCAACTTCCTGCGGGAGAATGACCGAGCGCGAGAACCGCCCCCAATAGCATTCCTGATAGAAATAATCCTCGTCGCCCGCTTCTTTTTCGCGATATCGTTCGCCGCGGACAGTGATGGAATCGTTCGTTACGTGGATGTCGATGTCCTCCGGTTTTACGCCGGCGATGGCCGATTCGACGACGATGTTGGTTGGGGTTTGATAGACGTCGATTGTGAGCTGTCCCTCCGGCTCATCCGAGGCGGCGCCTGGCCGCGGAACGCCGTCGTCTTCCTCCGCTGCCACTCGCGGCCTACGGGCAACGTTCGCTGAGTTCGCCTTCGCAAGCTCGACTTTATAATCCGCATCCGCAGCCTTGCGGTCGCCGGCAAGCTCTTCAAAGAATTTTTCGTCAGTTGTGTCCATATTGTAGAATAGGTTTTAGGTTCCAGGTTTTAGGAAGCTCTAACGCCTAACACCTATAACCTAACACCTAGTTGACATTGTATCATACTGCTTCCTGTTCGCGCTCCTCGAAATCACTAATCAGAAAGAACCCGACGATGATGAGAAATGCCATCAGATAGATGAAATTTCCATAGTTGATTATAAAGTAGTTAAATAAGCTATGCAATATGGTCGCGAGCGCAAGCCCCGAGAGGATGTGTTTCCACGTGTGTGTTTTGAATTCCCGTATACCCATCGCCCAGTAGTATCCCACGAATCCCGAAGCGAGCGAGTGAAGAAGGGTCGCGCCGACGAACCTCACGGATATGGTTGAGAGCGCGTTTGCGAGCACCCCGGTTTGACCGTTCGGGGCGCCGCTTAGGGCCCCTAGATTTTCTATGGTCGCAAAGCCGAGGGCTGCCACGACCATGTAGATCATCGGATCCACCGGCTCGTTGAAGTCGGTATCTTTATGGACGCTCGCATAGGCGGCTCCGAATTTCACTGTTTCTTCGATGCCCGCGAGAGCGACGAGGTAGAAGAGCTGGGAGAGCGAAAGAGGCACCGCAAGTTCGAGTATCTTCGGGCTCAGGTAGCCGTTCAGGATGCGTTCGGCGAAAAGCGCTACGAACGAGGCAATCATTCCGAAGAAGAATGTGAGCGCGATGAGCTTCTTGGGCTCGGGATGAAGGTCTTCGTGGAGATAAAAAATAAGCCAGACGAAGCCGGGGAGAAATCCGAGGACTACGAGGAAGGCCGTGGTCATTTGAATTATTCTAGCATTTTTAACCTAGCCCTCCATTGTCATTCTGGGCTTGACCCAAGATTTAAATTTTAGAGCTTATTTATTTTACTCTTATTCATAAATACTATTGTCATTCTGAGCTTCGCGAAGAATCTATTGAACTGAATGTACACCTATTACACCTATATTGCTACAAATTTTCATAATGCGGTGCTTTACACCGGAATTACAAGCGCCCTGCGGGTTCGTATGCAACAACACGCCGAAAAGAGAATTCCCGGATTCACAAAACGATATAACATTAATAAGCTTGTCTGGTATGAAGAGTTTAACACGCCCCAAGAGGCGATTGCCGCTGAAAAGAGAATAAAAGGGTGGCGGCGCGAAAGAAAACTCGCGCTCATTAAAAGTATTAATCCGGAATTCAAGGATTTAATAATAGATCCTTCGCAGAGCTCAGGATGACGGAAAAAGAAAGGACTATCTTTAGGATTATGCAAGAAAGTCAGAAAAAAGAAAATGGCCTGCGTGTAGTGGCGCAAGCCTGGGCCGGGGCGTTGGGTTACTTGGCGTTGAACCAACCACGAGATTTCGCGAGCCTCTCGTAGACATTGCCCGCGTAGTACGTCATCCACATGACGTAGAGCGTGAGGTAGGTCCAGGCGAGAGCTTCTAGCGGCGAACGCTGAGTGGCCAGTGCGGTACCGGGACCGAAGTGCGGAACACCTGCGATCATGATCATTCCTCCTAAGGGCCTACCAAATGCCAACCCTTGGGAGAAATGATAGCATGTCTTAAACCTTTTGTCAAATCGCTTTACCACTTTTCCACCATGAGCATTTTGTCCGGCTGGAATATGCCGTAGATTTCCTCCGTCACGAACGGCATAAAAGGATGGAGAAGCTTCAGGGATTCAAGAAGAAGGTGTTCGAGGAGGGCGTAGCTTCCGGATTTCTGCGCGGCGTCGCCCTCCTTTAGATTTTTCTTTTCCGCTTCTATAATCTTGTCCGCGAGCGTGTGCCAAATATAGTGGTACAGTTTTTCAGCCGCAAGATGGAATTCGAAATTCTCGATATGCGCCGTCACTTCGGATTTCAAGATATCCAGTTCTTTAATGTGGGGATTTTTACCGTCAGATGTCAGTTGTTTTTTGTCTATTATCGGCTGCTTGTTCTCATTTGTTGGTTTGTTCACGTGAACAAACCTTGCGACATTCCATATCTTCGTCGAGAAATTCCGGTAGCCGCGGATGCGGTCCTCGGAAAGCTTGAGGTCGCTTCCGGCCGAGGCGCCGACCACGAGCGAAATACGGGTGGCATCCGCGCCGTATTTATCAGCCATTTTGAGGGGGTCAATGCCGTTGTTCAGAGATTTTGACATTTTCCTGCCTCTTGCGTCGCGCACGAGCCCGTGAAGATAGACCTGTTTGAAAGGAACCTGGCCCATAAGGCATGTTGACATGAGTATCATTCGCGCCACCCAGAAGAAAAGAATGTCGTAGCCCGTCTCTAGTACCGAGTTCGGGAAATATGTTTTTAAATCCTTTGTCTCTTGAGGCCACCCCAAGACCGAAAAAGGCCAGAGCCCGGAGGAGAACCAAGTATCGAGCGTGTCTGGATCTTGTACCCAACCAGATTCCTTTACATCCTCGATGGAGACACGATAAGATTCGTTGCCCAATCGAGGGTCGTTCGGGATTTTTACGGTTGTCGGAATCCACACGGGGATCCTGTGCCCGAACCAGATCTGGCGCGAGATGCACCAGTCGCGGAGATTCTCGATCCAATGGAAGTAGATCTTTTCGAAGCGTTCGGGAAAGATTTTTATTTCTCCACTCTCGACGGCATGGCGCATTAATTGCTTAAGTGTTTTTTCTTCTCCGCTTTTAACATCTTTCAGTTTCGAGTTTTCAACTTTAAATTTTTTATTCACCGCGACGAACCATTGTTTCAGGATCTGCGGCTCGATCACGCCTCCGCCGCGGCCGTCCGTCGCGATCCGGTTCACGTATTTCTCGTCGATTTTTTCCACAAGCCTCTTGTTCTTCAGTTTTTCGACGATCAAGGGCCGCGCCTTCTTGATATGCAGTCCCGCGAATTCGCCGGCGATGGGGAGCAGTTTCCCTTTGAGATCGATGATCTGTTCCATGTCGAGACGATGTCGCTCCGCTATTTCGAAGTCGGCGAGATCATGCCATGGAGTGATGGTCATCACGCCCGTGCCGAATTCCATGTCAATCGCCTCGTCTTTAACTACCGTTGCCGTGATGGGGCCGTTGATCCACTCGAGTTCGATCTTTTGCCCGTCTTTATATCTCGCATAGCGCGCGTCCTTAGGGTGCATTACCACGTATTTATCGCCGAATTTCGTTTCCGGGCGCGCCGTGCCGATGACGAACGGGCCGTACTTCAAATAATAAAGAGGGGTCGTTTGCTCAACCCAATCCACTTCGTCGTCGGAGACGGTGGTTTGAAGTTCGGGATCCCAGTTTACGATGCGGTTGCCCCGGTAGATAAGTCCGAGGTCGTACATTTTTTGAAATGCCGTGCGTACCGCTTTCTCGCGCGTCTCGTCAAGGGTGTACGCTTCGCGACTCCAGTCGAGCGAGGCTCCCATCCGCTTGACCTGCTTCACGATGAAATCGTGGCTTTTCCGGGCGTAGTCATTCACGCGTCTTAAAAATTCTTCCCGTCCCAGATCATGGCGGCTTTTCTTTTCCTCTTTTGCGATGATTTTTTCCACCCGTGACTGCGTGGCGATTGCGGCGTGGTCAGTGCCCGGCACCCAGAGCGTTTTCTTGCCGTTCATGCGGTTGAAACGAGTTAAAATATCCTCGATCACAAGCATTGCGGCATGCCCCATGTGCAGTTCGCCCGTCACGTTCGGCGGCGGTAGAACGATGGAAAAAGGCTCGGCATCTTTTTTCGTGACGCCTTTTTCGACGCATATATCGGGGTTGAAATATCCGGACTTTTCCCATAGTGCGTAGATTCTTTCCTCGACGGATTTCGGATCGTACCGGGATTCCATAGTACCTCGATTATACTCGATGCTGCCCTGCTTTTCCACTTTTACGATTCCCGCGCGCCTCGACCATATCGGCTAATTCGTGCGAATTAGCCGGCGAAGCTCACAATAACTCTTGATAATTTCTTGAACTTTGGCATGAGAATATACTTAGATGAATGAGCTTGAAAAAGTTTTGAAGGCACTTGCAAATCGGCGCAGGTTGTTAATTCTTAAATGCTTGAAGAGAGGAGAGGAGCATTCAGTTACCGAAATTGCGGCTGAAATTCAACTTTCCTTGAGATCAACCTCGAGGCACCTGAAGATTCTTGCGGCTGCTGATATTATCGACAAAGATCAAAGAGGCCTAGAGGTATTTTATCGGTTGGCAAAGAACCAAAAAGTATTTGTTAGTCGCGTCGTCGGTATTCTTTAATCTCTATCGGCTAATTCGTGCGAATTAGCCGATAGAGTTATATTCCTAAATTCCCTTGGGCTTCCAGTTTATATTTTTTCTTGCGCAAATGTGTGAAATATCCCGCCGCGGCGATCATCGCGGCGTTGTCGAGATTATACTTGAAATCAGGAACAAAAAATTGCGCGCCGACGAGTTCTGCAGTGCGCTTTAGGGCTCGGCGGAGATGCTTGTTCGCCGCGACCCCGCCCGAAAGAAGGATCGATTCCGCGCCCCATTCTTGCGCGGCTCGGCGCGTTTTTGCGGTCAGTACGTCGACCACGGCTTGTTCGAATCCCGCCGCGACTTCGGCCTTGTTGATGTGTTTCGAGGCGAGCTTCGCGTCGCGCAAATAATAGAGAACTGCGGTCTTCAGGCCCGAAAAGCTGAAGTCGTAGTTCTTTTCATTGAGCATAGGCCGCGGGAAGGTAATGGCGAAGGAATTCCCCCGCGCCGAGAGTTTTTCTATCTCCGGTCCGCCGGGATAGGGGAGTTCGAGGAGCCGCGCGACTTTGTCGAAGGCCTCGCCAGCCGCGTCGTCCCTCGTCTCACCGAGCCGTTTCCATTTCGAAAATGATTCCATATAGAGGAGGATCGTGTGGCCGCCTGAGACTATGAGCGCGACTGCGGGGAAAACGACCCGCAGGTCGTCCCCGCGAAAGCGGGGATCCAGGTTTTTTGAAGTCAGAAGAAAGCTGTACAGATGTCCCTCGAGGTGGTTCGCGCCCACCACAATAGGTTTTAGGTTCGAGGTTTTAGGTTTTAGGCTGCGTTGCAATTCTTTCGCAAAATTGATTCCCGTCCATAGCGCCGGTTCAAGGCCGGGGCCGACCGTCACGGCGATAAGCTCGATAGCTCTTAAGCTCTTCGGCTCTTTAGCAGTTATTTTTTTAAGAAGTATCGGAAGATTTTTTATGTGTTCGCGTTTCGCGAGATTTGGGACGACGCCACCGAATGGCCTGTGGATCTTGATCTGCGACGCGACGAGACTTTTTAAAACTCTGAATTTTGGCGCGCGAAGCCCACCTGATGCTTCAATTATCGCGATCCCCGTTTCGTCGCAACTGGTCTCGATGCCCAAAATTCTCATTGCCCTTCCCATATTTGCAGAGCATAACACGCCTTCCTAAGTTGAGAAAAGAGATCGTAAACTAATTTGACGCGATTGGAACCAGATTATAAAGGAACTGCAGGAGTGGCAGGCGTTCGGGAAGGATTTGGAAAGGAGCGATTCAATTGCAATTCTTTAGTGCCCAGTAGGATTAGAGATGGTGTTTGAGGAATAAAAAAGGGCGTAGGAGGGATTTCCTCACGCACGCCCTGCCCCAATTGTGTTGCGAAGTACGCGGCTACGCCTTACAGTGGACTGCACTTACTGTCCCCTTCTCGGCCTCTTCCAGTTCGGCCTCAAGCGCATCGAGGGCCGCGACCGGATCTTCGGCCTGGGTGATTTGTCGACCGACGACGAGATATGTTGCGCCGGCCCTTACTGCGTTGCCCGGTGTATCGACGCGTTGCTGATCGCCGACATCTTTTCCGGCGGATCGCACACCGGGAACGATAAACTTAAGACCCTTGAGTTCCGGGCGCTTCGCGAGAATGCCGACCTCTTTCGGCGAACAAACAATGCCGTCGACGCCTGCAAGCTTTGCGAGACGCGCCAAGTAAAGAGCTCCCGCCTTTGTTGGTTGGCCATGAAGCAGATGCGCTTGTTCCTCGTTGAGGGACGTGAGTACAGTTATTGCGTAAACCTCGAATGGAAAGGCTTTAACTGCCGCCTTCATCATTTCGATCTCGCCGCTTGCGTGGACTGTGATAATCTCGGCGCCCGAATCCGCGATTGCCTCTGCTCGAAGTCGGACGGTATTTGGAATGTCGTGCAGCTTCGCATCGACCCAAACCCGCTCCGCGCCGGCATGATGGAGTTGCTCTACCACGGTCGGCCCTTGAGCATCGAAGACGTTGTGAATCTTGATGGCATGAACCCGACCGCCGATCTTTGACGCCAAATCCAGGCATTGAGCCAAACTCAGCTCATCCGCTGCGAGAATAATCCTGTTTTGCATTGCTGTATTTCCTCCTATCAAAGGGCTGATTGCGATTTAGCTGAGTCCGCCACGAACTGAGCTTGCAGATAGAAATACAACGAAATAGCAAAAAATGCAATCTATAAGCCGACCTCAATGTCGGAATGTGACCGTGAAAAATCTAACTTGGTAGCGCCAGCGGGATTCCGCTTCGCTAGAACCCGTCGCGGCTCGCTACCTGCCCGCCGGCAGGCAGGTACAGCAAGCCGCTCTTTGAGAACCCTCCGTTTGTAGTCGCTAAATGCCCACCGAGCCGTCTTGGGGAGGTGGGCATTTATCCTTAAGAACAGCAGACGCAGTTCGTGTCTTTGGAGAGGGCCTCGGAGCTCCGATAAGCTTGGTCTCTGGCGGAGCCGAGTCAGACTCGGCGAAGCCGGAGTTATCGGAGCGAGAGACAAGAAAAAATTGCCGCAGGAGCAATTTTATTCTGGCTCTCCAAAGATGCGAACAAGTCCCGTAGCGCCAGCGGGATTCGAACCCGTGTACCAGGCGCTTGCCCCCACACCAAAGTTGTAGCCCCACGGGGAGTCGAACCCCGGTTACCGGCTTGAAAAGCCGATGTCCTAACCGCTAGACGATGGGGCCATGCGGTTTTGGTGTGGGGGTGAAAAAGCCTGTATCTCCCGCCCATTGTTCGAGCGCAGCGAGATTTACAATGGCGTGGATCCCGCACTCTTCTTATTGTAGCCTATGCACGCTCGTGCAATAACACAATAGGCGGGATCGCGCCAACTCTACCTCGCTATCGCTTCGGAGAGTTGCGGGACTAGGCCAGACTAGACGATGGCGCCATATATTAACTTATGACAAGAGACAAACAACAAATGATCACGGTTTCACTATTATATGAATCTTTACTATAATAGTAAAGATAAGATACTTAAAGGTCATTGCTGATTTTTTGCATGTCATAAGTTATTAATCATTAGTCATTTGTATGATTCCTTTCTTCGGCATTTGGAATGATTGGGGAGTGTTTGCCGTGCGGCTCATTGTGAGTTTGATATTCATTGTGCACGGATGGCAGAAGATTAGGAATATCCCTGAGACCGTTTCGAATTTTTCCGCGATGGGTTTCAAGCCAGGAATCTTTTGGGGGCCGCTCATCGCCATCCTCGAGTTTTTCGGAGGCCTCGCGCTTTTTTTGGGATTTCTCACGCAACCGATCGCCGGGCTGTTTGTCATCGAATTCATCACGGCCACGATCTGGCGGATATCAAAACACCACTCATTTGCCGGTGGATATGAGCTTGATCTTCTGATCCTCGCCGCGGTTTTCTTTCTTTTTCTCTCCGGCGCCGGCGCGTTCTCACTGGATCGGGCATTCCTTTTTAACAGTATGTGGTAAGTGGTAGGTAGTAGGTAGTAGAAAAAATTGTTACTTTCCACCTACTACATACTACATACCACCTACCACCTACTGATTCCATGAAACGCTTCTTCGAAATCTTTCCCGGGGCCCTCGCGTGGCTTACACTTGTCCTCATGATAGTGTTTTCCTGGAAGCTGCCAACCGCAGTTTCTATTTTTATCATTCTCTTCGACATCTATTGGCTTCTGAAGACCATATATCTTTCGTTGCATCTGCGCTCGACATTCGCGACGACGAAGAAGAACCTGAAGATCAACTGGCTTGATGCTTTGCGGCCGTTGCCGGGCGTTGAAGGTGGATGGTCGGATATCTATCACCTCATCATACTGCCGATGTATCACGAACCGTATGAGGTCGTACGCGAAAGTTTCGAGAGCCTCGCGCGCGTGAACTATCCGAAAGAGAAATTTCTTGTGGTGCTCGCGACCGAGGCACGGACCGAGCTTAGCTCGGCTGGAACCGAGCTTAGCTCGGCAAGAGCGGGGGAGGAGCGGAGCGTTGCCGAACGTATAAAGCGGGAATTCGGCGCGACGTTTTTCAGGTTTCTTGTCACGGTTCATCCCGAAAATACACCCGGAGAAATTCCCGGCAAAGGCGCGAACGAAACATGGGCGCTCAAGCGCGCACGAGAGAAGATCATTGATCCCCTTGGGATCGATCACTCGAAGATATTGGTGTCGGTCTTCGATATCGATACCCAGGTCTTCCCGGAATATTTCGGGAGGCTCACGCACGCATACCTCTCGGCCTCGAATCGCGAACGGGCGATCTATCAACCGATACCGTTCTTCACGAACAATATTTATAAAGCGCCCGCCTTGGCGCGCGTCGTTTCTTTTTCTGCGACGTTCTGGCAGATGATGCAGCAGTCGCGTTTTGAGCGGCTCACCTCATTTTCTTCGCAATCCATTCCGCTTCGGGCACTTGAGGACGTCGGATTCTGGCATACGGATATCGTTTCCGAAGACTCGAGGATTTTCTGGCAAGGGTATCTGCATTACCACGGCGATTTCCGCGTGGAACCGTTGTTCTATCCGGTGTCGATGGACGCGAACGTGGCGCCGACGTTTTGGGCGACGATGAAGAATATTTATAAGCAGCAGCGGCGATGGGGCTGGGGATGTGAGAACATTCCTTATATGCTCGAAGGATTCAGGAAAGATCCGGCGATACCCGCGCGGAAAAAATGGTATTGGACGTGGAACCTGCTTGAAGGATTCCATTCATGGGCGACGAACTCCTTGATGATCTTCGCGCTTGGTTGGCTCCCGGTCATTTTAGGAGGAAGGCATTTCAATTACTCGCTTCTTTCCTATAACCTCCCGCAGATCACGCGATTCATCATTTCTCTCTCGATGATCGGCATCGCGAGCTCCGCGATCTTGGGCATTATGCTCTTGCCGCCCCGCCCAAAATGGTTCGGCACGTGGCATTATGCCGTGTATTTTTTTCAGTGGATCTTCATGCCGCTCACGCTCATCGTCTTCGGCGCCTTCCCGGGACTCGAAGCGCAAACTAGATTGATGCTGGGCGGTAAATTCAAGCTGGGTTTCTGGGTAACGCCCAAGGGCAGAAGGTAGAAAGTAGGGAGTAGGTGGTAGGTGGTAGGTGGTAGGTAGTGAACGGGGGAGAATTTTTTAGAAAAACTTTATCTACTTTTTGCATACTGCAAATGTGGACAGTAATATTCGAACATATAGGGATCTTAGGATTTGGCAGAGAACCAAGAAGTTTGCCGCACTGGTTTATGAAATTACGGAAAAATTTCCACGATCTGAGATGTATGGACTAACTGCCCAAATGCGCAGAGCTGCGGTGTCTATGCCCTCAAATATCGCTGAAGGATTTAGGAGGGGCACAAGGAAGGAAAAATTGCAATTTTTGAGAATTGCTTATGGATCCGGCGCGGAGCTAGAAACCCAATTGGAGATCGGCTACGACATTCACTATTTAGATGCAATAACGCTAAAATCTGTCATGGACGAGCTTGATACGATCATGAAGATGATTAATAAGGCGATCAGAGCACTTAGTGTATAATAAATGAGTAATGGAAAAAGCTTCTACCTACCACTTACCACCTACCACCTACTCAAAGAATGGTTTCACTATCATCGAGCTTTTGGTGTTCGCGGCGATTTTCGCGATAGTGATGATAGCCTTCATCACCATCTTGGTTTCGATTACGCGCGTGCAGGTGCGGCAGACGGCCGCCGCGGAGGTCAACCAGCAGAGCGAATTTCTTTTGCAGCAGATCCAATACTATGTCGAGCGCTCGAGTCTTATTGAACTCGCTCAAGATACGGCGACGACCACCTTGAAGCTACGGATGGCTTCGGCTGCGGAGGACCCCACGCTCATGTATGTTTCGTCTAGCGTGGTCTATCTCCAGCGGGCGACTGGCACGGCGCAGGCGCTTACGTCGAACAAAGTAAATGTCACATCGCTCACGTTCACAAATCGCTCGAACGCGCCGGGGCACGATTCGGTGAGCGTGTCTTTCGTCGTTGCCTATAATGGCGGCTTGGGGCAGCGGTTTTCCGAAGCTTTGAATACCTCGATCGCGCGCGTGAATGCCGCGACATTCGATTCAAACCTCGTGCCGTCATCCACGGCAACCTACAAGCTTGGCGTGAGCGGCCAGATTTGGAACTCGATAAACGACCTCATCTACTTCAGCGGCTCGAACGTGGGAGTGGGCGTCGGTGTCTCGAGCCCGGGACAGACGCTCGAGGTGAACGGCGGAGTCCGGCTCAATACATCGAACGCGAAACCAGCATGCAATTCTTCACAACGGGGGACTTTCTGGGTCTTTGAAGCCGCGAGCAACGCCACGGACACCGTCCAGGTATGCGCGAGGGACGGAGCGAGTGTCTACGCCTGGAGGACCATCTATTAGTTGTCCACATGAACAGCACTTTGATTCTTCTGGCATTGCTTTAGAATAAAGAGTATGGATGCTCAAAAAAAGAAAGTTGTTATTGTGGCAGTCGTCATTATCCTCGTGGGAGGACTAGTCTGGTTTTTCTCCTCCCAGAAACCAACAAGCAATTCCGGTGCTCCGCCTCCGGCCGCGAATAAGACGCCGCCACCTGCTCCGGCGGGGCCTGTAACGCGTGAAGCCGCGCCGAAAAATGTCGTCGTGCCCGAGATGGGCGCGTCAGCTCCACCGGGCGTGGCTATTCCCCAAAATGTCGCGCCGGCGAATACCACTGCCGGAACAAGTTTCCGGATGTTTAACGTCAAAATGCAAGCAGGTACCTTTCTGCCGAATGAGATAATTGTCTACCAAGGCGACGGAGTGAAAGTCAGCATTACCGCCGTTGACCAGAATTACGACTTCTTCCAGCCGGATTATCTCGGGAATAAGATTGCTATTGCCAAAGGCAAAACATGGGCATGGATTTTTGACGCCACCGCCGCCGGAAAGTTCAAGTTTTACTGTCCGAGCTGCGGCGGCCCCGCGAAAGGCCCTGTCGGCTATTTGATCGTCAAACCTAAATAAAAACCATTCCGGAAAAATGCTTCCTAAAAAAACAGTCTTCATATTAATCGGGGTTCTCGTCGTCCTAATTGCCGTTATCGTCGTCCTAGGCGCGCAGTACATAAGCTTAGCGAAACCAAATCCGGCTGGACCATCAGCTTATTCCGCCGTCTATCTTGCGAGCGGAGACATCTATTATGGAAAACTCGATTGGTTCCCGTGGCCGCGGTTGACGAACGTCTGGTTCTTGCAGAGGTCGCAGGTGGGAGGGCAGTCGCAGCTGGGCATCACTCCGTTCAAGAGTGCTTTCTGGGGGCCGGTTGACGAAATTGAACTCAACTCCAGGCAGATTATTTTCTGGACGCGCTTGAGGAACGACAGCCAGGTAGTCAAGGCGTTTGAAAACCCGGAGCTTCTCCAGCAACAGCCACAACCACAACAACCGACTCCGCCGGCCGGCGGACCGCCCAGCACGAATTTCCAGGGCCCAACAAGCTCGCCGGCACAGAAGTAGTAGGTAGTAGGTAGTAGGTAGTAGGTAGAAAGTAGTAAGTAGAAAGTAGTAAGTAGAAAGTAGTAAGTAGAAAGTAGTAAGTAGAAAGCGACGCCTGCGTCGTCCCCGCGCCTGCCTGCCGGCAGGCAGGCGGCAGGCAGGAAAGCTGGGATCCAGCAATCGTTACCCCAGAATAAAGCCAAAAAGGCGCCTATCCACAGGGACTTTTTCCTCAAGAGCTGTATAATGAAGCTAATTGTTATTGTGAAAAGACTTTTTCACATATCGAAGCGTAGCGGGTTTATGGCTGGCATAGTATTTGTCGCACTTGTTATATTTTTTGTTCTCGACCTATTACCTGCTACTAACTACCCACTAACGCCAGTTCTTGCCTTCCAGGGTCCATCTTCCACCGCCGGCGTCGGCTCTGGCGCCATCGGTGTTGATTCCGCCAACAACCTGTCCGTCGGCACCTCCACGACCAAAGCCGAAACAAAATTTTTGATTGTTGCTTCCTCAACGGCGGATACCGCGAACTTCGCTCTGAAAGTTATTGACAAAGGCCAGGGGCCCCTCTTTCTCGTGCGCAACGATGGCAGCATTTCTATTGCCACGAGCGGCATGAGCTATACCTTGAATGTCGGAGGTAATGTCTACGCCTCCGGCAACGTAACTTGCGGCGGCAGCTGCGGCGGCACCGTGCTTGCGCAAAACGTCAGCGCCGGCGTTTTCGGCGGCGCAGGAAGCGGCGCTCTCTACGCTTTTCCCTCCAACCTCGGCGTCGCTACTTCAAGCCAAGTCGGCTTGCCGGCGCCGCTTTCTGTCTATACGGTCGGTTCGGCTACGACCAGCGCCTATTTTTCGGGCTCGGTCGGCATCGGGACGCCGGGGGGGGAAGCGGTGCGTTTTAACCTGGATGTGCTCGGCAACTACCTCCAGACCCAAAAGTTCTTCAATGTCAGCGCTTGGGATGGGGTGTCGGCGCCGACCACGAGGGCGAACCTATGGACATTGGGGAGAGAGGGCGGCAGGGGCGGCGGCTCAATATGGGCAGAGGACACGCCGATCATCATCACGAAGATCGCCGCCATCGGCGGCGGCGGCGGGATTGCTATCGGGCCGAACGTCACATGGCCGGACATTCCGTCATCAACCTCGCCAACGCCAGGCATCAACATAAAGGGCAATGTCGGCATCAACACCGCTTACCCATCCTCAACCTTCCACGTCGTCGGCACGTCAACTTTCTCAGCCAGCGTCGGCATCGGGACGGCGGGCCCCCAGGCGGGTTACAAGCTAAATATTAATGGTCCCCCCAGTCGCCTTGTGCATTTTGGGTTCGACTTTTCAACGGAAGCGTATATAACTTCACTGGAAAATAGCCCAAGACTTGAAGGCACCTGGCTCATAGGTAGTAGTGGTGCAGGTAATGATGATATTAAGTTTGGCCGTCTAGGCGTCGGCGTGAATGGCGGAGCGGGTGCGTATTTTGGGCCGTATGGTACTAATTCAGATCTCGTATTCCAAACGGGCGGCGGCGGCGGACAGACCACCACCTATCCGATGATCATCAAGTCAGCCAATTCCGGCAATCAAGTCGGCATCGGCACGTCGAATCCCACGAGCACGCTCACCGTAGCAGGCGAGATCAAATCCACCTCCGGCGGCATCCGTTTTCCGGACAACACACTGCAAACGACTGCGGCAGCGGGCGGCGCGAGCCAGTGGACGACGAGCGGGAGCAATATTTATTACAATACAGGCAACGTCGGCATCGGCACGAGCACGCCCTCAGACACATTGGTTGTTACAAAAAGTTCTGCCTCAGCAGGCATAACCATTGCTGCCAATGGGATATCTAAAAACGGAATTTTGACCCTCATCGGTACCGGGGGAGCGGGCGAGTCATATACAAATACTATTCAAGGGCAGGGCAATACGATATTTACTTATAACTCTGCGGGGATAGGAGGACACTTGTTTTATGGTGCAGGTACTGCCATTGCCGGTTTTGATTTTCCTTCGGGTACCACCGGGCGATTAAGATTGTTTTCCGGAGGAGCTGTAAATTCTGTTATAAACACCTCAGGCGACAGCTATCTTATGGGCGGCAACGTCGGCATCGGGACGACGGCGCCGAATAAGCCCCTGGATGTTGCCATTTCGGGTGGAATAAGAATTTCTCAAACCGGAAGCGCAAGCAGTAGTAACGAGCTTTACTTTCAGGATAATGGTCAAATACGTAGTGCCGACGATAATCACCGAATTATTTTCGACCGTGCTAATAATATTATTGAGCTTCGAGAATATGGCGATTTAGTTTTTTCGCCAGGAGCTACATCTAGTGTGCGCACCCAAACAGTAACCTTTAAATCAGGCGGCAACGTCGGCATCGGAACGGCGACGCCCGACAATACCATTCAAGTGGCCAACCTTATTGATTTTGATAACGCGCGTTTCGTCACCAAGCTCGGCTATCAGGCGGGGAACAGCAATACGGGAAGCGGCAACTCATTCGTGGGATATAATGCGGGATTTACCAACACCACAGGCGCCAACAACACCGCGAATGGATATCTCGCTTTACGCAACAACACGACCGGTAATACTAACTCCGCGTTCGGAGTATCGGCTCTCGCCGCCAATTCCACGGGCATTAGCAATACCGCGATTGGGACAGGCAATCTCGAGACAAATTTAACAGCCAGTTACAACACTGCGGTTGGGGCGTTTACTCTCGATGTCCATAGCACAGGCAATAACAACGTTGCGCTTGGATATTATACTCTCGGATTAAACCAGTTTGGTAATAGCAACACCGCAATCGGGACAAATGCGGGTTACAACAATATTGGCAGCGGCAATGTCTTCCTTGGTTATCAAGCCGGTTACAACGAAACCAGCTCCAATAAGCTTTATATCGCCAATAATTCAACGACGGCGCCGCTTATCTACGGCGACTTCGCGAGCAATTTCGTTGCCATCGGCACATCAAGACCGGTCACGGCATTGGACGTCGTGAACGGCGACATTAGGCACGGCAACACCTTTGTCCATTCGCTGACTCGCGCGCTGCCGATCACGGTGGGCAACTACATCGAGATCGGCAACTTCGTCTTCACGAACGGCGGCGGCTCGCTGTGGGTATCTATCACCGTTCCGAGCGGCGGCTATTCCGTGGCCAAGGAATATCTGATCCCGATCCAATACAACCAGACCGTAAACGTCTGGCAGACCGCCATTCCCATCTCGAACACGGGCCCATATGCGGGCAGCGACTTCGCGCTGGATATCAACGTGAATAATGCTACTGCTTACCTGCGCCTGCGCGACGCGGCGGCAACGGTGGCGGGAACGGCCTACGTCACACTAAGGCATGAAGGCGTCAACACGGACGTCTTCACCGCGACGAGTCTCACGGGCACAAACACTCCGACGGTCTTCTTCGGCTCCACTGCCCTCACGCAGGTCGGCGGCAAAGTTGGCATCGGCACGACGGGGCCAACCTCCGCTCTTACAATATCGGATGCCGCAAACACGCTAGCAGGCCAGCAGATTTATTTGGGCAATCCCACCTACTATTACACATTTGGTCGGAATCAAAACACCGGTCTCCTTGATTTTTATGGGAATCAAGGAGGAACGGCAACCGGTTACACTTTTTCAAACGGCAATGTCGGTATCGGGACGACAAATCCGACAAGTAAACTGCAGGTAGTGGGGCTTCCGGTCTATGCAAATAATGCGGCGGCAATAACCGGGGGCCTTACCGTTGGAGCGTTTTATAGAAATGGTGCCGACCCGGACATGGTTGCCGTAGTTCATTAAACACAAGTGAATTAATCAGATGATTATTCCAAGTGGATTTGTTTTTCAAACTCGCTTAGCTTTTTCCCGAGCAGCGGATATTTCTTGAGGTTCGGGCTCTGCGCGAGCGTTCTCTGCGCGGCCTCGCGACTTGATTTTACAAGCTCGATATCGGCTAGCGCTCTCATAGCCATGTCCGGCAGGCCCGACTGGCTTTCGCCAAGAAATTGTCCCGGGCCGCGGATTTTCAAGTCTTTCTCGGCCAATTCGAAGCCGTTTTTTGCCTCGACGATCGCTTTCAGTCTTTCCTTCGCGGCCGCGCCTTTTGTTTCACTCATAAGAAAACAGAATGATTGATGTTCGCCGCGGCCGACGCGTCCGCGGAACTGGTAGAGCTGCGCCAGACCGAATCTTTCCGATCCCTCGATCATCATGATCGTGGCGTTCCTGATATCCACGCCTACCTCCACGACCGACGTTGAAACTAAGACATCGGTTTTCCCGTCAGTAAAGTCCTTCATGGTTTTTTCCTTATCTTTCGGTTTGAGTTGCCCATGCAGCATGGCAACGCGAAGATCGGGGAAAATTTTCTTGGATAATTTTTCATACTCTTCTTTGACCGACTTCAATTCCAATTTATTAAATTCGCGGATTTTGACTTCCGGTTCGTTGATCGCATCCGGTTCTATGCGTGGACATATGACAAACGTTTGCCGGCCACCCCTCACTTCGGCGCGGATGAATTCATAAGTATTGCTGCGCTCTTCCCTGGGCACGATTTTGGTCACAATATTTTTCCTGCCTGCCGGCAGCTCGGTGATGGTGGAGATGTCAAGATCGCCGAAGACTGTGAGCATGAGGGTGCGGGGGATAGGAGTTGCCGACATCGAAAGGAAATGTGGTTTGAACTTCTGCCCCAGGAGAGCGGCGCGTTGCGCGACGCCGAAGCGGTGCTGCTCGTCGACGATCACGAGCGCCAAATTTTGGAAGGCTAGCGATTGTTCTTCGTTTGATTCGGCGATCAAGGCATGCGTGCCGATCGCGATCTTTATTTCGCCTCGCATGAGGTGCTCTCTGAACTCTTTTTTCGGGATATCGGCTTCAAGTCCGTCCGCATAAAATATTTTGGCGCCGGTCGAGGTTAAAAAGCCGGTTTCGCAAGAGATGCCGATGCGAAGCAAGATATTTTTGAGCGTTTCAAAGTGCTGCCGCGCGAGGATCTCCGTGGGAGCCATGAAGGCGGTTTGGAATCCTCGTTCCGCGGCGACGATAGCCGCGAGCGCCGCAACGACAGTTTTCCCGGAGCCCACGTCGCCTTGAAGCAGCCGGTTCATGGGCGTCGCTTTCCCGATATCCTTCAAGATCTCCCAAAGGGATTTTTTTTGCGAGAACGTAAGCGTGAATGGCAGTTTTTGAATAACGCCCTTCAGCCGCTCCATGTCCGTTTGAATCGCGTGAGCTTTTTCTTCCTTCAATTTTAGCTTCTCACGAAGGTTCCAAAGCTGTAGAAGGAAAAGGTCTTCGAAAGCGAAGCGTTTCCGCGCAATTAGGGCGTCCTCGATATCCTTCGGAAAGTGGATAGTTTCGAGGGCGCGGTTGATCTCGGGCAGATCGCTCTCTTTCAAGATTTCCGCAGGTATCCATTCGCTCGCGCGCTCGATGTTCTTGAGTATCGGCTGGATCAAAAATCTTAATCCTTTGGAGGTGAGGCCGCGGGTTTCGGGATAAATCGGCACGAGGCGTGCCGTGTGGCGCGTCTCTGGCATTCCGCCCTCTCGGTCCTCGCGGCCACTCACCAATTCGTAGGCGGGGCTTGAGAGATACAGTTCTCCTTCGTGCGAAACGGAAACCTTGCCGGCGAAGTTCGCCATCCTTCCCACCCGCAGCGTGTGCGCGATATACGGTTGGTTGAACCAGATGGCGCGGATATTCCCGGTCTCGTCCACGATAACCGCCTCGACGATAGTGTAGTTCCGCCGCCACGTGCGCCTCAAATTTACCTCCTCGATCGTTCCTTGGATCGTTGATTGTTCGCCGGGCTGGAGGTCGGCTACGCGCCTAAGCTGCGAGAAATCTTCATAACGCGAAGGAAAATGCCAGAGCAAGTCTCGCACCGTTTCAATGCCGAGTTTTCTCAAATACTTGGAAAATTTTTGCGCGATGCCTGGGAGTACCTCGAGCGGCATCTCGAGAGGAAGGCGGTTTGTGCGGTTCATAGGTAATGGTACAAACACACGCGAAAACTTGCCCGTAGTATAACATATTCGGCGCCGATCCGCGCCATTATGAATCCCGAAAAGGATCTTGCGCGTCAGAAATTCACGGCCGTGAATTTCTGACGCGCTGTATTGTACGTGGGAGCGGGGCAAGGCCGTCCCTCGAAAAGGGAAAATCGGAGTTCTGTGCCCCCACTAGCCTGTCCGCCTCTGGCGGAGAATCGAATCCCGTGTCCCGGCACGGGACAGGCTCCGGTACTTCGCTTACGATCGGCAACGAGGTGAAAATACATGTGCCTCCACTTGGAAGCGAACGTCGCGAGTCACTTCCGCCAACTGGCGGACAGCAACTCGCTCCTTGAGAACCCTCCGCCTTCGCTAAAGCTTCGGCGGACAAGTCGGTTCTCAACTCGGCCTCCGCCAACTGGCGGAGGCCTCTTTCCTACACGGGGAACCGAGCGCGGTTCCCTGCCTGCCGGCAGGCAGGCCCGACCCCCTCCGCTGTTCGATTCCTAGCTTTTGAAAACAAGCAAACAAAAAACTTCCAGTGAATGGAAGTTTTTTGTTTGTGGTGGCATTATACTCGGAAACTAGGAAGTTTTTTAGTCATAATTTATGATTTTTACCTAGTCATACGGGTAGTCATTCGCCCTACCTCGGAATGACTACCCTGCGTTCTTAAATCTGCCC
>Ga0209515_10000187_pt1 | contig 118018 bp, 110 predicted proteins | sample Subgroupgradi54m_FD_187454 | JGI IMG/M metagenome (GOLD analysis project Ga0209515, IMG submission 187454) | Subsurface groundwater microbial communities from S. Glens Falls, New York, USA - GMW60B uncontaminated upgradient, 5.4 m (SPAdes)... ... | reverse complement strand
TTCTCCAAGCGGTAAGAGAAAAAGACTATGTAGCCATCAAAGACATCCTGGCTATGCTCAACATTAAATACATTTACTACAACGATGATCCCTATATTTATGGAGATAACTTTCCAGGACAACCCTACATACATGTCCGAGAGTTCCTTCCCGATACCCAGGAAGGATACAAAAAATTTATTAAAGACCTTGGTGTCAAAGAGATAAAAACCATCGCAGGAAATTATCATATCTATGAGATTGATGATGCCTCTTATTTACCGCATGTGTATACGACGAATAAAACAGCGTACTGGAGTGATAATCTTATAAATTTGCATATTCCACTTTCTTTTTACGCGAACGATAAAAGAATAGCATTTTATGACGACAGAAAAATTTTAGAAAATCATCATGAGCTTTTTGATAACCTTTTTTTTAAAACACAAAACAAAAGTGAAATTTTTGATTATTTTAAAGTAAAGAAACTTCCCAGGTTTGTTTCTCCCACTGTGTCACAAAAACATTCTTTCCTATTGTATCCACTCATTGTATTACGTGAGAGAATAGATCTTGCCCGATTTAAAACTACAAACGACCCCTTTATAGATAGGAGCGTTTACTTTATGGAAAAACGTATAAATGAATTGATAAATTGGGCTTCAGAAATACCTTTGCTTGGAAATGTTAAAAGCATAACTCACTTAAGTAATACTTGGGTAGAACCAGCATTATGGGAGTTCCAGAAATATAAGGAATATAATTCATGGGAAGTTACGCTTGTGCGATACCAACAGTCAGCAGAAAAACTTGTTGATGTGTTAGAGAAAACAACACAATCAAATTACTCAATTATTACCAATAAAGTTGAATTGAGAAATGACTTAATAAAACATAAAAGCAAGCTGCGAAATGCCATACGTGAAGATTCCACAAGATCAATAGACGAGAAAAAATATCTCCTGAATTTAGTTGATGGAATGTTTGTTGATATATTAACAAAACTAAAGCTTGACTTGCCGAATGATTGGACTATACCGTATGAAGTCGGGAATCAATTGGAGGACGGAGTATATCAGGTTTATGTAAACAAAATTGATATAAAAAACTTAGATATAGTGCTTAGTATTGACGGGGAGATTATTTCTCCGAGAGCTTTGGATGAAGGTGAATGGATAAGATTTGACGATATTCTTGTTAAGAATAAACGTTCCTTACCTGTTTTTATTAAGATAATTAAGCTTCCAAATCTTGTTAGTGAAACGAGGTGGAAAACGGCCGAACAATCGGGAGGGGTAACCGTTGTGCAAGCAAAATTAGAGGGAGTTAAACAAAAGGATACAGAAGAAGGTGTAACAAGTCTTGCAGTAACATACAGTTATTTAGGTAATACAAGCGGATTAATTCGCGATATCTCTCAGTGGTTAGGAGGTTCTATTTATATTATTTCATTTGATTATCACACTTATGATAACAATTTTCTACTCAGTCTCTATCAGAGAGGAGGCACAAAAAAGAACAAGTATATAAACGAGACGTATAATGAATTATTGCACTCAAAAGAGTGGAAGAAGTTTAATACAGTAGTTCTTTCCAGAAATGATGCGCAATCCGCTTTTTTGCAAGTTTCCCAATATCAGGATGATATTCAAGATGAAAATTATGCGGAAGGCACAAAAAAAATTGATATAAAAAACTTGTCAGTATTAAGAATTACCGATTCTCAGATTGCAGATCCTCGTATTGTCTTTAAAAAAGTTATAAGAGCAAAAGCAACGTTTACTCCTAAAATAACTTTTACAAAAATAAATCCAACAAAATATAAAGTGACTGTTAGTGGAGCAAAAGATCCATATGATCTTGTTTTATCTGAAAAATTTAATCCAAAATGGAAGGTATTTTTTCCTAACGGAGTTAATGAGGCAAAAACTGTAAAAGGATGGATCTCAAGAACAATAGGAAAGATTCTTTCATTCGTCGTTAAAACAACACACATTGTTATTGCATCAGATGCAAGCCAAGAAAAGTTGACTAACTACTTTGACAATAATATTTCTGAAGGAATGCATAAAAATATTTTTTTAGATCAGAATACTTTTGAAACGTTTGGACAAGATCCGATTGGCGAAAAAACACATTTGCCGGTAAATGGATACGTAAATGCTTGGTATATTAGTCCAAGTGACGTACAAAATAAGGAAGATTATACACTCATTATCGAAATGACCTCTCAAAAATTATTTTATGTAAGCTTACTGATATCAATAGGAGGATTGTTATTGCTATTTGTTTTATTTCTAGCTTTGCTTATACGAATACGAAAGTGAAAAAATTAAACATTTTTTATCTCCTGTTTTTTTTTGGTTTCATCCTTTTTATATTTCGTAATTGGTTTTTGTCACCTCAGATTATTGGTGGCGACTGGCCATATATATTTAACGAAACGCTGCAAGATTATTCTTTCTATTTTTCCTCATGGAACCCATTTATAAATAATGGATTTGGTGGTATGAGTCCTTTTTACTCTCTCGGCGTTTTTCATGGATTTACTGTTTTTTTAAGTCAAGTATTTTATCTCTCGTGGCCTTTAACATATAAAATTTCCTGGTTTGGTTTGTTTATTGGGTTATCAATTTTTTCTAGTATGTATTTATTAAAAGTGGTTTTATATCGAGTAACATTATGGCAGCAAATTATTGGTGCAATAATGTTTACTACAAATACGTATATTCTTATGGTTGTAAGTGGAGGACAAATGGGTGTGGCGCTTGCTTATTCAGTAGCGCCATTTGTGCTAGCAAGATGTATTAAAATCATTCAAGACTCGTCATTTTCATTTTATAATTCTATGCTTGCCGGGTTAACTTTGGCATTGCAGGTAATGTTTGATCCAAGGATTGCTTATCTGACATTTATTGCTGTAGGTGTTTACATTATTTTTTTAACTTTATCATTTGGTTTTGCTCTAAAAAAAATATTTTCATTTTTTTTATCCAATGTTTTTTTTGGTTTGGGTATTTCAATTGGCATTACTGTTTTGTTACATGCGGCATGGATTCTGCCTATGCTGTTTTTGCAATCAAATCCTATTTCACAAGAATTAACAAGTGTTGATGGATTTCGTTTTTTTAGTTTTGCAGATTTTTCTCACGCCTTTTCTTTACTACATCCAAACTGGCCAGAAAATATATTTGGAAAAACATATTTTCTCAAGCCAGAATTTTTACTTCTACCGATCATGGCTTATTCTTCACTTCTTTTTATAACCGCAAAAAATAGGACAATTATATTTTTTGCTCTTTTGGGATTGCTTGGTGCGTTTTTGGCAAAGGGGATAAATCCTCCTTTTGGCGAAATAAACCAGTGGTTATTTGTTAGTATTCCCGGAATGAATCTTTTTCGAGACCCAACTAAGTTTTATTTGCTAGTTGTATTGTCATACTTTGTATTAATACCCTTTAGTATTTATTCTATTTGTGTATGGCTTAATTCAAAATTCAAAAGTCAAAGTTCAAAATTACAATTCAAAACTCAAAATTACTTTTTCATTATCTTATTTCTATTTTTTGTTGGCTATTGGGTGTTTTTAATTCGTCCGGCAATCTTTGGGCAATTGGGAGGAACGTTTAGAGAACGTGAAGTGCCGGAAGAATATATAAAACTCAAAGATTTTTTATCTAGACAGCCGGGGTTTTTCCGAACACTATGGATTCCCCGGCAGCATCGTTTTTCTTTTTATTCTTTAACACATGTACCCGTTGAGGCTGAGCCACTCTTTAAAAAGGCGAAAATTACCGATATCATTAATCAGTTGCGTAAGTCTGGAACCGAAGAATACCTATCGAAACTTGGTATAAAATACATCATTGTTCCATACGATCCACGTGGCGAAATTTTTGTAAAAGATAGGAAATACGATGCAATGGAGTATAAAAATACTGTTGCCGAACTTGAACAAATACCTTGGTTATCGAGGGTTGTTGGATTTGAAAAAATTGCAGTGTTTAAAATAAAAATTGATCCAAAAGACCTTTTTTGGCTAGAAGAAAAAGGAACAATTACTTATACTGCAGACGATCTTGCGCATTACAGCATTAGTGCTAAAATTGACTCCCCACAGAAACTTGTTTTCTCAGAAAATTTTCATCCAGAATGGCAGTTGGTACTCAATAATAAAATAATTCATGCAGAAAAAACCGCTGAAGGATTGAATAGTTTTTTATTGAGTGAGGGAAATTATCAGGGAGAGGTAGTATTTTCTGGAGATAGATACTATGTGTACGGAAAAATTATATCTTTAGGTACAATAGCTTTAATAGTCGTTTTTCTTTTTGCAATACATAGGAAAAAAGTATACAATACATAAATATTTATGAGAATTCTCGTTACTGGTGCTGCTGGGTTTATGGGGAGTCATTTGGTTGATGCACTTGTTAAAAAAGGTGACAATACTATCTATGCAGTAGATGATTTATCTGGAGGGTATGAAAGTAATGTGGATAAAAAAGCCCACTTTACAAAGATTGATTTGCGAGATCGCGAGAAAGTAGAAAAGTATATTCAAAAAGTTAATCCCGAACTCCTTTATTACTTAGCAGCAGATGCTTCCGAAGGACGCAGCCAATTTACTCCCTTAAGTTCCACAGAAAGAAATTATCTTGCATATATGTATACGCTTGTTCCAAGTATTAAATACGGGTTAAAAAAAGTAGTTTTAACCAGCTCTATGAGTGTGTACGGAGGACAAAAGCCGCCATTTTCTGAAGATATGCTAAAGAAACCGGAAGATATTTATGGAATTGCAAAAGCGGCAATGGAAGGCGCAACAGAAGTTTTAGCGAAAGTACATAATTTTAACTATGTTATTATAAGACCTCATAATGTATATGGACCAAAGCAGAATTTAGCAGATCCATATAGGAATGTTATTGCGATTTTTATCAATTGTCTTCTTAACAATAAACACTTTTATATATATGGAGAAGGAAATCAGAAAAGGGCTTTTACTTACATTGAAGATTTCACTCCGTATTTTGAGCAAAGCGGTTTTCGTAAAGAATGCAATGGGGAAGTCATTAATATAGGCCCCAAAGAAGATCATACGATTAATGATTTAGCGGATATCGTTTTGAAAGTTTTCTTTCCGGATGGAGACATTCCAAACCATCTAAAACCTCAATATCTTCCCCTGCGCCCTCAAGAAGTTAAGGAAGCTTATTGTACTAATGATAAAGCAACAAAAATTTTAGGTTATAAAACAACAGTTTCTCTTGAAGAAGGAGTAAGTAGAATGATAAATTGGGCAAAAGAAAAAGGTCCCCAGGAGTTCAAATACTTAAAAGATGGAGTTGAGCTGGAGACTAAAGACTTTCCTCAAACATGGAGTAAGAAATTGATTTAATATGCCAACGGTTTCAATTATAGTCCTCAATTGGAATGGTAAAAAATTTCTTAAAAATTGCTTAGATTCTCTTGTGCAATTAACTTATCCCCAGGTAGAAATTATCGTAGTTGATAATAATTCAACAGACGATTCCCAAGAATTTGTTAAGACAAATTATCAAAAGGTTATATTAATAGAAAATAAAGAAAACTACGGATTTGCAAAGGGAAATAATATTGGATTTAAGGCATCCACTGGAGATTATATTTTAATTCTTAACAACGATACTATTGTTACTTCAAACTTTCTTGCCCCCCTCATAAAAGACTTCGAAAATAACCCAACAATAGCATGTTTACAACCCCAAATTAGGCTGTCCGATAATAAACAACTTCTCGATGGAGTTGGTGCATTTCTTACATTAACCGGTTTTTTGTACCATTTTGGTTACTTAAAAGATAGAATGCAGCTAAAATACAACAAGAAAATGAAAATATTCTCAGCAAAGGGAGCATGCATATTGCTTAGAAGAAAAGCAATAGAAAAAGTTGGTTTATTTGATGATGATTTTTTTATTTTTTTTGAAGAAACAGATTTATGTTTTCGTCTTTGGCTTGCAGGGTATTCCGTAGTGTATGAGCCAAAATCTGTTATTTACCATGTAGGTGGGGGAGATACTACCGCTTCTAATTCTTACCAACAAGAAAAAAGAATGTATCTTTCTTTTAGAAATATGCTTTGCTGTTACATAAAAAATTTTGGGGCAAAAAATTTACTAACTATACTTCCAAAATTCTTTATCTTACAAGTTGGTTTATGTGGATATTATTTATTTACCCTACATTTTAATTTGGTGAAGGTAATTATTAGAGCGTATTATTGGAATATTATGCACATAACCTCTACGTTAAGGAAAAGAAGCATTATACAACAGAAAATAAGAAAAATATCAGATAAGGAATTGAATAAAAAAATTATTATAAATCCCAAAATATCTTATTATTATTTTTTACTAACAGGGAAAATAGAAAAATATGAAGAATAAAATATAGAATTTTCTATGAAAAAAATTGTATTTATTACACCAAGTTATTATCCATCTGTACTTAGTGGTTCTGGTGTTGTCGTTACGGAGCTGGCTGAAGGATTTGCGCGTGATGGATATAACGTATCTGTGATAACATCAAATGCTCTGACTACGAGATATTGGTATGACCCAATTTTTGGAAAAAAATTGTCTCATGATTTCGAAATAATAAACAATGTTAAAATTTATCGTTTGGGTTGTAATCAGATTTTGTCAAGTTTCTTTTTTATATTGGTAAAGTATTTTAACAAAGTACTTCCTAAAAGGCTTATAGAAAAGTTAAAAATTCTCTCTAGCGGTCCATACCTGATTGGTCTTTATGACGTTTTGCGCGATAACAATTTTGATGTCATTCACTGTTCTCCTTTTCCACTCAATATTAATCAACAAGTTGTAGATTCTATAAAAGATCTTACATACAGACCCAAGCTAATATTTACTCCATTTTTCCACTCGCAAAATAACGATTTTAGTAATCTATCGTTGCAGGAAATTTTTGATAAAGCAGATAGTATTCATGTTATTTCACAAGTAGAAAAAGAAGAAATGCGTAATATGTTTCATATTAATGAAAGCAAAATAAAGATTATTCCTTTATTTCTTAAATTGGCCGGCATGCATACAATAGAATATCTCAGTAATGATATAAAGCTTTTTAAGGAAGAGTATAGATTAAAAGAAAAAAAAATTATCCTATTTGCTGGAATTAAAGGTGCGTTTAAAGGTGCATGTGATTTGTTACAAGCAATAAACATTTTATATAAGAGCGACAAAAATCTTATTCTTATTGCAATGGGCAGCAGTACACCCGAGTGGGAAAATATTAAAAAAATTGTAAATAAAAATTGCTTATTAGATTTTAGTTATACACAAGGTAAGGAAAAAGAAGTTATTTTTGGTGCTTGTGATGTCTTTTGTATGCCATCAAAAACTGAAACCTTTGGTTTAGTCTATCTTGAGGCTTGGCATAAGAAGAAACCTATTATCGCAGCAAATATTCAAACAGTAAAGCATATAGTAAAAGATGCAGGACTGTTTGTTGAATTTGGTAACATAAATAGTATAGTAGATGAGATTAAAAAAATAAGCTATAATAAAACCTTGATAAAAAAAATGGGGTTAAAAGGATATAATAGATTAATAACTTTTTATGATTTTTCCAAGATTTTTCCAAGGTATGTCGAATTATTTGAGTCATAAATATATATGAAGTATTTAATAACAGGAGGATGTGGATTTATAGGTTGTAATTTTGCAAACAAATTACTTTCCAGAGGAGAGCAGGTTATTTTGCTTGATAATCTTTCAAGGAAAGGTACAAAACAAAATTTGAAGTATTTAACAGAACTCTATCCCACTGTGGAATTTTTGCATGCAGATATAAGAACCGATTTTCAAAAAATCCTTGAAGCTATTAATAAGGTAGATGTTGTTTTTCATCTTGCCGGACAGGTAGCAGTAACGTTTTCGGTAGTAAATCCAAGAGAAGATTTCGAAAGTAATGCGCTGGGGACGTTTAATATTCTCGAAGCAATACGCATATCGAAGAAAAGACCTCTTTTGATTTACGCTTCAACGAATAAAGTATATGGAAAAATGGATGGAGTTCAAATTATTGAAGGTAGACAGGGATACAAATTTAAAGATCTACAAAATGGTATCTCAGAAAAACACTTGCTGGATTTTCATTCTCCTTACGGTTGTTCAAAAGGCGCTGCCGATCAATATGTAAGAGACTATGCGCGAATGTATGGATTAAAAACGGTCGTTATGCGCCAGTCCTGTATTTATGGTCCAAGACAATTGGGCATTGAAGATCAAGGATGGGTTGCCTGGTTTACCATTGCCGCAGCGCATAATAAGAAAATTACAATTTATGGTAATGGTAAGCAAGTAAGAGATATATTGCACGTAGATGATCTTTTTAATGCATGGGACTTAGCTGTTGAGAATATCGATAAAGTAACTGGCGAAATATTTAATATTGGAGGGGGAAGGATGAATACCGTTTCGTTAATTGAGCTTATCAACTTGCTTGAAAAAATTAGTAAAAGAAAAATCAAACAAGAACGTGCTAACTGGAGGCCTGGAGATCAAAAAATATATATTTCCGACAATAGAAAAATTGCGAAAAAATTAGGTTGGCGACCAATGGTCAGCGTAGAAAGTGGTATTAGATCTCTTCGTGCATGGGTAATTGCAAATAAGTCTTTATTTAAAGATTTTTAAATATTTTTTAATAACATGTATGAGCGATAAACTGTATCAAAAATATTTATCTACTCATTATAGTCATTTTCATCAGGGATCAAATTTCGAAAATGACTTACCATATATTAACGCAAATTTTCTCCAATTTTTGCCACAAAGCAAAGAAGCAAAAATTCTCGATATAGGCTGTGGTACGGGAATTTTTTTAAATTTTCTCAAAAGTAGTGGTTATAGAAACTATGTAGGCGTTGACATATCGGAAGAACAAATAAATTTTTGCAGAGATCATGTTACCAAGCAAGTATATCTTATAAAAGATATTAAAACTTATCTTAAAAGTCAAAAGATTACTTTTGACTTTATTCTTATGAATGATGTTATAGAGCATTTAGAAAAGAATACTATTATAGATACGATTACTTTAATTTATGAAGCCTTAAAAAATGATGGGATTGTTCTTATTAAAACAGCAAATCTCAAAAACAGATGGGGTATGGCAGTCCGATATATGGATTTTACTCATACAGTAGGATTTACACAAGAAAGCTTACAACAAGTAATGCTTGTTTCTGGTTTTAATAAAGTTGAAATACGTAAAGAAATTCATCCAATACATAACATAAAAAGCTTTTTTAGAATACTTTTGAAGTCTTTTTTTGAGTTACTTTACCTATTGGAGAACATTGCGAGTTTCGGTACGTTTGACGTTATTTTATCAAATATGATAATTGCGGTAGGTACAAAGACAAATTATGATGGAAAATAAAGTAGCCCTTTTGCTTGTAGATATGCTTTTAATCCCTCTTTCCAATCAAGCATGCAATTGATGTTAAGCCTTTTAAGATTATAATTTTCGAGCACAGAATAGTGTGGACGTTTTGCTGGATTTTTTAGTTTTGAGGAAGATATTGCTTCAAGATTAACGTGCTTGCTGATTAACGCGAAAATTTCCTTGGCAAATTCATACCATGAGCAGCTTCCTTCAGATGCAGCATGGTAAAGACCAAAAGCATCAGTCTTAATAATTCTACATATTTGTTTTGCAAGGTTATATGTGTAGGTTGGGGAAATACATTGATCATCGACGACTTGGATAATATTTTTTTCTTTTGAGGCTTTTAGCATTGATTCCACGAAATTAGTTTTTTTTCCAGACGAGCTTTCTATCCCAAAAAGTCCGCAGGTACGAATAATAAAATGCTTCGTACATCCATATCTTACAAAATGCTCGCCTGCTAATTTTGATATGCCATATGCGTTGACTGGTCCTGGACAATCTGATTCTCTATACGGAGTAGTTCTGTCTCCATCCACGCCGAATACGTAATCGCTACTTATGGAGACGAGAGTACTATTTTTTTCTTTGCAATAATATGCTAAGTGTTTATTTGCTACAGCGTTTATCAAAAATGCTTTTTCCGGATTCGTCTCACTTTCATCGACATTATTATATGCTGCAGTATTAACAACAATGTCAGGATTTATATTGTTAAGGGTATTTTTGATGCTTTCGGGATCAGAAATTTCAATATCAGCATGGATCAGGGGGAAAACAGTGTATGCATTTTCTTCAGATAAAACTCTTTGGAGATCATTGCCAAGCTGACCATTCGCACCAATAAGGGCTATTTTTTTGCTTTTCATGCAAAACAAGTATAGCATACATGTACTTCTTATTTCAGTGCTTTTTTGCTAAAATATAAATTATGATTAGTATCATTGTGCCATTTTTTAACGAAGAAGAAAGTCTACGATCGCTTTATCAAGAAATTACAAAGTTTTCTTCACAGCTAGATAGACTATATGAAATCATTTTTGTTGATGATGGCTCAACAGATAAATCATTATCAATATTAAAAAGTTTTGCTCAGGTAGATAATCATGTTCGTATTTTCTCATTTCGGAGAAACCAAGGGAAAGCAGAAGCCTTAACAATAGGGTTTGCAAAAGCAAAAGGAGATTATGTTATCACTTTGGATGCAGATTTACAGGATAAGCCTTCAGAAATAAAAAAAATACTAGAGAAAACAAAAGAAGGATGGGATGTTGTCTGTGGGTGGAGAAAAAATCGTAAGGATTCTATATTTAAAATAATTTCCTCAAAAATTTTTAATGCGCTTGCTGAAAAACTTTGGGGGCTCCGCCTCCATGATTATAACTGTGGATTAAAAGTCTTTTCTAAAGATGCTGCGAAGAGTCTTCGTCTCTATGGGGGACTCCATCGTTTTATTCCTGTGTTGCTTTATATGCAGGGTTTTTCGGTTTCTGAGGAAATTGTTCTTCATGAATCTCGAAAATTCGGTCGGTCAAAGTATGGCATTTCAAAATTGTGGAAAGACCTTCCTGATATTTTTACTATGTTTTTTCTTATCAAATATAGCAATCGACCATTCCATTTTTTTGGCGTTGTTGGATTTATAATTGTCAGTATTGGATCTCTGATACTTGTTTATCTTAGTATATTACATTTTCAAGGACAGACTATAGGGACACGTCCGCTCCTATTCTTTGGAATGCTCTTGGTTTTGAGTGGTTTTCAAGTTTTTTTTACAGGATTTTTAGCAGATCTTATTATTAATATTTCTTATAGAATGGAAAAAAATAATCTGCCAGAAAAAGAGAAATTTTCGATAAAATATAGCACGGATTAATTATCTGTCGATGAAATTACAAGATATACTATTTTTTATTTTTGTTGTAATAATTCTTTTTACTAGAAATTCTCGATTGTCTGCTATTTTAGGTATTCTTCTGTTGGTGCTGTCGTTGCCTCTTTTTGCCTTGTGGGTGTTTTTTACCGCAGAAAGATTTACCTGGTATGCAGGCGCATTCTTTTTTATTTCAGTAATTTTGACTATTAGTAAGATGAGAAAGCAAATCCATAATGAGTCTTAATCGTTCTCAAAAAAAATATATAAAGAAAAACAGTAGAAATGCATCAATCTTTCAGATGGCAGCTACGCTTGGTGTTACCGAAGATGAGGTACGTTGGTATCTTGGGCACAACGGATCAAGACACGAGCAAAAAACGTTACTTGGAAAGGAGCAAAAGACAGAAATAAACTGGAATGAAATAGCATCTCATCCTTTGAATTGGATTAAAAAAAATCTGCTCTTTTTTGGAATATTGACATTGCTCGTCCTCGTTTCATATGCAAATGCTTTAGGGAATGCTTTTGTCTCTGACGATCGAGGACTTTTGATTAATGTGCCAATTTGGGATTTACATTATTTTCTTGCAAGTCCACATGCGTTTCTTAGGCCTCTCATATATATTATCGTATATAAATTAGGAGGACTAAATCCTTTTTTATTTCGTTTGCCAAATATATTGTTTCATTTGGGTGTAGTTTGGTTGGTTTATGCGGTTTTAAGCACATTTATTCAGAAAAGAGCAGCCTTGGCAGCGGCAGCACTTTTTGCTGTTCATCCTCTTTTGGTTGAATCAGTTACCTGGATTTCGGGTGGTGGACACGTGCAGTATAGCTTTTTCTTTTTGCTTTCTTTTTTATTCTATATCCTTTCTTCGCAAAGGAGTAGGTATTACTTTCTTTCTCTTTTTTTCTATACGCTCATGCTCATATCGTCTGAAAAAGCTGTTTCTTTGGCAGTTTCTTTTTTTCTTTTTGAACTTTCTTTTGGCAGCGTTTGGAAAAATTGGAGAAAAGTACTTCCCTATTTTATTTTAAGTAGTTTTTGGGTTTTATTTTACTTAAGGTTATTTGTAGCTCGTGCTACCCTCTTTGGAGGGCAACAGTCAATTGATCCAACGCTTTATAATCCGTTTCTGCAAGTACCAATTGCAATTACTTCGTATCTTCAGTTGTTGTTTTGGCCGGATGGTCTGACCATATACCATTCAGAAATGATCTTTTCTCAAGCAGAGTATATTCTAAGAGTTTTTATCTTGATTGGATTTTTAGGTTTTATAATCTACTCTTTTAAACGCAACAGATTTCTTTTCTTCTGGCTATCTTTTTTTATCATAACTCTTCTGCCTACGATTAATCCTTTTGTGCATGCATGGGTAGTTGCAGAGCGGTATGTGTACCTAGGCACATTAGGTGTTTTCGCATCTTTAGCCTGGGTGTTTGAGAAATTATTCGAATCTCATAGAACAAAAACAATAGCAGTTACTGGTATTACGATTGTAGTCATTGCTCTTTCGATAAGGACAATTACACGAAATGCTGATTGGAGTAGCGAAGATACGCTTTGGCCTGCGACAGCAAGAACTTCACCGTCAAGCGCACAAAATCACAACAATCTTGGTGACTATTATGGACGGCATGGAGATTTAGTGAATTCTGTTGCGGAATTTAAGAGAGCAATCGAGTTAAGACCCAATTATGCGGATGCGTATCATAATTTAGGCAATGCGTATCGTGATATGGGAAAGCTCAATGAAGCAATTGTACAATATCAAAAAGCTTTGTCGATTAATCCAAAACTGTGGCAATCGTATCAAAATATTGCAGCGATATACTACAGTCAAAATAAATATAGTAAGGCATTGGAATATTTGAAGATTGGATTAGAAGCTAATCCCCAAAACATAAATCTTTTAGCAGCTCAAGGAGTTGTGTATGCCAAAGCGGGAGATAAACAAAAGGCGCAAGAAGTTTTTTTGAAAATCCTTACAATTGATCCCAATAATCAATTTGCAAAACAAGCATTGCTTCAATTGCAGAACAATACGTTACAATAGATAGGAGATTATGAAAATTGGAATTGATATAAGCCAAACTGCATACGAGGGAACGGGAGTTGGAGAGTACATAAGAAGGTTGGTTGAAGAACTTTTGAAGGTTGATCAAAAAAACGAATACATTCTCTTTTTTTCAAGTTTGAGAGGAAAATTTCCCATTTCCCATTTCCAATTTCTAAATAAATCTCAAAACCCAAATCCTAATGTCAAAATAAAAACTTTTAAATTCCCACCAACAATTCTTGATCTTTTTTGGAATCGGTTACATATTTTGCCAATTGAGTGGTTTATGGGAGATGTCGATGTTTTTATTTCATCGGATTGGACGCAGCCACCTACTATAAAGGCAAAGAAAGTAACAATACTTTATGATGTTATTGTCTACAAATACCCAGAAGAAACAAATAAAAAAATTGTTGCTGTTGGGAAAAGACGATTGCATTGGGTTAAAAAGGAATGTGATAGTATCATTTGCATTTCGGAATCTACAAAGAGAGATGCGATGGAGATTTTGGGAATTGAAGACACGCGATTAAAAGTTGTTTATCCGGGAGTATAAATATGCTTATTGGTATTGATGGAAATGAGGCAAATGTTAAAAAGCGGGTGGGCATTTCTGAATATGCATACGAATTGCTGCAGCAATTCAGAAAATATCAAATATCAAATATCAAATATCAAATATATCTCAAGAATGAGCCATTGAGTCATATGCCGAAAGAATCGGAGAACTGGAGATATCGTACAGTAAAACCCAGAAAGCTTTGGACACAAATTGCCCTCCCTTTTGATTTATTCGTTCATTTTCCTCGGCCGGATGTGTTTTTTAGTCCTACACATTATGCACCACGATTTTCCCCAGTTCCAACAGTGATTTCGATTATGGATCTTTCGTACATATATTATCCTTACCTATTTAAACAATCAGATCTCTATCAATTGAAAAACTGGACAGCATATTCAGCCAGAAAGGCAAGTAAGATTTTTACTATCAGTCAAGCATCAAAAAATGATATAATTAAGATATATAATGTACCCGAACATAAAGTTGTCGTGACGTATCCTGGGATTAAATTCAAAACTCAAATGTCAAAACTTAAAACTACAGCTCAAAACTCAAAAGTTTTAAAAAAATATGGGATTGAAGGAGAGTATATTTTGTTTGTAGGAACGCTGCAGCCGAGAAAAAATATTACAAGGTTAATAGAGGCATTTGCAAAAATACAAAATAAGAATAAAGATCTACGGTTGGCGATCGTTGGTAAAAAGGGATGGTTATACAAGGAGATTTTAGAAGCGCCAAAGCAATATGGAGTAGAAGATCGGGTCAAGTTTCTAGAATTTGTTCCAGATGAAGATCTTGCTGTTTTGTATCAAAATGCAATCTGTCTTGTTCTTCCCAGTTTGTACGAAGGATTCGGGTTGCCTATCGTTGAGGCAATGTCGTATGGGTGTCCGGTTATCACGAGTAACGTATCATCGCTTCCGGAAGCTGGTGGAGAGGCTGCGCTCTATGTTAACCCCACAGACAGTAATGATATTGCTTCTAAGATAGCACTACTTATTAAAGATGAAAAATTAAGAAAAGAATTAAGAGAGAAAGGGTATAAACAGGCGAAGAAATTTAGTTGGGAAAAAACAGCCCGAGAATCGCTTCGTGTTTTGGAATCAGTTGTAAAATAATCATACTATATGAAAGATAAAGCAGGAAAAGAATTATCATTTAGCGAGGTAATAATAAAGACAATACATAGAATTAGTAGTGTTATTTTAGAATTTGAGGTTTTTCTTCTTCACATTGTGGGTCATGTCCCATCTCACCATATTCGCCGGTTTTTTTATCGGGTTAGTGGTATAAAAATTGGAAATGGATCAGCCATTCATATGGGAGCACGGTTTTACGATCCACGCCATATCAGTATTGGGAAAGATTCGATTATTGGTGAAGGTATTGTGTTAGACGGTCGGGAAAAACTTACCATAGGCAATCATGTTGATATTGCTTCGGAAGTCATGATTTATAATTGCCAACACGACATACAGAGTTTTGATTTTCAACCAATTTGTGAACCGGTAGTCATCGAAGACTATGTCTTTGTTGGACCGCGAGTTATTATTCTCCCTGGAGTAACAATAAAAAAAGGATCAGTAGTTGCTGCAGGAGCAGTTGTGACGAATGATATTGAAGAGTATTCTCTGGTTGGTGGGATTCCAGCAAAAGTCATCGGAGAAAGAAAAAACAGAGATTTGCATTATACACTAGGACGAGCTGCGTGGTTTCGATAAATTGCATGACGAAATTGTCTATTATTGTTTTAAGCTATAATACACGGGATTTAACAAAAATATGTATTCAGTCTATTATAAAGCAATATCAGAAACAGTTAGAAAGCGGAGAGGTTGAGATTGTTTTAGTAGATAATGCATCAACAGACGATACAATATTGATAACTTCACATCTCACATCTCACATCTCACATCTCAAGATAATTGAAAATAAAGATAACGTGGGTTTTTCAAAAGGTAATAATATTGGCGCCAAGGTAGCAAAAGGGGAGTATTTATTCTTTCTTAATTCTGATGCAGAAGTACAAGATAAAGGCCTGCTTGAAATGGTTGCATATTTAAATGATCATGAAAAAATAGGTGTTTTGGGAGGAAAGTTGCGTAATGTTGGTGGATCAAATCAACCATCAGCTGGGAAATTTTATACGCTCGCAAATGTTTTTTTTATGCTCTTTGGAGCAGAGAGATTTGGTTTGTTGCGAGTAAGCCCCAGCAAAACAAGCGGGGTCGATTGGGTAAGTGGAGCATCGCTTATGATGCGAAGAGATCTTTTTGAAAGCCTCAAAGGATTTGATGAGCATTTTTTTATGTATGTTGAGGATATGGAGCTTTGCTTTCGAGTTAAAAAAAGCGGATTCAATGTTTATTTTTATCCGGATATAAGCATTATACATAAAGAACAAGGAAGTGGAAATAGATCATTTGCAATTCTGCAAATTTATAACGGTTTGCTCTATTTTTACAAAAAGCATAAAAGTTATTGGCAGTATATTTTGGTTAAAACTTTGCTTATAATAAAAGCTGTGATAGCAATTTGTATTGGTACGCTCGTTGGCAATACCTATCTTACAAACACCTACAGAAAGGCTCTGAGTCTATAATACATGAAGATCATCAAGTGGCTTTTAGATAATATACTGTTTGCTCTCACCCTTTTTTTACTTGCGTTTATCCCCCTATATCCTAAAAAGCCTATCGTGGATATACAGCACACATGGGTTTATATTCGAGCAGAAGACTTTGTGGTTGTATTTGTTCTTTTGGTATGGTTACTACTCCTGCTTCGTAAAAAAATCATCCTAAAAACTCCCCTCACATTACCTATTATTGTCTTTTGGATTATTGGAGCAATAGCAACTATGCATGGAGTACTCCTGATTTTCCCTTTGTTGTCCGATGTTTTTCCTAATGTAGCATTCTTAAGTTTTTTGCGAAGAATTGAATATATGAGTTTATTCTTTGTCGCGTATTCTGGAATGAAGGATAAACGATTTATTCCCTATGTTGTTTTGGTACTTGCCATGACACTTCTTTTTGTTACTGGGTATGGTTTTGGGCAAAAATTCTATGGATTCCCGGCATATTTGACAATGAATGAAGAATTCGCAAAAGGAATACCTGTGTATCTTTCCCAACTGTCCCGAATTCCATCTACGTTTGGTGGTCATTATGATCTCGCAGCATACTTGGTTTTAATAATTCCTCTTCTGACGAGCATGATCTTTGGATTTCGCAATTGGTTTGTGCGCCTGGGCCTTTTGACAACAATTGTTTTAGGTTTTACTCTTCTTTTTATGACGGTATCGCGTGTGTCATTTTTTGCCCTTTTAGTTTCTTTGATTATGCTGCTGCTTTTTCAAAAGAAAAGATTAGCTATTTTTTCTCTTCTTTTTATGGCGTTTATAAGTATTATACTTTTAAGTTTTTTTCCAAGTCTTTCGCAGCGTTTTGGAAATACGATTAAAGAAGTAGACGTGTTAGTGAGTGCCAACACAGGGGACGTAATTGGGCATGTTAAAGAAGTTCCGGCTAAGTATTTTGAAAATAAGATTATAAAAATAAAATTTGCTCAGAGTAAAGATGAAATTGGCGCAATAGACAATACGCAATCTGCGAGTACCTCTGCAATAGTTATTGTTTCGCAGATTCCTCCATACGTTCCGCTTGTTGTCGAATCCAATAGTCCAACAGGAGAAAATCTTCCACAAGGTACTGGGTATATTAATCTTTCCCTTTCACCTATTACCCAAAAACTAACGCAAATTTTTTATCAAAAAGTAAATGACAAAGGAGGGACAACATCAGCAGAAATATTTAACGTTCATGGAGACTTTTTGGTAAAAAGGGCTCTTGCGTATGATCTTTCATTCACGACAAGATTTCAGGGCGAATGGCCACATGCAATAACGGCATTTGAAAGAAATATTTTACTTGGAAGTGGATACGCATCAGTTAGCCTTGCTGTTGACAATAACTATCTCCGTATTTTAGCAGAGGTAGGATTGTTAGGTTTTTCCTCTTTTTTTGCAATATTTCTTATTTTAGGAATTTACATAAAGAAAATATTACCCGAGATTGACTCCTCTATTACTAAAAGTTTTGTTTTAGGTTTTGTTGCAGGCTTATTTGGGTTAGCCTTAAATGCAGTACTGATCGATGTTTTTGAAGCATCAAAGATTGCCTTTCTCTTATGGCTTTTAATAGGAATAACGTTTGGGATATTACATTTGTATCAAAAAAGAGATATAGATCTTTACCAAGAATTAAAAAAAGCAATAATTTCGACTCCGGCAATTATTGCCTATTTATTTATTTTTACCGCGGTATTTTATTTACCTATGGCTAATTATTATTTCGCTGGAGATGATTTTACATGGTTTCGGTGGATGGCAGATTGCAACAATAGTATGGGTGGTCCACAACAATGCCAGCCTATAATGACAAGAATTTTTCATTTTTTTACAGATTCGAATGGATTTTTCTATAGACCAGGAACAAAAGTATATTTTTTACTGATGTATTCAGGATTTTGGCTTAATCAAACGGTATATCATGTAGTTTCTGTATTGCTGCATTTTACAGTCGCGATGTTCCTCTTTTTGATTGCCAAGAAAGTTTTGAAAGATTTTTTCCTTTCTGTTCTTGCTGCATTTTTATTCCTTATTCTGAGTAGTTATTCTGAAGCTGTTTTTTGGATTTCATCTACAGGTTTTCTTTTTAACGCGGTGTTTGCACTTCTTAGCTTACTTTTTTATATTCTATGGAAAGAAAAGAAGAAAAATATTTTCTTTATTCTCTCAATGCTTTCTATTGTTTTTAGTTTGCTTTTCCATGAACTTGGTGTGGTTACACCTCTTCTTATCATGCTCTATGCATTTACATTTGAAGAAAAGTTCACATTCAATAGGCTTTTTAGTAAATCTCATTATTTACTCTTGCTATTTCCTATCCTTCCGTATCTTGGGCTTCGCTTTTTTGCAAATAGTCATTGGTTTAATGGTGATTATAGTTACAACTTATTGAAACTACCTTACAATGTTGTTGGTAATACCATTGGTTACACATTTCTTGGTTTTTTTGGTCCTGCATCTTTGCCTTTCTATCAGTTATTACGAAATTTTTCAAAAGAACATTTACTACTCAGCGCACCCTTTTGTATAGTAGCGGTATATGTTCTCGTTATGGCATATCGCATGGTTATTAGGAAAATGGCAAAAGAAGAACAGAAAATTGTTATTTTTGGATTTTTGTTTTTTATCATAGCGCTGCTGCCATTTTTAGGGTTAGGAAATATTGCTTCTCGGTACAATTATTTATCGTCCGTGGGATTTATCTTTCTTTTTGTATTTTTCCTTAAAAAACTATACGGTTATTTAATGAGTAATGGTCGATACATTACTTTTGCAAGTGTTACTGCAATTATTTGTATATTTTCTCTTACACATCTTATCCAGTTGCAGAAAATACATGGAGATTGGCATGAGGTTGGCGAAAAATCAAAGAAATTTCTTATATCTTTGGACAAGGAATACACAAATGAACCTTTGCAACTTTACTTTGTTAATGTTCCTATTAGACTTGGTGAGGCATGGATATTTCCTGTTGGGTTGCCAGATGCAGTGTGGCTTACCTTCCGAAGAGAAGATATTACAGTTTCTATTGCAAAATCACTTGACTTTGCATTGGATCAGGCAGAAGGATCATCAAGCGCAAGAGTGCTCACGTTTATGGAGGATGGGAGTCTTCGGTTAGTCACAAGATCAAAAAAGACAAAGATTATTGAAATGCATGATCAATAAAATAATACAGTCAAAGATACTTCTTTTCTTCATTTTATTAGGGGCATTTTCGGTGCGGTTATATCATTTTAATAGTTCTGTCTTGGACTGGCATTCTTGGCGACAGGCAGACACATCTTCGGTATCACGTAATTTTATCAAAGACGGCTTTGACATTTTGCATCCAAGATTTGACGATTTATCAAATGGTGTATCGCTTCTAGATAATCCTCATGGATATCGTTTTGTTGAATTTCCCATCTATAATGTTTTGCAGGCAGGTTTTTTCCGTCTTTTTGATTTTTTTACCATTGAAGAATGGGGAAGATTAGTAACTATCGCTTCTTCGCTTGGAGCAATAACGTTTCTTTACTTACTTGCAAGAAGATATATTTCTGCACGAGCTTCTTTTTTCGCGGCATTTTTTTACGCTTTTGTTCCCTATAGCATCTATTACGGAAGAACAATTTTACCTGATCAACTTATGATGATGGCAATGCTCGCAGGCATATATTTTTTTGATCGGTGGATTGATAAAAAAATTTTTCAGGCTTCATTCAGCAGCTGGCGGATCAATTTTCAATTTCTGCTTGCCGTTTTGTTTACAGCAATAGCCATTCTTATTAAACCATATGTTTTATTTTTTTCATTACCTCTTATATACATAGCGTGGAAAAAATTCGGACTAAATTTTTTAAGAAGAAAAGATCTTTGGTTGTTTTTATTTCTTTCTCTTGCTCCCTTTCTATTGTGGAGATTTTGGATGCAACAATATCCAGAGGGTATACCAAGAAATGATTGGCTTTTTAATGGCAATCACATTCGTTTTAAAGGAGCATTTTTTCAATGGATTTTTGCAGAAAGGATAGCAAAACTCATTCTAGGATACTGGGGTTTACCGCTTGTGATCTTAGGAGTTTTGAGAAAAAATACGCAAAAAGAGGGATGGTTTTTCTTTACCTTTATTGTATCGTCTCTTCTTTATATGCTAGTGTTAGCAACAGGCAATGTCCAACATGATTACTATCAGATGCTTATTATTCCGACATTGGCAGTTTTTTTTGGAAAAGGAGTAGACTTTTTATTTAGTAGTACTTCAGAGATTTATAATCGTCGTATTGGTTTTTTGCTGGCAATAGTAAGCATGGTGTTTATGTTTATGTTCGGTTGGTATAACATTCGTGATTACTACAATATAAACCATCCTGAAATTATTGAAGCAGGGAGTGCTATTGACAGACTTACTCCCAAAAATGCGAAAGTGATTGCGGTATATGGAGGTGACACTACATTTTTATATTACGCAAATAGACAAGGGTGGCCGGTGTTTGAGAGATCATTAAAAGAATTTAAAAAAGCTGGAGCCGGATATATTGCATTTGTTAATCCGACATTAGAAGAACTTAATTTTGGTAATTATTTCGTTACGTTGGAAAAAACAAAAAATTATGCAATATTTGATTTAACAAAACCCCTTGCGCCCATTCAATAACATGAAGATATTAGTCGTTTCGTCATTTCTTCCGTATCCACTTTTTTCTGGTGGGCATATTCGCCTTTTTAATCTTATAAAAGAACTTTCGAAAAGACATGCAATTACGCTTGTTTGTGAAAAAAGGGAATATCAAACAGAAAAAGATATACAAGAGGTGGAAAAAATTTGTAAACAAGTAATTGTTATTGATAGAAAAAAACAGTGGTCATTTCGAAACATTACAAAAGCAGGATTCTCGGTTTATCCATTTCTAATGGTTGGGCATGCACAGAAAAGTATGCGAAGTAAAATAGAGGAAATTTTAGTAAAAGAAACATTTGATCTTATTCACATAGAAACATTTTATGTAATGCAAAATTTGCCTAAAGTTTCTATCCCAACAGTTTTAGTCGAACATAACATTGAATATTTGGTTTACCAGCGCTTTGCTCAAGGTTCATCAATAGCTTTTCGACCGCTCTTTCTCCTTGATGTTATGAAAATGAAGTATTGGGAGCAGAAATTTTGGAAAGAAGCAACGAGACTTATTGCAGTATCAAATGAAGAGAAGAAGCTCATGGCAAGAGATGATGTAGTAGTGGTGCCAAATGGAGTAGATATCGAAAAGTTCAAAGTTCAAAGTTCAAAGTTCAAAAATAATAAGAAAGAAAAGAGGATACTTTTTATTGGGGATTTTAAGTGGATACAGAATAGAGATGCTGTGGAGTGGATGCTCAAGCAGATCTGGCCAAAGATAAACTCAGAACTCAGAACTCCCGCTTCGCGAGGCGAGCAGAACTTAGAACTAAAACTGTGGATTGTAGGAAGAAGTATTCCAGATTCGATCAAAAAATTAACAGATGATAGGAATGTTCTATTCGATGAAAATGCACCCATGGAAACATTAGAAATATTTAAGCAGGCGGATATATTGCTTTCTCCAATTCGAGTTGGTGGTGGGACCAGTTTTAAAATTTTAGAAGCAATGGCATCCCGTGTTCCAGTAGTGACAACAAGTCTTGGTATTGAGGGAATTGATGCGAGATCTGGTGATGACGTGCTTATTGCAGATAGTCCAGAGGGACTAGCAAATCACACGATACGGCTTTTGGAAGATGAAGAGAAATACCTGCGGCTTGCTAAAAATGCACGAGAACTTATAGAAAAAAAATATGATTGGAAGGTTATTGTAAAACAGCTTGAACAGGTATATGAATCAGTTTGTTGATCTTTCTATTATTATTGTTTCTTATAACACAAAAGATATTTTACAAGAATGTCTTACCTCTTTGTTTACAAATACACCAAAGAAATATACATCTGAAGTTATTGTCGTTGATAACAATTCAAAAGACGATTCAATAAAAATGGTACAACAAGAATTTCCTCAGGTATTGCTATTTGAGAATAAGGAAAACTTTGGTTTCTCAAAAGCAAATAATATAGGGGTAAAAAAGGCAAAAGGAAGGTACGTTTTATTTCTTAACTCAGATACTGTTGTTTATGATCATACTATCGAAACCATGATTGCATTTATGGATGATCATCAGGATGCTGGAGCAGCAACATGTAGGGTTGAGTTATCAAATAGAAAGCTGGACGATGCAGCGCATCGTGGTTTTCCAACCCCTTGGAATGCGTTTTGTCATTTTTCGGGATTGGCTAAGATTTTTCCAAAATCACGGATTTTTGCAGGATATTCTCTTGGATGGAAGGATGTATCAAAAATTCATGAAATTGACGCGTGTGCAGGTGCGTTTATGATGGTTCAAAGAAAAGCGGGGGAAAAAGTTGGTTGGTGGGATGAAGATTTTTTTTGGTATGGCGATGATTTGGACTTTTGTTATCGGTTAAAAGAAAAAGGGTGGAAGATTTATTTTGTCCCGACAGTCTCCATTTTGCATTACAAAGGAGTTTCTGGTGGCATAAAAAGTATTTCAGAACACTTGACTACTGCAAATGAAGAAACGAGAAAGAAAGCAACCAAAGCTCGTTTTGAAGCAATGAAGATTTTTTACAAAAAGCATTACGTTAAAAAATATCCTTGGTTTATCACGTGGCTAGTTATGCAAGGAATTAATCTTAAACTTCGGTTTACTTCTGCAAATACTTAGCTTCATGGTATACTAAATGCATGCGTATTGGTATTGATGCAAGGTTATGGAATGAAAGTGGTGTGGGTCGCTACATACGAAACTTAATTGCAGAACTTGCAAAAATTGATAAAAAGAATCACTACGTTCTTTTTTTCCGATCAAAAGAATTCACAAATATTTTGTTGCCAGGCAAAAACTTCGAAAAAAAACTTGCAGATGTTCAATGGCATACGATTGAGGAGCAATTGAGACTTCCATCAATTCTCAATAAAGAAAAATTAGACTTAGTTCACTTTCCTTATTTCTCAGTTCCTATCTTTTATGCTAGGCCATTTGTTGTTACCATTCATGATTTAATTTTGCATCATTTTCCAACAGGACAGGCTTCGACACTTTTTTCTCCTTTGTATTGGGCAAAACTTTTAGGATATAAATTTATTATCGCGCAAGCCGCAAAACGCTCCAGAAAAATTATTACTGTATCGAACGCAACAAAAGATGAAATTATTGATCATCTAGGCGTCAGCGAGAGCAAAATCGTAGTAACACATGAAGGTATTGATGAACAAATCCTAAATTCTAAATCTCAAATTCTAAATAAATCCAAAAATTCTAAATTCCAAATTCCAAATTCCAAATTCTTTCTTTATGTGGGGAATGCGTATCCGCATAAGAATCTTGAACGATTAATCGAAGCATTTTCAAGAGTCAAGAGCCATGAGTCAAGAGTCAAGCTGGTTCTTGTCGGCAAGGAAGACTTCTTTTATAGAAGACTGAAGGAAAAAGTACAAAAGATAGGTCTGGGGGAATCAGTCGTTTTTTATGGTGAAGCAACAGATGAAGAGTTGATAGGCCTTTACAAAAATGCATTGGCTCTTATTATGCCATCACTCATGGAAGGGTTCGGTTTACCAGCTTTAGAAGCAATGAGTAATAAATGTTTAGTTCTTGCTTCAAATATTCCAGCGCTTCGAGAAATTTGCGGTGATGCTGCACTCTATTTTAATCCTTTTGATGTAGGTGATTTAACAGAGAAATTAAAAGCGATTCATTCTAATGATACGTATCATTATAGTAAGAATATTCAGAAGGGAATAGAAAGAGCAAAGATGTTTTCGTGGGAAAAAATGGCAAAAGAGACCCTAGTAGTGTATGAAAGTTGCATTGGTTTATGATCGGGTGAATAAATGGGGAGGGGCAGAACGCGTGCTATTGGCGCTGCATAGACTGTTTCCAGAGGCTCCACTCTACACATCGGTATATAATCAAAATACTGCGCCGTGGGCAAAGGTATTTACGGTAAAAACATCATTTCTCCAATTTTTTCCAGGCGCTTCTTCATCTCACGAGCTCTATCCATTGTTGATGCCAATTGCGTTTGAGAGTTTTTCGTTCGATGAGTACGATCTTGTGATATCAATAACAAGCGAAGCAGCAAAAGGAATTATCACAAAACCAAGCACGTTTCATATTTGCTACTGCCTTACTCCCACTCGCTATTTATGGAGTGGGTATGCGGATTACTTTGAAGATCCTGTTTTTCGTTTGCTATCGAAATCTGCTGTTTCATATCTTCGATCTTGGGATCTTGTTGCCAGCCAAAGACCAGATGTGTATGTTGCTATTTCCAAAGAAGTTCAAGGGAGGATTAAAAAGTATTATGAGAGAGAATCAGAAGTTGTTTATCCACCAATTGAAATATCAAATATCAAATCTCAAATATCAAATAAATCCCAAAATACAAAATACAAAATACAAAATACTGGATACTTCCTCATTGTTTCAAGACTTGTTCCGTATAAGCGAATAGATATTGCAATTGAGGCATGTAACAAGCTACGATTGCCTCTCAAAATTATTGGAACAGGATCACAGGAGCAAGCGCTTAAAAGTATTGCTGGATCAACGATTGAATTCTTAGGAAGCTTGACTGACGAGGAGCTAGTAGGGTATTATAAAGGCTGTCGCGCTTTGATTTTTCCAGGTAAAGAAGATTTAGGACTAACGATTCTTGAGGCACAATGTTTTGGAAAGCCGGTTGTAGCATTTAGAGATGGAGGCGCATTAGAAACTATTGTAAAAGGAAAAACAGGAGAATTTTTTCCGCAGCAAAATGTAAAGTCTTTAATTGATATACTTGAGAAATTTGACGAGAACACATATGAGAATGAGACATGTAGAAAAAATGCAGAAAAATTCTCTTACGATCGATTCAAAAAAGAGTTTATGAGATGTATTAACAATAGGATACGCGTATGAAAATCGTTGTTTTTGCAGGAGGCGTGGGTACACGACTTTGGCCACTTTCAAGAAAAAATACACCAAAGCAATTTGAGAAAATTATCGGTGATAGATCAACATTACAGAAAACTATTGATCGGTTAATTCCAGATTTTTCCCCGTCCGATATTTATATTGCAACGGGCCAAAGATATAAAGCAATCGTTGTAGAGCAGCTGCCTGAAATTCCCCAAGAAAACTTTATTTTTGAGCCAGAAATGCGTGACGTTGGTCCTGCAATTGGCTTAGTTGCTTCACTTCTTGAAAGCCGGTTTCAAAATGAACCTATCGCGATTCTTTGGAGCGATCATCTCGTTAAAAATATTGATGCATTTAAAAATGTTTTGTGTATGGCTGAAGACATGGTGATGGAGAAAAGAGCAGCGCTTGTTTTTATTGGACAAAAACCGCGTTTTGCAAATCAGAATATGGGTTGGATTGAACTTGGTGAGTCAGTTGAAGATGCTTCCGATAATGGAATAACAGTAAACAAATTTAACAAGTTGATATACAGGCCAAGCCTTACCGATGCGACAACATTTTTTCATAAAAAAAATTTTGTCTGGAATTTAGGCTATTACGTAACAACGCCTCAATTTCTTACGGCTCAGTTTAAAAATTTTGCTCCTGCTATGTTTGCCCAATTGCAAACTATTACGCATGCGTGGGGAACAGGAGATTTTGAAAAAGTTCTCGCAGAAGTGTATCCGAAAGTTGAAAAAATAAGCTTTGACGATGCGATTTTAGTAAAGCTGCAAACAAAAAGCATACGCGTTATCTCTGCGGATTTAGGTTGGAGTGATGTTGGCGCTTGGGAGGCATTAAAAGAAGCGCTTTCCCAAAATGAAGATGAAAATATTACAAAAGGAAATGTTATTATTGAGGATTCTCGAGATTCATTAGTATTTAATAGTCGTGATCAGCTTGTTGTTGGTATAGATTTGAATAAGATGATTGTTATTAATACGGATGACGTGTTGCTTGTTTGTCCAAAAACCTCTGTCCCAAAAATTAAAAAATTAGTGGAAAGTCTAAACGGTACTCCACATGAGCACCTTGTCTAGATACATATGTCGCATGTAGAATTTAAAAAAAGTTGGTTGTATGAAAACACAAAGAGATTGCTAGATATTCTTTTTTCTGTGCTTATTCTTGTTTTTTTTCTTCCATTGATCATTATTGTGATTATTTTTATAACACTTGATTCAAAAGGGCCTGTTTTTGCAGATATTCCGGAAAGAGTGGGTAAAAATGGTAAGCCTTTCAAGATGTATAAATTCCGTTCTATGGTAGAGAATGCGCACGAAATACTTCATGAAAATCCACGATTTTCTAAGCTATTTGCGAAGTATAAAAGAGGGAGTTATAAATTACGATATGACCCAAGAATTACGAGAGTTGGCCACTTTATTCGTAAACACTCCCTTGATGAAATTCCCCAGTTAATTAATGTATTACATGGAGAAATGAGCTTAGTAGGTCCAAGGGCTTATTATCCAGACGAGCTACGCGAGCAACAGAAAAAATATCCCGGTACAGAAAATGCAGTAAAGGTTGTTCTTTCGGTAAAACCAGGTATTACTGGATATTGGCAAGTATCTGGCAGAAGTAAAATAAATTTTGACAAACGGATAGAAATGGACGCAGATTACGTCCGAAAACGGTCGGTATTTTATGATTTCTGGATTATTGCAAAAACGCCGTGGGCAATGATTTCTGGAAAAGGCGCGCTATAAGTTTTCTTGACTCCGATTCAATTGAAGTTGACATTGGTGCATTGTATTGATTATGATGGAGAATATGGATGGATTGGAAAAAATTGATCTTACCTCTCAAAAAATAATTCCCAGGAGAGAAGAAAAAGAAAAATCTTCATATATGAAAAACTCAAAAAAAATAGGAGTTATAGCAGTAGTTATTTTACTTTTCTTGATAGGATTAGTATTTACTGTTTTCTTCCCAGCGCAAAAAACATATAGCTCTTCCCAGAAAACCTATCAGCAAGCAAAAAAAGCATTCGATGCGATTAAAAAACAAAATATTGCCTTGGCAGATGAAGAACTTAAAAAAACAAAAGATTCGCTTACCGAAACACAAAATAATCTTCATTCGCTTTCTTTTCTTCGTTTTATTCCATTGGCAAGTTGGTACTATAACGATGCAGATCATTTGCTTAAAGCAGGATTTCACGGATTAGATGCTACTGTCGTTATTCTTGAGGCGATTAAGCCGTACGCAGATGTTTTAGGACTCAAGGGTCAGGGAAGTTTTGTCATGGGTTCAGCGGAACAGAGAATCCAGACAGCAATATTAACCATGGGGAAAATTACTCCTCGTATCGATGATGTTGCAAAAGATCTTGTCCTGGCCAAAGAAGAAGTTGATAGCGTTAACCCAAATCATTATCCTCGCTTCTTAGGTTTGGGAAAGGTGAACACGCAGCTTGCGAGCGTAAAAAACGTTACAGATAAAGGTGTTTCTTTTGTTGATCAAGCAAGGCCTCTTATCAAAGTGTTGCCTTCTTTGTTGGGAGAATCAAAAGAGAAGAGATATCTTATCTTATTCCAAAACGACAAAGAGCTCAGGCCAACCGGAGGGTTTATGACAGCCTATGCAGTTTTTAGAATAGATAAAGGAAGTATACATGTAGAGAGATCAGACGACATTTATAATTTAGATAATAGCCTTAAAAAGAAGATAAAAGCACCAGATCCAATTTTGACTTATCTTCCAAATGTGAAAACATTTAATCTACGAGATGCAAATCTTTCTCCTGATTTTGTGGAATCAATGAAGACATTTAATTCCCTCTATGATGATGTTGCTGGAAAAACTGATGTCGATGGTATTATTGCTTTAGATACCAATGTGCTTGTTTCGACAATTAAAATACTAGATGACGAGGTTGTTGCAGGCGGTATAAAGTTTACATCGAAAAACGATAAACGGTGTGATTGTCCACAAGTTATTTACCAACTGGAAAATCTTATTAGTACGCCAAAGAGCTTGGATCTTCGAATAAGCAATCTTGCAGCAGTTCAGGCACAACGCAAAGATATTTTGGGAACACTGCTGTATGCTACCATGCAAAAAGCATTAAAATCTTCGCCTAAGCTTTACTGGGGGCCCTTGGTGCAAGATTTAATTACTCAGACGAATGAAAAGCATGTCTTATTTTATGTGTACAATAACGATGCCCAAAGCGGAATAGAGGCGCTGAATGCTGCCGGAAGAATAAAGACATTTGAAGGAGATTACCTTCATATTAACGATGCAAACTTTGGGGGAGCAAAATCAAATCTATTTGTGGAAGAAGCAGTCGCACAAAATTACCAGATTGAAAGCGATGGTAGCATAGTAAAAACAGTTACCATTAGTTACAAAAATCCGCATGCTCCGTCTGATTGTAATCTGGAACGAGGCAATTTATGTCTGAATGGTATTCTGCGAAATTGGCTACGTATCTATGTGCCAAAAGGGAGCGTTATGACAACCAGTAAAGGATCAGAAGTAAAAATTACAACTCATGAAGAACTCGGTAAGACTGTATTTGAAGGATTTTTGACAGTTCGGCCACAAGGATCAGCAACATTTACTATTTCGTATACATTACCATTTAAGCTAGATAGTGCTTCCCCTTTACCAGTTCTCATACAAAAACAACCTGGTACCTATAAAAATGAATATACAATAAAACTCAATGGACGAGAAATAGAAAAATTTGAACTGCTTACAGATAAAGAAACTGTCGTTAAACGATAACCATGAGGAGTTATAAAACAGAAGGTATTATTATCAAGCGCCGGAATTTTGGTGAAGCGGATAGAATTATAACTGTTTTTACCAAACTAAACGGCAAAATACAAATAAAAGCAGCAGGTGTTCGGAGAATCACAAGTCGGCGTTCGTCCCATGTTGAGTTACTTAATCATTCTTTTCTTACTCTTTATAAAGGACGTAGTCTTCCAATTCTTACCGAGGCACAAACCGTGGAAGACTTTTCGTCTTTAAAAAATAATCTGAAGATGATTGGCATTGCATATCATCTTTGTGAGCTGATCGATAGTTTGTGCGCTGAAAATCAAGAACATCCATTGGTATTTTCGCTTTTTCTGCAAACACTGGCAGGTCTTTCGGAAGGAAAAGATGCAAAACAGGTTGTTCATAATTTTGAAAACACATTGCTTGCAGAACTGGGATTCTCGTTACATACTCCGCTTATTAGAACCATCGATACACATACGGCAATAGAAAATATTCTGGAGCGAAAACTCAAAACAACCCAACTTTTATCCCATTTCCTCTAAACTATTTATTCGTATTTCTTGCAGATATAATCTGTTTTTATACAGTTGTAGTATTATGGATAATTTTATGATAAAATTAAAAGTATGGCTGAGATTCCTGCTGAAAACACTCCACCTACTCTGGACAGCGCTCCTGCTAGACCGCCTGAGCAAGCTAAAAGTATTCATGTACTAGCCGCCGAAGCATTGGTTTTTCTTGGAAAGGGTATACTACTCTGATCATTTGCTTGCTTTAAAAGCAGATCGTTCAGTAAATGGGCCTTTGGCTTCTACGGAGTTAGTTGCTCAAAGATTAGAAACAGGAGAAATGGTTCCTGCTGAAGCAGACTTTCCATCAAGAGAGACGCTATTAGATCAATTAAAATCTACAATAATTAGTAATAGATTTGGATTTGCAACTCGTGAAGAAAACGATGCGGCATTTGAAAGTATAACGAGAGATGAATCCGGATTACAAAAAGGATTAGAAAGAATTCTCAAAAGGGCTAGAGACATTGAAAGACTGTTGGTCAGAGGAGGCAATCGTTCGACAGGACAATTATTTGATTACGAGTCTCAATTACTGGTTTCCCTCATGCAACTGGTACATCCGCGTTTACACAGATAACTAGTCATAACGAGGGGACCCCTTGCAAAGCTAATCAATAGCTCCTTACACCTTATGACTTCAAAATGCTACTAAAGCGACAAACCAGAGTAAATAGTTAGAAGACCAGTAAGGCAAACTGTTGCCAATGCAAGCAGTTTGAATACCTTATGTGGTATTTTTTCAACTACCTTGTTTCCCAAATAAGCTCCTAAAAAAACAAAGGGGAGAGCGTATAAACCAAAACTTACCCTGTGAAAAGTAATCGTTTTAGAAAAAAGGAAAAAGGGAAGAGAGATAATGTTCATCCATAAAAAAAATGCAGCGAGTGTTTTTCTCATCTGATTTTTTTCTATTCCAGTACCTGTTAATAGTATTACAACTGGTGGTCCGGTCATACTGATACTTGTTTGCAACAATCCACTAAATAGACCCGCTACTATTGTTAAAAATTTTGTTTTGGGTAATGAAATTTTAGTGAAAGATATAATGAGTGTAAATAAAATTGCTAAACTACCGGCAATAATTTGTATTAGATTTATCGGGACTGTTTTTAATATCCATATCCCAAACGGCATGCCAATTACACTTGCGAGACAAAGAGGAATTAATAATTCTAAATTAATTGGTTGTTTAATTTTCCAAAATAGAAACGCGTTTAAAACAAGACCAATAATTGTAAGTGATGAAACAACAGTAAATTTATCCAGAACAAGTAAAGAAAGCGGAGAAGCAATGAGCGCCGAACCAAAACCTGTAATACCTTGATAAAAACTGGCAAACAAGTTAATAATCAGAAAGAAAAATAAATCCATAATTTATTAGAAAGTAACTATTTGTGTAACATAATTACGTTCTATTTAAGAGATATATATAAGCTTATTATAACACATTTGATTTTTACTCTTCATTTCCTTAAGTTCTACAAACGATCGCAACCCCTAAAGACAATTTGTTAGGTACAATTCACTTCCTGAGGTTACGGAGAGGGAGGTGAATATATGCGCCATAAGAAAGTAACGCAAACGGAACGGGAACTGTTAAGCCAGTGGAGAAACGAAGGGGTAGCAAAAAAGGAGATTGCCAAAAGGTTAGGACGAGACATACGGACCATCCAACGGGAACTCATACGCAATAAGACACGAGTGGCAATTGGCAAGAATGACTGGCACATGATCTATGAACCCATCCATGCACAAGCTATTGCCATGGAACGGAAACAAAACGCGTTCCTGGCAAAACAACCACTCAAAAACAAAAAGATTTACTCGTATGTTTTGAAGCACTTACAGGACAGTTGGTCGCCTGAGCAGATAGCGGGAAGGTTAAAAAAAGTTGATCATCCAAACGATCAATCCTGGCATATTTGTATGGAAACCATTTACCAGTTTATCTACAAAGAAAAAACAGATACAACAAAACAGGGACAACTGCAGGAAATGGACGGGAGGAAAAAGAAGATAAAACCCGTGATGACAGTAACCGACTCCAATCGTCCCCTATGGGAATATTTGAGGCGGAAACAGAAGAGACGAAGGAAAAAGGGAGGAAGGAAATCACAACGGGTGAGAATACCGGATCGAGTCAGTATTCATGATAGGCCAAAGATTGTCGCAAAACGAAAACAGTTTGGTCATTGGGAAGGAGACAGTATTGTGGGACTGGGTCATCTATCAGGATTTCATACAGAGTATGAACGAGTTTCAAGTATGACACGGGTTGAAAAAATGACACGGGTAACAGCGGAACAAGCAGCAAAAGCAGCGCGGAAAATCTTTGGCGTACTTCCTGCCCACGCCAGAAGGTCAACAACACTGGATAATGGATCAGAACACACAAATCACACAGAGTTTGGTTTACCAACATATTTTGCGGATCCCTACAGTTCCTGGCAACGGGGAGGCAATGAGAACTGTAATTTGTGGATCAGGTACTACTTTCCAAAAGGGACAGACTTTGCTACAATCACAAACGAAGAGTTGAAAGACGTTGAATGGGAGATAAACAACAGACCCAGAAAACGTCTCAAATTCAGAACACCTCAGGAAGTATTTTCTGAGTACCTCAATAAACCTTAAAGGATGGCATTAGTTTTTAGAATAAGGGTTCTTGTATATACTAATTATTTTCTGTTATCATACAGCTATGGTTGAAAATGTTATGGAAAAGTTGGTGGCGCTTTGCAAACGGCGTGGTTTTATATTTCCTGGTTCAGAGCTGTATGGAGGACTTAATGGGACGTGGGATTTGGGTCCATTGGGTGTTGCATTCGCAAACAATATTAAGCATGAATGGTGGAAAAGCATGGTTTTGCAAAGAGAAGATGTTGTTGGGTTAGATTCCGCAATACTTTACCATCCAAAAGTTTGGGAAGCATCGGGACACGTTGCCTCATTTACCGATCCGCTTATTGAATGCAAAGTATGCCACACGCGATTTCGTGCAGATCATATAAAAGATATAGAGATTCATGAAAAAACTCACAAAAATAGTGATATGTGGACTGATGTTAAACCATTCAATTTAATGTTTAAAACATACGTTGGGCCAATTGACGATGAAAAGAATAAGACATATCTTCGTCCAGAGACTGCGCAGGGTATTTTTATAAATTTTAAAAACGTTGTTGAGACGTCGAGAGTAAAAATTCCTTTTGGTATTGCACAAATTGGGAAAGGGTTTCGAAACGAAATCACAACCGGGAATTTTTTGTTTCGTGTCCGCGAGTTTGAAATGATGGAACTGGAGTTTTTTGTGAAACCCGGAACAGATAAAAAATGGCATGATTATTGGAAAGAGGAGCGGTACAATTGGTATCTACGGCTTGGGATACAGAAAGAAAACATCAAACTACAAGATTTACCAAAAGAAGATATTGCACATTACTCAAAAGGCACGACAGAGGTTTGGTATAACTGGCCATTCATGGGTTTTGGCGAACTTGAGGGTATTGCAAATAGAGGAGATTATGATCTGTCCCAGCACGCAAAGTATCTTGGTCGTGATATTTCGTATTTTGAACAAGAAACAAATGTTCGATATGTGCCATATGTTATTGAGCCATCTGTAGGGGTTGGTAGGGCTATGCTTGCATTTTTAGCGGACTCGTATTATGAGGAAAATGCTCGAATTGTTTTGAAGCTTCATCCCAAACTCGCACCGGTAAAAATTGCAGTTTTTCCGCTCTTGGCAAATAAAGAGAATCTTGTTGCCAAAGCGCAAGAAATTTATCAGATGCTCAAGCACCAATCATTTACAGTAGTTTTTGACGATAGAGGCAATATTGGAAAGCGATACCTTTCTCAAGATGAAATTGGAACACCTTGGTGTGTTACGGTTGATTTTGATTCTTTGGAAGATGGTGCTGTTACTGTTAGGGATCGAGACTCGGCTAACCAAGAGCGGATTAAGATTGATAGCATTGCTGCGTATTTTGAAAAAAAACTTCGTGCTTGACAAGTTCATCGGCATTGATACAATAAATAATGTACATGTTACAAAATAAAACATTACTCATTGGAGGAATATTGGTACTTTTCGTCTTGGCCGGTGGAGGATATTATGTTTTCTCCGCCAATAAACCTGCTCAGTCTACAGATGTAGTACAAAAAGTTCAAGAAGATGTTGTTCCCACAATAAAACCAGATGATCTTGGTTTAACATTTACCGCCCGAAGTGACAACAAGGCAGTAAAATTTATTATAACAAATATAAAAGGTATTACATCGGTTGATTATGAGATTTCATATACTGCAAAAGGTGATATCCCACGGGGGGTAATTGGACGCGTAGAGACAAAGTCCATAGATACTCAGATAGAGACAAAATACATAGATTTAGGCACTTGTTCGTCTGGAAAATGTAAATATGATGAAGGCGTTACCTCGGTAAAGCTGGTTCTTAAGATTACAAAGACAGACGGCAAGAATTATTCCTCAGAACAGACCCTCGCCTTGTAAGATAAACACGTCCCTACATATTGCGTTTTTTTATGTATCATCACACTATTTTTGTCTTTTTCCCTCTTGACACGTTGTGAAAAATGGCACAAAATAGAATAAAGTGGTCTAAAGTGGGAATAAATGGGTCACTTCGCTTTGCTCAGCGCAAGTTCAAAGAAAGGCAGGGTATAAGGATGTTACTTGGGCAGTATGAAGGGAAAGTCGGTGCAAAAAGCAGAATCGCTTTTCCAAAGAAATTTCGAGAAGTTTTAGGAGACAAACTTATTATTACACATGGCTATGAAAATTCGCTTATTGTCGTATCGGAAAAAAGTTGGAAATCATTACTTGAAGGAACAGAAGGGAGACCTTTTATTCAGTCAGAAACAAGAGAAACACAGCGATTCCTGCTTGGAGGAGCAAACTTCGTTGAACTCGATAGTAAGGGTAGGTTTGTCTTACCTGGTTACCTGCGAGAATTTGGAAAAATTGAAGACGAAATTATATTCTTAGGTTTGTCTCGATATGTTGAGATTTGGGACAAAAAACAATGGGAGTCATACAGATCGAACCTTGAAAAAAACATAGATAAAATTTCTCAAAGACTTGTTGGAGATATAGAAAAGGACAAGGGTGTATGAGTAGTTTTCATACACCAGTACTTTTAAAAGAAGTTATCGAATTTATACGCGTTGAGGAGGGTAAGCACTATATTGATGCGACAGTAGGTGGAGGTGGGTACACGCAGGAGATTTTGAGAAGAGGCGGAATAGTTCTGGGGATTGATGTGGATCAAGATGCTATCGAACATGTAAGTGGAAGATGGAAAGTAGAAAGTAGAAGCTGGAATATCAAGGAAGATAATCTAAGAATAATCAGGGGGAATTTTAGAAACATTGGGGACATTGCGCGTTTCCATGGGTTTGCAAAAGTTTCGGGAATTGTTTTTGATCTAGGAGTATCAAGTTATCAGCTAGAGAAAGTTGAACGTGGATTTAGTTTTCAGCGAGAAGGACCGCTGGATATGCGGATGGATCATGAACTTGCGGTAAAAGCAGGAGACCTTATTAATATTTTAACGAAAGGAGAGATGTATGAACTTTTTCGTCAGTTGGGTGAAGAACGTTATGCTTATGCCATTTCTGAAAGTATTATTCGCGCCCGTAAGATAAAACCAATTACAACAACAACAGAATTGGCAAACGTTGTGGCGAGTGCAGTACCGGTAAAACGAGGAAGTATTCATCAGGCGACAAAAGCGTTTCAAGCATTAAGAATTGCGGTAAATGATGAATTAAACAATATACAAGAAGCATTGCCACAGGCAGTAGGATTGCTTGAGAATAATGGCCATTTGGTAGTTGTGTCTTTTCATTCGCTTGAAGACAGAATTGTAAAAAATATGTTTAAGGAATTTAAAACACAAGGAAAAGGAAGTATTTTGACAAAGAAACCAGTGAGTCCAAGTTTTGAGGAAATAGAAAAAAATAATCGGGCCAGAAGTGCAAAACTTCGCGTTTTCGAAAAGTATATACATATATGAAAAAACAAAATGTTCTTTTATCTACGATCATCGTTATTATTATTATTCTTTCCATTGTGCAGGTTGGAGTATCGAATAGTCTTTCAACAACCGGCGTTGTACTTTCTGGTTTAGAGCAAGATATACTTTTTTATAAAAAAGAGAACGCAGTGCTTCGAGAAAAATTACTCGTCACATCCTCCTTAACGCAAGTTGCTTCAAAAGCAGCAGAACTGGGATTTGTTGAGGGGAAATCGCAATTATTTGTGAGCAAATCCTGGCCAGTTGCTGTGAAGCCATGAGCGGTCGTCTTCGGTTGATATTTCTTTGTATCATCGCTTCTTTTTTTCTTGTTATTGCCAGGCTTTTCTATTGGCAGGTGGTAAAGGCTGAAGAACTCACTTTTTTAGGGCAATCGCAGTACGATACATTTATCCGACTTTCTCCAAAACGCGGTGAAATAAAAACAGCAGATGGTTTTCCTCTTGTGGCAAATAAACTATCATATCTTGTTTTTGCAAATCCAAAAGAAGTTAAAGATGTAAAAAAAACAATCGATGCGCTGTCTTTTTTGCTTAAGATTGATGCAGCCAGTATGAGCGCTTCTTTAAAACGTGACCAGGTATGGGTGCCGTTAAAATCAGATATCGACAATGCAACAAAAGAAAAAATTGATACTTTGCATCTCTCAGGGATTGGACTTGAACAGCAGTCTTCTCGTTTTTATCCCGAGGCTTCAATTGCAGCACAACTTGTCGGATTTGTGGGAAAGAATGATTTAGGAGAAGATAAGGGGTATTTTGGTTTGGAAGGATATTATGATAGGCAACTTAAAGGGAAATCAGGAATTGCTGTGGAGATTCGTGATGCTTTAGGTAGACCGATTCTTTCTCGTATGAATGACCAATCGGGAGCATTGGATGGGAGAAATCTTGTATTAAGTATTGATCGAGCAATTCAGTTTCTCGTCGAAAGTAAACTGCAAGAAGGAATCGAAAAATATGGAGCAGCAAGTGGTATGGTTGGGATCATGGATCCTCGTACAGGAAATATATTAGCTATGGCTTCGTTTCCATCGTTTGATCCGCAGCATTACTCGGAGTTTTCTGACAGTGTGTATAAAAACCCTTTTATTTCAAACCTCTATGAACCAGGATCGACATTCAAAACACTTGTTATGGCAGCAGCGTTGGATAGTAAAGTGATAAAACCCGATACGCAGTGTCCAGTTTGTGATGGGCCGGTGTCGATTGGCGGGTACGAAATTAGAACATGGAACAATATCTACTACAAAAATATTACTATGGTTGATATTATTCGCCATTCGGATAACACGGGGATGGTCTATGTTGAAAGTGCTTTGGGAATTGATCGAATGCTTTCTTATTTAGGCAAATTTGGTATAGGAGAGACAACCGGTATTGACTTGCAAGGAGAGGTGGCGCAAAGCTTGCGACCGAGAAACCAATGGTATCCGCTTGACGGAGCAACAGTAAGCTTTGGACAGGGAATTTCGGTAACTCCAATTGAACTACTTACGGGATTTTCGGCAATTGCAAACGAAGGGAAGAAAATGGAGCCACATGTTGTTTCTGGTATCGAAACGCAGGATGGGAAAACTATTGTGATTGCCCCAAAAGTTGTGGATGCGCCAATATCTTCTACTACTGCGAAAGTGATGACAGAAATATTGGTAAATGCGGTCAATAATGGGGAAGCAAAATGGGCAAAGCTTAAAGGCTATCGGATTGCGGGAAAAACAGGAACAGCCCAAATTCCGATTGCCGGCCACTACGACCCAAATAAAACAATTGCGTCATTTCTTGGCTTTGCGCCAGCAGATAATCCAAAGTTTGCCATGCTTGTTATTGTGGACCGGCCAACAACCTCGATTTATGGAGCCGAAACCGCAGCGCCAATCTTTTTTGACATTGCCCGGGATATCTTAACCTACTATAACATCCCGCCAACAGAGTAATTTCTGCTCAAAAACGGTATAATAGGGTCTATGTGGCAAGAGATTAAGAATATCTATCATCTCATTGTGGCTTTTGTGGCTAATGTATGGTACGGGTTTCCATCAAAAAAGCTTATTGTTATTGGCGTGACAGGGACTGATGGGAAGACAACGACAGTAAATCTTATCTATCACATCTTAAAAAATGTAGGACATGAGGCTTCGATGATTTCTTCGGTTGGTGCAGTCATCAATGGGAGAAAGTATGACGTTGGATTTCATGTGACTACACCTTCTTCGTGGGAAGTGCAGAAATTTTTAGCAAAAGCAAAAGGCTTTCTCGTTTTAGAAGTTACGTCTCACGCGCTTGATCAATATAGAGTGTGGGGTATTGATTTTGCAGTTGGCGTTTTGACCAATGTCACACACGAGCATTTGGATTATCACAAGACATACGAGAACTATGTGCTCACAAAAGCTCGCTTATTGCAAAACGCAAGAGTAGGTATAGTCAATAAAGATGATGAATCATATGAATATATCTCAAAACTCAAAACGCAAAAATCAAAAATACAGCTCAAAAGTAAAAAGTTTATAACTTACGGAATGAGCAAAGATGCGGATATTAATCCTCAGAAATTTCTATTCAAAACAAAACTCATTGGGGAGTTTAACAGGTACAATATTTTGGCGACGATTGCTGCTTGTAAGGAACTTGGAGTTTCGGATAAGGATATTAGACGCGGAATAGAAAACTTTAAGCTACCCATTGGAAGAGCGGAGATAGTGCACGAGAACGAATTTACCGTGATGATAGATTTTGCGCACACGCCTAATGCAATTGAGCAGATATTGCGATCTGTTCGAAAAGAGGTAAAGGGGCGAATCATTCATGTGTTTGGAAGCGCAGGAAAGCGAGATTACCAAAAGCGTCCCAAGATGGGAGAAGTTTCGGCAAGGTACGCTGATGTTGTTGTTCTAACCGCTGAAGATCCCAGAGGAGAACCTGTTGAAAAAATCATCAGCGAGATTGAATCAGGAATAAAGAATAATGAATTATGGAAAAAGAAAAAAAACTTACTCAAGATTCCCAATAGGCAAGAAGCAATAAACACTGCTGTTAAAATGGCAAAGAAGGGTGATTTAGTTCTTCTTACGGGAAAAAGTCATGAAAGATCTATGAACTACGGTCGTGGAGAGGAGCCGTGGAGCGAACATGAAGCAGTAGAAAATGCCCTTCGACTCCGCTTGGGGTAAACTTTTATGAAGAAGATAAAATCTATACATTTTGTCGGAATAAAAGGGGTTGGGATGGCGCCTTTGGCAATTATTGCAAAAGAGGCAGGTTTTATGGTTTCTGGCTGCGATATTGTGGAAGAGTTTATTACCGATGAGCCGTTAAGAAAAGCTGAAATTGTTTCAATAGAGGGATTTTCAAAACTCCATATAGAAAAAACCGATTTGGTTATCACTACTGGAGCGCATGGAGGATTTGACAATCTGGAAGTCGCGTTTGCTCGTGAAAAAGGTATCCCTGTGTGGACACAAGGACAAGCTGTGGGAGAGTTTATGAAGGGTGAGTTGTTTAATCGTAGGCAGATTGGGATTTCGGTAACCGGATCGCATGGAAAGACAACCACAACCGCAATGCTTGCCACTGTTTTAAAAGAAGCAGGAATGGATCCATCGTATGTTGTGGGAACGGGTATGGTTCCGTCGCTCGGAAGCTCAGGTCATTACGGTCGCGGGAAGTATTTTGTTGCAGAAGCGGATGAGTATGCAACAGAGCCAACGTATGATAAAACAGCAAAATTTTTATGGCAACATCCAGAAATATTGATTTTTACCAATATTGAGATGGATCATCCTGATCTGTACGATTCTGTGGACGAAATACGGATTGCTTTTTTACAATTTGCAAAATTACTGCCTCGCAATGGAACATTGATTGTCTACGGAGGGGATCCACAAATACAAAAACTGCTTAAGGAATATGGTGGGAAGGTAATTAAATTTGGATATACAGAGGATAATGATTTTGTTTTAACCCGCATAAACATATCGGATAACCAAACATTTTTTTGGGTTAGCACGCATGGTAGTTCACTTGGAGAATTTGTGCTTGCTATCCCTGGAGAACATAATGCATTAAATGCTGTCGCAGTTATTATTGCTGCTTTGGAGTGCGGTTTGAACATTGAAAAAATTAAGAAAGGATTGGCTCTTTATCTCGGTAGTAAAAGAAGATCTGAACATATAGGTACGTTACCATCAGGTGCACTACTTTTTGATGATTATGCACATCACCCAACGGAAATTAAAAAAACGCTTATTGCATTTAGAAAACGTTTTCCAAAATCAAAATTAGTCTGTATTTTCCAGCCGCATACTTACTCTCGAACAAAATCATTGTTCGAGGAATTTATTACCTCATTTCAGTCGGCAGACACTGTTATTTTAAGCAATATATACCCTTCTCTTCGCGAAAAACCAGATGTAAGCGTCTCATCAAAGCTGCTTGCAGATAAAACACGAACGTTTCACAAAAATGTCTTATTTTTGCCAGAGCTTTCTGATGTGGTAGAATATATCAAACGACAACAGTATGGGAAAGACACGGTTGTCATAACCATGGGAGCGGGAGACATTTACAAAATAGCGTCTAGTTTGTTAGCCCTTCGGCAAAGCTCAGGGTAAACTGCGTTTAGCTATGGATACAAAATTGGGAGAATTAGATAAAGTTTTTGGTCAACGAGTACGGCAAAATGAGCCGATGAGTGCTCATACCACCTTTAAGATTGGTGGCCCTGCGCAGTTTTATATTGATGTTGATAAAACAGAGGATATTGTTAAAGCGGTAACTATTGCCAAAAGACTTGAGCTCCCAATTTTTATTTTTGGTGGCGGTTCAAACGTTATTGTTGCAGACCATGGCATAAAGGGACTGGTTGTTAAAAATAATTGTCGCCGTTTTGAAGTGATGCAGATGAGCGGGAGAATAAAAAATCAAAAAATTGATGTCGATCGCGCATTCGTATTTGCTGAAAGCGGCGTTATTATGAATCAGCTGGTTCGTTTTACTATTGAGCAAGGATTAGGCGGGCTTGAATATCAGTTAGGATTGCCAGGAACTGTGGGTGGAGGAGTGTGTATGAATTCAAACTTTCCCAGGAAAGGGGTGTATGTTGGTGACTGCGTATTTAAAGCAAAGCTTATCACTTCTGATGGCGAAATAAAAGAAGTTGATAATGCATACTTCCGCTTTGCGTACGACATGAGTATTTTGCAAGAGACGAAAGAAATTCTTTTATCGGTCGTTTTTCGACTTTTACCAGTCGATAAAAAGATTTTATGGGAACGAGGTATGGAAGCGCTTAATTATAGGAGTGGGACGCAACCCAAGGGGGCATCGGCAGGATGTACATTTCGCAATATCTCAATAGTTGATGCAATTCGCGTACCTACTCCAGATCGTGTTACTTCTGCAGGATATTTAATTGACAAGGCAGGACTAAAAGGAAAACGAGTCGGAGATGCAATGATATCTGATATGCACGCAAACTTTATTCTTAATATGGGTAATGCAAAAGCAGCAGACATACTAGGATTGGTGGATCTTATGAAGAGTGAAGTGAAGAAAAAATTTGGCGTGCCATTACATTTAGAAGTAAAAACAATAGGGTTTTAAATATATGGAGAAATTGATTGTTACTGGTGGAAAAAAGTTGAGAGGAGAGGTGAGTGTGTCTGGGGCAAAAAATGTTGCCTTGAAAGCATTGGTTGCAGCCTGCTTGACCCACGAAGAAGTTATTGTAAAAAATGTGCCTCTTATTTCTGATTTTTTTGTAATGGTTGATATTATTAAAGAGCTGGGTGGCACGGTTGTTCTAAAAGATCATACAATAACAATAAACATGAAGAAAATAGCAAAAACAAAGATTGCTCTTGAACAAGCAGCAGAGATACGAACTTCCTCAATGTTTTTAGCCCCTCTTTTGGCTCGTGTTGGACAAGCTCAAATTCCAAATCCAGGAGGATGCCGTATTGGAGCTCGCCCCATTGACAGAACCATTGAGGGACTAAAAAAAATGGGAGTAGATGTTGTCTACGATAGCTCGGATGGGTATTTCCATGCGAAAGCAGAGATGCTACAAGGAACAACATATGTTTTTGAAAAAAACACTCATACAGGAACAGAAACAATGATTTTGGCTGCTGTTTTAGCAAAAGGACAAACAGTACTTGAAAATGCCGCACAAGAACCAGAGATTGATGAGTTAATTACTTTATTAAACCAAATGGGTGCAAAGATTAAGCGAAGTCGATCTCGGACAATTGTTATTGACGGGGTGACAAAGCTTCACGGTACAGTTTTTACCATTCCTCCTGATCGAAACGAGGTTGTAACATTTGCGATTGCAGGAATTATTACCCAAGGAGATGTGTTGGTAAAAGGGGTAAATAAAGAGGGTTTGACAGAATTTTTGGAAAAATTGGATGCATGCGGAGGAGGATTTGAGGAAAAGAATCAGGGAATACGGTTCTATTACAAAGGAGATCTTCGGGCAACTGATATTACAACGAGCTATTATCCAGGATTTATGACTGACTGGCAAAGTCCTTGGGTTGTGCTGATGACAAAAGCGCAAGGCGTTTCGGTTATTCATGAAACTGTTTTTGAAAGCAGATTTGGGTATGTCGATGAGTTAAAAAAAATGGGTGCACATATAGAGTTGTTTCATCCAGAAGTTCTCAATCCTAAAAATGTTTATAATTTTAATTTACATGACGATAATAAGAAAAATTTTCATGCAGCAAAAGCTTATGGTCCGACAGTATTGCATGATGGCGTGGTGAATATTTCTGATCTGCGGGCAGGGGCAACTCTTGTGCTTGCTGCTTTGGCAGCCCGTGGGACAAGTGTTATTTTTGGGGTTGATCGTTTAGACCGCGGATACGAACAATTTGATGAGCGTTTGCGTAGTTTAGGCGCAGATATTGAAAGGGTTAAGGAGTAGATATGCAGGCTGTTATTCTTATTGCGGGAAAATCATCAAGGCTGTATCCTTTTTCTGAGCAGAGGCACAAATCAATGCTTACTTTTTTTGGCAAACCTCTGCTTGATTATACAATTGAGGGATTAAAACGTGCGGGTGTTTTGGATATTGTTTTGGTGGTTGATAAAAAATCGCAGGCTTCTTCGTACTTTGCGTCCGGAGAAAATTTTGGCGTCCGTATTTCGTATGTTGTGCGAAATGTTGCGCTTGGAATGGGAGATGCACTGCTTGGCGCAAAAGACTTGCTACAAGATGAATTTATTGTTTTGCATGGGCATCATATCGATGCAGAGTCTCTCGTGAAAAAAATTGTCGAGAAAAAACAAAAAGGCGCACAATCGGTTTTACTCGTAAAGAAGAGAAAAGATTACTGGAACCATGGTGTTGTTTCGGTTGAGAGTAATCGTGTTGTATCTGTTGTCGAGAAGCCAAAACAAGACCAAGAGAAAGAAAAACTGTGCATCGTTGGCGTGTATTTATTGTCAAAAGATTTTGTTTTGGCGCTCTCAAAAACTCCAATGGAGCATTATCAGTTTGAAACCTCGCTTTCGCACTTTGTAGAAGCAAATGCCGTTTCTTACGTTATTATTACTGAGGATACGGTGTCTTTAAAATATCCTTGGGATATTTTTGAATTAAAAGATTACCTTTTTCGTACAATTAAAAAAAGAGAGGGAAAAAACGTACTCGTTTCCAAAAGCGCTGAACTAATTGGCGATGTTTGGACTGGGGATAACGTGATAATTCGGGAAGGAGCTCGTGTGAAAGGTCCATGCTATCTTGGTGACAATGTTGTTGTTGGCACGAATGCGATTCTTCGAAACGGCGTTGTGATCGAACGTGATTGTGTGGTTGGAGCCCAGATGGAAATAAAAAACAGTGTCCTTATGAGTGATACAACAACCCACTCCGGTTTTATTGGTGATTCGGTAATTGGGGAGCATTGCAAAATAGCAGCACAGTGTACTACAGCAAATGTCCGACTTGACCGGCAGAATGTAAAGGTTCTTGTAAAAGGAGAGTCTGTCGATACGAAGAGACGATCGCTTGGAGTTATTATGGGAAGTAATGTAAAAGTTGGAATAAACTGCTCGATAATGCCTGGGGTTGTTATTGGCAACGATGTAATTGTTGGCCCTTCGACAACTGTTCGAAGTAATGTGCAAAGCGGGGTTACCTATTACACGAAGTTTCAAGAAATTATTGAGGAGAAACACGTATGAAAAAGCAAAAAGTTGTCCTCTTTGATATTGATAACACACTTTTTGATACAACTAATTTTCGCCAGAGCCTCTATCGTTCGGTGGCAGAGGCTCTAGATTACGATGTTAAGCTCTTGAGTGAAATAGGTCAAAACATTATTGCTGGGTGTATTGGTGAATTCGGTTTTTTTGATCCACATGTCTTTGCCTTACGGCTTGCTTTAGAGCTGAATCGAGAAAAGGACCAGGAATTAATAGAGAAGGCGATTTTGGATAAGAGAAACTTTGAGAACGGTTTGTATAAGGAGTCACTCGGTGTTGTGGAAAATCTCGCAAAAGACGTAATAATAGGCATTTTTTCAAGAGGATATACGACATTTCAGGAAAGAAAAATTGCTAGCCTAAAGCATTTGCTTGATCGGGATCATGTCCATATAACGATAAATAAGCATGAAACATTGCCTGGACTCGTAGCAAAATATACAGGTAAAACGCTTTACCTTGTTGATGATGCGCTCGATGTGCTGTATACTGCTTGGAAATTACGTAACGATATCGTGACTATTTGGGTCAAGAGAGGAAAATATGCGCTGAGTCAAGATCCAATCCTAGGATTTACACCAAGCGTTGTTGTGAAAAATTTAGAAGAAGTAGTTCCAATTATCAGGAGATTATAAATTATGTGTGGAATATTTGGTTACGTTGGTAAACAAGACAATGCTGCTCAAATAGTGCTTGAGGGCTTAAAGCTCCTGGAGTATCGTGGGTATGATTCATGGGGCGTGGCGGTAAAAGTTGGCAAAACGCTTGATGTTGATAAACATGTAGGAAAAATCGGTCAGGCTGTGGTAAAACTTCCTAAAAGTAATCTAGGGATAGGGCACACTCGGTGGGCAACGCATGGAGGCGTGACTAGGGTAAATGCGCATCCGCACCTTGATTGTACAAAATCTATCGCTGTTGTACACAATGGTATTGTCGAAAACTTTGCAGAGATAAAAAATGCTCTCATAAAAAAAGGGCATCATTTTGTTTCGGAAACAGATACTGAAGTTATTGCACACCTGATTGAAGAGAATATAAGAGGAAGAAGCTTGCCTGCCGGCAGGCAGGGGTTTGCTTCATCGGTTCGCGATGCGTTCAACAGGCTTAAGGGGTTAAGCGCTATTGTCGTGGCGAATGCTGTCTCGAAAGAGATTATTGCTTGTAAAAACGGTTCGCCTCTTGTTGCAGGTGTTGGTAAAAATGAACTCCTTGTCGCTTCAGATGTATCCGGCATAATAAAATATACAAAAAAAGTGATATTTCTTGAGGATGATCAGATGGTTATTCTTGGAAAAGGATTAAAGCTCATTCGTTTGCCAAAAGGAGAAGAAATAAAACCGATATTTCATACAGTGAACTGGAAATTTGAGGAGACGCAAAAAGGAAAATACAAACACTTCTTACTGAAAGAAATTTACGAGCAGCCTCACGTCATCGAAAACATTGCCTTCAATTATGAAGGAGAAATTAAAAAATTAAGCAGTCTTATCGAGCATGCTTTTGGTACATTTATGCTTGGCTGCGGGACCGCTTCGTATGCGGCGCTAGCCGGGACGTACCTTTTTTCAAGAATTGCAAAGAAACATGTGAACTTTTCGATTGGTTCTGAATTTAACTATTTGGAAGATTATCTTAAGCCAAAAAGCTTGGTTATTCCAATATCGCAAAGCGGTGAAACAATAGATGTCGTTGAGCCAGTCGCAAGTGCCAAAAAGAAGGGCTGTACGATTGCAGCACTGGTGAATGTTTTAGGTTCCACACTCTATAGACAAGCGGATCACAAAATATTGTTGGGCGCAGGACCAGAAAAGGCAGTGATTTCAACCAAAAGTTTTATCGCAATGGTATCGATTCTTTTACTTACTGCGTTTACCTTTGCTAAAAAACAAGACAAAGGAAAAGAATTGCTTATAAAGGCCATAGCTAATCTCAAAGAAATTCTCCACAGTAAGTATATAGAAAAGATTGAGAAGCTTTCTGAAGAACTTAAGAATAAAGAACACATGTACATTATAGGGAGAGGATTGTCGTATGCGACTGCTCTTGAAGTAGCATTAAAGCTTAAGGAAACAAGTTATATTCATTCGGAAGGTTTTGCTGGTGGAGAACTTAAGCATGGCGTTATCACATTAATTGAGAAAGGTACACCATGTATTGTGATTGCTCCAAATGATGAAACATATGACGATATTATTTCTAATGCCCAGCAAATAAAAGCACGAGGAGGATTTATTATTGGAGTTGGTCCAAAGAGTAATGCTGTTTTTGATAGATTTCTTGAGACCCACGATATTGGAGATGCAACAATGATTCCGCAGGTTGTTATTGCCCAGCTTCTTGCTTATTATCTTGCATTAAAGAGAGGAATTGCAGACCCAGATAAACCAAGAAATCTGGCGAAAAGTGTGACGGTAAAATGAGCACCTCAAAAAAACCCACGATTATCATTCTTCATGGTTGGGGATTAAAAGGTTCGGTATATGGAAAACTTATTGCTATACTCCGAAAAAAAGATTACAAAGTGTTTGCTCCAGATCTGCCGGGGTTTGCATCGAAGTCATTAGTGAAAGACTCAATGGTTCTAGATGACTATGTAGAATTTATTCACAGATTTATAGAAAAAAATAAGCTAAGTAAACCCATTCTCATTGGACATTCGTTTGGAGGAAGAATTGCCATAAAATATGTGTGGCGTTATCCAGAAGATGTTTCGAAAATCATTCTGACCGGTGTCCCTGTTATACGCCATCAATCATTAGGAAAGAAACTCGCATATGTTGCAGCAATTATTGGGGGAAAAATTTTGAGAGCATTTCCTATACAAGTGCAAGATATATCTCGAAAAGTTCTCTATAGGTCAATTGGTGAGTGGGATTACTACAAGGCAGGTCCATTGCGACAAGTATTTAAAAATATTATTGGTGAAGAATTAATTATCTATGTAAAAAGTATACAGATTCCAGTTTTGCTTGTATGGGGAGGAGATGATCATATTACTCCATTTTCGGATGTTGAGAAGATTAAGAAACTTATTCCTTATGCACAATCCATTATTGTTTCAAATGCTGATCATAAACTTCCCTATTTGAAACCACAAGAATTTTTTGCTGCTGTGCAGTCATTTCTATGAGTATAATACTTTTTTTTATCGATATACTTTTTCTTTTTTGGATTATTCGCAATACGCTTTTTTGGGTTGCGCTTTGGCAAACAAAAGAGTATCGTTTTGATAGACTAATTGTTCACTTCAAAGAGACCAGGCAAGGAAGAGGTGTTCTCTTTTCTCCTTTGGCAATCCTCAAGTGGATTGCACTATTTGTATACGGTTTTGTTATTTGGCAAACGGTTCCTCTTTTGACCTATCAATTTTTTGTTTCCGTTCTGTTTATATTGCAAGGTTTTCTCGTTTTTAAGGAGTTTTCTGGCCATGTGCTTAAACGGCCAGTTTTGACACACAAAGCAATTATTATTGTTTCTCTTTCGTTGACGGTTATTTTCTTGCTTTTTTTCTTTCCGTTGTTATTTGAGCAACTTTTCTGGCTTTTGATTCTTGATCGACTGCTTCCACTTGTGGTGTTATTTTTTGTTGTTATGCTTTCTTTCCCAACAGAATTTTATCAGGATCTGCAAATACAAAAAGCAATGAAGAAAATAAGAGAGAACAAAAAGCTATTGGTTATTGGTGTTACAGGTAGTTATGGAAAAAGTTCAACAAAAGAATATATAGCACAAATTTTAGGAAAGAAATTCCGAGTGCTTAAAACAAAAGGCACAAACAACACGCCAATAGGTATTGCAAATACAATTCTGTCTGGTTTACAAAAAAATACAGAAATTTTTGTTGTTGAAATGGGTGCATATAAAAGAGGAGAAATAGCCCAAATGTGCGAAATGGTCTACCCCAAAATTGGTGTTTTAACTGCAGTAAATGATCAGCATCTGTCGCTTTTTGGTAGCTTAGAAAATACAATGAAAGCAAAATATGAATTAATAGATGCACTTCCTAAAGGGGGTTTAGCGCTTTTCAACGGAAATAATAGTAATGCATGCCTTCTTTATGAAAAGACAAAAACAAAAAAAGCATTATATGCATCATCAAAGTCCGTACCGGCCGATATTCTCGCTTCTCATGTTATGGTTGAAAAAACGCATGTGACTTTTAGAATTTTGCTCAAAAAAAAATCACTACAAATGAAAACCCCACTTATTGGCGCACATACCATAGAAAATATTTTACCAGCAGTATATATCGCAGATTATCTAGGTATGCTTGCATCTGAAATAAAAGAAGCTGTAGCAGCACTGATACCACTGCCTAAGACAATGGTTCGGTATGAGTCTGCCGGGATAAGCATTATTGATGATACATTTAATACAAATCCAGAAGCAGTTGTAGCAGCATTGCAGTATATGAAGATATATAAAGGAAAAAAAATCATGGTATTTCAACCAATGATAGAATTAGGTATTGAGGCAAAAGCTGAACATTATAGAATAGGAAAAGCAATAGGTACTATGTGTGATTATCTTCTCTTAACAAATAATAATTACTATACAGAAATACATAACGGTATAAAAAGTACAAAAAGAAAATGTATAGTAAAAACAGGTGGCAGTGTAGCCCACATTGTTGCATTAATCAATAATTTTGCAAAACGTGGAGATGTTTTGGTGTTTGAGGGAAAAGAAGCGGGACTCGTTCTTGAAAAGATGTTATGAAAAGACCAATTGCGATTTCTCTTTCTCCTAATCTTGAAAATAAGGACGTTCTATTCGCATTGCAAATGCTATTTTCTCCACTGCAGTTTTTTAAAGGAGAAGGAATGAGGCTTTTAGAGCAGTGGTTTCGTCAATATTTCGGTGTTTCTTATGCGGTATCTTTTACGAGTGGGAGAGGTGCAATGGTGGCAATTTTAAAAAGTTTGCGTATAAAAAAAGAGGATGAAGTGTTGTTGCAATCGTTTACTTGTGTTGCAGTTCCCAATGCCATTATTGCAACAGGTGCAATGCCTGTCTACGTTGATATTTCCGAGTCGTTAACAATAGATATAGCAGATCTGCAAAAAAAGATATCGGAAAAGACCAAAGCAATTATTGTGCAATATACGTTTGGTATACCGGCAGATATAAAAGAAATTGTGCGTATCGGAAAGAAATACAAGATAGCTGTTATTGAAGATTGCGCACACGTTATTGGAGGAGTATACGAAAATAAAAAATTAGGAAGTTTTGGAGATGCTGCTTTTTTTAGTTTTGGGCGGGATAAAGCATGTTCTTCTGTCTTTGGTGGTATGGCAATAACAAATAATAAGCTGTTGGGTTTGGCAATTCGTCAATTTCAGAGACAACAGGATTATCCAGGTTTTTTTTGGGTGATGCAACAACTTTTTCATCCGATTGCATTCTTTTTTATTCTTCCTTTGTATAACTTTGCTTCTTTAGGAAAAGTGTTACTTGTTGTTTTGCAAAAGCTCCATTTTTTGTCATTCCCGGTTTTGCAAGAAGAAAAAGAAGGAAAAAGTTTGCCTCTTTTTATTAAAAAACTTCCCAATGCATTGGCTTGTTTGGCTCTTTTTCAGCTGAGGAGACTCAATGAATTTAATCAGAAGCGGGAGACAATTGTAGACATGTATATTCGGGAGTTAAAAGATTCAAAATACACAATGCCGTATAAGAAAGTTTTTCCACTGCTTCGTTTTCCACTCCTTGTTGAAAAAAGAGACGAACTTATTGCAAGTCTTAAAAAAAATGGTGTGTATATTGGAAAGTGGTACGCAGAAATTATAGATCCCAAAGGAGTTGATTATAAAAAAATTTTTTACAAGAGAGGATCGTGTCCCAATGCTGAATACATAGCAACAAAAATTATTAATCTTCCTACCTATCCCACAATGACAAAACATGATGGAGAAAAAGTTATATCGCTAATAAAAAAATATGCTTAAGATAGAAACAGTTGCTAGTAAAAAAACATGGGAATCTTTTCTTTCTGCACAAGAAGTACAGTTTTATCCGTTTTTTCAATCCTGGAATTGGGGTGAAGCTCAGCGGCAGATGGCACACAGCATATGGCGTATCGGAGTGTACGACGATACGAAACTTATTGCGCTTTGCCAGATTGTAAAAATTGCTGCAAAACGCGGCACGTACTTGCATTTTCGTCATGGACCGGTACTTCTACCGTTTGATTGGGAGGTGTTTGATGCAATTGTTGATTACGGAAAAAAACTTGCATCCGAAGAACGAGCCTGGTTTCTTCGCATGAGTCCTGTTGTGCCAAAACAGTATATTGATTTCCCAATGCTTAAAAAAAGAGGATTTCGAAATGCGCCAATGCACAACATGGATGCAGAAATCTGCTGGGTATTAGATATTACAAAACCTGAAGATCAATTGTTAAAAGAAATGAGAAAAACGCACAGATATTTGATTAGAAAAGCGGAGTCTTTGGATATAGAAATTATTCGAACAAAAAAAGTATCTGATATAAATGATTTTCTTAATCTCTACAGTAGTTTATCTGCAAGAAAACATTTTGTTGCGCATAAGGGGTTACTTGAGGAGTTTGATGAATTTGGCAAAGACGATCAAGAGATTCTCTTTCTGGCAAAATATCAGGGTAAGATCATAAGTGGAGCCCTCATTGCATTTGTGGGGAATAATGCCATCTATCGGCATGGTGCATCAGATAACGAATATAGAGATATTCCAGCATCATATCTTCTGCAATGGGAGGCAATCAAGGAGGCAAAAAAAATGGGCAAAACTCTTTATAATTTTTGGGGCATAGCTCCACCTGAAACAAAGAATCACCCCTGGCAAGGACTTACCCTATTTAAAACAGGTTTTGGTGGAAGAAAAATAGAATTCCTCCACGCCCAGGATTTACCCCTCAATTTTTCCTATTGGAAAACCTACCTCATCGAGCGAATAGTAAAATGGAAAAAAGGATATTAACTTGTATGTAATATGCGCTTTGTGTATACTAATGTTGTATGAATATAGATACAAAAGCATTACAGACATATTTTGCAGAAAAGCCAGTAGAACTGGTATATCTTTTTGGTTCTCAAGCCAATGACAGTGCTAAGCCATATTCGGATATTGATATTGGTGTGGTTTTTTCTCCAAATCTTTCTGATGCGGAAAAATTTTCTTTGCGAACAATATATATTGCCGACATTAGTAAGCTGTTAAAAACAGATGCGATAGATGTTGTTAATCTTTCAAAAGTATCATCTTTTATGCGATTTGAGGCAATTAAACACCATAAAGAGATTTTTGTCCGAAATAATGCTACAAGAATTGTTTTTGAAAGTAATACGCTTTCGGAATATTTCGACAGACAATATTATTTAGTAAGACATATCCGTTTGGGATTACAAGGTTTAAAGAGCCTTACTATCACCCCTAGGGTGTAAAAGTGTAATTTTAAATCATTTATCTTAATACTATTCCTCCTTCTTGCATTAACTGCTTATAAAGAGATTCGTATTCTTTTCGAAGAGCACTAATTAATTTGTCTTTCCCAGATATGGTAGGTCTTGCTTTTCTCCAAGCTCCAGAATATTCTTCAGCAATTTGGTTAAGCACTGCATTTGAATAAAAACGAATAGTTTTGTAGTCTCCAATAAAAGTGGCATCCAAGAACTTCTGCGTTATTCCCACTTCGTGTTCTGGTTCAATTGGGGTAACTGTTTCTTGAAGCACAACTCCTCTTTCTTGCATCATCTGTAGATATAATGATGCAAATTCTCGTCTAAGAGCAGGCAATTTTTTCCCACTAGGTCGTCCTCTGCTAGTAATATTTTCTTTTTCTATCCAAGACCCAGGATATTCAATGGCAAGTTGTGCTAACACAGCATTTGAAATAGGACGAAGCTTTACATGTCCTCCTGCAAATTTATTTTTAAGAAACTCAATACTTATTACCATCTCGTCTTGTTGAGATTCTTTGTGAGATTCACCTGTTTGAGACTCTTCTAATCTTGCTCCCTTTTCCCGCATCCTTTGCATGTATAATGGTTCAAATTCTCTTTTGAGAATTCTTACTGATCTTCCACTCCCCTTAGCTTTTTTTTCATTACTATTTAATCCAATCCTCCATGCCTGTGGGTGTTCCTTGGCAATTTCCTGAAGCACATCATTTGATAAACGGAGTAGTCCTGGGTATCCTCCCCTAAAGGTACTCGTAAGGAATTGAGCTGTTATTTTTATCTCAGTAGCAGCGTTAATCTGTTCTAATGAACCTTGTAGTTTTGTTCCTTTTTTTTGCATTTCCTGTAAATAAAGAGATAGATATTCTTTTCTAAGAATAGAAACAGGAAGCCCATTAATATTTGCTCTTCTAAACGCATTAGAATGTTCTGTGACTATTTCTTGAAGTACTAAATCTGAATCAATACGTAATTTTTTTCTCTTGCCGATGAACATATTTGCAAGAAATACAAATGTTATTCCAATTTCATTTTCTGAATCAATTTGTTCAATTGGTGCAAATTTCAAACCTCTTTTTCTTATCAACTCTATAAACCTTTTCCGATCAACAACTATAAAAGGGATTCTTTCTATAATTTTAATTTTTACTTGAGCAGGATCTTGTTGCATTAATTCTTCAAGAACAGATTCAACAGTTGCTTTAACCTTTTTACGTTCACCTCTAATATTAAAAAATAAATTGCTCTCTGAAATAGGAAACTCATCTTCTTGAATACCTTCTCTTAGTTGTTCAGGATCAAAGCAATTTTTAAGAATATCTAATGCTTCTGGGGACACAAACTCTCTTGATTGATTATTCTGAATTCTCATTTCAAAGTATTCAGGATGCACTGTGCGAATAAGCTTGAGAAACCTAAGTATAAATTCTTCGGGTAGACGAAGCCTTCGTGATAAAGCGTCTATGCTATACCATCCTTCTTCAGTTATGCCAACTGCTTCTCTTGTCACTCTCATTATCTCTTCTGGATTGGTAATAACTCTGATTCCGGAGATCTCAATCTCTGGGTATATAACAGTACCTGTACCTGTTTTTGGCGCTTTATGTTGCGTGGTTTTCAGAAAAACCTCAGCTCTCTCTAGAATTTGAGCAAATGTTATAGGGGGATTCTTGCCCACCCCTCCTCCAGCTCGAGTATTCTTACCAATAAAATCAACAATGATGGCATGTTTATTTGGGTTATTGGGGTCAAGTCTTAGTACTCTTCCACCTCTTTGCTCAGCCACAACTGGAGATAATGTTGGACGTAGATTAAGACAAACGGTAACACTTTTTTCATCAAATCCTTCAATGAGTAGATTTGCGTTGCACATAACATCTGTCTTTCCATTTTTGAATCTTGCCAATTTCTCCCGTTGTTCTGCTCTGCTTTGCAGTCCGCTGACAAAATCAGCTGCAATATCACGTTCATTAAACAATCTGGCTAAAGCCTCAGCATGTTTTATACCAACACAATACACCACTGTTTTTTGCCCAGCAAATAATTGCTGATAAACATCTACTGCTGCAAGATTTCTTGAGGTAATATTGATAGCCCGTTCAAGATCACCATCATCATACTCTCTATCTGCAGTAATTTTGATATTGCTTAAGTCAACATCCGTTTCAGCAAGATATACAGAAAGAGGTGATAGTAGCCCTAGTTTTACAGCTTCTGGTATATCCATGGAATGTATTTCATGGCCTAACAACTGTTTTAATTCTTTATATGTGGTATATTTTGGAGTGGCGGTAAAACCCAATTTAATGGCATGGTTAAATAACCTAACAAGAGCTTCTCTTCGTGGTGTAATCGCCTTATGTCCCTCATCCAGAATTAATAGGTCATAATCTTCTGGTACGATTTCATCAGATTCTACTTTATCTATAAATGAATTGTATGTAGTCAGTGTAACTTGTTTATCATATTGCTTACTATCACTATAAACCTTCCCAAATTCCACTCCTTTAGCAAATTCTTGAAATTTTTCTCCTGTTTGGTCAACGAGAAATTGTGTAGGCACAACAACAAGTGTACGTAAACCAGTTGCTTCGACAAATTCAGTAAAAAGTACTGTTTTACCTGCAGCTGTTGGCAATTTTATATAGCCCTCCGTTTCTCCTTCTTCCAAAAAATCTCGTAAATCTTCAAAAACTGTCATTTGAGGAGCAAAAAGTGTCCTTCCATTTTCATTTCTGTGATGGTTTTCAATATACCTATCTAAAGCGTTTAGCACCCCGAGAGTTTTTGTATCTCTTTGCTCAAGACTTTCGCGAGTCCTCTGACCACGAAGGGATCGCACATATATGTCGTAACGTTTAGGAAACCATGCTCTTAGCTCGTCAAGAGGAGCAACAAAGATATCACCGCTAATACTAGAGGAGGTAATAGACCCACCTAGCGCCCGTGAAACGTCACCAATTTGTCTTTCTAGTTGATCTTGGGTTTTTGGTCGAAACCCGACTCTTTCAGGAGCTGCCATAGTGGGAAAAGTGTAGCATAAAGTGGAGTTAATTTCAACTATAGGATTGATTTTGGCGTAGACAGAAGCATTAACTACGGTAATACTTCGATATCTCCACTTTTACTAATTTGTAATGTATCTTTTGTTTTATCGTACAAACCTGTAATGAGAACTCTACGGTTGAGGTAGTAGAAAAGGTTAACATCTGGTGGAACACTGAGAAAGGTGATGGTTTCGCCTTTTTCTAAGACATAGCGGGCTGGGACTGGGGTTGCTGTTGGTGGAATTTCTGTCGGACTTAGAGATTGCTTCGCTTCGTCGCTCGCAACGACAGATGGGGAGATTTGGGATATTGGGGGTGTTGGGGAGAGAAGATATTATACCTGGTAGGTGGCTTTGATTATGCCCATTACGCAAAAAGTCAAAGCTCAAAATTAGTATGAAAGATTTAAAACGGGGAGTCAAGGGGACTAGATACCCGCAGCTGCGGGAGGCTAGCACCGCAGCTGCGGGAGGCCATGCGGCAGGCTACTGCGGGTGAGCATTTTTGGGTCTGCGGCAGGCTAATTACCCGCAGCCCGCAGCGCTGCGGGCTGCTGCGGTGAATAGGCCGCCAAATCAAGCTAAACGTTGATATGCCGTGAGGTTTTCAAAAATTAATAAAACTTTTTTGGGACTGTTTGCCTAAACGGGTAGAGTCGGAGTATAATACATATCTATGGCGCAGCTTTTGGGATTGGCAATACTTTCCTTCTTTATTACCGGGGTTCTTTTGGTGCCTTTTATTGATTTCCTCTACAAAGTAAAGCTTCGCAGACAAAAACAAATCACACGAGACGTGTTTGATAAAAGAACACCTCTTTTTGACAAATATAGTGCGTGGAAAGTGGGAACTCCTTTTGGTGGCGGAATACTGATTATCGTGATTGTATCTGTGCTCACGCTTTGGGCATATGGGATTTTTAATATAGATGTAAAACCGTGGGAGCTTTTTGTGATTTTATTTTCATTTCTCGGATTTGGTCTTCTTGGGTTATATGATGATCTTAAAAAGCTTGCCAACGGAACAAAAAACGCATTTTTTGGACTACGGTTTCGGCATAAATTTCTTATTCAGTGGGTTTTAGCTTTTATTATTGCGACAGTTTTTTATACACAGCTGGGTTACACCTTTATTTTTATTCATGGTTTTGGACTGGCAAGCATGGGATTTTTGTTTGTGCCGTTTGCTGCGTTTGTCATTGTCTCTTTTACCAATGCATTTAACATTGCCGATGGATTGGATGGCTTGGCAAGTGGGTTACTCCTTATTTGTCTTGGAGCATTTTTAACGATTACCTCACAGCAACTCGATATGTCTTTGGGTGTTTTTATCGCAATTCTTATGGGAAGTGTGGGGGCTTTTTTGTACTTTAATATTTATAAAGCCAGACTTTGGTTAGGAGACGTGGGATCACTATCGCTTGGTGCAGCACTTGCGGTTATTGGGCTTTTGACCGGAAAAATTATTGCTGTTGCGATTATTGGAGGAGTTTTTCTTTTAGAAGTTGGGTCATCTCTTATACAAATTTTAGGAAAGCACTTTTTAGGCAGAAAAATTTTTCCTGCTTCACCCCTTCACTTGTATCTGCAAAAAAAGGGATGGGAAGAGCCAAAGATTGTCATGAGAGCATGGCTTTTGGGTTTTGTTTTTGCAATTGTGGGTTTGTATATTGCCTTTATAAAAATTAGTTAGATGAAAAGAATAGACGTTGTGCTGCTCGCAACAGTTTCTTTCCTTGTCCTTTTTGGTCTTTTCATGATATACGATGCTTCCTTTTTCGTGGCATTTCGGGATTTTAACGATAAATATCACTACATCAAAGATCAATCTCGCTGGATTGCTCTTGGCTTTTTAGGTTTATTTGCGTTTTCTTTTTTTGACTATCATAAGCTATACAATTTTTCTCTGCCTCTTCTTATTACTGCTATTATTTTACTCGTTTTGGTATTTATTCCTGGAATTGGTGTGTTTGTTTTGGGAGCGAGGCGCTGGATCAATACAGGTTTGTTTATTCTGCAACCAGCGGAATTTGTAAAGCTTGCTTTGGCAATCTATTTATCTGCATGGTTTTCCCGAAAAGAGAAAGGGAGATTTGGGGCATTTTTGCTGCTTTTAGGTATTGTGCTTTTTTTAATTATGATTGAACCCGACATGGGAACTGCTGCTATTGTACTTTTTGAAGCACTTGCTACATATTTTTTATCCGGAGGAAACATATTTTCATTTTTATTTTTGTTACCACTGACTATTGCTTCTGGATTTTTACTCATTAAGCTTGAACCATACAGAGTTATACGCCTTGCAACATTTTTAAATCCACTGCAATCATTACAAGATTCGTCGTATCATGTACGACAAATCCTTATTGCGTTTGGCATGGGTGGGGTGACCGGTGTAGGTTTAGGAAATTCTTTGCAAAAGTATGCATATCTCCCAGAAAACACGACTGATTCGATTTTTGCCATTATTGCCGAAGAGCTTGGCTTTATTGGTGCGACTATCCTCATTGTTCTTTTTATGATCGTTGTTTGGAGGGGATTTCTGGTAGCCGCAAGAGCAAAAGATGTATTTGGAAAACTTTTGGCTTCCTCGATTACGTCTTTTTTAGCAGTACAAATTCTTGTTAACCTAGCCGCTCAAACTGTGCTTATTCCCTTAACAGGAGTTCCCCTGCCATTTATTTCGTATGGAGGGTCATCGCTTGTGGTGGACCTTTGTGCTATTGGTATACTGTTAAATATTTCAAAACAAGGTACTCTATGAAAATTCTTATTACAGCAGGGGGTGGGGGCCATTTTGCACCAGCGTTATCGGTTATTACATCGTTATCAAAAGAAGACAAGGTTTTGCTTGTTGGAACAAAACATGGTCTGGAAGGAGACGGGGCTATAACACTTGAATATCAAACTGCACAAGCGTTATCAATTCTATTTGTACCTTTAACTACAGGGAGACTTCAGCGAAAACTAAGTAGACATACGCTTTTTTCATTATTCAAAACTCCGTACGGACTATACCAAGCAATAAAAATACTGAGGAAATTTCAGCCAGACGTGGTTTTATCTTTTGGCGGCTATGTATCTTTTCCTGTTGTTATTGCTTCGTTTTTGCTGCGTATTCCTTGTGTTATTCATGAACAAACACTGGAAGCAGGCATGGCAAATAAAATTGCGGCAGTTTTTGCCACAAAAATTTGTATTTCATGGGAATCCTCAAAACGATTTTTTCCAGCAAAAAAAACTGTTTTGACCGGAAACCCGATTCGAAAGTTCACAGTTCACAGTTCACAGTTCACAGTAACTAATAAAGAGCATCTGCCGATGATTTATATTACCGGCGGGAGTTTAGGGTCTCATGCGATTAATGTATTGGTAGGAGAGTGTATTGAGAAACTTTTGCGGGAGTATATTATAATTCATCAGACAGGAGATGCGAAACAGTACGAAGATTTTAACCGCTTGCAAAAACTACGAGAAAGTTTTCCGAAAGAATTGCAAGAGCGATATGTTCTCACAAAATTTATAAGCCCTTTTACTGTTTTGGAAATTTTAGAAAAAGCAGACTTGGTTGTTGGAAGGTCGGGGATCAATATGGTTTCGGAACTTATTTTTTTTGGCAAACCATCTCTTCTGATACCCTTGCCGTTTTCTCAAAACAATGAACAGACAAAAAATGCCCTGTTTTTAGAGTCTTTAGGACTGGGAAAAGTTTTGCCGCAAAAAGCATTAACTGACGATATACTCTATGCAGCAATTGTGTCGATGATAAAAGAAAAAGAAAAGTATCTTAAAAATGCGGCAATAGCCAGGAAAGCAATGCCAATTGATGCTGCGCAGAAAATAATAGAAGTAGTAAAGTCGGTTTTGTCCTATGTGGAAAAAGGTTAGGGAAATAAAAAAAAGATCAAAGAGGAAAAATTGGTTTTTGACGAGTGTTATTATTTTTTTTCTCTGTTTATCTGCATTATTAACGTATTATCTGCCAACGCACTATTTTTTTAAAAAAGCTTCGTTTATTAGTCCTGTTCCTGTGGCAATAGGAGGGAGTAATGATCAAATCGAGCATATTAGAATTCTTTTGAAAAAAAACAACATTGCCTTTACTACTGTTTCGGCATTTCCTGAAGGCTCTTTTACCGTAACGCTGGCTGGGGGTGAAGAAATATTTTTTTCTCAGCAAAAGAATATCGAGTCGCAAATCTCCTCTTTACAACTCATAGTGTCTCGTCTTACAATAGAGGGGAAGCGATTCTCTCGCTTGGATTTTCGATTTGATGAACCTGTTATTACTCTAAGATGATAGCAACGTATGAATGAGGGGAAAATAGTTGTCGGTATAGATATTGGTACTTCCAAGGTGGTTACTCTTATTGCAAAAGCGAGTGAGGCAATGCACGTACTTGGCGTTTCGGAAGTAAAAGCCATGGGAATGCGTAAAGGGCAAATTGTTGATATTGAAGATGCAGTTTCTGCCATAAATAATTCCCTGGAGGGGGCTGAGCGCATGGCAGGATATTCGGTATCACATGTTGTGGTATCGATTGGCGGAAATCATATAGAAAGCCAGAATTCAAAAGGCGTGGTTGCTGTATCAACGCCTGAGGGGGAAATTACAGAAAGCGATATGCAACGAGTGATTGATGCTGCGAGGGCAATCTCGCTGTCTTCAAGCCGGGAAATTATTCATGTCTTGCCGAGAAATTATACGGTTGATGGGCAAGAAGGCATTAGAGATCCTATTGGCATGACTGGGGTTCGGCTTGAAGTAGACACGCATATTATTACCGCAAATGCAACATCGCTTCGAAATGTGGAAAAAGCATTAGGAGAAGTAGGTGTTGATGTTGATGGTGTGGTATTTACCGGGTATGCAAGTGGTCTTTCGGTATTGTCGGATACAGAAAAAGAGTTAGGGGTCGTTTTAGTTGATATTGGTTCTGGAACAACGGACATTTCAATCTATGTAGACGGGTCAGTTTCTCACTCATCTGTGTTGCCAGTAGGCGCGCGTCATATTACCAATGATTTAGCAATTGGTCTGCGGATTTCTTTGGAATCTGCTGAGAAAATAAAACTTTTTTTGTCGCAATCTGGGAAAATAAAAACAAGCATTGATTACGAAGAAGAGACACAAGAGTATAAAGAAAAAACAACCAAGGCTCTTGATTTTGTAAAAAAGGGAGATGAAATAGACTTAAGTATGCTTAATTTACCAGAGGAAATTCGTAAGGTTTCAAAGAAAACATTAATTGATGGCATAATTCGTCCGAGACTGAACGAAATTTTTACCTTTGTGGGACTCGAAATTAAAAAAAGTGGCTATGCCGGGCAAACACCGGCAGGACTAGTCGTCACAGGAGGTGGAGCAAAAACAATTGGGGTAACGGACGCAGCCAAAAGAATGCTGGCAATGCCAGTTAGGATTGGGTATCCAAAAGAGCTGAAGGGTATTACAGATGAAATAGAAGATCCGGCGTTTGCTTCTGCTGTCGGCGTTTTGTTATATGGAGAAAAATTAGAAATTAGTCCATCTCTTCCTTTTGGATTGTCGTTTCCACACATTTCTTTCAATCGTTTTGGTAAGTTTCCGCAGAAAATATTTTCTTTTATTAAATCTTTTCTGCCATAAAAAAATGATGGTTGCAAAAACTATTTGTATTTGTTAGGATGCAGTAAAGAAGAGTATGCTTATTAAACCTCAAACCGCAAATTTCGCCAAAATTAGAGTCATGGGTATTGGTGGTGGTGGAAATAATGCCTTAAACTCCATGATCTCGCAAAGTCAGATTCAAGGCGTTGATTTTATTGCGGTAAACACCGATGCGCAGGCGCTTTTAATGTGTCAGTCAGCAACAAAACTGCAAGTTGGAGAAAACTTTACCAAGGGGTTGGGGTCTGGTGGAGATCCAGAAGTAGGCAGGCAGGCAGCAGAAGAATCTGTACAAAAAATAAAAGACATGCTTGAAGGAACAGACATGGTTTTCTTGGCAGCAGGCATGGGTGGAGGGACTGGCACAGGGGCTACTCCTATTATTGCAAAAATTGCTAAAGAAGTCGGCGCGTTGACAATAGCTGTTGTAACAAAACCATTTTCATTTGAAGGAACCCGGCGCATGGTAACTGCAGAGGACGGCGTTGAGAATTTACGCGATAAGGTAGATACGCTTATTGTTATCCCAAATCAGCGAATTTTGGATGTTGTTGACAGAAAATTGTCGCTTCTTGAAGCGTTTAAGGTTGCGGATTCAGTGCTTACTCAGGGTGTTCAAGGCATTTCCGATTTAATTACCATGCCAGGACTTATTAATGTTGATTTTGCCGATGTGCGAACCATTATGACCAATGCAGGATCAGCACTCATGGGTATAGGTACAGGGGTTGGAGAGAATAGGGCACAGACTGCAGCACGAACTGCGATTGCCTCGCCGCTTTTGGAAATATCGATGGATGGGGCGCGAGGAGTACTCTTTAATATCATCGGTGGACCGGATTTAACCATGAGCGAAGTGGATGAGGCGGCAAAAATTATCTCTTCTGCTGCAGATCCGGATGCCAATATTATTTTTGGTGCAACAATTGACGAAGCAATGCGAGACCAAATAAAAATTACCGTTGTTGCAACTGGATTTGACCAGACAAAGCAAAAACTTCGTGAATTTATCGTACCAGAAAAAAAGACAGAAGATCAGCAGCAAAACATGCAATCGGTTGAAAATAAGCCAGAAGAAGCCGAAGAAGACGTCTTCGAAATTCCCGCATTTCTACGGCAGAGAAATTGATAATCTTATGATATCTCCGCAAGAAAGAAAAAGAAGCTTAAATGACAACCGCAAGCCTCTTGAAAGGTTGCACGGATTACTCGGTGATGTCACACCGGCATTTGACAACGTAGTTGAAGCTCTTGACATTCTTAGGGGCGCCGATGCCGGATTAAGTCAAGTGCAGGCATTGTAATTTTGCACAGAGCTTATGGAAAGAGGTACACTGCCATCAGAAGTAGTTTTAGCTCGTGGCTCAGATACTGATCCAATGCCAATAGTTCTTAGTATAGGAAGTTATTTGCATGCATTTTCTCCTCGTACAGATGTGTGGAGAAAAAATCCATTTCGAGTAGGAGAAGAAAATGAAACATTAATTGGAATGCTAGGACACGACTTGAGACCTGTTACAATAAAAGAGACAAGAAGATTAATAGATAATAAAGATGTAGCAGTAACTACCTTTACTAAAGCAACGAATATTCCATGGATTACCTTTACGCTTGGTATGAGAAACGGAAGAGTTGCCGGACCATCCATACAACCAGGCGTTCCAGATTTGGTATATTGCACCGTAGGAATTACCCCACAGGCATATGCAGCGAGTTTGAGAAGTTGAACTCAAGTACAATTTACTTTTAGCCTCAAAACCACGTCGTATACCCTTGATTGTGCGACACAGTGTTATCTACGCCACTTTATCTATTGACAAATCTAATCTACGGTTATATACTATTTCCGTAGATAAGGAAATTTTAATCTATGGCAAGAACTGGACATTTTAGAGAAGAGCTGCAAGGAGAAGTAAGATATAAAACTTTTATCCCAAACATTCTACCCTTTAAAGTAAATTACGATTCTGAGCTGCAAACATTACAATCCAAAGCTGATTTAGCTTTAGGTAGACTTGATATGGTTGCAGATGTTCTTCCAAACGTAGACTTCTTTATTTTTATGTACGTTAGAAAAGAAGCAACATTATCAAGCCAAATTGAAGGGACACAAGCAACATTTATAGATGTACTTAAAGCCGAAGCAAGAATAGAAGATTCTGAAATACATAAAGATGTTGACGAAGTAATAAACTATATTTCTGCGATGAATTATGGGCTTGAGAGATCAAAAACTCTACCTCTATCAGTAAGGCTTTTGAAAGAAATACATGCTAAATTATTAAAAGGAGTTCGAGGAGAATGGAAAACTCCAGGAGAAATGAGAAAATCTCAGAACTGGATTGGAGGTTCAGGTATTAATACTGCGAAATTTGTACCACCCCCACATCAAGAAGTTATTTCATTAATGAGCAATTTAGAAAAAAATTTACATGATAATGAGGAATTACCGATAATTATTAAGATTGGTCTTATTCACGCACAATTTGAAACCATCCATCCCTTTTTAGATGGGAATGGTAGAATAGGTAGATTGTTAATTACGTTTTATCTATGCAAACAAGGTATTTTGAGGAAGCCATTATTATATCTATCTGATTTTTTTAAAGAGTATAGAACAGAATATTATGAGAGATTAAATCTCTTTAGAGAAAGAGATGACATTGAAGGATGGTTAAAATTCTTCCTTGAAGGTGTTGCTAGTACCTCTGAAAAAGCCTTAAATACGTCTAGAAAAATTATTAAACAAAGAGACAAAGATATTGCGAAAATAACTAAATTAGGCAAATCTGCAGAAAATGGCATGAAGTTATTGAATAGCTTATATAAATCTCCTCTTGTAAGAGTTAAGGACGTGGAGGGAATAACTGGATTGAAAAATCCAAATGCACTTTATTTGGTTTCTAGGTTTGAAAAGTTAGGATTACTTAAAGAAATAACTGGGAAACAAAGAAATAGAGTCTATTCCTATGATGACTACGTTCAATTATTCAATTCCTAATTGACTTCATACTATTTTCTTGCTACATTCTCTTTGAAGACTTAAAAAGGTAAACTTTTTTTCAGGTGCTTTGGTAAGAATTTAGCTTCAATAAAAGGTCTTGCCTTCGAAATCCCCGCATTTTTACGGCAAAGGAATTAATGCAACTCATAAATCTTCATAGAAGTTTCGATTACTTGGGATATTGACTCGCAATACTTTTTAGGTGCTATACTGGTAGTGTGATAAAAGTTTTCGTTCTTTTACTCTGTATTCCTCTTGGAATCTTTCTTCTCATGGTATATCAAAAAAAGACAGATGTACAGCAAGATATTCCTTTGAGTCCATTGCCTTCTGCGGTGCCAAATCTGACTAAGGAAACAGAAGTACATACAATAGACGGTACGATGAAGGTGGTTATGGAGAAAAAGATCACTCAAGACAATGCGAGTACTTATACATTTTTTGTTGCAGACATTTCGGGTAAAAATAAGCATACTTTGTTTACAAAAACTGCAAGTGCTTCAAGTACAATGGTGCTTCCTCAAAATAGCTGGTCTCCAGACGGCAAGTATTTGTTTATAAGAGAAAATAATAAAGACTCCTTTGCTATTTTTGTCTTTAAGGCATCAAGAGATGCTTTTTCCAATGGGGAGCTATATCTGGATGTTTTGCCTCTTTTTACGAAACAGAAAACAACAGAGCGTATTACTGATGTAACCGGCTGGGATGCCCCAACGTTGCTTCATGTAAAGACAACTGGGCCTTCGTATTGGTTTGATATTGAAAGTAGGTCTTTTTTGCAGCTTGCAACAAAGTGATGTTTTTTAGAGATGAAAGGAGGTGATGAAAATGAATGAGCAGAAAGTTGCGCTTATTGTTGGCTTATTTATGGGAGGATGGCATTTGTTGTGGTCGCTGCTTATTGCAGTTGGTCTGGCACAGCCATTACTCAATTTTGTGTTTTGGCTACACATGTTAAATAATCCATACCAGATAGCGCCATTTAATCCGAGCACAGCACTGTTACTTGTTGTTGTGACATTTGCGGTGGGGTGTAGCGCAGGGTATATTTTTGCTACCTTGTGGAACACGATCCATAAAAGAGCTTGAAGTGATTCTTCTTTTCCGTTACAATGAAAGCTATGTTTAAGGCTGTTTCTCCCAATGTTGATTTTCCCAAACTTGAAGAAGCAATAATAACGTATTGGAAAAAAAACAAGATTTTTGAAAAATCATTAGCAAAAGATTCTCCCCGCGGTAATTGGACTTTTTTGGATGGTCCGCCTTTTGTTACAGGACTTCCTCATTATGGGCATTTGTTAACCAGTATTGCCAAAGATTTATTCCCCAGATTTTGGACAATGAAGGGGTATCATGTCCGGCGGGTTTGGGGATGGGATGGCCACGGGTTGCCGGTTGAAAATAAAGTTGAAAATAAACTAAACATTAAGAGGAAAAAAGATATCGAAGATGTTGTTGGGGTGAAGAAATTTATCGAAGAATGTAAAGCATATGTGACGCAAATATCAGGAGAATGGGAATGGTATGTCGATCATGTTGCCAGATGGGTAGATTTTAAAAACGCATACAGGACATGGGATTTGCCCTACATGGAATCGGTGATGTGGGTTTTTAAACAGTTATACGATAAGGATTTAATTTACAAAGGTCTTAAAGTTTCGCTCTATTGTCCCCATTGTGCGACACCAATTTCTAATTTCGAAGTGGCGATGGACGCAGATAATTACAAAGATGTCACGGATTTTGCCACAACTTATAAATACGAGCTCAAAAGTCCCTCCTTCGCCAAGGCTTCGGCGGGCAAGCAAAACTCAAAACTCAAAACGTATATTCTTGCTTGGTCAACAACTCCTTGGAATAAAATTGTTGTTCCTGCTCTGGCGGTAAATCCAAAACTTATCTACGTAAAAGTAAAAGAAGGTAACGAGTATTATATATTGGCAAAAAGCACATTAAAGATACTTCGCTTTGCTCAGGATGACATTGTGGAAGAGTTTAAAGGGTCAAAACTTGTTGGTATGAAGTATGTTCCACATTACGACTACTACAAAATCGAAAAAGACAAAAAGGCATTTGTTATTATCGGTGGGGATTTTGTAACGGCCGAGGAAGGGACAGGTGTGGTGACTATTGCCGCCTATGGCGAGGAAGATCTTAAGGCATCGCTTGAAAACAATATTCATATCGAAATGCATGTGGATGAGGAAGGACATATTAAAAAAGATGTGCCTATTTTTGGCGGCATGTACTACTTGAAAGCGAACAAAGCAGTCAATGAGGATTTGCAAAAACGGGGTTTAATCTATAAAGACGAAATACTGCCACATACCATGCCGCATTGCTGGCGATGTGCAACCAGACTGTATTATGCGCCAATTACTGCATGGTATGTCAATGTTCAGAAATTAAAAGAGCAAATGAAAAAAACCAATGAACACATTCATTGGATTCCAAATCATTTTCAGCATGGGAGGTTTTTAAAAAGCTTGGAGCATGCACCAGACTGGAATATTTCACGAAATCGCTATTGGGGATCGCCTGTTCCTGTGTGGGAATGCCGAAGGTGTGGGGAGTGTTTTGTCCCGGAATCGATTAAGGAGTTAGAAGAGCGATCGGGGCAAAAGGTAACTGATTTGCACAAGCCAGAAATTGACGAAGTAACAATCGAATGTGCAAAATGTAAAAAGACTGTTCATCGCGTCCCCGAAGTTTTGGATTCCTGGATTGAGGCAGGCAGTGCGTCTTTTGGCGAACGACATTACCCCTTCGACTTCGCTCAGGGCAAGCCTTCAGAAGGACAAAAGCTTGAAGATTTTTATCCTCCGGATTTTATTGTTGAATACACCGGACAAATCCGAGCATGGTTCTATGTTTTGGATGTGATATCAAACGCGTTATATAACACAGAAGCATTTAAAAACGTTTTGGTGAATGGGGTTATTTTGGGAACAGATGGGCGGAAAATGAGTAAGAATTTTAAAAACTATCCGGATCCTAAGGAAATGCTTGAGAAATATGGCGGCGATGCACTCAGGCTCTATTTAATGAGTAGTCCAGTTGTCCAAGGTGAAGATATATCAATTTCTGAAGAACAATATAGAAATCAGGTTCGAGGGATGCTTTTGATTTTGTGGAACACATATAACTTTTTTGTTTCAAACGCCATTGTTGACAAGTTCACAGTTCACAGTTTGTTCGCCTCGCAGCGAAGCGGGCAATTTACAGAAAGTAAAAATGTTTTGGATCAGTGGATTTTGTCACTTTTGGAAAAATTGACACAAGATGTCACGGAAAGTCTTGAGAAGTACGATACAGTGGGTGCAATTGCAAAACTTGAGGAATTTATTACCAGTCTTTCAACTTGGTATATTCGGCGAAGCAGAGATAGGGTCGGACCCTCGGCAGAGAATAAGAAAGATAAACAGGCGTTTTACGAAACAGCATATTATGTTTTTACAACATTTTGTAAACTCCTTGCACCAATAACGCCATTTGTTTCAGAGGAAATCTATCGAAACCTGACAGGCGAGGAATCGGTGCATTTGGCAAATTGGCCAAAGCAGAACAAAGAACAAAGAACAAAGAACAAAGAATTATTATACGAAATGAATAATGGCATGCAATTAGCATCGAAAATTCATGCGTTTCGAAAAGAAGCAAATATAAAAGTTCGTATTCCACTGAGAAAACTTTCCTACAAAGGACCAGAAGAGTTAACAAAAGATGTAGAAAAAATTGTGCTTGACGAAGTCAACGTGTACGAATTAACATATGTTGGTAAAAGTGAGGATTACGAAGTATCAGGCGATGTGACTGAAAAAAATCAGGATGTTGAAGCAGGGAAAGCGCGAGATATCATTCGAAAAATTCAGGAAGAAAGAAAGAAGTTGGGTACCTCTCTTGATGAAAAAGTGGATGTTGTAATAGACGCTTGGCCAAAAGAATTTACAGAGGAAATAAAAAAGAAAACACTTATCCGTACGCTTGCAAAAGGTGAGACATTCAAAGTTTCCAGAATATGAACAGAGGGGGACTTTTTTTTATTGATTGGGGATTACTGACTCCTGTCATTATTCTTGTGATCTTAAGTCTTGCAACACTGTTTTCGGTAAATACCTCTTTTTTTACCACGCAACTATTGTATGTAATTTTTTCGTTTTTGGCTTTTTTGTTTTTTTCCCACATCAATTACAAAATAATACCCACATACGCATTGCCTATTTATATTACTTCGATTGTCGCTTTGGTTTTTGTACTATTTCTTGGATTTGAAAGTCGAGGAGCAGTTCGGTGGATTGATATTTTTGGATTTCGCATGCAGTTTTCGGAAATCTTTAAACCATTTTTACTTATTTCTCTTGCGACATTTTTAGCAGAAAGAAAAAATTCATCACTAAAAACATTCGTATCCTGTATGGGTTTTTTGTTACCGGTGGCATGGCTTATTTACTTTCAGCCTGATTTAGGCAATGCGCTTATTTATATGGGAGTGACAGTTGCAACACTTATTGTATTTGGATTTCCTCTTTTGTGGTTTGGGATTAGCATTATTTTTCTTCTTGCTCTTTTGCCTATTTTTTGGCAATTTTTGCACGAGTATCAAAAACAACGAGTGATGACATTTTTTTCTCCATCGTCAGATCCGCTTGGGACCTCATACAACGCAATTCAAGCGATGATTGCCGTGGGTTCTGGATTATTTTTTGGGAAAGGCTTAGGGCAGGCAACGCAATCAATACTACGGTTTTTACCGGAGCGCCACACTGATTTTATTTTTGCAACACTTTCTGAATCGTTTGGATTTTTCGGAGGAATGGTAGTGATTTTGTCGTTTGCCTTTTTGCTGTATAGAATTTTTTCACTTTTTTTACATGTCGACGATACATTTCGAAAATTATTTTGCGCAGGAGCGTTTTTTTTATTACTCATTCAATTTTTTATCAATATAGGTATGAATATTGGACTTGTTCCTATTGTTGGTGTCACGCTGCCGTTTGTTTCCTATGGTGGGAGTTCTATTCTTTCTAATTTTATTCTTTTGGGTTTCCTTTCTTCTTTTTCTGCCAATATAAAAAATAAAGATGTTCTGGAAATTAGGTAGGCTTTTTGTTATAATACGAAACAAGACATGAAATACGTTGTTATAAGATCCGGTGGCAAACAGTACAGGGTTTCCGAAGGAGATATTTTAGAAGTTGACAGGCTTCCCGTGGCGGCAGATGGAGAGGTATCTTTTGATTCTGTTTTACTTTCGGTTTCCGATGAGTCGGTAAAAATCGGCAGCCCCACAATTCCCAATGCACATGTGAGTGCCAAGGTACTTGGACAGACAAAAGGCGAAAAAATCCGGGTGAGCAAATTTAAGTCAAAGGTCCGTCACCGACGCGTTTCCGGTTTTCGCTCATCTTTAACAAAGGTGCAGATTGTAAATATCGGAGTATCCAAGAAAGAAGAGGCAAAAAAGCCACTTTCGAAAACAACGAAACAGAAAACACTCTGATTATTTTTATCCTAGTTGACATCTGTGAAAAGTGACGATACAATAGAGGAAAGTTTTCACAAGAAGATATGGCGCATACAAAAGCACAGGGTTCGGTTAAAGGAAATAGAGATTCAGTATCAAAGCGATTAGGCGTTAAGCTGTATGGCGGAGAGAAGGCAAAAGTAGGAAGCATTATTATACGACAAAAAGGATCAAAATTCGCAGCAGGAAAAGGCGTTTCTACTGGAAGAGATTTTACCCTTTTTGCAGCCGTTGCAGGGAAAGTGGAGTTTAAAACATTTCATGGTAAAAAGATGGTCCACGTCGTGAACGCCTAGTTAATGAATCAGTCTAGTCTATGGATAACCAAGAACGAATATTTGAATTAGACGTTACAGTCCTTGAGACAAACCCCCTCCAGCCACGAGGAGTTATTACTACAGAATCCCTTTCGGAACTCATGGATTCTATACGAGAGCAGGGAATATTAGAACCACTCGTTGTGGCAAAAACACCGGCCGGGTATCAGCTTATTGCAGGAGAACGACGATTTCGGGCAGCCAAAGCATTGGGTATGCCAAAGGTCCCCGTTGTGGTTGTAGAAACAACACCGCAAGGCATGCTGGAAATGTCGATTGTGGAAAATGTGCAACGCGAAGATCTTAACCCAATCGAACGGGCACTTGCGTACAAACGATTGATTGATGAATTTGGTCTTGGCACGAATGAAGTTGCCAAAAGGGTGGGAAAAAGTGCCCCAACAGTTTCCAATACGATTCGCCTTTTATCTCTTCCAGATGCAATTAAAGATGCACTTATTGCAGGAGTTATTACCGAAGGCCATGTGCGACCACTTATTTCCCTTGGCGATCCAAAGTTAATGCTTGAGCTATTTAAAAAAATTCTCAAAGAAAATAGTACCGTACGACAAACCGAAGAAATGGCTCGCCAAGTAAAAGGTGAAGTCCAGCAAAAAGAAGCCAGAACCGAAACAGATAAATTGTGGGTTCCGGAATTAGATGAGATTGGAAAAGAGATAGAAAAAAAACTGCAATTTGATACGGTGAATATTTTCCAATCCAGGACGCAAGCACGGGTCGTTTTTGTTATTCGGGGAGATGTTGAAGTGACGACACCCAAGATTAAAGAACTAAAAGCGCTTCTGGTCACGAATGCTGCTTAATTGAAAGGATTTTTAACCAGCCTCATTTTGTTAAGCGGGAGGTAGACAAAAAAAGATTTTCCGATAATGCTTCCAGTTTTTACAAATCCCCATTCTCGTGAATCCGAACTATTCGGCCGATTGTCGCCCATGACTATATAGGATGAATCCGGTACTGCTATTGGTTGACCCTCCTTGAGAAAATTGCCGCCGAAGGTTTTTACGTCGCTTTTGAGAAATCCGCTTTGGTCAAGTTTTCTATCGTTGACATACACATCGCCATCTTTGACAGAAACAGTATCGCCCGGTAAGCCAATAACCCGTTTTATAAAATCTTTTTCTGCATCGGTTGGTGCTTTAAACACGATCACATCGCCTCTTTTTAGTTGCTCAAAGCGAAGACTAATAACGCTGGTAAGTACATACTCCTTGTCTTCGAAGCTTGGAAACATCGATGCGCCGCTGACTTGATATGGTCGAAGTAAAAATATGTAGATGACAATAAATATGGATGCGGCAAGCAGAAGTGTTTGGGCTATATCAATAAAAAAGCGGTAAATTTTTCGAAGGATAGACATAAATCTTATTGTCGCAAACGTAGTCGCCTTTTGTCAATGTGGGGAATATATGCTAAGATGCAAAAGAATCCAGGGCGCATGGCTCAGTTGGCTAGAGCGTTGCATTCACATTGCAAAGGTCCCAGGTTCGAATCCTGGTGCGCCCACATGTAATTATTTATGTTCGTGAACTACTAAGAGCGTGCCTTTTTTGAGGGTGATTTCTGCGGTACTTTTTAACATCATATTGTTTACTCCAAGCGTATCGTAGCCTCGCAAGGCCTGGCCTTGCAAGGCGTAGGCGAGGTTTTTGGTCGTGATACCTGTCACATTACCATTGAGTGGGATGAGGGAAATTGTGTCGCCTTTTTTGCCGGTGAGTTTGATTTTACTTTTAATGATATACATATCTTGATTGCCTTCGATAATGCGGAGCTTTATGTTTTTGAATTTTGGATTAGCAAGCATGTGGATAGTTGCGAGCATGTGGTCAATGCGGGTTCCCAAGATTCCTGTGAGAATAATCTCTTTACATCCTTGTTTTATTGCATAAAACAGTGCCAATTCTGCATCGGTGTTGTCTTTTTTTGTGGAATAAGAGACAAACTTTACATTTTTTTTCATCAGTTCTTTTTTTAGTCCAGGAGAAAGAGAATCCATATCGCCAAGCACAACATGCGGGATAAGTCCCAAATCAACAGCGTATTTTGTACCGCCGTCACAACCGATAATAAAGGTTTTATCATCAATATTATTTTTGACACGCGACACATCGCTTTTGTCCCCATTTAAAAAAATGACTGCTTTTTTCATCTGTTTTCTATCCATGTTTTTACTACTCCCGCAATATCTTTCCACCGTTTGCCAAGTAATGCTCCTACGTGACTGACGCCTTCGAATGCATAATAATCAGCGCTATAATAGCGTGCTATTTCGTAACTCACCTGTGGTGTTATATCAACATCGTTTTTTCCGGCAACAACTAAAACTCTCCCAGAGATTTTTTCTTTATTGATTAATAATCCGCTGCGCAGTTCTTTTATTACTTTTCCCGATTCGTCACGCCATTTCGGGTGTGCCCAGAGAATGGTTTTTTTTGTTGCTTCGGGCATGCAATCGATAGTGTCTTGGAGGGTCGACTCGGTGCTCCATTTAATAATATCATCAACATTGCTGTATTTTTTGGTCGGCCAAAGTCCTATTGCAACATTTTTTGGCGGGGCACTGTTCACAAGTATAATTCCAGCAACGGGTTCAAGTTCACTAATTTTTTGGGCAAGAAAGCCGCCCATGCTTGCGCCAATAATAATTGGTTTTTGTTTTATCATTTGTACAAGTATTTGCAGTTCTTTTACATAATCAAAAATACCAACAGCTGCCAGGTTTTTTTTCTTCCCCGTGAGTGTCGGAGCATAACATGTATATCCATGTGAGACAAAATACTTTTTCCAGTACTCCCATTCCCATCCGCCGCCGCCTGCGCCGTGAATAAAAAGAATTGGTGGTTTTGTTGTTTTTATTTTGTGTGCCATGGTATAAAAAATTTCTCCAAAATGCCAACAATAGTAAAAAGCAGAAGGCTTAAAAATGATGTCACAAATATTGTGGCAAAAACAAGCGTTATGGCATAGGCATTGGCCGAGAGTTGAATAAAAATACCGAGTCCTCGCTCAGCACCGACATATTCGCCAACCATGGCCCCGGTTATGCTGTAGGTGACAGCAATTTTAAGACCCGAGAAAAATGCAGGGAGCGCGCTTGGAAGCTTAAGGTAACGCATGGTGTCAAAGTACGACCCACCCATGCTCTTAAAAAGTATTAGAAGCTCGGAGTCAACATGGGCAAAGCCATCGCTCATAGCAATAGTTATAGGAAAGAAACAAAACAGTGTTACCACAACAACTTTTGACCAGATGTCAAACCCTAACCAAATAAGAAGCAGCGGCGCAAGGGCAATAATGGGAATGGTTTGGGAGGTAATAAGGAGGGGATAGACAGCCCGCCTAACCCATGAAGATGTATCAAGTAGTACTGCTGTTGCAACCCCAAGCAGTGTTGCAGCAAAAATGCCAATGATTGTCTCAAGCATGGTTTGTTGGATGTGCGGGAGCATGGTGTTCCAATTACGTATGAACGCGTCAAAAATTGCGGTTGGAGCGGGGAGAATTTGATTGCTTACCTGTGTAATTCGTGTTGCGAGTTCCCACAAAAATAAGATAGTAGCACATAAGACAAATGCCGGGGCGAATGTTGTGATTTTTTTTGTTTTCATACTTCCATAGCAAGGAGCAGCTCTTCGAGTATTTTTTCAATATGCAGTGCTTTTTTTTGCTGGAGCATGTTGCGTCTGCGGGGTCGTGGAAGATCGATTACGACTTCTTTTACGAGTCTGGTTGGTTTGTTACTGAATACATATATTCTATCGGAAAGAAGGATTGCTTCCCGGATATCGTGGGTTACCAAAAGTACAGTTGTTTTGTATGTTTGCCACACGTCAAGTAGCCACATTTGCATGGCAATCCGGGTTAATGCATCCAGCGCCCCAAATGGCTCGTCCATAAGCAAAAAGTCATTGTTAAATAGGATTGTTCTTAAGAGCGCAACGCGTTGTGCCATGCCGCCAGAAAGGCTTTGTGGGTAGTGATTGGCAAATTGTTCTAAGTGAAATTTCTTAAGCATATTTTGCGCATCTTGTTTTGCTTTTTTTTCTGGAACATGTTTAAGCAGTAGCCCAAGCATGGTGTTTTGCAGTGTTGTTTTCCAAGGTAGTAGCAAGGGTTTTTGTAGCATGTAACCTGGTTTTTCAGAACCAGAGATGGATACTTTGCCTGCTGTTTTTCTTTCGATGCCGGCAATAATATTTAGCAGCGTGCTTTTACCACAACCGCTTGGCCCCAGTATGCTGACAAATTCGCCCTTTTTCACTGCAATTGTTATGTCGGAAAAAACCAACAGTGGCTGTCTATCTAGGTAAAAAACCTTCGAAAGATTGTGAGTAGCAAGTTGTGTCTGCATAAGGGGGAAGGAGAAAATTACTTAATAAATTCGTTTGTGTAGAGCGTGCTAAAGTCCATGATTTTTACTGCACTCCCTGATGCATCTTTGATTTCTCCGCTGGCAAGAATAAAGCTGGGAAAGTCGTGCCAGGCTTTTTCATCTTGTACTCCCCACGGTTTGTCCAGGTCGGTATAGCGGGGGCTTAAGTATTTTTGGCTTTCCACGACAAAAGCAGGGTCATCAAAGGTGCCTTTTTGGACGCTATCAATAAGAATTTGTGCCGATTCTTCGGGATGCAAAATTGCATAGGTATATCCTTTGGCAGTTGCTGTCATAAACTTTTTTAACAGTGCTGGCTCTTTTTTTATTTGGGGTTTTGCACTAATAAAAACCGGCGTGTAGTAATCGGGTATGCCATTTTCAACAAGAGGAAACGAGATGAGTTTAACGCCCTGCCGTTTTGCTTGTACTCCTGTCCAACCGTCAAATATCCAGGCAAAGTCTATTTTTTTGGTTTGCAATGCTTTGATGCCGCCGATGTCCAATAGCACTGTTTTAAATGTACCTTTGCCGCCATTTTTTTTAATCACTTCGCCAACAACAGCATTTTCAAACGGTGCGCCAAACCCGCCATAGATTTTTCCATCGAGATCTTTCGGAGTTTTAATACCAGAATTATCGATTGCAACAAGCGACGAGGTGTTATGCCGAATAATTGTGGCAAGAGAAACAACCGGACTTCCTGCCGCAGCGGCAGTGACAACGCCTTCGGTATAGCTTATGCCAACATCGGCTTTTCCCGTTGTGACAAGAATTTCGGGAGAAACAGTACTTGAGTAGGGGAGAAGTTTTACACTGATTCCTTGGTCTTTGTAATAGCCTTTTTGTATGGCAACGTAAATGCCGGTATGGTTGGTATTTGGCGTATAGTCAAAAGCCAAGGAGAGTGTTGGGAGCGTGTTTTGTTTGGGCGCCTCTTGGGTCTGTCGATAATTTTTTGTCAAAAAAATGACGACGGCACCACATACGAGAAAGAAAAAAAAGACAAGAATTTGTAGTCGTCGATCGTTCATATATTCCTTCGCCGGCATTACCCGTTCAGGTTCAATGGGTCTCCTTCGATTTACTCTCAGGACTCTCAGCCTTTCTGCAGAGCAGAAGCTAGCTCCCCAACAGCAGTCTACCAAACGAAAAAGCAAAAGTAAATAACCTATAGTTTGATATCTTTTGAATAACGGGGAAAATGCGATATAATTCAAGAAGTATATGGTAATACAAGAATTACAAAGACCTGGCATAACGCCCGATGGAGAAAGATTGGTGGTGGTTGAGTCTCCCGCGGAAACTGGGGAGGAGATTGTTGTATTTAGGGCAAAACCCTTGCCTCGTTCTCTTACTGTTTCTGGTAACGCAGTAGTTTTGGCTGATGAAGATGATTCTCTTGATGATCCGGTAAGAACGTACTTAAGAGAAATAGGTAGTATTGATCTTCTTACATACAAGGAAGAGATTTTATTGTCACAAAAAATGGAGAGAGGGCTCATAGCATCTCGGTTGGCAGCATATGCTTCCGGAGAAATAAAAGCAAAAAATGGTTTACTTCCTCTAAAAAATTCAGAAACTATTGTTCCCGAAGTGCTTGGTGGAGCAGGGGTTTTTGGGCATTCGGTTATTGTACAGGAAGATCGAGGAGGTGTGTGTAGTACGGTAGTAGGATTGCGTATCCCCGACAAAGAGGCTTTTTTGGAAAATCTTAATACGCATCAATTAAATAACTATATACACGAGGGGAAAGAGGCAGAACATGCTATGGTAGAGGTAAATCTCCGTTTGGTTGTTTCTATTGCAAAAAAATATATTGGGCGGGGACTCCCCCTGTTAGATCTTATTCAGGAAGGAAATGCTGGTTTAGTTGAGAAAACTTCAGATTTTTCATGGTGGAGAGGAAATAAATTTGACACCTTTGCAACATGGCAAATTCGAGCAGCAATCATTCGCGCAATTGCAGATACGGGAAACACTGTTCGGCTCCCCGTACAAGTTCAGCAAGATGTGAGTACGCTTGGAAAAATAAGCTTGCGGCATCTTATGGTTACCGGTAGTGCGTTAAGCAATGAAGAACTTTCTAAGGAATCTGGTTTGTCATTGGAAAGAGTGCAGTATGTTCTTGGATTATCCGAATTATTTAAGGATGTGCGGAGACTTGATAGGCAGGTAGGCGAAGATGAAGATGAACCCCTTAGTGGTTTTGTTAAAGATCAGAAAGTAAATGTAGAAGGACAAGCGGAAGCAGAAATCCTGAAAGAATATCTCAAAGAGACTTTTATTGCTGCAGGTTTTACAGACAGAGAAAGGACAGTTTTAGCGCTTTGTGATGGGTTGGGACTACCGCAAAGCGAGGTTGCAAGAAGATTAGGGATGACCCAACAGGGGGTTCAACTGGCGCGGAAAAGAGCTATAAAAAAGCTCGAGGGTGACCCAACGTTAAGAGAATATTACGATGCCTCCTAATATTTAGTGTGCAATCGGAGTAAAATGGAGAGTGGTCGTGCCATTTCTTGTGTTTCCGTTTGCCTGTGCAGAATAATTGATAGCTGCTTCTCCTTTTGTTTTTGCAACAGTGCCGGTAAATGTTCCTTTCGCGTCTAGTTTTATAAAAAGTGTTCCGCACGTGCCCTGGATGGTTCCCGAAATAGCTCCGTTTTCTTTACCATCATACGTGCCTTGTATTGTGCCATCGCAGATGCCAGAAATTGTGCCACTCATTGCTCCACCATCTTTTGGAATAGTAACGTTTAGGTCAACGGTTACATTTTGTTCGGTAATACTGCCTTTCGCAACAATCACATTTTGTATTGCGGGTGTTGGGGTAAGAACGATTGCGCTCTCTGTTGTATTTCCCGGAGAAAATAAACTGGCTATAACGGTAATTGGTAACAAAAGTATTTTTATTAAACCCTCAAGCATAAAACCACTATAGCAGTTATTGCTATACGTGGTCAATGCAATTTTCGCCTGTTGTGGTAATCCCTATAACGACTGTCGTCTAAAACGCTGATATGGTCGTAAAAAAGAACTAAAACATATGGTGTTCTTGTTTTTTAATCACTCATATTATATAATATAGGACTATGGTAATGTTAGAATCAAAGACCAGGCCAGTACCTGTCGAAACAGCCACAAATGGCGTGGCTAAGGCCACTAAGCAGAATGAAAGATTCATATACGTCACAAAAGAATCCGACGACGAGATTGATCCAACCACGATGTATCTTGAAGAAATAGGAAGGATAGATCTTTTAACCCCAGAGGAAACGGATAGATGTTTTCGAAGAATGGAGATAGCAACCGCAAGTGCTTTCCTTTTAAATCTTGCAAGCAATAGAAGGGTTTCTGATTTTGAAACCTTTCTTCCCACAGATACCGCCCAGAGATTCTTAAGGAGACTTAAAGTAGAAGAGTATATAAAACCAGTGGTTGAGACAGAAGACGAAGAGGGTGATAAAAAAACGAAAGTTATAGGATTTGCTTTTACCGATAGAGACCTTTACAGGTTAAATCATCGTGTGAAAGTAATTCCAGAATCTGCGACTTCTTTATGCGAAAAATTTATTCCCATAGGGCAGGAAGCGAAAAAACGAGCAACCGAGGGAAATCTAAGACTTGTGGTTTCTATTGCCAAAAAGAGTCGTTACGTGGATCACGGTTTTACTCTTTTAGATAGAATTCAGGAAGGGAATATAGGACTCATAAGAGCAGTGGAAAAGTTTGATCGTCGAAGACCAAACCTTCGTATTCTTGGTGCGGACAATGTACAGTTTTCCACCTATGCAACCTTTTGGATTAAGGAAGCAGTATGGAATGCAATCACAGGGAAGGGGAAAACCATTCATGTTCCCAAAGAGGTTAATAGTCAAATTGCTGTTTTGGTAGAAGCAAGGAATGCTTTGTGGGAAAGAAAGGGCAATGCGCCTTCTGTAGAAGAGTTAGCATCTAAGATGGGCAAGACGCCAGATGAGATACGCAGTCTTATAAAAGTAGAGCAAATTGGGGAATCACCAGCGAGTTTTGAAACTCCAGTTTCCGATAATGGTGTCCTTGGCGATTTTATTGAAGATCCAACAGACGTTGAAGGTACGGCATTGGATAATGCTCGAGAGGCATTAATCCGTAGACAGTTGGTATTTCTTATCAATACGCTCAGACCAGATAAAAGAATGATTTTAGTCTTATTGTCTGGTGTTTTAGATGATAAGCCAATGACGCTACGTGAATTAGAAAGGCGACTTCCGATTAGCAAAAGCAGAATTCACCAACTAAAAGACGAAGCATTGCAAGATCTTCAGCAAATGGAAGGATATGAGGTACTTCGGGAGTATTTTGAAGGAGAAGTTTAATTTCCACGACTGTCGTCTAAAACGCTGATATGGCAGCACAATCCCCGATTTGCAGATATTGTAGCTACAGGTGATCCAGCTCAAATAACTCCTCAAATTTGGGGTGAAGTAAAGAAATTCCCCGCAGAAAAAATTGTCGATGCAGTAAAGGAAGGCCTTCGCCGTCCTTTCAGAAGTATTGAGAGAGAGTAAGTTATTTCTTCCAATTCCACAATTTTAAAATTCCTCCCAAAAGTCCAAAGCTGGCAAAAAAGACTGCAAGAAGAATAAATTGAGGTTTGGTTTTTGAGTTAATTGGTGGAGTTGGGGAGATTGTTGCTGATTTTATTTCTTTGTGCTCTGCATGTTTTTTGGCTTGAGTTTTGGCTCCTAAGACGTTTTCCTTAAAGCCAGTTGCAGCGCCAGTTTCGCTAAATCCAAAAGGCGTTGCGGCAATTTCGTTGGAAAAATCCCCAGGCGTACACCCATTCCCCGCGCGGACTTTAAAGTAGTATGTTTGTCCTCCCGAAAGATTTTCTACCACAAAACTTGTCATTCCTTTGCCGCCAATATTAGGATTGCCATAGAGCGGTTTATTTGACTCAGTTCCATACGCAATCAGATAGTAGCTAACAGGGTCGGACCCTTCTTTCCAAGTTAATGCCACAGTGTTGATTCCGGCAAAAGTAGAGGTAATCGTTGGTGCACTTTTTGGCTTTTCATCGTTGCAAGTTGGAGGAGAGGTAGTAGATGAAGAACTTGATGAAGAAGACGAACTACTCGATGTGGAACTAGAGCTTGAAGAAGTTGCAGTTGGTGTAGGTGTGGGTGTTGGTGTTGGGGTAGGATCACTGGAAAGTGTAATGCTTCGTTCTTCTGTTACTTGTTCGGGAGAGCCGCGGGAGATAAGCCGGTAATAATACGTTGCTCCAGCTGTTAATCCAGACATCGTGACTGAATGCGTTGTTTTCTTTTCAGTGGCCTCATCTGTTGTTTTGTGATAGCCATATTTTGCATCGGTTCCTTTAACTTTTTTTGACTCTGTTCCAAAAACAATTCTGCTATATGACGGTCGATCAGTAGTCCATGTAACAGTAAAGGAGGTTGCATTACTTGAGGCAATGGTTATTGATGTGTCGTGAATCTTTGGCGCAATTTCGTAGGTTTCGGTTAGTATATCGCTTTTATTTCCAGCAGCATCTTGAGCAATTGCTTTTAGCGTTACACTACTCCCATCGATTTTTATTGGAGTAGTATACGTAAGTTTTGCGCTCGATGTTGCAGGATCAGAGCCGTCTAGTGTGTAGAAAATTGTTGGTGTATTCGGAAGATCAGAACTTGCAAGTGTTACTTTTTGCGGTGATAAATATTTATCACCTGGAATGTCGACAGTAGGTTTGGTTGGAGGAATCCCATCTGTAGGTGTTGCGGTTTGCTCGTGGTTGTACTTGTCAGATATTATGTCTTTTATGTTGTTATTTTTCAGCGTTACCACAGGAATTGTACCGGTGTCGTTGGCATTTTTTTCAGTAAGAGTTATTTGCACAACTCCCGGGCTTGTCTCTTTTGCTTTTGTGATGGTATAGCCCTCAACCGTAAAGTCGGTACCTGTAGAATTAACTGTTGATCCGTTGACATCTCGTACAAACGTTACTTCGATCATGTCGATTTTGCCGTTATTGTTGGTATCGAGGGTTTTGCTGCTTTTGATTTGCGGTGGGGTGGTATCGGTGGGAGCAGGAAGTGCGCCCGATGGATTTTGTTGGTACGAAAGCGAGAATGTTGACGGCTCATCGGTTTTTGTATAACCATCGAATGTTTTGACTGATGCAGAACCAGAGGCAGAATCTTGGTATATTTTTAGAGAAAAAGGCTTAATGGCAGCACTTGTTGTTGCAACAGAAATGGTATAGTTTCCATCTACTGGTTTTGGAATCATCAACATTTTTACTGATGGTGATTTGTTACCTGTTACTGGGCTCGCAATGCCTTGTTGGGTATAGTAATTGCCTTGGTTGATTTCTGCGTAGGTTGTTGTCCCATCACTTCCAAGTCTTTGTCCATTTGAATTTTTGAGCAAAACATCCACTGTTGGATCAAAAGCTAATGATAAGTAAGAAAGATTTGAATTTGATGGTACAAACCTTCCTAGGGCAATAAACGTATCTCCATAACCATCATTTAATTTTGATCGGTTGTAGGAGGGGTCGTTTATATCAAACGTATCACCATTTATACCTTTGGCTACAATAAAATGATTTGGTTCTTCTAGAATATCTGGTTGATTATTATTAAGATCGGTTGTAAGCTGCGTTTTATCAGAACTACGTATCATTACATACTCGAGAGAACCAAATTTAAAGTTAGGATTTTTACCACTTTCTTTTGCTTGCTTTGACAGTTCACTTATAGCAGGCCAGTAAACACTGCCTCCATTTACATACCCATTTACCTGATTGTTTAGCCATGCATTGAGGCTTCCAGGATCAAGGTCTGTTCCGTCGGGAAGTTTCGTAATACCATGATATTTTAAAACCATTACAGCTGATGTCATGGCGCATCCCCAGCGATTAATTGTTGATGGTTCGGGCGGCGCCCACGTTGTCGCAGTATCATATTCCTGCGATTGCCAAGGATCGGATGTTTGTTTAAGAAGAGGAACATCTAAAGCAGAATCAATATGTGTTACGACAATATTGTCAAACCATACCTCTGAATCTGGATCTGCTCCGACGCTTGCTTGGAGACCAATTGTTCCACCATTAAAATATGGTGGAGAATCCTCCAGTTTCCAGATCTCATTATCGTTAATAAATAGTTTAATTACGTTTTTAGAAAAGTCTATTTTAAAATGATATGTTTGGTTATCCTGGAAAGAATATGATTTTTGTTCTACTCTATAATAACTACCTACGACTTTTTGAAAATATATAGTTGATCCGTATGTCATAAAGTCATACCAATTTGAGGAGTCTAAATACTTGAATAGGATATTTCTGTTAGCTATAGCTGTGTTTTTATAGTCTATATCAAAGCTATACGAGTATCCGACAAAGCCAGAAAGATTAAAATTATTCGGAATAATCTCAGTCGTACAACTGGGGCCGTTTATTCTAATTCCAGCTTTCCCATTTTCTACGCCCCAGGTAGCAGGAACACTCCCATATAAACAAGGTTGAGATGTATTTGAATATTGTGAGTTTCTTTTCACGGTCCAATTATTTAAATTTCCTGTCTCGAAGTTTTCCTGAAATATTTTATGGGAAGCGAATGCAGAGGAAACAAAAAATAAGCTAATTAAAGCTAGCGTAATAAGCTCCAAAAAAAGAAACCTGAGGGCAATCAGTTTCTTCACAATAACTTAGTTTAGTCAAGAATTATATTATTTGTCAAGCTAGTAGAATAATGCTAAAATCAACGTGTGGGTAAGTTAGATAGAAGAAGAACACATGAGATATTCCATCAGAAAACTCTCATGCAGAAACGAATAATAAGCGAGAAAAATTTCACATATAGAATTATTCTTTCTGTGGTAAATAAATATTTCAAAGGAAAAAAGAAGATTTTAGATATTGGTTGTGGTGTTGGAACAATATGTTTATATTTAGCAAATAGAAATAATAATGTTTTTGGAATAGATATTTCACAAAATGCTATTATTTCCTGTAAACAAAGTGCTAAATCTCTACAGTTTAAAAATGTTTATTTTGAAAGAATGGATTTTCCTAATAAAACACCAGATGAAAATTTTGATTATATTGTGTGTAGTGAAGTAATTGAACATCTTGAAGATGATGAATTAGCTTTAAGAAAAATTTATTCACTTTTAAAACCAAAAGGAATAGTTATTATCTCTACTCCCTCAAAAAACGCACCTCTTTATAAACTTGGTTTAGCAAAAGAATTTGATGATAGAGTTGGTCATTTAAGACGCTATACGGTGGAGGAATTGGTAGAAAAATGTAAAGTAAATGGTTTTTCTATTTTAGATACAAAAAAAACAGAAGGTGTATTGAGAAATTTTTTATTCTTGAACCCGATCGCTGGAAAGTTTGTTCGTTTTATTAAGTTTTTTCTTTCCGATATTGTGACTTTTCTTGATGATATTTCTCTTAGATTATTTGGTGAGTCACAGATATTTGTAGTTGTTAAAAAACCATGACTGTGCTTTTTTTCTTCCGAGTATTGTGGCTAAATAGCGTTAGGGGGAAATTTTTAATACTGTTTTTTTTGTTTTTGTTGATTATGATCCCTTTTATTACGTTTATATTGCAAAAAAAGAGCAGTAAGCTGCCAGTCGAGAATTTCGCACCTACAGTCATTCCGAGCCCAATCGAGGAATCCCACGCAACAACTACGAAACTTGTACCGGAATCGAAAAACCCACAGGATAAACAACAATTACCCTTTACGCCATTTGATCTAGAATTGTCGTGGACTATAGATGATAAACAGGAATTGTGGACTGATATAAAAAATCAGGTCATTTATTATTCTAGCAAAAATACTTTTGGACATTTTGGCATGCCTGGGAAAGAATGGATTGCTATTAAAAAAAATATTTCCAAAGAAGAAGTGTACACAATAAGTAACGATTTTAGAAATGCTTACGATCGTGAGCTGTCAAAGCTTGGATGGCTACAGTATACAAAGCTGGGTGGATTTAAACTTTCACCAATAGAGGCAGGTGGACCAGTAGGAAATGTTTGGGGATATATTAAAGTAGAAAACGGAACGATTAAAGCGATAATTTTTAGTAGTCGGTTACCAGTTTCTATTAGTGGGATGGGATCGACGGGAAAATGTCCGTGCGATGTTACATTTCGGATATTTGTAAGTAATGCCCAAGACCTTACAAAAGTTTTACCTAAATCTCCTTAATATGACTATACTCTTTCTCTCCCGTCTGTTTTATCCTCATGGGGGTGGGGTGGAGAGGCATGTTTTGGAGGTTGGGAAGCGATTGGTGGAGAAAGGATACAAGATAATCGTGGTTACCGAAGAGCTTTCTAAAACCCATAGTTTTCTTTATCACTCAAAAGCTCAAAGCGCTAAATCCACGGGAAGCGTTTTTGGGATACATATTGTGCGACATGGCTTTGGAGGAGAGGATTGGTTCAAAAAATTTCGGGTTTGGAAGTGGTTGTGGCAGCATAGAGAGCTCATAAAAAATGCAGATATTATCCATGCGCATGACGTTTTTTTTTGGTATTTGCCATTTCGGTTTTTGTATCCAACAAAACCAGTGTTTACCACTTTTCACGGCTACGAAACCAAATTCCCCCCGGCAAAAAAAGCCATTTTCGTGCGCAAACTCAGCGAAAAACTATCGTGGGGAAATATTTGCGTGGGGGATTATATCAAAAAGTGGTACGGGACAAAGGCAGATTTTATTACATATGGGGGAGTAAATCTGCCTAAAGCTCAAAGCGCAAAGCTCAAAGTTCAAAGCTATAACTCAAAGCTCAAAATTTTATTTATAGGACGACTAGAACAAGATATTGGGATAGAGATATATATCAAAGCGTTGGAGAGATTAAGAAACGAAAAGGTTAATTTTGAAATCACATTTCTTGGAGATGGGAAATATGCAAATCAAGCGTCTCAATATGGCGACGTGACGACAAGGCACTATAATGATACGTATCATTATAGTGAGTTATTACAGAAGGCGGATGTGGTGTTTGCATCTTCTTACTTATCGATTCTTTCTGCCTTAGCGGCAAAACGGCTTGTGTTTGCTGTGTACGATAATGCACTCAAACAGGATTATCTACAAATGGCTCCGTTTGCAAAATGGATAATCATAGAAGATTCAGCTAGGAAGCTTGCCGAGAGAATACAGTATTATCGCGATCATCGAAAAGAAGCGGAAAAATTAATTGATGGTGGGTATAATTGGGTAAGAGAGCAGACATGGGAAAAAGTAGTAGGCATGTATCTAAAACTTTGGAGGCTTAATAGCTAGGGTGTAAAGCTACAATCACCCCTAGGGTGTAAAGGAAAACGTATGAAGATTTCATTTATTACGACAGTATTTAATGAAGAAAAAACAGTGAGTGCCCTTTTGGATTCACTAGCAGAACAATCGAGAATGCCAGATGAAGTAATTATTGTGGATGCTATGTCGACTGATAACACGGTCGAAAGTATTAAGTATTATGTATCAAGTATTAAGGGTAAGGAACGATTTAAGAAGATAACGTTCAAAATTATTGAGAAACGGGGGAATCGGGCTGTTGGGAGGAATGAAGCAATCAAAAAAGCAACTGGCAATATTATTGTCTGTTCGGATGCTGGGTGTGTGTTGGATAAGGATTGGGTGAAAAATATTACGGCTCCGTTTAGCGATCCAACCACAGATGTTGTTGCAGGATACTACGCTGGAAAAGCAGAGACAGTGTTTAAAAAGTGTCTCGTGCCGTATGTTTTGGTAATGCCAGATCGCGTTGATCCCAAAAACTTTCTTCCAGCCACCCGCTCCATGGCATTTCGAAAATCTGTTTGGGAAAAAGTTGGTGGTTTTCCAGAGGAATATTCACATAACGAAGACTATGTATTTGCCAAAAAACTCAAAAACATTGGTGCACACTTCGTTTTTGCTAAAGACGCAATCGTTTACTGGAAGCCCCGAAAAAATCTTCAACAAGCCTTTGTTATGTTTTTTCGTTTTGCCTATGGCGATGCCCAAGCCCGGATCCTCCGGCCAAAAGTAGCATTCCTCTTTGCTCGCTATCTTCTCGGATTTCTTTTATTGCTTAGTTATTTTTTTTACCGATCTCCCTTAATACTTACGACTGTATACGTAATACTCGCTGCGTACGTAGCCTGGTCAATAAAAAAAAATTATAGATATGTAAACGATTGGCGAGGGATTTTTATTCTCCCCATGTTGCAGCTTGTGTCAGACATGGCAGTACTTACAGGTACAGTTATTGGCTTTTTTGTGAGATAATAGGCTGTAATGGGATACACAAATGCTGCAATAAGAGGAATTTCCTGGGTAGGAGCACTTCGATTTACCACAAGAGCAATGTCTTTTGCAAGGACGGTAATATTAGCCAGAATTTTGCTTCCCGCGCAGTTTGGCGCATATGGTATTGCCATGCTCATGCTGGCTCTTTTAGATGTGTTTACCGAAACCGGTGTGAATGTTATCTTGGTGCAAGAGAAAGAGAATAAAAGGGAACATATCGATTCTGCCTGGATAGTTTCGATTGTTCGAGGGATCTTTATTTCGCTTGCCATACTGTTTTGCGCTCCCTTTGTATCTGGATTTTTCCATTCACCAGAATCTCTCTGGCTTATTCAGCTTATTAGTATTGTGCCTTTCCTTCGGGGATTTATTAATCCCTCTGTCTTTATTTTTCAAAAAGAGTTGCAGTTTCATAAAGAATTTTGGTACAGATCTATTTCTTTTTTTGTTGATGCATCAACCGCAATTCTTTTTGCCCTTGTGACGCGTCAGGCGGCAAGTCTTGTCTACGGACTGATTACAGGAGTGATATTTGAAGTAGTCCTTTCATTTTTGATTGTAAAGCCGCGTCCTCGTTTTGCAATAGAAAAAGAGTATGTAAAAAAAATTCTCCATCGGGGAAAATGGGTGACTGCCAGTGGTATTTTTAATTACCTGTTTCATAATGGAGACAACATTGTTGTTGGAAGACTTATTAACACGGCATCTTTGGGACTGTACCAAATGGCATATGCGCTTTCTATTCTTCCCATAACCGAGGTTGCAGATGTGTTTTCACGCGTAACATTTCCTGTGTACACAAAAATATCCCATGATAGCGCTCGGCTAAAAAAGGCTTTTGTCAAATCCATCGCTTTGGTTTCTGTCTTAACAATTCCCTTTGGAATTTTGCTCTTTTTCTTCCCAAAAGAAATCATCCATATCGTTTTGGGTGACAAGTGGCTTGGGGCAGCATCGGTCCTTCCCATTCTTGCAGTTTTTGGTGTGCTTCGGGCAATTTCTGGATTTTCCTCCGTCCTCTTTTTGGCAGTGGGAAAGCAGGAGTATGTAACAGCCGTAACATTTGTCAGTTTTATGGGGTTGGCAGTGTCGATTGTTCCTTTGGTACTACGCTATGGCATGGTGGGAGCGGGTATCGCAGCACTTATAGGAACAGTCGTTGCTATGCCACTTTTTTTCTACTATGCGGTAAAAATACTTAGCAGCTCAAAAATAAAAAATGACTAATGATATGGAATTTTTAACAAACGAAAAATTTGAAGCGAAAAAAGAGTATTTGGAACTTTTTTTACAGAAGTATTGGTTTGCGCCGCAAGATGTTTTGCTTCGCAGTGTTGAGGCAAATATTATACGCGCGTGCAAATTTACACACCCGGTTTTAGACATTGGTATAGGCGATGGTGGCATAAGCAGATTTTTATTTCCGGGCAAATTAAAAATAGATGTAGGAATTGATATCGAAGAAAGCGGTTTGGAAAAAGCCAGAAAAACCGGCGTCTACAAAAAGGTTATGGTTGCGGATGCAATGCACATGCCATTTAGAAACGCTTCATTTGGAAGCGTTGTTAGTAACAGTACATTCGAGCATATACAAGACGATAAAAAAGCAGTTGCGGAAGTTGGAAGAGTTTTACGAAAAAACGGATACTTTTTTTTGACAGTACCAAGTATCTATTTACCTCGTACTATTTTATCTATCGAGGGGAAAAAAGGTAAAGAAGCATTAGACAGATTTAATACGCGAGTTGTCCATCGCCATTATAATTCAATAATTGTCTGGGAGAAGATGTTGGCAAAAAATAATCTAAAAATTATTTTTCATAGGTATTATTATCCAGACGAAACAACACGGCTTTGGTATATGTTAATGAAAATCTCAATTTATAAAATTAGGAATAGGGAATTTTGGTCTTATGTAGCGCATTCTAAATTGAGGAAATTCATTCCAGAAAAGTTAGTGATACCAATTCTTAAAAAATATATATTGGAAAAACCATACAAAAACGGTTTGGGGACCACAGATGGCATTGGCTCAATGTTATTTCTTGTTTCTCAAAAAACTTCTTAAAAATGAAAATTGCTTTTTTCCATGAACTGTCGTTTGGTGGTGCGCGAAGAGTATGCGATGAATACGGAAAAATTCTCGCAAAAAATCACACTGTCGATTTGTATTACGTTGATGAGCAAGAAGACAAAAGTGCACAAAAGATTTTTACCAATTCTTTTTTCTTTCAATTTATTCCCAAAGAACAAAAGAAAGGGCAATGGCAAAAAAGACTCTATAAAGATACGCTTGAACTTTTCCATCTTGCAAAGCTTCATAAAAAAATAGCAGAGAAAATTGATGCGGGAAACTACGATTTTGTTTTTGTTCACCCTTCAAAATTTACCCAAGCGCCATTTCTTTTACGTTTTGTAAAAACACCAAAAATATATTTTTGCCAAGAGCCACTGCGAATTGTCTATGATGATTTTTTGCGGAGATTACCCAAAGTCTCTTTGCCAAAAAGAATCTATGAACGTGGCATTCGAAGACTCAGAAAATCAATCGATGCACAAAACATTGCACATGCCAATGTGTTATTGGCAAATTCGAAGTTTTCAAAACAACAGATAAAGATTGCATACCAAAAATTTGCCAGAGTATGCTATTTGGGTGTTGACATAACTCTATTTCGACCACTTCCATTACGGAAACAATATGATATTTTATTTCTGGGACAAGCCTTGCCAATTGAAGGCTACGATCTTTTGGAAAACGCAGTGCGTTTTTTCAAGAAACGACCAAAAATAAAAATTATAGAGCGGGGAAATGACGGAATCAGTATAACCGATGAGGAACTTGTTGCAGCATATAATAAAGCAAAAGTTGTTGTTTGCTTAAGTCGAAACGAACCATTTGGTTTGACTATTATTGAGGCCATGAGCTGTGGAGTTCCTGTTATCGCAGTAAAGGAAGGTGGATTTTTGGAATCAGTTGTCAACGGGAAAACTGGATTGCTTGTCAATCGAAATCCAAAAAAGTTATATCTGATTCTAGAAAAATTACTCAATGATGCAAAGTTAAGAGATATGATGGGTAAGAACGGCCGAGAAGATGTATTAAAAAACTGGACATGGGAAAAAAGTGTTGCGCGGTTTTTAAAAATAGTAGCAAGTCATACATTATATTATTCGAACGAAGCAAAGCGGAGTTGAGAAGTTTTGGTAAGCAGTTCTCGACAAGCTCGAACAGTATGTGGTTAATCATGTGATGTCTGAATATGGATGTAACAGTTTCACTTATTATTGTTCATTACAAAGTTCCAAAAGAACTTTTAGCATGTTTACAATCAATTGTCGATTCAAAACCAAGAGCCTCCTACGAAATTATTGTTGTTGATAATGACGAAAGTCCGTCAATAGAAAAAGATCTCAAAAAGAAATTTCCAAGGCTTCGATATTTCTCTTCCGGGAAAAATGTTGGTTACGGTGCGGGCAATAATCTGGGAGTGCGTTTTGCAAAAGGGGAATTTCTCTTTTTTCTTAATCCCGATACAATTGTTCAGAACAATACAATTGATGAGCTTGTTAATTTTATCAAAAAAGAAAAAAGCATCGGTATTGTCGCACCCATATTTTTAGATCAAAACAGCAAGCCATACCCGCTGCAAGGATCAGCAACGCTCACGCCATTTCGGGCGATTGTGTGTTTGTCGTTTGTCCAAAAACTTTTCCCAAATAATAAAATATACAAAGAGTATTACCTTTTAGATTGGGATAAAAAGACTACTAAAGAAGTAGATGTTATTCCCGGGACAGCATTTATGATTCGAAAGAGCCTGTTTGAAGAAGTAGGCGGGTTTGACGAGCGGTTCTTTTTGTTTTTCGAAGAAAATGATGTTTGTCTCCGTGTACAAAAATTGGGATACAAAATCTATATGTATCCGAAAGCAAAGATAATCCATCTGTGGGGAAAGAGTACAAAAAATACAAAAAATATACACAAAATATTTCGAATGAGCCGCTTCCTTTATTTTAGAAAATACTTTGGATTTCTTGATGCTTTGCTTGTCGAGGTTTTTGTCCGGTGATGATACAATAGGGTTATGATTAGTGCAGTAATTCTGACAAAAAACGAAGAGAAAAATATTAGAGATTGTATAAAAGGACTTGCATGGTGCGATGAAGTCATTATTATTGATGATAATTCAAAAGATAAGACAGTCGAGATTGCCAGGAAACTTGGGGCACGCGTATTAACTCATGCATTAGAAAATGATTTTTCCAAACAGAGAAATTACGGATTATTGGAAGCCAAGGGGCAGTGGATCTTTTTTGTTGATGCAGACGAACGAGTTTCGGAATCTTTGGCATTTGAAATAACCAATCGAATCAGAGAATCGCCACAGGAAAGCTATGATGGATTTTTTATCCGTCGCATCGACAACATGTGGGGGAAAAAATTATTGCATGGAGAGACAGGCAATATAAAACTGCTTCGTCTTGTCAAAAAAGATTCTGGAAAATGGGAAGGACAAGTTCATGAAGTCTGGAAAACAAAAGGGGTACTTGGAGAATTAAAAAACCCCATTTTTCACTATCCACATCAGACAATTAATGAATTCCTTGAAGAAATAAATTTTTACACCGATATTCGGGCAAGAGAATTATATAGAAAAGGAGTAAAAGCACATTGGTGGTCTGTTATCGTGTATCCGAAAGCGAAATTTCTGTTCAATTACATCTTTAAGCTAGGTTTTCTGGATGGCATACCGGGTCTTGTTTTTGCTCTTATGATGAGTTTTCATTCTTTGCTGGTGCGGGGAAAATTATGGCAATTATGGCAAAAAAAATAATAGCGATAGTATTTATAATTTTAAGTTTTACTTCGTTAATCAGAACAACTATTATACTTTGGGAAAATTTTTTGCCAGACTTTAGCACTCGATACAATTCTGGAATTCTTCTTTTAAAACATAAAGATCCATATATAAATCTCAACTCATTTACCCCAGAGAATTATCCTCCTTTTGCATTACTTTTTCATCTACCTTTCTCTTTTTTATCATTGCAGCAGGCTGAAAAAATCTGGCTTATTATTTCACTTTTTTCTTTTTTTCTTACGCTTATAATACTTTGTCGATTTTTACCTTTATCTTTTTTTAAATTTTCTCTGTTTTTTTTATTGTCATCTATTTCTTTTCCATTGAAATTTACATTAGGAATGGGACAAATAAATCTAATACTTTTATTTATTGTGGTTGCATTTATTGCATTATTGCAAAAAAGGAATAATATATATGCGGCATGTATGTTGTCGCTTGCGATTTCATTAAAACTCTTCCCGATAACATACATTATAATACCCTTTGTAAAAAAACAGTGGAAACTGCTTTTTATAACATGTTACTTTTTAGGCATTTTTTTCTTACTTCCTATTTTCTTCTTTGGTCAGGATATCACAGTTTATTATTTCACTAAAATATTTACTTCTCTTGCGTTTGGATCCTCTGGAGGGGACTATTATAATCAATCGATAACCGGTTTTCTTTCACGGTTGAGTATCTCTTCAAACATAATATTCATTATAAAAACTTTACTCTTTGGCATATTTTTGATTCATTTCACTAAAAGCAAAAGAAATCATTTTTACATGTTTTCTCTTACTACGCTTATTACCCTGTTGCTTAATAATTTTACATGGCAGCATCATTTAATTCTTCTACTTCCAGTATACTGGTATCTCTTCAAGAGTTATAAGAATAATGTTTCTCTATTTCTCTTATTCATTTCGTATATTTTGGTAGTGATCAATATTGCAAATCCTGGAATTTTTATCAACTCCTGGTATAGAGGAATAATTCTTTCCCATGGGTTTTTTGGTATGGTACTTTTATTATGTCTTTTACTTTCTCTAGCAAAGAAAAATTCTAAAGATTCTTATGTTTTTTAAACAAATAAAAAAAATTGCATTCGAGAATATAGCATTCATAGTTCTATCATCTTTTTACTTTATCTTTAGGTTGGTGAATCTGACCTTATTACCTATTTTTAATGACGAGGCGATTTATCTTGATTGGGGATTTAAATCTTTGCATTTTCCCCATCATCTTTTCTATTCACTTTTTGATGCAAAACAACCATTTTTAATCTGGGTTTTTGGTGTCTTCGAAATGGTATTCACTGATCCTCTTTTTGCAGGAAGAGTTGTTTCTGTTCTTACTGGCTTTTTAACTTTTTTGGGAATTTATTTCCTTGGAAAAGAATTTTTTAATAAAAAAATTGCCCTTGTTGCAGCATTTTTCTACGTCATTATTCCCATATTTTCATTTTTTGATAGACAGGCGCTTATGGAAAGCGCCATTTCTTGTATTTCTGTGTGGTCGTGTTATTTATTTTTGCAACTGCAGCAAAAACAAACAACAAAATTAAGTTTGTTATTAGGTGTTGTTCTTGGCATTGGATTTTTAATTAAAACAAGTAGTGTAGTTTTTATATCTACTGTTTTATTGTTAAGTTTCTTTCATGTTTTTTCTACCCCAAAAGGCAGAGAAAAACAACTAAAAAACATTTTTTTCTTTTCTCTTGTTGTTTTGGTAATAAATACAATTCTCTACACCCAGGATATTTTTTGGGAAACGCTGCATACAAATGATCGTTATTCTCTGACAATTGAAGAACTGAGTCATTTTCCGTTATCCCATTGGCTGCAAAATATGAAAGATGTATTGGAAATTAGTTTTTTCTACATAACCCCAATTATTTTTCTTCTTGGATGTGCAGGTATCATTCTTTTGCTCACATCACCGAAAAAGAGAATAAAACTAGTAGTCTCCTGGTTTTTAGTAAATCTTATTGTAATTGTTGTGTTTACTCGAAATTTTAACCCACGCTACATTGTTTCTTTTTTACCACTTATTACTCTTTTTTCTTCCTGCATGGTATATGCCATATGGGAAAAACAAAAATTTATAGTTCTTCTATTATGTGTTGTATGTAGTGGTATTGCTTTCTGGCTTACAACATTGCAAATATTTTTTCCTCTTTCTTACTTTTCTACTTTTGCCCAGGTAACAAGATTTTCTCAAAAAAGCGAGTATGTGACAGATTGGCCATCAGGATATGGTATAAATGAAACACGGGAGATACTTGATAAACTTGCTCAACAAGCTCCTCTGTATGTAGGGGTAAGACCAGATTCAGGTAATCCAGAAAGCGCTATATTTACTTACTACAACAGCACAAAACGCATTATGCCAACCTATATTAATTCCCAACTTATAAAGCCATGGACACTGGGGGATAGTTGCATTCGATCAAATCTCCCTTTTTATTTTGTAGCTCGAGATACGCAACTTGCTGGACTTAAGACATTTATTGTGCAAGAGATAAAAAAGATATACAAACCAGAAAAGAAAAGCTTTATCGCAATTTATAAATTACATACAGATATTACTTGTCAAAATGTAAAGATTGGAATAAAATCATGAGGGCGATAAAGGTTTTATTTATTATTTTTCTTCTTCTTTTTCCACTGGGAGAGATTGGAAGACTTGACCTCGGAAATAATATTGCGGTAACAATTACTGATATTTTTGTTGGGATTGTTGTTGATATTTGGTTTATTACTCACTTTTTGCATAAACACAATTTTGATAAGAAACTAGCAAAACCGATGCTTTTTTTTGTTATTGTTTGTATTCTCTCATTGCTCCTTAATATAAAAAATCTTATGCCGAATGAATTTTTCGTTGCCGTCTTATATTTACTTCGATGGGTTGTGTATGCAGGACTATATTTTGTTGTTGCTGGATTTGACAGTGATTTTAAAAAGAAAGTAGCATATCTTCTTGGTATTGCTGGAGGTTTGATTGTGCTCGGTGGGTATATACAATATTTTTTCTATCCTAATCTTCGCAATCTCTACTATTTGGGTTGGGATGAACATCTTTTTCGGATGTTTTCAACTTTTTTAGATCCTAATTTTGCAGGAGCATTCTTTGTACTCTATCTTTTTTTAATTGCAGGATTATATGCTCGGAAGAAGGAAAAAAAGATAAAGCTTCTTCTTGCAGGTGTGGCAATAGTAACTGTCGGTGCGATTTTTCTGACTTACTCAAGGAGCGCATACCTTATGCTACTTGTGAGCAGTACGCTCTTTTTGTTTCTCGTAACTCGTTCTCGACGAGCTCGAACAATAATTATTTCTTTAGAATTTTTGGCTCTTCTTGCAGCAATTGTTTTTTTATCAAAACTACCGCAGTCAGAAGGAACAAATTTACTGCGGACAGCCTCTGGTATGGCGAGAATCGAGAATGCGAAAAATGCAATTACCATTTTTAAAGACAATCCACTGTTTGGCGTTGGATTCGATGCGTACCGGTACGCACAATATAGGAATGAATTTATTGAAAAGAATCCAACAAAAGATAATCACGCGGGAGCAGGTACAGATAATAGTTTTCTGTTTATTTTAGCAACAACAGGCATTGTAGGTTTTTTAGCCTATGTATATCTTTTATTTTCAGTTATGAGAAACGCATATCATAAAAATATTTTATTCTTTTGTTCGTTGGTTGTCCTTTCTATTGATGCATTTTTTATCAACAGCTTATTTTATCCGTTTCTGATGATGTGGATTTGGATTATTGCGGGGCTTACTGAGAATACGTCACTTTAATTTCTACTTCTTTCTTGTTGCCTGCTTCGTCTGTTGCAGAAATTTTAATTTTATTGTCTCCATTTTGCAAGGGAAGGGTATAGGAGAAATTTCCATCTCCGTCAACAATTGCCCAAAAATTATTCACTGTTATTTTTACTCCTGTATCTGTTTTTCCTTTCACGAGAACCTGTTTGTCATCTTTAGAAAACGATTGATTATCAGACGGAGCAGTAAGCGTTAAGGAAGGCGAGTCTTTTTTATAGACAACAGTAACAGAGCTGGAAAAATTGCTTTCGGCCTCTTCCGAGCCGATCGTTGCATCTTTATGTATTGCTGCTTTTGTTTGAATAAGATTTTCTCCTTTTGTGAGAAGAATATCATTGAATACAAATGTTTTATCATCTTTGACATCAGTTTTATCTTCCAATGTGCCGTTTACGTACAAATTAATTATTTGCTTTGGCATTGCAGTTCCAGAGATTTTAATCGTTGCGCTATTTGTGGCATTTGGCAGCGCATCCAAAACTGGAGAGGGAATAAACGTTGTTTTGTTTTTACTTATTACTTCCTTTGTGTCTTTTGTTCCAGAAACAAGAAGACTAAAATTCACAAGAAGCGGAATGCCAAACTTAATCAAAACGACAAAAATAATAATTATCCCAATAATGCTTCCAATAATAGATCGTAGAGTCTTTTTTGCTAGTCTTCGCGAAAGTCTTGACCTGTTCATAATGTGGAGCCGACTCCGAGGATCGAACTCGGGACCTACGCTTTACGAAAGCGCCGCTCTACCAACTGAGCTAAGTCGGCACAATCGTATTGTATTCAATTTTTAAAAAAAGAGCAAATTGTTATGACGATGCTTTTTTCTCTTCGAGGTATTTTTTACCATGGCCAACATTGGTGTTAATGGGAATGTTTTTTTGACATAACGGACATTCTTTTTCATCGAAAGCCTCGGCTGGAAGCACCCCAAGGGTAAAAAATGGTGCACCAATCATCTCCTCGGTCATGCCGTTTATGCTTCGATCTATCATAACCCCAACGGACAGAACATTTCCTCCTACAGATTTTACAGTATTAACGACCTTTGCAACAGATCCGCCTGTGGTTGTGAGATCTTCGATAACCAGTATGTTTTTTCCTGCGACGAGCTTATCATATCCTCTGGTAAAGATTTGATTTTTATCGGTTGTTTTTTCAGTGTAGACACCAAGAACCTCTTTGTTTTTTAATTTGGACAAATGGTATGCAGTCCACTGCGAAAGAATAATGCTCCCCAGAGCAGGAGCAGCAACAACATCGACCTGCAGATCTTTTGTTTTTTCTGCAAAAAGTAGACCTACTTCGGATGCCTTTTGGGTATGCGGATAAATTGCATCTTTATTAATGTAAACAGAACCATGTTTGCCCGATGTATACACAAAATGGTCGTTGGTAATAAGCGCATGTGTTTCTTTAAGAATGTCAAAAATCGTTTTCATCGGTATGAATTGATTATATCTCGAATCTCGATTGCTTTTACACGAGCTTTTTCTGCAAAATCTAGTCCATCTCCTGCGTAAATAATTTCTCGAGAACTGTTGCAAATAAGATTGTTGCCATTTTTATCAATTCCTGCTTTTACCACTTTTTCTATAGAGGCTCCTTGTGCTCCAATACCTGCAGTTAAAATTGGGGTTTTGGGGAATAATTTTCTTACATGTTTAAGGCTTTCCTCATCTGTTGCGCCAACAAACAGTGCAACGTTTGGGAACATCCATTGTTTCACCTTTTCCGCAACATCCGAATTGTCGAACGTAGATGCGTCTTTGTTTGATGTTTTTATAATAACAATTGGAGATTTGTCTTTGTATTGAAAAAATGGTTCAACAGAGTCTTTTCCCAGAAATGGAAAAACAGTTGCTGCATCCGCGTCCCAATACTCAAAGAGTGCCTTTGAGTACATCTTTGCCGTGTTTGGAACATCTGCCCGTTTGGCATCTAAAATAACAGGTATACCTGTATACTGGTCATGGATGTAATTGATTGTTTTTTTGAGCTGCGTAAGTCCTTCTATGCCGTAAGCTTCGTAAAACGCGATGTTTGGTTTGTATGCACAAACTAAATCAAACGTTTTATCAATAATCGCTTTATTGAATGTAAAAAACGGTTCTTCTTCATTTTTTAAATTCACTGGGATTTTTTCAAGATCAGGATCAAGCCCAATGCAAAGCAGCGAGTTATTTTTTTGCGTTATACTCTCTAATTTTTGTTGAAAATTCATATTACTTGTTTTCCTGTTTCCAGATCTCGTATGCCAGGTATGGGTTCCACATAGCGCTTGTTGCAGATTGCACCACATCTGCACCTGCTTCCCGATACTCAAAATAATCATCTGGCGTCATAACACCGCCAACGCCGATAAGTTCATATTGATATTTTTTATTTTTTCGGATAGCAGCTAGTTTTGTTACCATTTCTAACCCTGCCCATTTAATGCTCGCGCCACCAACACCACTTCGCAGTCTATTTTTTCCGGGGAGAACCTGTTGACCTTTTTTGTCGACAACCTCTACTTGCAGCGTGTTTATTGCCGAAATAGCATTGGCGTATATACTTGCAATTTCGGCTAAGGCTTCTATGTCTTTATCTAATTTATAATGGCCAACTTTTAGTATAAGCGGAGTATTGCCAATAGCTTCTCGAATAGCCTTACAGACTTTTTTGGAAACATCAAGATTGTAACAAACTAAGCCTTCGTTGCCAATGTTTGGACACGATAAATTTGCCTCCAGTGCTTTGGCTCCGGTGTCTTTGGCTAACTTTGCTGTATGTGCAAAATCAGCGATAAATTCATCTTGGGTTTGGTCAACTTTGACAGTTCCCATAAAACTTAAGATCATCAGCTGTCCATCTTTTTCGTAGGATATTGCTTTGTGCGCATCCGGCTGCCAAATATTTGGATTTTGGGATGGTACACCAAAAGAATTGGTAATAGTTATATTTTTTATAGTGTCTTTTGTTTGGTTTCGGCTATTTGCAACAACTCGTCGCAGTTCTTCCGGGTGCAAATCCCCTTTTACATCGACCGATACAACATTAGGGAATGGGTGAGATGGAAAAAAAGCTGCTCGGACTGTTTTGTAGCACGAAACGTCAAAACCCCAATCAAACGCTGCTTTTATAAACTGACTATTCAAGAGAGGTCCGGCTGGAATACCAAAAGGCAAGTTGATATCAAATCCTAAGAATTTGTATCGCTTTTTTATTTCTCGTTGTGGTGGAGTAATATTTTGAGAAAGAATTGGCGGGCCTTTTGCAAAGTTCTCTTCGTAGGAAATTGACGGGTCGTAAAATGCCGGCTTCATTAAAAAGATTATACATGTTTTCGCCGTTTGTTCGCAACCTTCAGTTCCAAAATGGCCCGGCGAAATTGCGCTTCTGCCAATGCAAAATCCCGATCGCTTCCTTTTTCCTGCATGGCCTTTTCTGCTCTTTTTTGTGCTTCCTGCGCTTTTGCAATTTCGATATCCTCGCTTCGCACAGCATAATCTGCAAGAATACTTACTTTATTGTTATTCACGTCCAAAAATCCTCCGGTAACAGCTAAGGAATATTCTTTACCATCTTTTTTAATAGTAAGCTCACCATGTGTAATTTGGGAAAGCAGCGTTGCATGATTGGGTAAAATACTTATTTCACCGCTTACTGTTGGTACAATGACTTCGGCAACCTCGTCTTGAAAAACGATCTTTTCAGGGGTTATGATTTCAAACGAAAATGTCATGTAATTTAACGCGACTTTGCGTTTGCTACTGCTTCTTCAATTGTGCCAACCATATAGAATGCTTGTTCGGGGAGATCATCGTATTTTCCCTCCAAAATTTGTTTAAAACCACTAACTGAATCTTGAATTTTTACATATTTTCCGGGTTGCCCGGTAAAAACTTCTGCCACAAACATGGGTTGACTTAAAAATCTTTGAATTTTTCGAGCCCTGGCCACTGTTCGTTTGTCATCGTCGGACAACTCGTCAATTCCCAAAATCGCAATAATATCTTGCAAATCTTTGTATCGTTGCAGCACTTTTTGAATCCCGCGGGTCACTTCGTAATGCTCAATCCCCACAATGTTTGGATCAAGAATTCGCGATGTTGACGAAAGGGGATCAACAGCCGGGTAAATACCCTGTTCGGCAATCGACCGCTCAAGAGTAATGGTTGCGTCCAAATGGGCAAAAATAGTCGCAGGTGCAGGATCTGTATAGTCGTCAGCCGGTACATAGACTGCTTGGACCGAGGTGATCGACCCTTTTTTGGTCGAAGTAATTCGCTCCTGCAAACTACCGATTTCGGTTGCCAAGGTTGGCTGGTATCCAACTGCCGATGGCATTCTTCCCAGCAAAGCAGAGACTTCGCTGCCTGCCTGAGCAAAACGGAAGACGTTGTCAATAAAAAGGAGTACGTCTTCTTTTTTCTCGTCTCGAAAGTATTCTGCCATGGTAAGGGCTGTTAAGGCAACACGCAGTCTATTGCCTGGTGGTTCGTTCATCTGGCCATACACCATCACCGTTTTGTCCATCACTTTTGCCTCAAGCATTTCCAGCCACAAATCTGTTCCTTCACGGGTTCTCTCTCCAACTCCTGCAAAAACAGAATGTCCCTTGTGTTGCACAGCAATATTGCGAATGAGTTCTTTAACAATAACTGTTTTTCCAACACCCGCACCTCCAAAAACAGCAATTTTTCCTCCTTTGGTAAACGGCGCAATAAGATCAATAACTTTAATACCTGTTTCTAATATCTGTGGTTTTGTTTCCTGATCGGTAAGTAAGGGAGGGTCTCTATGAATAGGAGAAAGTTTTACACCTGCTGTATTAAATTCTTTTCCATCAATTGTTTCTCCCAGTACATCAAAAATTCTCCCCAGTGTCCGTTCACCAACCGGAACAGCAATCGGGCCACCGGTACGTTGTACTTCCATGCCTCGGGATAATCCCTCTGTTGAGCCAAAAGCGAGTGTTTTTATTTCGTGACTGCCTATGGCAAATTGGACTTCAAGAATAAGTTTTTTCTTGTTGGCAAGTGGAATAAGCAATGCTTCATGAATACTTGGTAAATCTTTGGGAAAGTACACGTCAACCACTGGTCCTTGTATCCTAACAATAATGCCATAAGTCTTTTTCTTCATACGGTTCCAATCATTGCAGCGCTACTAATATCGAGTATTTCACTGGTGATTTTTGCCTGTCGTGTTTTATTGTACTCAAGTTTTAGATCATCTATTATACCATTTGCATTGTCTGTGGCATTTTGCATGGCAATCATGCGAGCAGCTTGTTCGGAAACAAAACTCTCCAGCAAGTGTTGATAGAGAGTCATTTCCAAATAGTGTTTTAGCAAAGGGGAGAGCAAATCGTGTAAGGTTGGTTCAAACGTATACGGAGTGTCGGGAGTTTTCTCTGGGGAAAGTTCGGGGACACCAAGTGGTAAAATTGTTGTTACTTTGGGAGTTTGGCTAAAGATACTGGTAAAATGAGTGGTTAGAATTTTTACACTGTCGACCTTTTTGCTTATATAATATTCATCAATAATTCTTATAATTGGATATACCATCTCCAGTTTTGGTGTTGTGTTACCAAAAGTAAAAGAAGCAACAATTTCACTCCCCCTGTGCGCAATTTGTGATTCAATTTTTTTCCCTACTGTTATGTAATAGGCATTTTTTTCGGTGGCATTGTGTGCTAAAAACTCACGAATAAGATTAGTAACAAGGCCACCGCACAGTCCTTTGTCGGGAGACAAAACAATAATAAGTGTTTTATGCGCAATTGTTTCTCGTCTGGTGTATGGGTGATCGATTTTTTGGGTTGCCTCTATTTTACTCACAATGCTGCCTGACATGGTCATCAGTTTTGCAACATATGGTCTCGTGGCAAGTGTTGCTTCTTGCGCACGCTTCATTTTAGATGCTGCAATCATTTGCATGGCTTTGGTTGTTTTTGACACATTTTGTGCTGCCTGTATTCGTCTTTTTAATATTAATATGCTAGCCATAGATTATACTGAAAATACTTTTTTAAAATCTTCCAACGTTTTCTTTAATAGATTTGTTGTACTCTCATTAATTTTATTGCCACTTCCTAATTCGTCCAATACTTTTGCTTTGTGTGCTTTGACATATTCGTGGAGCTCTTTTTCAAATCGTTGGCATGCTTCAGTCGGAATATCATCAAGATAGCCATTGCTTACTGCCCAAATACTAAGAATTTCCAGGGTTTCAGGTACTGGTTGGTATTGGGATTGCTTAAGGATTTCTGTCATGCGTTTTCCTTTTTCTAATTGTTTTAACGTTGCCTGATCAAGCTCGCTGCCAAATTGCGCAAATGCGGCAAGTTCTCTAAATTGCGCCAGATCAAGTCGCATTTTTCCAGCAACAGATTTCATCGCACTGGTTTGCGCAGCTCCGCCAACACGAGAAACAGAATTCCCAACGTTAATAGCAGGACGCATGCCAATATTAAACAAATCTCCCTGTAAATATATCTGCCCATCGGTGATCGAGATAACATTGGTGGGAATGTAGGCCGAAATATCACCTGCTTGGGTTTCGATAATAGGAAGTGCAGTAATTGATCCGCCGCCATTTTTTTTGTTCAGTTTTACCGCTCGCTCCAAAAGTCTACTGTGCAAGTAAAAAATATCGCCCGGGTAGGCTTCTCTTCCAGCAGGGCGACGCAGCACCAAAGAAAGTTGTCTATATGCCCACGAGTGTTTTGTTAAATCATCATAGACAATAAGTACATCTTCGCCTTTTTCCATAAAATACTCGGCAATGGCAACCCCTGCATAGGGAGCAAGATATTGCAGTGATGCTGGATCAGGTGCATTTGCCGCAACAATAATCGTGTAGTCAAGCGCACCTTCTTCTTTGAGTTTTGTGATAATTTGAGCAATGCCGCTTTGTTTTTGTCCAATCGCAACATAGATGCAGATAACTTGTTTTTGATCTTTGATCTTTGGTCTTCCAGCAGGCCTTTGATTAATAATGGTATCAATGGCAATTGCCGTTTTTCCAAGACCGCGGTCTCCAATAATAAGTTCCCGTTGTCCACGTCCTATGGGAATCATGGCATCAATCGCTTTAATGCCGGTCTTCAGTGGTGTATTCACGGGTTCCCTGGCAACAACACCTGCTGCAATGCGTTCTAAAGGCATTTCTTTTGTTTTTTTTATGTTTCCTTTGCCATCCAGAGCTGCACCTAAAGGATTTATGACTCGTCCCAAAAGATCTTCCGATGCGCCAATACTCAACAGTTTTCCAGTTGTTTTAACACTGTCACCTTCTTTAATATCATCACCTTTTCCAAGCAGAATAATCGAAACAGTATCTTCGTCGAGATTAAGCACCACACCAGATTCGCCAGTGGTAAAAGAAAGTTTTTCGCCAATCATTGCCTGGGAAAGACCGGATGCAATAATAACGCCGTCATTGTTTTTTTCAACAAGACCAATATTCTGAGTTTTTGATTCCGTAGAGAAATCTCCAAGTCGTTTTTCCAGAAGATCTATAATGTCGTTACTTTTAATCATAATTTTCTTTTGCCTTTTCCAGTATTTTTTCCAAAGCGCTCCTTATGCTCATTTCGTAAATAAGATCGCCATTGGTAATTTTTACGCCCGAAACAAGTGAGTCATCAGTATTATAAATAATTTTTTTATCCGGGTAAAGATCTTCGAACATGCTTTGATAGGCATTGCCCATCGTGAATGCAGAATCAACAAAAACACTCTCTTGTTTTTCTCTCGTTTTTAACGCCTTAATGTACAACTTGAGCATTTTCCGATTTAAAAAAGTTGCTATTTTTTCTACTTTTTCTGGGTCTAAGTTACCTCTTGTGTAAGAGACCCCAACGAGTTGACTAATAATTTTTTTCATATAAACTAATTCGTTTTTTTCTTTATGTTCGAAAGCGCATTTTTTAAAATGTGTGCTTGCTCTTTTTCGGTAAATATTCCTGTTAAGGATTTCTGTAAGAACAGCAGTGCCAGCTCACTAATATGCGCAGATAGTTTTTTCTCTGTCTCTTTTGTTTCAAAAGTAATCAGCAAGCGTGCTTCTTGCAGAATTATCTCTGTCTGCTTTTTTGCAATCACTTCTGCCTCCTTCAAGATTTCTGCTTTTTGATTCTTTGCCTCATTGAGAAACTTTTTTGCCTCATCTTTTGCGTTTTTAAGTATTAGTTTTTCTTTCCGGGCAGTTTCTTCTAGAAGAAGACGGGCTTTCTCTGCATTCGTAATGCCCTCGGCAATTTTTTTTTGACGGTGCTCCAAAAAATTAAGCATTGGTTTATAGAGAAACCGACGCAAAATATACAGAATGATTAAAAAATTTATTATTTGAGCAGCAAAAAGCTTCGGATCAAGCCCAAAATTTTTAATAATTTCCATATGCTCTTTTAATTTCTATTTTCCAAATGCAAGAATTAATGAATAAATCGCGATTGCTTCCGCAAACGCCATTGCCAAAAGCATGGCTGGAAGTATTCTTCCAGACGCCTCAGGATTTCTCCCAAGCGCTTCCATTGCTTTGGCTCCAATCATGCCAACTCCCAATGCTGGTCCTAAGCCACCGAGTGCAATAATTAAGCCGCCAGTAACGCTAAATGTCATAGATATAATTCACCCCCTCACTTCGTTCGGGGATCTTCGACCCCCTCTTTGTGATGATGCGGCGTTGTCATAATTGCCATAAATGCCATGGTGAGCATTCCAAAGACTAAGGCTTGCACAACACCGACAATCACCTCCAAAAGCATAAAAGGAAGGGGAAACAGAAAAGCAAAAATGCCAGAGATGGTAACAAGGAGAATTTCTCCCGCAAAAATATTGCCAAAAAGACGAAAAGAGAGGGAAATAACTTTTGTTATTTCCGAAATTATTTCCAAGATACCTATAAACAAATTCAGCGGATTGAGAGAGAGATAACGGCTTATGTAATCTTTTATCCCTGTAATTTGTATACTTAAGATGTGTGTTGCGATTGCAGAAATAATCGCTAAGGCAAGGGTTGTATTAATATCGCTTGTTGCCGCTCTAAGGAGTGGAGTGAATTCTTTTTCTTCTCCATGATGATAAAAAAAGCCAATCGTACCAACACCAGGTAAAAGTCCGCTCCAGTTAGCAAGCAATATAAAAAGAAAAAATGTCATAAAGTAAGGGAATATTTTTGCTGCTCTGTTTTGGGCCACCGATGTGGTTAAATCATAGAATGTTTCAAGGAGCGCTTCAACAGCATTTTGCGCTTTTTGTGGAACAAGTGATAAATTTTTGGTAACAGCAAACGTTCCTCCAACAAGTAGTGTGTCTACAAAAAGTGTGTCTAAGAGAGTATTCGTAATTGGGAAAAAGCCGAGGTATCCAATTACTTCAGGTGTAAACGATGCCATAGTGAGTATTATTTTAATTGGAGTGGAAAGTTAAGTCAAGATGTAAAAAAAATTTTTTCGGCAATCAGTGTTGGTTTGTCGTTTTTTGTATCTATGTGTCCTTCGACAATAATAACCGTATCTTTTGTCAAGTAGCTTTTGTAACGTTCAAAAACTTTTGGAAAAACAATACATTCAATTGTTACCCCTTTTTCGTTGGCAAGCGCTAAAAATGCCATTTCACTACCGGTTTTTTTGGTAAAGATTCTGCGTGATGCTTCTATAATCCCACCGATTTTTACTTTTGTTCCTTCTTTTTCTTCAGAAAGTAATTCTAGTTCGTGTGTTATGCTGGATTTTATAGAAAGCAAACTTTCCATTTGCGGATGGGATGTCAAATAAAAACCCAAAAAATCTTTTTCAAAAGCAAGTTTTTCTTCGGATGAAAAATCATCGACAGTATTTTTTGGAGATGCCTGATTTTGTTGTACTGGTTCTTCTTCGTCTCCAAAAAGTGATGCTTGACCAGCCAAATCTTGTTTTCTCTTTCGATTTGATTTTTCCGTTATTTCAGGAAGTGTAATAAGCAGCATCGCCCGTTTTCCAAACTGGTCAAGTGCGCCGGCCTTAATAAGGCTTTCCATAGTTTTTTTATTTACTTTGGAAAGATCAACTCTTCCTGAAAAATCTTCAAAACTAACGAAAGGACCATTGGCCCGGGCCATAAGAATACTATCTATTGCAGCGCCTCCCACATTTTTTATTGCAGAAAGTCCAAATCGTATAGCTGTCTTGTTTTCTATAGAGAACTCGCTGCCCGACGTATTAATATCCGGAGGAAATACGTTAACTTTTAATCGCTTGCATTCCGCAACAGCCTGGGCAATTTTTTCGTTTTTTATGGGTCCTGTTGTGCCTCGTGATTCAGCAGTCAACAGTGCTGTCATAAACTCAACTGGGTAATGGGTCTTAAGGTATGCAGTTCGAAACGTAATTGTTGCGTAGCAAGCAGCATGGGCTTTCCCAAATCCGTATCCTGCAAATGGTTCAAATAATACCCAAAGATTTTCCGCTTTCCTTTTTTCCATACCATTTGCAATACATCCTTGAATAAACTTGTCATGTTGCTTCTTCATTTCCGAAGAAATTTTTTTACCAACTGCTTTTCGAAGCTTGTCTGCCTCAAGCCATGAATATCCGGCAACATGTATTGCCGTCAGCAATAAATCATCTTGGTAGGTAATAATGCCATAGGACTCTTTTAGAACTTCTTTTAATCTTTCGTCTGGGTAATTGATAAGTTTTGGATTATGTTTCCTTCGAATAAATTCAGGAATATTTGCCATCGGGCCTGGTCTGTATAAAGCAACCATTGCTTGCAAATCAAAAATACTGGTTGGTTTTAGCTCTTTCACATACCGTCGCATGCCGGCTGATTCAAGTTGGAAAATACCAGTTGTCTCGCCAGACGAAAGCATGTCGTATGTTTTTTTATCTTCAAAAGAAATAGTCGAAAAGTCGATTGTTTCGTCTCTATTTTCTTTAATAAATCGCAATGCTTCCTGAATAATAGTTAAATTGCGAAGTCCCAAAAAGTCAATTTTCAAAAGTCCTACACCGTCTTCACCAACGGTATACATGTCGTACTGCGTTACAATTTTGTCGCCATTTGTTTCTTTCTGAAGGGGCGTATATTCAGTGAGTGGTTTATCTGCAATAACAACACCTGCAGCATGGACTGAAGCGTGTCTGGCAACACCTTCCAGTTTTTTTGCCACGTCCAACAACCGTTTCGTGTCTTCTTCTGTTTGATATGCACGTTTTAAGTCAGGACTTTGGTCTAATGCCTTTTCAAGGGTCATTGCATGTCCTTGCCAACCGGGTGGAATCATTTTAGAAATTCTGTCTGGTCCAACATATGGCATGCCCAAAGCGCGTCCAGCGTCTCTCACTGCGCCTCGTGCTTCCATGGTGCCAAAGGTAATAATCTGGGCGACTTTATCCCTTCCATACTTCTTGGCAACGTACTCGATAACTTCGTCTCGTCTGTCATCGGCAAAATCAAGGTCAATATCAGGGGGAGAGGGTCGCATTGGGTTTAAGAATCGTTCAAAAGGCAATTTAAAAAACAGGGGGTCAACATCCGAAATATTCAACGCATACGAAATAATTGATCCGGCGTTGGATCCTCTTCCCGGGCCTACGGTAATGCCGTGACTTTTTGCCCAATTCACAAAATCAGCAACAATAAGAATGTATGTTTCGTATCCCTTTTTTAAAATAATCGAGAGTTCGTAATCAACCCGTTCTCGAATTGCGGGGGTAATTTCTTTGTAGCGTTTCTTTAATCCAATTTCAATTTCTTCGGTAAAATACTGCTCACTTGTTTTTCCATCTGGCACGGCAAAAACTGGCATAATCCACTTACCCAATGTTATTTCTACATTGCACATGTCAGCAATTTTTGTGGTGTTTGCAATTGCGTCTGGAGTTTGAATAAAAAGTCCTGTCATTTCTTCTGGCGTTTTCATGTAAAAATCAGGAGAAGCAATCATCGATAATTTTCTGTCTTTTGTTTCAATAGTTGTTTGTGTTTGTATGCAAAGGAGAATTTCTTGCGCTTCTGCATCTTCTTTTTTTATGTAGTGATTGTCGTTTGTTGCAACCAGGGGAATACCAAATTTTCTGGATAACTCTATTAATTTTTCATTGAGTGGTTCTTGAGGCGGTACATCCAAATGTTTCTGTATTTCTAAATAGAAATGATTTTCTCCAAAAATACTACTGAGTGTTTTCAGCCGTTCAATCGCCACTGTTTCTTGATTTTGCAACAGAGGATCCGAAATATAGCCATTGACACATGCAGAAAGACAAATAAGTCCTTCATGATATTTTGTGAGCAGTGCAATGTCGGTTCTGGGTTTATAATAGAATCCTTCCAAGTGCGATACCGAAATAATTTTCATTAAATTTTTATAGCCAATATTATTTTTTGCAAGGAGAATCAAATGGTTTTGGTCGCGGTCATCTGCTTCTTTGTCGTGAAGAGATCGTTTGGCAATGTATATTTCACATCCTATGATTGGTTTGATACCTTGCTTGAGGCATTCCTGATAAAACTTAATCGTGCCGTACATGTTGCCATGGTCGGTAATTGCCAGAGCTTTCATGCCTAAATTTTTGGCATGCTCAACCATCTCTTCAATCTTGGAAAGCCCATCTAAAAGAGAATACTCGCTGTGGTTATGAAGATGAACGAAGTCGGCCATAGATTATTATAATTCTAAATCTCTATAAGCGGGTTTTTCTGGATCTTCTGTTTTTTCTGCAATTATTATTCTATTTTTACCCCTATTTTTGGCTTCATGCATAGCTAAATTTGCTCTTCTTTCAAACTCTTCTGTCGATTCATCTTTTTGATATTTTGTTAATCCGAAAGTTAATGTTATTTCTCTGGCTAATTCATCATCAGCAATTTTTGTTATCGGTTTTAAGTTTAGTGATTGGGAAATGACTCTCATTTGCTCTATGTGTCTTTTTACAACCAGCACTATTTGTTCTTCTGTTATTTCTTCGTCTAGTAATTCGGAAAATTCGTCTCCTCCAATTCTTGCAATTGGTTCTTCCTCTCTGAATGGGAGTTTTGCTATTGCTTTTAATGCAGTATCTCCACCTTGATGACCGTATTGAGAATTAAATTTTTTGAAATCGTCTATATCTAGTGTAAGTATCCACAATGGTTTTCCGTTTCTATTTGCTTCTGCAGTTTTTCTTTTTACTTCGTCATCAAACCATCTTTTATTATTTAAGCCTGTTAGGCTGTCCTTATACACCATTGGGTTTAATTGTTCGGCAGCAAGGAAAGCGCCCCTTCTTAACGATCTGACATCGCCAGGTAAACCTGCTGCTACTGCATTTTTTACAACTGATCTAACTGGCTCATAACGTTTTCGTAGTGTCCCAAACAGTTCGCCTGGTTTTGGTTGTTCTGGTGGCGTTAGTCCTGGCATAGCTATTTTAGTTTTTGAATAATTTTTTCTTTTACCATTTGTGCATCCAATTTTTGTTGCGCTTTTTTCATGACAAGGCCTATTAAAAACATTATGACAGTTTCTTTACCATTTTTGTAGTCCTCAACTGCTTTTTCGTTTTCTAGAATTACCTCGTCAATAATTTTCTCTAACTTATTATCATCAATATTCGATACTTTAGTTAAATTTGCTATATTTTTTGCAAGCTCCTCAGATGATACTTCAATATATGGAAGCTTTTTATTTATTAGCATATTTGCTGTAACTTCATATGCTGTTCCAAATGCTTCTTGTCCAATACTAGCAGTGCTTGCAAATGTCCTGTATAAGTCTGGGTTATAAACTATTGTTGCTGCACTTACAGGATTTATGTTGTATTTATTTATCAGTTCTTGTTGTTTTTCTTCTGTTAATTTTGGCATTGATGCTCGAAGTTTATCTAGGTATTCTTGGTTCCATCTAAATGGTGGAATATCAGGTTCTGGAAAATACCGATAATCATGCGCTTCCTCTTTTGATCTTTGTGAAACAGTACTGTTTTTTGCCTCATTAAAACCACGAGTTTCTTGTGTGGGTTTTTCACCCTTATCTAGTATTTCAGCTTGTCTTTTGATTTCAAACTCAATCGCTTTTCCAACGAAATTAAATGAATTAATGTTTTTGACTTCAACCTTGTAGCTGGGAAGGTCAATTTGCCCTTCTCTTTTTAATGAAATATTTGGCTCGAGTCGCATATCTCCCTTCTCCATATCTGCATTTGATACCCCTAAGGCACGTACTAATTGGTGTAATTTACGTAGATATTCTTTTACTTCTTCTGCCGTTTCAAAGTTAGGCTCTGTCACAATTTCCACAAGCGGCACGCCCGATCGATTAAAATCTATTAATGAATATCCTTCGTCATTTTGAGTTTTGAGTTTTGAGTTTTGAGTTCCAAATTGATGTATCAATTTGGCTGTGTCCTCTTCCATATGAACACGCGTTATGCCAATTGTTTTGCCATTTGATAGTTTTATTGAGCCTTTAAGACAGAACGGTTGGTCATATTGGGAAATTTGATACCCTTTTGCAAGATCCGGGTAAAAATAATTCTTGCGATCGAATTTCGAGAAAAGCGGAATCTCACAGTTAAGTGCCATACCAATCATCACGCACCATTCAATTGCTTTTTTGTTTGGTACAGGCAATGCGCCAGGTAACCCAAGACACACAGGGCAGGTGTGGGTATTTGGTTTCTGACCGAAATAGTCAGCACTACACCCACAAAACATTTTAGATTTTGTCTTCAGCTCGACATGCACTTCTAATCCTATAACTGGTTGATATTTCTTAGAATCCATATTTTATTAAACTTATTATATAAAATGATTTAAATCATTTTATAAACCTATAACTTTGGTTTTAGCTTATGCCACTGTGTTGTTTGTTCATATTGATAGGCGATATTAAGAATGAGACTTTCGGAAAATTGTGGTCCGATTAATTGGAAACCAACAGGAAGACCAATGTTAGAAAGTCCACATGGAACATTAATGCCTGGCAAGCCGGCGATTGAGGAAGGTTCCACAAGCGCATCTGCCATTTCTCCGTACATTGGATTGTCTTTGCTTGCGCCAAGAGGGAGTGCAGTCCAGGGATTTGTGGGAGCTAAAATTACGTCTACTTCTTTAAACGCTTTATTAAAATCATTTACGATGACTGTTCGCACTTTTTGTGCTTTGTTGTAATATTGGTCGTAATACCCGGCCGAAAGTGCATAGGTTCCTAGCATAATTCGGCGTTTTGCCTCATCTGCAAAGAAAGAACGGTCATTGCCAAAACGGATGCCATCGTACCTTGCAAGATTTGAGGAAACCTCAGCCCGCTGCAAAATAGTGTAGACTGCAATGGTGTATTTTGGTGGGAAAAGTTTAATTTTTATAATTTTTACGCCCATTTTCTCAATCACTTTTATTGCCTCAAGAACCTTCTTTCTCACTTGCTCTGTTATGTCATCGAAATATTCGTCTGCAATGCCAATTTTTATGCCCTGTATATTATTTTTTATGGTTGCAAGGTAATCGTCAACTGGTTTTGGAGATGTCGTTGCGTCATAGGTATCTTTGCCAGCTAGAATGTTAAGAATCAGTGCTGCATCTTCTACCCGCTTTGTAATCGGTCCTGGGCTATCAAGGGATGATGCCATAGCCACAACACCATATCTACTTACTCTTCCGTATGTTGGTTTTAATCCAACAACACCGCACCAATCCGAAGGTTGGCGAATTGAACCTGCAGTTTCCGATCCAATGGCAGCTATTGCCTCGTCTGCTGCAATGCTCGCTGCAGCTCCACCAGATGAACCACCAGGAAGATGTTTTATGTTCCATGGATTTTTGGTTGTCCCGTAATCAGAAGTTTCAGTCGAAGACCCATGTGCCCAGGCATCAAGGTTTGTTTTTCCAAGTATTACCATGCCAGCCTCTTTAAGTTTTGCCACAACTGTTGCGTCATAGGGAGGAATAAAATCATCCAAAACTTTGCTTGAAGCAGTAGTTCTCATCCCCTTTGTGCAGAAGTTGTCTTTGACAGAAAAGGGGATACCAAGAAGCGGCTTATCTTGCAAGGTCTCACCTTGCGAAGCTAATTTGTCTGCCTTATCTGCTTGTTCAATCGCTTCTTTTTCGGAAACCGTGACAAATGCGTTTATTTTTGGCTCAACGTTTTTAATTCGTTCAAGGCAAGCCTTTGTTAGCTCAACAGACGAAAACTTTTTTTCTTTCAACCCTTCTTTTGCTTGAGTAATTGTTAATGTATTTAAATTCATACCTCAAGGATTGCCTTCACTTTAAAAAATCCGTTGTGTTTTGATTTTGTATTCGAGAGCGCTTCTTCTTGGGAAAAAGAGGGTTTTGCAACATCTTCCCGTGTCACGTTCTCAAGGCCAGTTACCTGACTTGTTGGCTCAACGCCCTTTGTGTCAATTTCTTCTAATTGTGCAACATAATCGAGTGTTTCGGCGAGCTGTTTTTCAAACTTCTTTTTTTCTTCTTCAGTTAGGGGTAAATTCGCCAGTTTTGCAACGTGAAATACATTAATCTTCATAAAATTATCCAATAAAAAAGCCCCTGCAAATGTCTTACGACCTCACAGGGGGATTTAGTAAAACTATACTACCACATAAGTGGTTATGTGTCAATAACAAAAAAGTTGACACATTAGCAAGCTTTGCCACATAAAAGAGATTGAGTTTCATGATTTTAATTATATTCTTTACAACTTGTGTTAGCAAGATTAGAATTGTATAATCACCACATGAAGAAAATAACGATCGGTGTTATTTCCTGTGGTGGAACCATCATAATGGCAAAAGGGAAAAGCGGAGCTTTAGAACCAAAGAAAACAATAAAAGATGTTATCTCATCAATAAATCTAAAAAGTTTTAATAACAGAATAGAAATTTCTCCCGATAATACTATAGAGCTTCTAAAGTTAGACAGTACCAATCTTAATCAGTCTCATTGGAGCATGATTATTGATTGTGTTGAAAAAATACAAAATAGATGTGATGGAGTTTTAATATTTCACGGAACTGATACGATGGCTTATTCGGCAACAGCGGTTGGCCTTGCTTTTTGTCAGAAATTAAAAGTTCCCGTAGTTTTTACTGGAGCTCAAAAACCAATTGGTGAAACAGGAAGTGATGCAGTTTCAAATGTTGAGCGTGCAATCATGGTTCTTGAAGAAGCAATAAAAGAAGGAGTTATAGAAAGTATGGTTTTCTTTAATGATCAGGCATTCAGAGGCGTGAACACAAGAAAAAGGAGTGAATCTCAATTTTCAGCGTTTGAATCTCCTAATTATGGATCGTTGTTTGTAGTTGATGGAATGGGTGTTCGAACAGGGATGATCGGAAGAAAAAGAGAAGACATTAAAAAATCAAAAAAGAAAATACGTGTAGAACTTAAAAATGCTTTTGCGAATGGAATAATTCCATTGTCAGTTGTTCCAGGGCTTGAGCCAGGAGCCTTATCAGCGATTGCTGAAAAGGACTTTTGTAATGTTATTATTTTGAATTCTTTGGGTGTTGGAAACGTTCCATCTAATGGAAAATATAGCATTATTTCAACCATTGATTATATTGTGCATAAACTTAAGAAACATGTTATTGTGACATCTCCATTTGTTGGCGGGAGTATTGACATGAAAGTTTATTTGCCGGGAAAGTTGGCATTAAAAGCAGGAGCGATAGATGCAGGAAGCATGACTGCAGAAGCAACTCTTGTTAAGACTCGTTTGATCCTTGCTCATCCGGAGTTTAGAGTATCAGCAGATAAATTTAGAGAAGCACTCCTTTTAAATTTTGCAGGAGAAAACCCTTCATCTATTTAGTATTTCGCCGAACTACAAAATCGTGTGCTTGGTGTTCGAGGGAGTCGTCGAGGGGATTTAACTCAATAGTTTCATTATACTTTTTCTCAAGGGCAAGTTTAATTAAATGATCTGCAAAGTGGGGATTTTTTGGGAGGATTGGGCCGTGGAGATAGCTACCGAATGAGTTTTTATAAATTGCGCCTTCTGTTTTATCGATTCCATTATTTCCAAAACCAGTGAGAACTTTTCCCAGAGGCTTAATATTTTTCCCCAAATATGTTCGGCCACCGTGATTTTCGAAACCGACCAGCGTTGTTTCTTTGTCATTCTGAGGCGAAGCCGAAGAATCTAGGGATCCTTCACTTCGTTCAGGATGACACTCTATAACGATATTTCCAATAAGGCGTTTGTGGTTCTCCCCTGGATTTTCTGTGTACAAATCAAGAATATTAAGGCCAGGAATAGTTGTTTCATCTGCTTCTTTATAATATTTGCCAAGGAATTGATATGCGCCGCAGATGTAGAGTCCTGGAATACCATCCTCAATCATTTTTCTTAACACTTTTACTTTCTCTCCGCCAGCTGGAGGATGAAGGTCATCTGAAACAATTTTTTGCTGCATGTCCTGTGCACCACCCATAAACAAAAGATCACACTTTTTTAATTCTTGAATCTTGAATCCTGAATCTAAATGCAGCACTTCTGCATTTATTCCTCTCCACTCACACCTTTTTTGCAGCGCAATAATATTGCCGCGGTCCCCATACGTGCTCATAAGTTCCTGATATAACCAACCTATTATCAATCTGTATTTAGTATTATGTATCATGTATTACGTATTTAAAATTACTATTATACTAGTATATTAGTAATTACAATATTTTCTTTCCTGTTAAGATTTTTCGAAATTCGAGCATTGCTGAATATGTTGGTAAAATGTATAGGATTTCTGATTTTGGAGTTTTATCTAAAGCTGAAGTAATTGCATCTCCTAAAGTATTTGGTATTTGGTATTTAGTATTTAGTATTTGGGAATATTTTATTCGTAGTCCCATATCGTAGCATCTGTCTCCTGAAATAGTTATGTTCATGTTTTTGCCAATGAAATTTTCAAAATCTATGTCCCAAATCCAGGAGACGTCGCGACCGTCGGGGATTCGATCGTTGAGGACAAAAAGAATATTTTTCGCTCCTAATTCTTTTACTGTTCGTAAAGATTCATTAAAGCTGGTTGGATTTTTCGAGAGAAAAATTTGAATGCTTTTTCCGTTCACCGAAAGTTTTTCTTGCCGGCCAAAGGCTGGTGAAAAATTCTTTAGAGCAGAATCTATTGTTTTATCGCTAATGCCAATATTTTTTGCTGTAAGTACAGCAGCAAGCGTGTTATATCGGTTATAGACACCTGCAAGGGGATAGTATGGTGATATTTTTGCAAGGGGTCCCCTTGCACGGCTACAATTGGGGCATTTCCAGTCCCCAAGGTGTGAAAAGTACACGGTTTTGTAGGTAAGTTTGTGGTGGCAGTTTGGACAATAGTTGGAATCTACTGCATGCTGGGGTGTTTTTACGCTGAGAGATGGGTCGTCGAGGCCAAAATACAACACTTGAGGATGAGATCCTGAAACAAGTTCAGGATGACAAAGAGAGGCGATTTGGGGGTCATCGGCATTAAGAATAAGGGTTGTTTTTTTTGGAAGTTTTTTCACTGCCTCCTGCCATTTACGGGCAATAGTATTTACTTCGCCATATCGGTCTAATTGGTCTCGAAAAAGGTTTAACAAAATGAGATAATGAGGTGTTAGTTCTTGAAGTACAAGCGGCAGAGAATTCTCATCTACCTCGAAAACAGCGTAATCATATGGCAATGTCGAAAGTATACTACTATGTAGTAATAGACTTGAGGCGATGCCATTTACTAGATTTGCTCCGGCCTCGTTTTGAAAAACTGTGGATCCGTTGTGTTCTAAAATTGTCTGTATGAGTTTTCCCGTTGTTGTTTTCCCGTTTGTTCCAGCGATAAGAATAATTTTTATATCTGAACCACGCAACGTTTCTTTAATAAAGTTCTGGTTAACAGAAAGAGCAATATGCCCAGGCCATGTCGAACCGTTACCAAGGTTTAAAACACGACTGATTTGAGAAACAATTTTGCCTGCAGCTATTAGGATTTTAGCCATGTGACAAACTCATTATACGACAAGGTGGTAAGAATGTCACTTTTTTTTGCCCAGCCACGGCGGGCAACCGAAACACCATATTGCATCATGTCCATGTGTTGTGCGTCATGACTGTCGGTGTCGATAACAAGCTTTACTCCCTTCTGAATTGCGTCTTTTACAAGAGTATCAGGTAAATCCAGCCTTAGTGGCGATGCGTTGATTTCGAGTGCTTTATGGTGTTTGAGGCAAAAATCAAATATTTTTTCCCAATCAAGCTCGTATCCCGGTCTCTGGTTTAATAGTCTTCCAGTCGGGTGGGAAAGAATTTTTGCCTTAGGGTGAGAAAGCCCTGCTAAGACTCGTTTGGTCATGTCTTCTTTGTTTGTCGAAAGTACGCTATGAATAGAGACAAGTGTCGCATCAAGGTACTCAAAACACTTATCATCTATTGGCAAATCACCATTTGCCAAAATATCTGTTTCAAGTAAGTTTATTACTCGTATATTTTTATTACTCGATTTTAATTGTTCGATTTTATCTTTTCGTCTTGCTAATATTGAATAAATTGCATTTTTTGTATGCATTGAAACACTGGGGTTATGTTCGGAGAAACCTAAATATTCATAACCAAGATTCTCTGCTTTTTTGAGCATTGCCTCCATGGTGTTATTTCCTAAATCGTGACTTGGTTCAATCGGATAGTTTGAATGAATGTGCAAATCGCCCTTTATATCTGAAAGCGTGACAAGTTTTGGCAGCTTGTTTTTGATGGCAAGCTCCACTTCGCCTGTGTCTTCGCGCATTTCCGGAGGAATCCATGTCATACCTAAAGCTTTGTAGAGCTTTTCTTCTGTATCGTAATTTACCATTTGCCATTTGCCATTTACCATTTGCTGTTTTATGCCTTTTTCCGAAAGCGACATACCAAGCTTTAAGGCATGTTCGCGTAGCTTAATATTATGGTTTTTGCTGCCGGTAAAGTGTTGTAATAGCGATCCAAACGCCGATTTTGGCTGCACCATAAGGTCTACTTGCATGCCGCCAATAAGGAGAATCGAAGCTGAAATGTCGCCTTTTTCGATAATCCGCTCTTTTAACGGGTACGAAGTAAAATAAGAAATCGCTTCATGGGGTTTGTTGCTCGCAACAGCAATATCGATATCCCCGATTGTTGACTTCATTCGCCTTAAGCTGCCAAGCGCAACTGCTTCGGTAACTGTGGGAAGTTTTTTTAGATACGTGAGTATCTTTTCGGCTGCATCAAATGCATACGGGAGCACAACTCGGGTCAGTTTGCCTTTTTTGTCTTTGTATTCTCCAAGAAATCGTAAGATATCGGCTTGCGATTTCTCGCCAAACCCGACAAGCGGGGCAATTTTCCCTTTTTTTGCAAGATTTTCAAGGTCGGATAGCACAGTTTTACTGTTTTTCAGCTTAAACTCCGTGACCAGCCGATATGCTTTTTTTGGACCAAAGCCCGGAACCTCCAAAAGCGGAAAAACAGCCTCGGAAACCTCTTTGGTAACATCGGTAAAATGTTTCACTTTGCCGGTGGTAAATAATTCGATAAGATGGGTTTTGATTGTTGGACCAACGCCTGGGATTGTATCAAGCTTTCCGTCTTTATAGAGTGCGAAAGCTTCGGTTGTGAGCTGCATAATTGCATCTGCTGCTTTTTGGTAGGCAATAATTTGGAAGCGAAACTTTTTTTCATCCCGAATGGTATAGGCTGCGGCAACGTTTCGGAAGATACGTGCGATATCTTTGTTGCTCATGGGTCGAGCATACCAAAGGATTGATATTTCGACAAGACTCAATATCTACCCTGAGCTTGTGGTTCGGCTTGCTCACCACCATGAGCATGTCGAATGGCCGAATGGGTTGACTGTATTGCAATAATTTGTTAGGATACTGTTAACTTTGGGCTCGTAGTGAAGTGGCCTATCACGTCTCCCTGTCACGGAGAAGATCGCCGGTTCGAATCCGGTCGAGCCCGCTTATTGCTGCCTGGAAAGGAGGAAGAAGAAAATGAATAAAGTAATAGCAAGATTAAAAAATCAGACAAAAAATAGTACGAGTTTAGATATAGGCAGAGATTTTAATATATCGGAGTCATACACAAGTCTAATGCTTGGTATTGCTGTGGTTATTTTTGTTGCATTTTTCTTTGTGTCTTTTATAAGGAATCGAACACCAGAGACATTATCGGCAGTATCAACAGTAAAGTCCGAAATTATATCACAGGAAATGCAGAAGGCAAAGCAAAATAACCAGGCAGCATATACAGTAGTTCAGGGCGATACATTGTGGAGTATTGCAGAAAATCATTATGGTTCTGGCTACGATTGGGGGGAAATTGCAAAGGTAAACAACATTACAGATCCAAGCACATTGGAAGCAGGAGCTGTCCTAGTTTTTCCAAAAGATGATGCAAAGATTCTGGCAACAAGTACCGTAGCAGATTCTGTAGTCGCCCAAACAGCAGATCAACAGCAAACCGAAGGTGCCATTACGGATAAAACTTACACAGTAAAACCAGGTGATGATCTGTGGGATATTGCTGTTCGCGCATATGGCGATGGGTATCGTTGGCCAGATATTGCCAAAGCAAACAACCTTGCAGATCCAGATCTAATATTTTCAGGAAACGTGCTAACAATCCCACGGTAAAAGAAGCATCTAGCGATTAGCGTATAGTATACTCAAGTAGACTGTGTTTTGTGCGGGCGTAGTTCAACGGTAGAATGTCTCCTTCCCAAGGAGAAGGCAGTGGGTTCGACCCCCATCGCCCGCTCAGGTAGAATGCCCCGCCATGGCGGGGAGACCGAGGGTTCGAATCCCTTCAGCTGCTCCAGACGGGGCACTAAGCTCAGAAAAGTCACGAATATACTGACATATTTTAGTTATTGACATAATTCTGATTTTCTGATATTCTGAAGATATGAATGCAGTGAGTATTATTCGAGACCGAGGACAATTGACTATTCCTGACTCTATTCGTCAAATAGTTAGTTGGGCAACTCCTTTATCTGCGGTTTCTATTTCTGTAGTTAAACCTGACGAAATTGTTATTAGGCCCCATAAAAATGAGTACGATTGGGATAAGATTTGGGAGGGTATTAGAAAAGCACGAGCGATTAAAGGTAAAGGGAGGGGTAGTTTATCTAAATTTATTGCAGAAGACAGATATCATCATTAATGAAAAAAATTGTTGTTGACTCATCAGTCATGGTTAAATGGTTACATCAAGAAGATGAAGGATATCTAGAACAAGCAGATAGAATTATAAAAGACGCACAAAAGGATAGGATTGTTGTGCTAGCTCCTGAGCTTTCCAAATACGAAGTAGGAAACGCCCTACTTATTAAGAAGAAATTAACTCCTAATGAAGCAAAAGTGTTACTGGCTTCTTTTTATTCACTGCCAATTCAATTTATTGCTCAATCACAAGATAATGCTAACGAAACATACAATATAGCTCATAAAGCACATATTACCTATTATGATGCAAGCTTTATAGCATTAGCAAAACAAGAAAATGCAGTTTTAGTTACTGATAATCCGAAACATCAAGGAAAAACGAAAGAAATAACAGTTAGACCTCTTCAAAACTATTAAGCTACTTTTTATAAGCTTCCATCAGTCTGTTAAAAAATGAATTAGTACTTGATCATAAATGGGCGCAAAACAATTTGCATCTCCCGTTCACGAGTCGAACCTATTCTACATTTGAAGCAGTGTCAAGTCTGCAATGGCTACTGCCAAATATGTAGGATTCTTCCAATATATCCTAAGAAGACTATAAAAAATAGATAGTACCCTATCGCTGAAACTATTAAGGTAAGTAGTACTTTGTTAATAATCTCGTTTCTATGTTTTACTGCCTGATCTAAAGTACAGACACCTTTTTTTCTAAAGTAAAAGAGTAACGAAACCGCAAGAGTTGCTAATCCAAGCAGAATAAACACCCATCGATATTGACCATCAAGAACATTCGATAGTGAGATAGCAAAAGAAACTGTGCTTAAACCAAGTAAGACTAATATAATTGGCGTTACACAACACAAGGATGCAATAAATACAGGGAGTCCTGTCATACGCAATAATTCTTTTAATCTCACAAGTTTATCCTTTTTAAAAAATTATTGTGTTGGGGGGGGTGTTGGATAACTTGGGGGTGTTGGCATGGAAGGAACCGGTGGGATTTGAGGTTCTGGCATGCCTGGTGTTGGTTCTGGTGCTGGCGGCATTGTTGGTGGAGGAGTTGGTACTGATGGTTCAGGTTGTGGGTTTTGTGGCATTGGAGGAACTACTGATGTTCCTGGATCTGCCGGTGTTGGTACGGGATTTGGATTTTGTATTGGGTTATTGTTGTCCATGTCTTTACCGTAACATAAAAAAATATCATTTGTCAATACCTCAAAAAACACTATTACACAAGAATAGAAATGTCCGCATCTACAAGATTAGAAACGTCCGCTTTTTGAAAATGGGAAACTGTTACAGTTGATTCTCCTGCTCAATCTTCTATGGTGGATACGTGCACTTCTGAGGAGC